>Ga0209220_1000194_pt1 | contig 25781 bp, 21 predicted proteins | sample BlaSpr_A8_OM3_M3_FD_187984 | JGI IMG/M metagenome (GOLD analysis project Ga0209220, IMG submission 187984) | Forest soil microbial communities from Thunder Bay, Ontario, Canada - Black Spruce, Ontario site 2_A8_OM3_M3 (SPAdes) (version 2) | ecosystem: Environmental > Terrestrial > Soil > Boreal... | reverse complement strand
CGTCATCTCGCCCTCCCGCTCGCCACGCTCACCCTGATCGGCGTGGGTGGCGCCGCGCGCTTCGTGCGCGGCGCGATGCTCGAAACGCTCGCGCAACCGTTCATCACGACGGCACGGGCGAAGGGGGTGTCGCCAATCCAGGTCGTGGGACGCCACGCGCTGCGCAACACTCTGACGCCTGTCGTCACCCTGCTGGGGTTGTCGCTTCCGGCCTTGTTCTCGGGCGCGGTCTTCGTCGAGGCGGTGTTCGCCTGGCCGGGCGTCGGACGCGTCCTCGTGGAAGCGGTCCAAGGGCGGGATTATCCCGTCGTGATGGCCGCGACCGCTGTGAGCGCCGGACTCGTGGTCGCGGGCAATATGCTCGCGGACATCCTCGCAGCCTGGCTCGATCCCCGCATCCGGACGCGGGAAACATGACGCGCGTGCTCCGGGATCGCCGCGGCGCGTTCGGCGCGCTCGTCCTGCTGGTCATGATTGCCTGCGCGACTGCGGCGCCGCTCGTCACGAGCGGCGACCCCAGCGCCCAACGCGACATCGTAGCAACGCGGTTCCTCCCGCCCCTCGCGACCGACGCGCATGGAGCGTTCCACCCGCTGGGGACGGACCGGTTCGGGCGCGACGTGTGGACGCGCCTCGTGTACGGCGCGCGCATCTCGATGGGCGTGGGGGCGCTGGCGGTGCTCGTCTCGGTGGCGCTAGGGCTCGCGGTCGGCGCCGTCGCGGGCTACTGGCGCGGACCGCTGTCGATCACGCTCCTCGGCCTGACCGACTTCGCCCTCGCGCTGCCGCGCGTCGTGCTCCTGCTCCTGCTCGCGGCGCTATGGCGGCCCAGCACCGCTCTCGTCGTCGTGGTGCTCGGCCTCACAGGCTGGATGAGCGTGGCCCGGCTCGTCCATGGAGAGGTGCGTGCCCTGGCCGCGCGGCCGTTCGTCGAAGGTGCGGTGGCGCTGGGCGCACGGCGTTTGCGCGTGTTGGCACGACACATCCTCCCAAACGCGCTCACCCCCGTCATCGTCGCCGCCGCGCTCGGCGTGGGCAACGCCATCATGCTGGAAGCCGGCCTCTCCTTCCTCGGCCTTGGCGTCCAGCCTCCCACACCGTCCTGGGGCAACATGATCGCGTCGGGGCGCGACACGCTCGTCAACGCGCCCTGGGTCGCCACGGCGCCGGGCGTCGCACTGGTCCTGGTGGTGGTGGCGTGTACGATGCTCGGTGACGCGTTGCGGGATGTGCTGGATCCTGGGATGCGCTCTTCTACGTGAGTTTCTTGAGCGTAGGCTCGTGAATCTCGTGACCACCTTCGAACGATACTAGCTCATAGGCAATGCCGTGCTCGCGGAGCCGCGACTCCGTGGCAGCAACGATCTTCGGTGTGAAGAACTCATCGCGCGTCCCATACACGAGCATCAGACGCGCGATGCGCAGCCGTTCCGCCGCGCTCCCTCGCGTGAGATCAAGATCGGGCGGGATCTCTCCGCCCCACACGATCAGGCGATCGACGCGCGACGCCCCCATCGCCACCCAGCGGCACACGGTGGCGGCTCCTTGTGAGAACCCGAGGGCCGTGATGGTGGCGCCGGGTGGAAGGACCTGTTTGTAGACGGCGTCGAGGTAGCGGACGTAGTCCTCGATCTCGTGTAGCCGGTCTTCGCGCGTCATCCAGCTGGCGCCGACGCGTCGCTCGGCGGGGCTCTCCGTCGCATAGAACCGCGACAGTCCCTCAGGCGCCACGATGTAGCGGTATTCATCTTCCAGCGGCAGGAAACGTTCGAGAAACCGCGCCGCCAGCTTCCCGTAGCCGTGGCAGACGATCCAGACGTCGCGGGCATGCTCGGGCGACCCCAGCGTGAAGTAGCGCGCCGTGCGCGAGACGGGGAGATGGTGTTCTTGCATCACGTGACCAGAATCGTGACGATCTGGTGCGGCTCAGCAACGAAGCGCACGGTGCGGCCGCGCTGCTCGAGCACGAGGGCCACTGCTTCCCGCTCGTCCGCCCGCACCCGATGAGCGGTCTTCACGCCGTCCGCGAATCGCCAGGCGCCTGCCGCCTTTCGTCCGGTGGCGTTGTAGCAACGCAGCACCATCGGAGACCCGGCCTGGGCCGGTTTGATTGCCGAGAGCACGAGCCCTGTTCCTTCGAGGGTGACGTCCACGGGCGCGAGCTTGAGCGCGCCCGCATCGCGCAGCCACGTGCCTTTGAGCGGGAGAAACGCATCTTCCCACAGCTCCGGCACGGTATCGCCGCGGTCCACATCTCCCGACGAGACCGGCGCGAACGCCAGGTCGATGCGGCTCCGGCCGAGGCACTGAGCGCCTGGAATCGCGGTGGGCCATCCGGCGTGACCAGGACGTGTGGACACATCGCCGCGCGACAAATCCCCCACCGCCCGGATCAGGGTGAGAAGCAGATCGCCTTGCGGGGTCCACTCGTACTCGAAGAACGCCGGTGCTAAGAGCGCGAGCCCGCGCCCGCCGCGCGCCGCGGCCACGAAGCGCTGCGCCGGCGCGGTGCGGGCGGGCGTTTCGCGCGGGTAGGCTGCGGCGTCCACCGTCAGCGCCGCGCGTTCCACGGTCCCGAAAGCAGCGCCTGCAACGGCGGCCACGCCGGCAAGCCCGGTGGGCAGGCGCGCGCGCAGCCGGTGGTGCAGCTTGCGGTTGTCGAGCTCGAGACTGCAGCGGACGATCGGACTGTCCGCATACAGCTGCACGACCAGGCGGGCATCGATTCCGCGTGTCACCGCCCAGCGCGCCTCCAGCGCCGCGACCAACGGCCCCGCCGCGAGCCGTCGTACGGTGATCGGCCCCCGGCTGCGGGTCACGCGCTCGCGAACCGGCGGACAATACGTGTAGGCGTCGCCCGCGTCGCCTGCGTCCTCGAGCCGCAACAGGCCCGCATAGCGTTCGCCGCGGCGGCGATCGACCAACGTCAACGCGCCGGTCGGCTCGAGCGCGACCTCGACGAAACGGTTTTCGAGCGCGCGACCCCGCACGCGCGCGTCCTCGCCCCGGGCAAACGGCACCGGAGCGCCCGCGGTCAACGCGGTCAGCCCCAGACCCGGCGCGGGCGGCGCGCGGAAGGCGATGCGCACCTGATCCACCTCGTCTTGATCGGGATAGTGCCGCGTGGCATCAATCCGCTCCTGCGTGACCCGCTGTGCCAGGACTTGCACGGGAATAGCGCGGCCATCGCGGCTCGCCAGCGCGAACGGCCGGTACCCGGGCCCGACGCGTGGCGAGCGGTCGCTCCCCCCGCCCCCCCCGCCCGGTGGTCCAACCAGCACGTCGCGTCGAAAGAAGGTGACATCGGCGACCGTTACGCCGCCGCGGCCGCGGGCCGCGGGATTCCAGAGCACCAGCGCTGGCGCGGCCGCCTCCACGCGCTCACGGGCCGCGTCGGGATCGTGGCCCGCGAGATCATAGAGGGCGCCGCGGATGATCTCCCCGGCGTATGCCGCGATTTCCGTGAGGCGGCATTCCGCCGCGGCCGCGACGTCATCGGCCGTACAGCCGGCGATCGTGTCGTGGAATTGCGTGCGCACCAACGTGCGCCATGCAGTCTCGAGCAGCGGCCGCCGATCGCGGCTCCCACCGACGGCCCAGCGCGCAAGCGCCGCCAGCGGTTCCGCGATCCGCTCGAGCCACAGCTCGACGTCGCCGTGGCGGCGCTTGAGCGGCGCGCGCGTCCCGTGGACGCCCTGCAGTGTCCAGGTGTAGCCGTACGACCAGCGCAGCTCCCCCGCGACGGGCCGGGCGGGCGTACCCTCGGCTGCTTGGAAGAACTCGTCGAGCCGGGAAATGCGGAAGCCGCTGGCGGGCTCGAGATCGGCGAGTATGTCGCGCAGCCGCACCAATCCCGGGTGGGGCGCGTGGTGATCGGCGCCGATGAACACCGGGACGTGCTTCCCCGCCGCTCGTTCGATCAGCGCTGCGCGGACCCGCGGCCACACTTCCGGGAGCCGCGCCCCGGCACCGGGTAATACCGCACCGATCTCGTAGCCATCCGGGGGCAGATGCCACAACAGCACTTCCCGCCCGTCGGGCCCACTCCAACGATACAGGTCGCGCTCCTGGCCCGGCCGGCCGCCCAGTCCCCGCCACACGACGCCGAACTTGATGCCAAACTCCCGCGCGAGGCTGGGCAATACACCGGGATGACCGAACGCGTCGGGCGAGTACAGGACGTCGAGCCGCGCGCCGAGCCGGTCGGCATCCGCCGCGCCGAGCAAGAGGTTCCGGGTCAGCGATTCCCCCGAGGGGATGAACTCGTCGGCCAACACGTACCAGGGCCCAACCTGGAGCCGGCCGGTCCGCACGAGGGCTTTCACGTCGGTCTCACGCTCGGGCCGCGCGCGCAGGTAGTCCTCGACAATCACCGTCTGCCCGTCGAGCAGGAAGCTCCGGAGCGCCGCGTCAGCGTGCAACCGCTCGATGAGATCATCGAACATCGGGACGAGGCGCGCATGAAACGCCGCGCGGGGGAGGTACCACTCGCGGTCCCAATGCGTGTGGGCAATGAGATGGAAGATCTGTGCGGTCACGGCGTGGGCTGCAGCTGCTCGAGTTCGGCGAGGTTGGAGAGATGGACGTGTGCCACCCGGCGCCCACGCGCCAGGAGGGCACGCACGTCACCGCGGGCCGCCGCGTGGTGCAGCTCGCCGAACGTCCGGCCCATCTCCGGAATCTCGATGTCCTCGCCGACATCCGTCGTGATCACGAGGAACAACCCGGTATTCGGGCCGCCTTTGTGCAGCTGGCCGGTGGAATGCAGATAGCCCGGGCCGATGCCGAGCGTCGTGGCGCACCCGATCGTCCGGCTCCACGCCGCGCGCAGCCGTTGGAGTCGCCCGATCACGTCGGGGGCGGGCGGCATATATGCCAGGATTGCGAAATAGTCCCCCGGCCGGGCTTGGCGACGCAGGTCCGCAGGTGTCAGGGTATGGAGGGGCGCAGCATGCTGCGCCCCTTCACCCGCGCGCCCGCCTTCCAGTTCCAGCCGCGCGAGTCGTTTGGCCTCTTCCACATCGGGCTGGTCGAAGGCGTTCACACCCAGCTGCTCGCATAGCTCGGCGGTCGCGTACTCCCACTGCAGAAATTCGGCGCCCAGGTCGAGCGGATCAGCCGAGAAACTCGTCGGGGTGTGCACGTCTGGCAACGTCACGTCCATGGGATGGTCGACGAGCGGGATGATCCCCCGGCCGTCCTTCCCCGAGCTTTCGGCAACGAGCTGTTCGATCCAATTCGCTAGCGAGGCGACCGGAGCGGGGGGCGCCAGCAGCAGCTTGTCCCGACCGAGCCGCGCGGCGGCGGCGATCGCGCGCCCCAGCGCCCGCGCCCGCGCGATGTCGATGCGGCGCGCCCGCTCGAGCAGCGTCCGGCCGTCCAGGCCGATGAGCGCGGCGGGCAGCATGCCGACGGCGGTAAGCGCCGCGTAGCGTCCCCCCACGTCGGGAGGGTGGGGCACAATCGCCCGAAAGCGCCGCTCGCGGGCGAGCGCCTCGAGCGGCGTGCCGGGATCAGTGATGGCGATGAATTGCTCGGGCCGAGCGCGCCGCGCGAAGTGGCGGTAGAACGCGAGCGTCTCGACCGTGGTGCCGGACTTGCTCACGATGAGAAACAGCGTCCGAGCGAGATCATGCGCCTGCTCCGCCGCGCGGACGGCGGCGGGGTTGGTGCTGTCCAGCACCTGCAACGCGGTCGCCCCCGCGCTGGCCGCCAGCACCTGGGGTGCCAGACTCGATCCGCCCATCCCGCACACCAGCGTGCGCACGAGGCCGTCGGCGCGGGCGGCGGCGGCGAGTGCGGTGTAGCCGTCCCACTGCGCCAGCGAGAGCTCCGGGGCGCGCTTCCAGCCGAGTGGATTCATTGGCCGGGCAAACATAATGCGGTTAGGTTAGCCGCGGACTCCCTCGTGATCCTCCCCGGACTGGCCGGCATGAACGGCATGGCGATCGTGGCGGTCACCGTCGCCATTGTGCTGGTAATCCTCGGCGCGCGTGTACTCTATTCGTTGCGCGCGGACCGGCGCTACGCCCAGCTGCTCGAGGACGAGGTCGCGAACCAGACGCGCTCGCTGATGAGCTCGCTCGCCGCTACGGCATCGGCGGAGCGCAATCTGCGTCTGGTGATGGAATCGGTCCCCGATGCGATTGTCGTGCTCGACCACGACGGCCGCGTCCTTGACGCAAACGCGGCTGGCCGCGCCCTCGCGGCCTTGCCGGAAGACGGCGGCCACATGCAGTCCGGACTCGAGTGGCTCGACGCCACCGCCGCGCGGATGGCACGGGCCAACCTCGCGGCCGCCTTCGGGGGCGAGGTGCGGCGATTCGAGGTCCCGTTTCAGCGACCCGACGGCACCGAGGGCACGAGCCAGGTGCTCTACGCGCCCGTTCGCGAAGGCGACCGCATTCCCAAGGTGCTGGCACTCGCCCGCGACGTCACGGAGCAGCGCCGCACCCAGACGCAGCTGCAGCAGGCCGAGAAACTCGCCGCAATGGGACAACTCGTCAGCGGCGTCGCGCACGAGATCAACAACCCTGCGGCGATCATCTCGGGATTCGCCCAGACGCTGCTGCTCGACCAGCTCACGCCGGAGCAGCGCGAGACGATTCAGATGATGTACGACGAGGCGACGCGCATCGGGCGGATCACGTCGAACTTGCTCGCGTTCGCGCGCGCGGGAAGCAAAGAGCGGACGCTCGTGGATTTGAACGACCTCGCGCGCCGTACGTTTGCCCTCCGCTCCTATCACCTCGCCACCCTCAACATCACCGTGAATCTCGATCTCGACGAGGACGATCCCAAGGCGTGGGCGAACGGGTCGGAGATGCAGCAAATGCTTCTCAACCTGCTGATCAACGCCGAGCAGGCGATGACGGGGGCGACGGGACGCCGCGCGATCACCATCCGCACCTCGGCGGCCAACGATCGCGTGCAGTTGCAGCTCGCCGACACCGGGCCGGGGGTCGCCGCCGAGATTCAGGAGAAGATCTTCGATCCGTTTTTCACGACGAAGCCGGAGGGGGCGGGCACCGGGCTCGGCCTGTCCATCTGCTACGGAATCGTACAGGATCACGGCGGGCGCATTTGGCTCGACTCCGACCCCGGCCGAGGCGCGGTGTTCAGCGTCGAGCTGCCGCGCGACGCCCGCGCCCGCCCACGGCTCACCCCCGCTCCGACGGCCGCGCCCCAGACTCCCCCGGTACGGGGGAGCCAGCTGTCCGTGCTGCTGATCGACGATGAGGAGGGCCTGCGGCGCGCGGTGTTGAATTTCCTGAAGCGCCGTGGCATGCACGCGGTCGCCGTGGGCGATGGGACCGACGCTCTGAAAGCGCTGCGGCACCAGCGCTTCGACGTCATCGTCTCGGATGTGCGCATGCCGGGGATGAGCGGGCGGGAGTTCCTCGAACGGTTGCGGCAGGAGCATCCCGCGATAGTGAGCCGGCTGGTGTTCTCGACCGGCGATACGTTCGACCCTGACACGGCCTCGTTGCTGCGGGAATCCGGCGTGCCGTCACTCGTGAAGCCCTACGATTTCGCGAAGCTGGAGACCCTGCTGCACGAAGTCGGCGGCGGCACCGCTAAAACCTCGGCCTGAGCCGAATCTCCAGGTCCGAGCGTCCCACGCCGTTGGGCGTCGGGGCCAGGGTGAACCACAACGGTTCGGCATCCACGGCAAGCGCGTCGAGCACCTGCGCCTGCACCGCCAGTTCGTAGTCCCCGGGCTTCACGCCCAACAGATAGAATGCGCCGTCGGTGAAGGTCACGAGCGTCTGTCTCGCCCCGGAGCGCCGCTCGGTGAGCAGCAAGGTGACGCCCCCGACCCCACGCCCTTCTCGCACGACGCGCCCTTCGATCACGCCCGCCTGAACCACCGGGATGTCGAGGCTGCGGAACCGGTTCGGCCCGGGCACGATACTCGCCCGCGCGAACAGTGGCACGAGCAAGGGAGATTCGAGCGACAAGGAGTCGACGCTCACCAGGATCGGCTCGAACGGCACGAGATCCCACACCCGGTAGGCACCGTCCGAATCGCTGCGGACGGCGTTCGCCCCGACGAGGACCCTGACGCCGGCGATACCCGGCTCGCCGATGTCACGCACGCCGTTTCCGTTCTCGTCCAGGAACACGCGCCCCGACAAGCCTGAGCGCTCGAGTGAGGGGCCCGGCGCGACACCCAGCCTCCCTGCTTGTCGATCCCACAAGACGGAGCCCTGAACAAACTGCGTTCCCGCCACCGGACCACCGGGCGGGGCCAGGAGGGCGGTGATGGCGCGGGCGGCCGCGAAGTACGACGTCAGGGTCAGGCTGTAAGTGATTCCGCCCGGCGCGCCGGGCATGGTGCGCTCCCACGTCGCGCCGACCTCGACGCGCACCCCGCGAGAGATGGGGCGCGCCGCGAATGCCGACCACGAGACGAGACCCGCGCGCCGCTCCAGCTCGGTCGCGGTACGGATCAGGAGGACATTGAAGAACGCGCCCAACCCAGGCCGCGGCACGACGAATGTGTTGAGACCGGCGAAGGCGCGGCTTGTGCCGGGGTCGTGCTGCGTGCGCACGTAGGGGAGGAATCGGATCTCGGCCGTCTGCGCGGATGCGCCGAGGCGCGTCCGAGTAGAGCTTCCCGTGGCGGACATCACCCGATCCACACGCGCATCGAAGAAGAAGTACCCCTTGGCCGGCGAGGGGCGGAGGAACCCGCCCACCCCCCACTGCGCGCGACGGCCCAGGGGTGCGAAGATCGAGAATGAATCACGCGTGAAGCGCGTGTAATCGCCTTCGAGCCGGAAGTCCACCGACGGCTCGTAGCGCACGCCCCCGTGGGCGAGACCCCGGCCCACGAGCTCGCCCTCGAGCGCCCAGGAGTTGGTGGGATTGGCCACAACGCCCGCGTACGGATGCAGGCGGTCGGGCGCGGTGTCGCGCCAGAATTGGTCGAGGCCGCCTTGCACCGTCCAGCCGCGCGTCACACCGTAGCGCATGTCGACGTTAGCCGTCGCGCGGCACTGCGCTCCCCCGCCGCGGCACTGCCCAGCAGAGAGCCCGTACTCGAAACGGCGGGGAGGCAGGATGTCCAAGAGGACGCGGTAGGTGCGGTTGAAGTGGCGGATCTCGCCGAACGGACCATAGGCCACGAAGTCCACGGGATTCTCCCCGTAGCGCACCGGCAGGTTGATCGCGAAGCGGCCGGCAGCGTCCGCGGAGTCGTAGGCGACGAGGTCGCCGCCGCGGTAGGCCTCGACGGACCAACCCGGTTCTAGCCGCCCGTCGTAGCGCAATGCGCCGACGAGCGACGGGCGCACGAAGGGTGCGTTGGTCACGGAGAAGCCGAGGAGCGCCCGCCCCCGCGGTCCCGTGGAACTGCCGTCGCCGAGCCGCACCTGTTTCACCCAACGCCGCTCGCGCCACACGCCGGTCCACGAGGCGTTCGTGTGCGCCCGGCCCGCTCCCGCCGGCCCAACGCTCTGCGTCAGCACCTCCAGCGATCCGCCGGCGAGGTCGGCGCCGAGGCCCATCGTGTAGGCGGCCCCGGCGAGGGGATCGGGAGACGGTGAGAACACCGAGTAGTCGACGACCACGCCATCCCACTGCGGCCGCTCGAGCCCGAGGGTGACGTCAGCACGCACGCCCTCCGCGCGCCTGAGGTACGCCTCCCGCGCCCCCTCGCGGGCGACCCGGCGGGCGATGGGGAGGTCGCGCGGATCGACGACCGTGACGGTCAGCTCCGCCCAGTTCACCGCAAACATCAGTCCGAACAGATCGCCAAGCCGCTCGGCGCCGATGTAGACCTCGGCTCCGTCGAAGTAGCGGAACTCCGGCTCGATGTGCACGCGGCGCTCCCCGAACTGCATCGTGTCGGTCCGGGCGTCGATCACGATGCTGCGGTTGCCCGGATCCATCGTGGCCTCGACGCGGCCGTCGGACGACACGCGATACCGGATCTCGACGAGCTGAAACAGCTGCGAGAGTGGGATCAACACCTCGGACCGGACCCGGTAGGCCGCTACGGTGGCGCGCGCGAGGCGCCCGATCTGCAGCTCGATGATCACGGGCTCGGGGGCAGTATCGGGCACCGTCGTGTCCACGATCGACCGGAATCGGAGCGGGAGTACCGCGCTGGCGGGCTGCGGGACGATCGGCGCCAGGCCATCAGCGTGTCGCAGGTTCGTGCGCCCGTGCTGGGAATGCCCCGCGGTGGCCGCGGGTGCCGGAGGCGGGGCGACCCGCGGGTGCGCCGGCCGATTGGGTGCGGGAGACTGGATTACCACGGCGCCGAGGCTCACCGCGAGCAGGAGCGCCAGGCCGCGCATGTTGCTACGGCACGACCAGCTGCACAGAGTCGCGCACCGTCGGCGCCTTCAACACGACAGCCGGGTCGAGGTCCTCGCGCTCGGCGGCGACCTCGTAGCGGAGCCAGTAGCGACCGCGGGGCAGCCGGCCGACGACGACGGCGATGCGTGGCTCCATCGTGAAGTACACGCCGAGGGGCGAGGTGAACGATGCTCGGACCGCGCGGGTCGAGTCCACGAGCGTGCCGCGCACGACGCCCACGAACGCGGCATTGCCGCGGCGTTCGAGCCGGCCCCACGTGAAGAGTGTGTCGCCCTTGAGCTGCGCGCGCACGTTCGACAACGCGACGCCGGTGCTCACGGCCCCCTTCCGATACGCCACGCCGATCACGGTGCGCACTTCGAGGGTGAGTCCCACTTGAATGCCGGAGCTGTCCGGTATGCCGGTGACGGGCACCTGACCGCCTTTCGCGGCGATGACGAGCCGGAGCCAGTACTCGCCGTCGGCGAGAGCCGCGGGGGGCCGGCCGAGCAGGCGCACGGTCTGCCGCTCCAGCGGCGCCACCGTGAGCCGCCGCGGAAACGCCTGCACCCAGGCCAGGGCCGAGGGCTGCGTGGAGTCTGGGGCCTCGACGGTCCGGAGCATGATCGTGCCGGTCGAATCGGTCACGGGGTATCCGAAGAACGTGGAGATCGTGACCTCCACGGGCTCGGTCCCCGGATTGTAGAGCAGCACGGAGCCCGAGCGAACGCGGTGATCGATGTAGACGGCGTGCGGCGCTACCATGACCCCTTGGGCGTCCAGCGACGTGGCGAACAGCCCCACGGCGACGAGCCACGAAGCGTGTTTCACTGAAGCACCGTGACGGTGAGGGTAATGGTTCCGGCGTACGCCCCCGCCCGTTGATTCGTCGCCGGGTTCGCGCGGCCGCCCAAGAACACGGAGCAGCGGCCGTTGTTCGGGAGTGCCTGGTTGAACGGGGTCCTCGGATCGAAGGCCACCTGGCCGTTGATGTTCTGCGTCGCGGAAAAGCCGGCGTCTGCCGCGCCGAACACCAACGGCATCTGCGCGCCGGCTGGTCCGATCATCGCCGCCGGAAGTGTAAACGTCATCCGGATCTGATTCCCCTGCTGGTCGGAAAAGATGTTAAACCGCCCGGCATTCGCCGGGTCCGTGCGGCTGATCACACTCGACACGCCCGGCAACACGGTGCCGAATGTGAGATTGTGCGCTCCGGTCACGGTGAGCACCTGGCCGTGCCCCACGGAGGGAGTCAACGCGCACAGCAAGGTCATACCGATCACCAGCCAGCCGCATCGCGTCATGGTCTTTATCAGTCTCCCCTTGCGATACGCGCCGGCAGAGGAAGGTTCACCCTCTGCCGGCGCGTCATCGACTCGACTCCCGACCCCGTGGTTAGTAGATCACCGTCAGGGTGATGGAACCGCTGTAGGCACCGGCCGCCTGGTTCGTCGCCGGCTGCACCTGCGCGCCGATCCACACATACAGCTGGCCTGTCCCGCTCAAACTGGTCGTGGAGCTCGCCGACGGCGCGAAGGCAACGCCGCCCGCCTGCGAGACCAACAGCGCGTGAATGCCCGTGAAGCTGGTAATGGGCATCGTATTGCCGCCGGACGACAACGTCGCCGGCAGGGTGAAGGATAGCGTCACCGGGGTGCTCGCCTGGCCTGCCACGTCAAAGCGACCGGCGTTGGTGAGGTCGGTCGCGGCGATCGTCTTGTTAACACCCGGGAAGACGTTTCCGAATGCCAAGTTCTGGGCGCCTACGACGTTAATCGGCGTTTGAACGCTGGCAGTCGCCTGGATGCTGCCGGTGTTGGTCTGGGCCTGGGCAACCGTGCCACACAGTAGCAGCGCGGCTACAACCAGGGACAGCTTGGAGATGGAACGCATCTGGATCACCTCATGGTGTCGAGCTTTTGGACAGCGTGAAGGGCCATTCGGCTCCTTCGACCTCTGTAGTAGGGCAGTGGCAAGGCCCGTGCCGCGTGCCCATTTTCTGGGCGCCCGTCAATTTGTTTGACACTTATACCAAAAGGAGGGGAAGCGAAGATAGGACTAGAGGTTAGAGAACGCAATAGCGAGTTGTTGTAAGGATTGTTGACGGCTTGTCACATCGGACGAATCAAGGCAGGCGTTGTAATGGCATGTAGCAGAATATGTTATGCAATCAAGGCGAAGCGGCATGCCGCCTGCAATAGGAGGGAGGCGAGACCAACGATCCCTCTTCCTGGAGCAGCCAAATGCGGTTCGAGATCATCAAAGCGGTCAGCGTCGCCACACTGTTACTTGTCGGAGCGCTGATCATGCCCCGCGCCGCAGAAGCCCAAGCACGCGGCACACTGCAAGCCACTGCCACGGTAGTCGACACCCGCGCCAGCTTCGCTTCGTTAGAGGCGGCCCGAGGTGCGGTGCAGTCTGTCGTCGCTCCCCGGACCACGGCGCAGCGGATCGAGGCGATGGTGGCGCAGGTTTCAGTGCAGCGCCCCCAGGATCGTCCCGCGGCCCTGGTCGTTACGATCGACTACTCCCGCAACTAGCTAGAGTCCGAGCCGCTGGCGCAGCGCCGGCGGCATCAGCGGAATGGCGTACCTCACGGGGACGGACAGCGCGAACCCGGGCCCCTGCCGCAGCCCCGCCCGATGCACCGAGATCACGTCCCCATCCGCATTGAACACCGGGCTGCCCGACGAGCCGCCCGTCGTCATCCCATCAAACTGAATCAGGTCCGGCGTCACGCGGGAGAGGATGCCGGCCGTCATCGAGGTGCGCACTACGGACACGCGATCGCGTGCGAATCCCGACCCCGCCGGGTAACCGATCAAGGCGGCTGGCTCGCCCTGCCGGGCTTTCGTACCGCTCCAGTCGATGGCCGTCAGGTGCGACCCTTGATAACCGCGAATCTTGATGAGCGCGACATCGCGCTCCCGCGACGTGGCGACCACCTCGGCATAGCGGCCGAGCGACTGATCGGCCATGGTCACCCAGATAGTGTCCGGCTCGCTGTGCACCGAATCGGCCACCACGTGCCAGTTGGTTAGCATGTAGCCGTCGGGGCTGATCACAAAGCCGGTCCCGTCGTAGCGATCTCCGCCGAGGGCGACGGTGATCAGTCCTACGGCACCCTGGTTCTGCTGCGCCAGACCCGCGAAATCCGTCGCCCGGATCGCCCGCATCTTCGCGTCCAGACTCGCGGTCTGGCTCTCCGCCGCGGCGACCGCGTGACGGAGGCTGTCGATCAGGGCCTGCGACGGCGCCCGGCGCTCAGCGGCGGCGAGCTGTTCGCGCATCCGCTGGAGGTCGCGCTGGGCCTCCTCCCGGCGCGCTTCACCCGTCGTCAGCTGCTGCCCCAGCGCTTGCTGCGCCCGGTCGAGCGCCGCCTGCAGCGCTGCGGTCCGCGACTCGGCCGCCTCGAGCTGCGTTCGGAGCAGGTCGACCTGCGCCGCGGGGGCCGCGGCGGCGCGAGCGTCCGCCAGGTCGCGGCGCAGGCGCTCGCTCTCCGCGCGGGCCGAGTCCTCGGCGGTGTGCAGCGCTTGTTCCGTGTGCGCGGCCTGGCGGGAAAGCAGCCAGTACACGCCGTAGACCCCACCGCCGAGCACCAGCACGAGGAGGATGAGCAGGGTCGTGAGCCACCGAAACTTGCGACCTTCAGCGACCGCCTTCATGAAAGCCGTCGAGCCCCGGCCGCCTTTCCTTCTCTCTTCCTTCGCCTTCGCGAGCGCTTCGCCGATCAGCCCGATCACCGTCTTCTGGCCGAGCCCACCTCCTGCTCCCGCCTGCGGCCGCGGCACTGCTTTCTGAGGCGCCGTGCCCATGCCCTCGACGAGCAAGACCGGACCTCCCTGCCCCAGCATGATCTTGTCGCCAAGACGGACCGGCATCGACTTGCTGATGCGCTCCCCGTTCAGGAACGTGCCGTTCTTACTGCCGGCATCACGCAGCACGAGGCCCCCGCTCGGGCCCACCGTCAATTCCGCGTGCACGCGTGAGACGATCGTGTCGCTGGTATCGACCGGCTGCACCTCGCATTCCCTGCCCCGACCGAGGCGGATGCGGGTGCCACGCGCTTCATACCGCTTCCCGCTGCCCGTCGCCAACAACGTGACCCCGTAGGCTCGCCCCTCGGCCGGGCGGATCCCCGGCTGATCGGCAAGCGTCGCGGCGAGCGTCTCCGTGACGGCCGAAACCTGGTACTCGGGACCCGAGTCACCCAGCCGGATCACGTCACCGGCTTTGAGGCCAGCCGGGGACGAGGCGTCGAGCCGCCGGCCGTTGAGATACGTGCCGTTGCGGCTCCCGAGGTCGGTCAGGAGCCACCTGTCGCCCTCCCAGCGGATCTCCGCATGGCGCGTGGAAACAACGTCCGCGGCATCACCGCGCACCACGATCGTCGAGTCGGGATCGCGGCCGAGCCGCACGGGGGGCGAGCTCGTCCGCACTTCCGTCACCGTGTGACTGGCGACGTCGGTGAGTTTCAGGTAAGGCACGGGTCCAAACTACGGCGGCCCTGGACGGGCCGCGAGATCTGCCCGCATCGTGTACGCATGGACAATCTCGCCCACGCGCTGGTCGGCGCCGTGCTGGGCCGCGCCGTCGGCGACTCGCACGTGCCTCGCGCCGCCCTCATCGGCGCGGTGGCGGCCAACGCGCCCGATTGGACGGAGCCGTTCATCGGCCTCCGCCTCGGCGGCGACCGCGCCGACTACCTCGTTCTGCACCGTGGCATCACGCACGCGTTGGTTATCGCGCTCGTCGAGATCGCCGCGCTGACGCTGCTGATAGGGTTGGGCACGTGTTGGAGGACGCGCCGGCGCGGTGAGGGGGGTGCGGCACCACCATGGGGGTGGCTTGCCGCCTGCATCAGCGTTGCGCTGTTGAGCCACCTGTTTCTGGATTGGCAAGGATCGTATGGGCTGCGGCCGTTTCTGCCATGGGACGGGCGATGGTATTACGGCGATTGGGTGGCCATCGTGGACGTGTTCTTCTGGCTGGTGCCGCTGATCGCGCTGGCCTGGGGCAGCGAGCGGCACTGGATTCCGCTGGCGGCGGTCCTCGTGATCGGGGGTCTCATCTCTCTGTTGATCGTACGGCGCGCCGAGCTGGTGCAGTCGTGGGTGCTGGTGGCCTATGTGGCGTTGTGCGTGGTAGCGCTCATCGGCTGGGCGACGTACTGGTTCGGCCCGGTGGGCCGGCGCCGGGCCGCGGCACTCGCCGTACTGGTCCTGGCGCTCTATGCCGGAGCGCAGGGAATCGCGGTCCACATGCGCAAGCGAGAGATCCGGCAGGAGGCGGAGCGTCGCTTTGGCCCAGAGGCGCAGTGGGCCGCGCTCACCAACGTGGGCCGGCCGTTCACGTGGACGTCAGTGTACGCGAGTCAGGACACGGTCGCCGGGGACGACTGGAGCGTCGCGCGACACCTCGACGTTCCCGTGGTCCAGCGCGCGCTCCGCGAAACGCGCGAGGGCCGCGCGATGGCGCAGTTTGCCCGTTTTCTCGCAGCGGATGTGGATTCGACGGGGGACGGGGTGACGGTCTACTTGCGGGACGTACGGTACGCGCAGGCGGGACGCGATGGCTGGGCGGTGCTCAGCGTCAGGATGGGCGGGCGTCCACAAAGGTGAGGCCCGAGCCGCGGCGGTCGATCCAGCTGCGGCGCGAGCCGGTGCAACGCCGCTCGACCAAGCTACGCCGCTCCGTGAGCCCGCGCCGTTCGACCAGCACGGGCGTCCCACGCAGCCGCCGCTCGCTGATGCGCCGGTCCATTCCTGTCCGGCGGTCGGGCCGCACGCGGCGCTCGACTCGGTGGCGGGGATCGGAGCGTCCGGCGTCCATGTGATCAATTTGCGACCCCCCGGTCATTCGTGCCACCCGCCCTCGTGACTACATTTCTCGCCCGTGCAGCCCTCCGCCAATTCCGCTCCGGATCCCGCGCTCACCCCCCCCGTCGGATTGCTCGACGAGGCGATTCGGGCGCTCGAGCCGGCGTTCCGTCTCGATAATCTCGTAGCAGTGTCGTCGGAACGCGCGCTCTACCACGCGTGGGATCGGCTGTTGAAGCGCCACGTCGCCATTCGCGTGCACTTGTCGCCCGGCACGCCGGGCCGGGCGTGGTTCCTGCGCGAAGCGGAGACCCTCGCGGCCCTTGACCATCCCGCTATCCGGCACGCGTACGCTGCAGGCGAGATCGGGACGTTCGCCTACCGCACCGCCAATTGGATCGAAGGCGAGAGCCTGGCCGACTCCACGCGCCGCGGTCCCCGCGCGATTCCGACGTGCCTGTCGCTGATCCGCGACCTGCTCTCGGCGCTCGAGCACGCGCACGCCCGCGGCATCATCATGCGCCGCATCGTGCCCACGACGCTGATGGTCGACACCGCCGGTCAGGGCGTAATCACCGATCTGCGCTATTCGAACTGGTGCCTTCCGTACGTACAGGCGGCGCCCCCCGGCGACGCGGCAGAGGCCTACGTGGCCCCCGAGGTGCGGGCCGGCGAACCGGGCGAGCCCGCGAGCGACGTCTACACGGTGACGGCCAACATCTACGCGGCGCTAACGGGACAGCCGCCCGACCTCGACCCCGCCCGCATCGTACCGCCGCGCCAACTGCGACCCGCGATCCCCGCCGCGGTCGAGCGCGTAGTCCTGCGCGCGCTCTCGCCCGCCCCGAAGGACCGCTACTACACCGCTACCGAGATGCTCGAGGATTTCGTCAGCGACGCCGGGACGTTCCAGGCACCGGCAGCCGCGCCGACCATCACGGAATCGGGATTCGAGCGCCGCCTGCGACGCGCGCTCGGAGACGACTACGAGCTGCTGGAGGAAATCGGCGCGGGAGGGTTCGGGCGGGTATATCGTGCGCTCGACCTTGCACTGGAGCGCGATGTGGCGATCAAGGTTCTGCATCCGTCCCTCACGGCGGACCTCGGGGCCTTGGAGCGGTTCCAGCGAGAGGCGCAGCTCGCAGCGCGGCTGCGCCATCCCAACATCGTGAGCATCTACGACATCATGGGCCGCGCCGGCCTCACGTGGTATACGATGGAGCTGATCCCGGGCGCGAATCTGGCGCAGCTCGTGCAGCGCCACGGCAAATTCTCCGTGGACCAGACGGAGCGGCTCCTGTCGGAGGCCCTCTCGGCGCTCGAGCAGGCACACCGGCTGGGCCTCATCCACCGAGACCTGAAGCCGGAGAACATGCTGATCGAGCCGGACGGCCGGCTGCGCATCACCGACTTCGGGCTGGCGCTGGCGCTCCGCGCCGGGGCGCGCTTCGGCGGCGCCACGTCGCGGAGCGGCACGCCGCAGTTCGCCGCGCCCGAGCAGCTGCTCGGCGAGCGCGTGGACCAGCGGACCGACCTGTACTCCCTCGGCGCCGTCGCCTACTTCGCGCTGCTGGGCCGGCCGCCCTTCGCCGGCAAGACGCCCGAGCAGATCCTCGCGCACCAAACGATCGACGAGATTCCCCCGCTCGCTGCCGAGCGGCGCGACGTTCCTCGGGAGCTGGAGGATGCCCTGCGACGCGCGCTGCGAAGCGACCCCGCGGAGCGGTTTCACTCTGCCGGAGCGTTCGAGGCCGCGGTAAAGAGCGCTCTGGGAGGATTCCTGCGGCGACTCGCGGCCCTGTTCAGGCCGGAGAGCTAGACCCCCTACCGGTCTCAGATACGCGTGGTGATGTTCGAGGGACACGCCTCTGGAGGGACTCATGCGCGTCCGTTACGGTTTGTTACTCGTGTTCGTCGCGGCCTGCGGCTCTGGTTCCACTGCGTACTCACCAACCCCACCGCCTGCACCGCCCCCACCACCGCCACCACCCCCTGGCGCAACGGTGCAGCTCGTCGCCATGGGCAACTACTCTTTCTCGCCCGCGTCGCCGACCATCAAGGCGGGGACGATTGTGCGCTGGGTGAACAACAGCACCATCGCGCACACCGCCACGAGCGATGCAGGCGTCTCCCCCTCGTTCGATAGCGGCTCGGTCGGCCCACCCGGACAAGACGGTTACGGCGGGACGACACCGGCGGGATCCTTCGAACGGACCTTCAGCACGCCGGGGACCTACGCGTACCACTGCACGTTTCACGGCACGCTGAACAATATGAAGGGAACGATCACCGTCACCCCGTAGCGTCAGCGCCAGCGGAAGATCTTGAGCGCGATGGCGAAGCTGACGGCGCCCCATCCCGCGACAATCGCGAGCGGGGCGCCGAGGCTCGCCAGCGCCGCGCCGTCGATCATTACGGCGCGCAGCGCATCGTTTAGCGCCGTGAGCGGCAAGGCCTTTACGAACGGGATCATCGCGTCGGGGAAGCGCGCATAAGAGAAGAAGGTTCCCGACAGAATCCACATCGGCAGCATCACCAGGTTCATCAATCCGGACACGCCCTCGATCGTCCGGGCGCGGCTCGCCACGAGGAGTCCGAGGCCGGCGAAGGCGAACGCGCCCAGAATCGTGATGCCGGCCAACGTCGCCAACGACCCCCGCACGCCGACGCCGAACATCAGCCGGCCGAAGCCCACCAACGCCACCACCTCGAGAATCAGGAAGACCAGGCGTGAGAGGATGAAACTGAGCAGGTAGTGGCTGCGCCGCATGGGCGTCGCCATGAACCGCTTCAGCAGCTTCTTCTGCCGCGCCTGCACCACCGAGAACCCGACACCCCAGATCCCGCTGCCGAGGAGATTCATGCCGAGCAGTCCGGGGATCAGGAAATCGATATAGCGCGAGCCGGGGGCGACGACGCGGTCGTCACGGACCGCGGCAGGATTGGTGCGGCCGCGGGCGCGCTGCAGCACGTCGTCCACCTCGAGCCGGGCGAGCCGGCTCTCCGTGCGCGTCGAGTCGTAGCGGTACACCACCGGATCGCCAGGCAGCACGAGCAGCGCGATGCGTCCCGTACGCAACCGGAGGCGCGCCGTGGCGGTGTCGAGCACCGTGGCGGCGAGCTGCGGCGACGAATCCAGGAGGGCGGCAACCGCGCGATCTCCCGGTCCCGCGGCGACCCCGACCTGCAGCTCTCCCGGACCGGAATTCCGGAAGGCGAGGCCGAGCGCGAACGCGAGCACGATGGGAAAGCCGAAGACCCAGAACACCGCCTCCGGCTCACGATAGAACTCGCGCATGCGCGCGAGCGCCAGCTGGAACATCGGATGCTCACGTATCACGCAGCTGCCGTCCCGTGAGCGCGACGAACACGTCGTCGAGCGTTGCGTGATGGGTCGTCAGCAGCGAAAGCTCCACGCCGCGCGCCTGCAGCAACGCCAGCAATGCAGGGAGGGCGCGGTGTAGCTCCACCACCGTCAACGAGATGTCGTCGCCGCCGGTCCGCACCGCCGTCACGCCTCCCATCGCCCGCAAGATGTCCACGAGATCGTCCGGGGTGCCGCCTTCCTTCAGCGCGAAGTCCACCACGTGATCCGCGCCCAGCGACGCAATCAGCTCCCGTGGAGTGCCGAGCGCGATCACCTTGCCGTGGTCCATGATGGCCACACGGTCGCAGAGGCGTTCCGCTTCCTCCATGTAATGCGTCGTGAGGAGCACGGTGCCGCCCGCCGCGCGGAACCGTCGGATGATCTCCCACAGCTGGCGGCGCGAGTGCGGATCGAGCCCCGTCGTGGGCTCATCCAAGAAGAGCAGCTCGGGACGGCTGACGAGCGCGCAGGCGACTGCCAGGCGCTGCTTTTGGCCGCCCGAGAGCGTCGCCACACGGGCGCGCCGCTTCTCCTCGAGCTCGACGAGCGCGAGCACTTCGTCCACCGTATGGGAGCGGCGGTAGAACGAGCGGAACAGACCCAGCGTCTCGGCGACGGTGAGCTTTTCGGCGAGCTGGGTCTCCTGCAGCTGAATCCCGAGCCGTTCCCGCAGCGCGCGGCCCGCGGCCCCTTCGCGCCACGGCTCACCCAACACCTCGACCACACCACCGTCGGGCGCCGTCAGCCCTTCGAGGATCTCGATCGTGGTGGTCTTGCCCGCGCCGTTCGGCCCCAGCAGCCCGAAACATTCGCCGGCCGCGATGGTGAGGTCGAGGCCCGCGACGGCCACAACATCGCCGAAGCGCTTGGCCAGACCGCGACAGCGAATGGCGGGCGCGGCGGTCAGGACGGCTTCTGCTCCGGGGGGGAGGTCGCCTTCTCGACTTGCGACGCGGCCTTGAGCGACTGTTCGAGCTGGATCGTCAGGCTGGCCACCCCTTCGAACAGCGCGCGGATCTTGAAGCTGAGCCCGCTCCCCTGCCGCGCGGCGAGAACGGAGAGACTGCCTGCGACGTCGGCCAGGGTACCGACGTTGGCGCTGAGTGCCCGCTGGCGCATCTGCGACAGCTCGCGCGCGATCGTGCCGCAGATGTTGTTGATAATCACCGGCCGCGCGGCGCGGTTCGACTCGAGGTCGGCGACGAGCTTCCTCACGTGTTCGACGGTCCGCATGAACTGCTGAATCGCCTCGATCTCGCGGACCTGATTCGGCGTGAACTTTTGGACCGCCATCTAGTTCCTCGGCACGAGCGCTTCATTCAGGGGGCGCCCGTCGATGAGCGAGAGCGGCGTGATGTCCAGCAGGATGCCCAAGGTCGGCGCGATGTCCACGGTGTTGGCGCGGCCGGCGTATGTCCCACGGCGCACCCCGCGGCCCCAGAAAATAATCGGGACGTGGGTATCGTCTTCGGACGGCTGCCCATGCATCGCGATGGGCAGGTTTTCGACGCCCCAGACAGATCCCGCTTGGAGCGTCACCGTGAGCACGACCCCGGCGTCGGGCGCCAAGTGATGCACCCAACGCCGCGCCACCGGGTCGGACGACGTGTCGGCGCGGGCGAGGTCCGCGGGCTTGTCCACCCGTGCCACACCCGGCACCGCGCGGATTCGCACGGCCACGGCGTCGAGGATGCTGTCGGTCTTCACGCCGGTCGCGGCGAAGCGGCCGTTGTCCTGAAGGAACAGCATTCCGGTGTCGAAGCTGAGCCACTCCCGCGGCGCCGCTGCCCCCGGGGAGGTAGGGGGCGCCGTTGCGCCGCCGCCAAGCCGGTCGAGATCGCGGTTGACCGCCGTGATGAGAGTGTCGATCTGGACGCGATAGGCCTGGGCGCCCGTCTTGGCGCGGGTCCGCTCCGGGAATGGCGTGACGCCATGGTCCGACGTAAGTACCACCACCAGGTTGTCCCGTCCGACCCGATCCATCACCCGCTTCAGGAACCAGCCGAGGTAGCGGTCGAGCCGCAGCACCTGGTCGTGAATCTCACGCGAGTCGGGGCCGAACGCATGACCAACGGCGTCGGTGGCCGACAGGCTTACCGCGAGGATGTCCGTGCCGCGCTTACCGAGCCGCAGCGCTTCGAGGCCGTCGAGCGCCAGGAGCAATGTCAGCGAGTCGATGATGGGTGTGCCGGCGACCGCGGTGGCGGCGCGCACGCTGTCTGCAGGGAGCCGGTGCGGAAACAACACGTCGCGGCCGCCGTTCTCCCACGGCTCATTGTCGTCTTCTTTGTAGGCGCTGTCCGGCAGCAGCAACGTCCACGCCGTATTCGCCGCCTTGAACGGCAACCGCCGGGCGTTGAACGTCTGGACCCACGTCGGCAACGAGTCGGCATAGTAGCGGCTGGTCGTAAACAAGCCCGACTGGTACCAGTACACCTGCTCCTTTGCCTGGCCGATGGGGAGAATCGCGCCGCGATCCTTGCGACTCACCGACAGCGCCCGCGCGGTGGGATCGGCCGCTTTGAGCCAATCGAATAACGTCGTGCCGCGGAAGCGTCGCGGTGATGCGCCGGGCCCCTGCACGCCCAGCAGGGGCGCGGTCGTATCCTGGACGCCCTCGGAGTTGCGAATGATCCCCGTATGGGCGGGCCAGCGTCCCGACAGGATCGTCGAGTGACCGGGGGCCGTCTCGGTGACGGCGTGATCCTGGTATCCCTCGGTGAAGACCGCGCCCTCACCCACCAGTTGGAACAAGCCCCCAGTTAGCTGGCTCTTCCACCGGTTCAGGTAGTCGGGGCGGAGCTGATCGACCGTGATGACGACGATCAGCTTGGGCCGCGGCGGCGGAGCAGGAGCGGCCGGCGCACGCGACAGAGCGAGAAGCGCAAGACAGGCGGCGAGAATCATAGCCACAAGCTAGCGGCGGTCAGGCCGTCGCCGCCACGGGTTGCTCGCGGCGCTCGCGGAATGCCAACACCCCCGCCACACCCACGATCGCCGCCGCGAGCAGGAACGGCACCCCGTGGCCCAACGTGGCAAAACTGAGCGTCGCACCGACGGGTCCTACGATGCTCATGATGCCGCGGAAGGTCTGCTGCGCCCCCATGACGAGACCGAGCTCGTGGCGGCCGGTCCGCTGGCTGACGAGCGACGTGGATGCCGGAAAGAGCAGCGCCGTCCCCACCGGCACCAATACCAGGAACACGATGAACAACATGAGCGCCGGCGCCGTCGGCAGAATCGCGATGGGCAGGGGCATCAACGCGAGACCGAGCATCAGGCAGATGGTGCCGATCTGCATCGTTCGGACCTCGCCGAAGCGGGCATTGAACCAGCCCACCAACGTCGCCCGCATCACGACGCCGACCACGCCGAAGATCGGGAAAAAGTAACCGATCGTCGTGGCGCCGATCCCGAACGAGTCCTTCAGGTACAGCGCCAGAACGCCGATGACGACGTTGAGCGCCAACATCCCCACCACGTAGATCCAGATCACGCGATGCACCGGCGTCGTGGGATGGCGCACGATCTCCCACAGCGCCTGCCACACCGAGCGCCCGGGCGGCACGACGAACTGCCCACTCGGCGTCCGGGCATGGGGCACGCGCGATTCCGGCAGCCACCTCCAGGCGAAATAGACGTTGATCAGCACGAGTACCGCCGCGACGAGACCCGGCGCCTCGCGTCCGAAATGGTACGCCGCCGAGCCCAGGAACGGCCCGATCACGACGCCGGCGCTCGTCGCCGCCGACAGCCATCCGAGCGCCTTGGCCCGCTCCGCCGGCTCCATCGTGTCAGCCACGTACGCTTGTGCCACGCCCGTCGTGCCACCCCCGAGCCCCTGCACGATCCGCGACGCGAACAGCATCCACAGGCTGGTCGCAAGGCCGAAGATCACGTACGCGAATGCCGAGGCCGCCAGGCCAATGAGCATGGCGGGGCGGCGGCCGTAGCGGTCGGAGAACTTGCCCCAGATGGGCGACGAGACGAGCTGCGCAACCGCGAACGACGCGATCAGCGGCCCCACCAGCCACTCCGGCGCCTTGAGGTCGAGCGCGTAGAACGGCATCAGCGGCGCGACGAGCATCAGACCCATCATGTCCACGAAGCACACGGCCATCAGGACCCACAATCTTCTCATCGTCTCGCTCCCACTCCGAGCACCAGCGCGCTGACGAGCATCAGCACCACACCGAATGCCGCAGCCACGCCCGTCTCGGAGAGCCGCAGGCTCGACAGGATTTCGATCGCAATGGGTCGGGTCTCGTACGTGTACAGGACGATCGACGCGACGATATCGCCCAGCGCCGCGACGAACGCGAGGCTCGCCCCCGCGGCGAGTCCGGGCCGGAGCTGCGGCAGCGTGACGCGGGTCAGCGTCCGCCAGCGCCCCGCGCCGAGACTGGCCGCGGCCTCTTCGAGCGCCGGGTCGAGCTGGCGGTACGCCGCCAGCAACCCGCGGCCGGTGAGCGGCAGCGAGCGCACGAGATACGCGAGTGGCAGAATCACGGCGGTGCCGACGAGCACCCAACGCAGGGTGAGCGGCGAGTGTACGCTGAACGTGATGGCAAGCGCGATCGCGAAGACCGTGCCGGGCAAGGCCCACGGCAGTACGAGCAGTCCCTCGATGGCGCGCCGCAGCGCCACCCGGCGCCGCACCACCAGCCAGCCGGCCGTGAGCGCCAGCACGACGGCGGCGGCCGTACTCACCGTCGCCATCCACAGCGAATTGAGGAGCGGCCGCAGCCGCTCCGCCTCCGTAAACAGGCGCCCGTAGTTCTCGAAGCTGAGGACCGGAGGCAGTACTTCCGTCGTCCACGCGCCGTACGGGACTAGCGAGACGAGGGCGAGGGTCAGGTGCGGGAGCAGCAGCACGACCGCGAGGCCCCAGCCGGCCGCGGTCGCCAGCACTCGCACCCCGGCGCGGCGGATCGGCCGGGGGCGGGGCGCCGTGCCCTTCCCGAGCGCCACCAGGATGTCGTCCCCTTCGGTGCGCCGCAGGATCAGCAATCCCGCCACCGCGACGACGGCGAGCGCGAGCGTCTCGACCATCGCGAGCGAGAGATCGCCGTTCAGTTTGGTGGCCACGATCTGCGTGGTCATCACGCGAAACCCGCCGCCGAAGATGTACGGCGCGCTGAACGAGCCGAGCGACGTCATGAACGTGAGAATCGCCGCGCCCACGAGCGACGGCCGGAGCAATGGCAGCACCACCCGCCACAGCGTCGCCCGCCGGTCGGCGCCGAGCGCCTGCGCCGCCTCGAGCATCGAGACGTCGAGCTTGGCGAGTCCCGCGCGCGTGAAGAGGTAGAAGTACACGTACATGGAGTACGCGTGGACCAGGAGGATGGCGAGGGGTCCCTGCAGCCGCCACGGCGCCTGCTCGAGCCCGAGCGCCGCCTGAATCGCGCGCGCAATGAATCCCGACTCCCCATACAAGAACAGAAACGCGATCACGCCAACGAGCGGCGGCAGCACGACGGGCAGGGCGACGAGCGAGCCGAGGGTCTTCCGCCCCGGGAAATCGAACCACTCGAACAGAAACGCGAGCGGGACGCCGATGGCGGCGGCGAGTGCCACGCTCACCAGCGAGATCCAGACGCTCGCCCACAGCGCCGCCCATTCTCCCGGCCGGCTGAAAAAGGCGTGCAGCGCCGTGGTGTCGGCGGCATCCGTCGCGACAACCAGAATGGGATAGAGCACCAGCCAGACGAGCAGCAACGTCAGGCCCAGGCCGGCCAGCTCGACGCCGCGCCGGCGGGTCACCGTCCGTTCTCCGGGAACGCGATCACGCGGGTCGCTTCCACGTGCACCCGCTCCCCTACGCGCGCGGCGTCGGGCTCGGCCAGCACCTCGAAGCGTTCGCCGTCGTCGGTTTCCACTAGAAAGAACGCGGCCGCCCCCGTATAGCGCCGCTCCCGCACAACGCCGTGCAGCCCGGCGGAGCCGAAGCGCAATCGCTCCGGACGGACAACCAGCACCTGACCGGCGTGGCCTCCCAGCGCGCGCGCAGCATTGCCGCGAAGCACATTGGCGCGGCCCACGAACGTCGCGACGAACAGGTTCACGGGACGTTCGTACAGCTCCTCGGGGGCGCCCGTCTGCTCCAGTCGTCCCGCATTGATCACCGCCACCCGGTCGCCGAGATCGAACGCTTCGTCCTGCTCGTGCGTCACGAACACGGTGGTGATGCCGACGCGCTTGATGAGCTGGCGCAGCTCCCGCCGCGTGCGCTCCCGCAAGGCGGGATCGAGGTTCGACAACGGCTCGTCGAGCAGCAACACGCG
>Ga0209220_1000192_pt1 | contig 25979 bp, 11 predicted proteins | sample BlaSpr_A8_OM3_M3_FD_187984 | JGI IMG/M metagenome (GOLD analysis project Ga0209220, IMG submission 187984) | Forest soil microbial communities from Thunder Bay, Ontario, Canada - Black Spruce, Ontario site 2_A8_OM3_M3 (SPAdes) (version 2) | ecosystem: Environmental > Terrestrial > Soil > Boreal... | reverse complement strand
GTTCAGACCCTGGTTGACGAAGACACTGAACGAGGGCTGAGGCCCCCCGCCCTTGCCGCCGAAGAAGGCGTTCGCGCTGGTGCTGGAGAAGGTGTAGTCACCAGGGGGCAATGGGCCACCGGCGGCGACCGCCGCGGCCGCCAGGGCGAGAGAACCGCAGAAAACGATAGAAAAGACGAGTACAAGTCGACGAACAATCATGGGATTTTTCTCCGTTACAAAAACCGACTTACCCCGCTGCTGAGCGCGAGCTGGCACAGCTCAACGAATCGCCGGCAACCACCTCCCGATAGATCGATCTGATTTACGAGGATTAACGAGTCGGCCAGAGCTTGGTTACAACACTTAAGACGCTGCTAACCGCGGATTTGGTTTCAGCCGGTCAAAGGTTGAAGTCGCCAGCCACACCACCGCGCATATGTCGGCGACGACTCCTACCGTGATGAACCGGTCCCATCTGTACAACGAAATGAAGAAACGGGTCGTCGCATTGTGTGACGCCGCGAGCAACGGATAGTCCTTCGCTGACATCACAGCTCTAGAGATCCCTCATTGACACCGCGCCAAAGGGCCAGTAGGTTTGGCGCGACTCCGCAATCCGGAGCGCATCCGTTTCCTGCGAAGCACAAAGAGGGGCAAGCATCATGAGCATCTTCCGCAAGCCGTCTGCCCGGCTCCTGGCCACCGCCGCCATCGCTCTGGTGGTCCTCGCCGGCGCGACACTCGGTCCAAACCGATCGAACACAGCCCTCGCTGTCTGTAGCGGGCCTTCCGTCACAAGCATCAACCACACGTTTGGGTCAACCGCGGGCGGACTGGTCGTGAATCTCACGGGATCATGCTTCACGGGTCTCATCTCGGTTCATTTCGGGACCTCCCTCGCCTCCTGGGCCCTCATCTCTGACACCTCGATCAATGCCAACAGTCCGGCCCACGCGGCCGGCACGGTGGACGTCACGGTCACCACCAACTTGGGCACCAGCGCCACCTCAGGCGCTGACCAGTTCACGTTCCTCGCGCCGGGCGCGGCATGTACAGCCGCTTTGCTCAATCCGGCCTCTGGCTCATTCCCGGCGGGGAGTACCGTCATCTTCATCGCCGGCTCGACCGGCTGCTTGAACCCGAGCTACGAGTTTTGGGTGCAGTATCCGGACGGGACCTGGAACTTGAAACAGGTCTGGGGCGGCGCGATCTTCAGCTGGGACAGCGGATTGGCGCCGGGTAGCTACCTCGTCCACGTATGGGCTAGCTCAACTGGCGGTCCGACCTACCAGGCCATCGGCGAGGCCTTCATCAGCCTGACCGGCTGCTTCTCGGCCTCGGTCAGCCCTTCGATGGTGACCCAGGCGGCCGGCTCGACGTTCAACTTCACCGCGAGCGCGAGCGGCTGCACCACCCCGCGATTCGAGTTCTTTGTCATGTATCCCGATGGGACCTGGAACCTGAAGCAGCCCTTCAGCCCCTCACCCAATTTCAGCTGGGATACCACCGGTCTCGCGCCGGGTACCTACGTGGTGCACGCATGGGTCAACTCGTCGGGCACCGGGCATGATTCGATCGGCGAGTCCAGCGCAAACCTGGCGGGCTGTGCGAGCGAAGCGGTCCTCCCACTGGTGCAGTACCAGAAGGCCGGGACCGTGGTCAACATGTCCACGAGCTCGAGCGGCTGCCCCAACCCCGCCTACGAGTGGTGGGTCCAGTACCCAGACAGCTCTTGGCACCTGATCCGCGGCTTCAGTGTCCTGCAGACAGTCGCGTGGAGCACCGCTGGGCTCCAGCCAGGGATCTACACGGTCCACGCATGGGCCTACCAGCAGGGTGCACCCCCGACGCTCGAGGTCTATGGTGCGGCGCTCGTGGTCCTGACGTGACGTAGCGACCGTTCTGGTTTCGCTCTTCTGCCGTGACACATAAGTAGAAGGACGCGCGGGCGAGCCAACGCAAGATCTAAACGCTGCCGTTCGTTGTGCTCTCGGTGTCCGTGACCTATAAGCACGTCCTCCGTATCGCCAAGCGGGCTGCGCTGAGGTCGCCGGCCGTGGCCTGCGTAATCGGTCTGTGGGTCATGTCCGGCCTGCCGGCGGCCGCACCAGCCTATGTCCAGCTCGCGCCGACCCCGGTGGCAAACGTCCCTTGGTTGGATCGGCTGAACCAGTGGCGGGTGACCACGGGCCTGCCGGCGTTGACCGAAAACTCAACGTGGAGCCAGGGCGACTACAACCACGCGCTCTACATGGTCAAGAACAACCTGATCACCCATTACGAGACACCGGGCGTGCCGTACTACACGTCCGCAGGCGACACGGCCGCTCGCAACAGCAACATCCAGGTCAGCTCAACCACCAGTGCCACGGACGTGCAGGCGATCGATTGGTGGATGGCGGCGCCGTTCCACGCGATGGCGATGATGGATCCGCGTCTCTCGCAGACGGGGTTCGGCTCGTACCGCGACTCAACCACCAGCCCCTGGCAGGCAGGTTTTGCGCTCGACACGATTCGGGGCAACTCGTTCAGCGGCGGCCAGTACCCTGTCTACTTCCCCGGCAATGGCGTCAACGAGCCGCTGACCTCATTCGGCGGCGGTGAGTGGCCCGACCCTCTGCAGGCGTGTCCGGGATACGGTGCTCCGACCGGGCTGCCGGTGTTCATCGAGGTCGGCGGTAACGTGAACACAACGGCTGGGCCGGCGCACTCCTTCACTGGAAATGGAGTTCCGCTCAATCACTGCGTAATCGACTCGAGCAATGCCGCGCTGAACAGCTATCTCTACACGCGAGGCGGCGTGATCCTCATCCCCCAGCAACCACTTCAGACCGGCGTGAAATACGTGGTGGCCCTGACCGTGAACGGCGTGCCGTACACATGGTCATTTACAGTCGGACCCTTCTTCGGCATCACCGGCGTCTCTCCCAACGTCGGCCCGACGTTCGGCGGAACCTCGGTGACGATCACCGGAACGGGCTTCAGCGGAACGACGAGCGTTCGTTTTGGGGGCACACCGGCCTCAACCTTCAGCGTGCTGAACGACACGACGATCACGGCCGTGACCCCGGCGCACGCGGGTGGCGCAGTCGACGTGACCGTGACCGCGGCATTGGGCACCACTCCGATCACAGCTGCGGACCAGTTCACATTCGGTTGTATGACCGCCTCGCTCGCGCCATCCTCGGGCGCGTTCCCGGCTGGTGGCGTCATCCCATTCACCGCCGCCTCGAGCGGCTGCACGAGTCCGCAGTACGAGTTCTGGGTCCAATATCCGGACGGATCGTGGAACCTGAAGCAAGGCTTTGGCGGAGCGACCTTCAGCTGGAACACGACAGGTCTGGCGCCAGGAAGCTACGTCGTCCACGCGTGGGCCAGCGCGCACGGAGCCGGCCATGATGCGATCGGTGAGGCCCTGATCACGCTGACCGGATGCACGTCGTCCTCGGTCAGCCCGCCCGCGGTCAGTCAGGACTCAGGTTCGACCGTCAGTCTCGTCGCAAGCTCGAGCGGCTGCCCCAATCCTGTCTATGAGTACTGGGTCCAGTATCCCGACGGCACCTGGAACCTGAAGCGAGGCTTCGCGGGACCGGCCTTCAGCTGGGACACCACGGGGCTGGTCCCCGGAACCTACACGGTCCACGCTTGGGCCAACCAGCAGGGGGCGGCGCCAACGCTCGAGGCCTATGGCACCAGCGTCGTCACGTTGAGCAGCTGCGCCTCGGCGTCGGTGACGCCCGCCGTGGTGAGTCAGCCCGCGGGCTCGACCGTCGCATTGACCGCCGGTTCCATCGGATGCGGCAGCGCCCGCTACGAGTTCTGGGTCCAGTATCCCGACGCAAGCTGGAACTTGAAGCAGGGGTGGGGCGGAGCCGCGTTCAGCTGGGACACCACCGGCTTGGGACCGGGAACGTACCTCGTCCATGCGTGGGTCAACGTAAGCGGCACCGGCTACGACGCGATCGGGTCGGCGACGGTCACTCTGACCGGTTGCGCCTCTGGATCGGTCAGCCCGGCAAAGATGAGCCAGGCGGCCGGCACGACGGTCGCTCTGACCGCAAGCTCGACCGGCTGCCCCGCACCGAGATACGAGTTCTGGGTCCAGTACCCGGACGGGACCTGGAACTTGAAGCAGGGATTCGGCGGAGCGAGCTTCAACTGGGACACGACGGGCCTTGCGACCGGCACATATCTCGTTCACGCGTGGGTCAACTCGAGCGGCACCGGCCATGACGCGATCGGGTCGGCCACGGTGACGCTGACCGGCTGCGCCTCAGCAGCACTGAGCCCCACCGCCACGAGCCAGCCCGCGGGGACCGCGGTCAGCTTGACCGCCAGCTCGAGCGGTTGCCCCACTCCTCGCTACGAGTTCTGGGTCCAGTACCCGGACGGCAGCTGGAACCTCAAGCAGCTCTTTGGCGGCGCGAGCTTCACCTGGGACACGACGGGCCTTGCGCCCGGCATGTATTTGGTTCACGCGTGGGTCAACTCAACGGGCAGCTCGTGGGACGCGTATGGGTCGTCCACCGTGACATTGACCGGGTGTGCCTCGGCCTCGCTCATGCCGGCATCCGTGGCCCAGGCTGCCGGCTCGACGATCAGCGTCACGGCCGGCTCGACCGGTTGCCCCAACCCTCGTTACGAGTTCTGGGTCCAGTATCCCGACATGACGTGGCATCTGGTGCAGGGTTTTGGCGGGCCGGCGCTGAGCTGGGGTACCGCTGGCCTCGCCAAAGGCACCTACCTGATTCACGTCTGGGTGAACAACCAGGGCACCGGTCATGACGTAATCGGTGAAGCGACCGCAGTCCTGAGCTGACCAGATGACATCTCTGCTTCGTTGATGAAAGCACCGGTGAGAGGACTCGGGTTTTCCGTCGGCGCGACAACCGCTCTCCTCCTGGCGCTGAGTGCCGGCGGGCAGCACGCAACGGCATCGACGGCGGCATACGCGGCAGCCCCCAGCCATGCCACCGCCTCCGCACCTGCGTTGAAGACCGCGGTCACACCGAACGGCCAGTGGACGATGTACCACCACGACAACGCTCACACCGGCCTTGATGGCAGCCTGCCAGGAGCCGGTGGCGCGGCCGCGGGGTGGGTCTCGCCGACCCTTGACGGCGATGTCTACGGCGAACCGCTCGTCTACAACGGCCTCGTCTACGTCGCCACGTTGAACAACTCCGTCTACGCCATCAACCAAACAGACGGAAGCGTGGTGTGGGGTGTGAATCTCGGCGCGCCTCAGACCGGTGGCTGGGGGTGCGGAAACATCAACCCAACGGGAATCCTGGGCACCGGTGTTCTCGACCCGTCAAACTCGCGGATCTACGAAGTCGCGTTCCTGCACCAGTACGGCGCCTACTTTCTTTTCGGGCTCGACCTCGCAACCGGCAACCTGAGGCTCGAAACCGAAGTCTCACCCAACGGTTTCGACTGGACGATCCAGCAGGAGCGCGGCGCGCTCGCCATGTCGCACGACAACACGCACGTGTACGTCCCCTTCGGCGGGAGGGCCGGTGACTGCGGCTCGTATCACGGGTGGGTTGTCGGCGTGCCGACCAGTGGCGCGCAGCCAGACGAGCTGTTCGACACAGGTCCGGTTGGAAACGGAATCTGGTCGCCCGGCGGCGTGGTCGTCGACAACAACACCGGAAAGGTCTTCGTCACGACGGGTAACGGCGGATGCCCCAGCTCTTACAACCTCAACGATGCCGTCATCCGGCTGTCGCCAACGCTTGGCACCGAGGATTACTTCGCGCCGGCCGACTGGCACGACAACTGGAGCTGCAACGACCAGGACCTGGGCTCTGCCTCCACCCTCCTGATCAGCCCGAACCTTGGGTTCCAGGCAGGAAAGTGGGGGAACGGCTTCCTATACAACCCGAACAGCCTCGGCGGCATAGACGGTCAGCTGTTCCCGACACCTTCGCCTCAGACGTATTCCAGCGTTGACGTGTGCCGTGGCAACCACAGCGACGCCACGTTCGGCTCGTTCGCGTATGCCGCGCCCTACGTATACCTGGAGTGCAACGGGAACGGCATCGTCGCGCTGCAGGTGAACACGTCCACCCCCTCGTTCAGCAATTGCGACGCGACGTGTGCCGGGCCTTCGTGGAACGCGGGCGGCGGGACGACGTTCGGTCCCCCAATCGTGGCGGGCGGGATCGTCTGGGCGGTCGACATCAACGGCGGTGGGCTTTACGGGTTCGACGCCGCATCGGGTGCGCAGCTTTATCACAGCGCAGGATTTGGTGTGACGCACTTCTCCACGCCGAGTGAGGCCGGTTCGCAGATCTTCGTGTCGGCCGGCACCGAGGTCCGCGAGTTCGACATCACCTACTGCACCGGTGCAGGTCTCACCCCAAGCTCGACCAGCCAGCTCGCCGGTTCGACCATCCCGTTCACCGCTACCTCCACCGGGTGCGCTGCCCCTCGCTACGAGTTCTGGGTTCAGTATCCCGACGGTTCGTGGAACCTGATCCGGGGTTGGGGCGGCGCGACGTTCAACTGGAATACGACTGGCCTGGCACCTGGCAATTACACCGTGCACGAGTGGGTCAACGCGCGCGGCACGGGACATGACGCGATCGGGTCCGCGTCGGTCACGTTGACCGGGTGCACGTCCGCGTCGCTCGCGCCCGCCGGCACTACTCAGCCCGCCGGTTCGGTCGTCAACTTCACCGCGAGCTCGGGTGGGTGCCCGAACCCTGTCTACGAGTTTTGGGTCCAGTACCCCGATGGGTCGTGGAACCTGGCGCGGGGTTGGGGCGGACCGACTTTCGCGTGGGACACGACCACCGCGCCGGCCGGCCACTACACCGTCCACGCATGGGCGAACCAGCAGGGCGCGGCCCCGACGCTGGAGGTTTACGGGTCCAGCTCGGTGACCTTGACGGGCTGCACCTCCGCCTCGGTGAGCCCGCCCAGCCCGAGCGCTCCCGCGGGATCGACCGTTGCCTTCACCGCGAGCTCGGCGGGCTGTCTCAACCCGCGATACGAGTTCTGGGTCCAGTATCCCGACGGGTCGTGGAACCTGAAGCAAGGCTGGGGTGGGGCGAGCTTCAACTGGGACACCACCGGCCTGGCGCCTGGCAGCTACCTGGTGCACGCATGGGTGAACCGCAGCGGCACAACGTGGGAAGCCTACGGCTCGGCCACGGTGACGCTGACCGGCTGCACCTCGGCCTCGGTCAGCCCGCCCAGCGTGACCCAGGCGGCGGGCAGCGTGGTCGCCCTGACCGCTAGCTCGGGCGGCTGCGCCAACCCTGTCTATGAGTTCTGGGTCCAGTATCCGAACGGCTCGTGGAACCTGGCGCGGGGCTGGGGCGCGGCGACCTTCAACTGGGACACCACCGGCCTGGCGCCCGGCATGTACACGGTCCACGCCTGGGCCAACCAGCAGGGCGCGGCGCAGACCCTGGAGGTCTACGGCTCGTCGACGGTGACTCTGACCGGCTGCGCGACGGCCTCGCTCAGCCCATCGAATCCGAGCCAGGGCGCGGGCACCACGGTCGCCCTGACGGCCGGCTCCACCGGCTGCCCCAACCCGCGCTATGAGTTCTTCGTCCAGTACCCGAGCGGCGTGTGGTATCTGAAGCAGGGCTGGGGCGTGTCGACCTTCACCTGGGACACGACAGGTCTGGCGCCGGGGATCTACACAGTGCATGTCTGGGTCAACAACCAGGGCACTGGGCACGACGCGATCGGCTCGGCGACAGTGACTCTGACCGGCTGCACCTCAGCCTCGTTGATTCCATCCAGCGGCTCAGCGGCGGCGGGCACCTCGGTGCTGTTCACCGCGAGCTCGGCGGGCTGCCTAAGCCCGGTCTACGAGTTCTGGCTCCAGTACCCGGACGGGAGCTGGCACTTGATGCGGTCCTTCAGCGCGACGACGACATGGACGTGGAACAGCACAGGCTTCGCCAAAGGGACGTACACGATCCACGTCTGGGCCAACAATTCAGGCGCCGATACCGGCAGGTACGAAGTGATCGGTTCGGCGGCCTATTCGCTAAGCTAGGGCGTCTTGCGTTCACTGGCCTGGGCCCGTGCGCTTTGCGTGCTGCCCATCGTGTATGCATCGGTCGCTATTCAGCCGGTCTCGGCCGCCGCGCCTGTCCACGCGTCCACGAACGCGAGCGTCTCGCATTCGTCGGCCGAAGCCGTCAAAGCACAGAGAACGACTGGCGCGCCGGTGAACTCTGCCCCGAGCTACAACAGCTTCGGTCTCACCCGTGAGGTCTTCGGCTACGCGTATGGGGGAAGCCTCGGCGATCCGAACGTCGGCTATCCAAGCTGGAACTTCAACCTGCTGTCCACTGTCGCCTTCTTCTCGATCCGGGTCGATTACAACGGTGTCCTCGTCGCGGACTCGAACTGGACCGTTTGGGATGGGCCAACGCTTGCAGGTCTTGTCTCGACGGCACACCAGCACGGCGTCAAAGTTGTCGTGACTCTGACCCCGGTCTACCACGACCTCGTCGACTTCTGCAACATGCTCTACGAGGACAACACGACGGTCATTCAGATCGTGAAGCAGGTCCAGCAGAAAGGCATCGACGGCGTGAACATCGACTACGAGAATCAGCTCGGCCAGTGCAACCCGACGAACCCCGGGCTCACTCCGATGACGGACCAGGCGCTGCTGACGCGCTTCGCGAAAGATCTGCGCGCGGGTCTCGACGCCGCGAAGCCTGGTTACTACCTTTCGATCGCGACCTACTCGGGATCGGCGTCAGGTCCCGACGGTTTCTTCAACATCCCTGCCCTCAATCAGTACGTCGACTCGTTCTTCGTCATGGCGTACGACATGGATTACGCAAACCAGGGCTCTGCACCGTTGAACTGTTCATCGTTTTGCATGGCGCCGGTTTCGCCGATGACGGGTTACTACTGGAACGACACGACGTCGATGAATCAGTACGCGGCGGTGGTGGGGCCAGGCAAGACGATTCTCGGCCAGCCGTATTACGGGCGCGTGTCCTGCGTCTCGAGCCCTGCTGCCCACGCCACGGCGACGAGCTCGGTGGATGCCGCCACGTATATCGGGGCAGCCAACGTGGTCAGCTCGAGCGACGTGCGTCCCGGCAGCTATTCGATCAACCGCGACCCCAACGATCCAATCGGTCTGGATCGGTGGGACGCGTGGTACGACAACTATTACGGGTGCTGGCGTGAGATGCACTGGTCGGACACGACGACTCTCGGCGCGCGGTACGACCTCATCAATCAGGACAACCTGCGCGGCGTGGGCATCTGGACGCTCAGCTACGGCGGGAGCTCGGCCGAGCTCTGGAATGCGCTGTGGACTCACTTCGTGCTCTGCGCGAGTGGAACTCTGAGCTCGAACGTCACACCGCCTGCCCCGGCCGGTTCGGCCATCGCCTTCACGGCCGGGACCAGCGGCTGCCTTTCTCCGCAGTTCGAGTTCTGGGTCCAGTACCCCGATGGCAACTGGTACCTGAAGCAGGGCTGGGGCGGACCGACCTTCAACTGGGACACCACCGGCCTGGCTCCGGGGACGTACACGATGCACTCGTGGGCGAACCGCAGCGGAAGCTCTTGGGAGACGTTCGGCTCCGAGACGGTGACGTTGACCGGCTGCACGACAGCCTCGCTAACCCCGAGCAATCCGACCGCGCCAGCCGGAACCGCGGTCGGACTCACAGCGACCTCAGGGGGTGGCTGCCCGACCCCCGTCTACGAGTTCTGGGTTCAGTATCCCGATGGCTCATGGAATCTGAAGCAGGGCTGGGGAAGCGGGACCTTCAACTGGGACACGACCGGCCTCCTGCCCGGCACCTATACCGTCCACGGCTGGGCCAACCAGCAGGGAGCCGCGCAGACTCTCGAGAGCTACGGATCGAGCACGGTCACGCTCACCGGATGCACGTCCGCGTCGCTTACGCCACCGGGCGGAACGATCGCCGGCGGCACGGTCGTCAACTTCACCGCCCAGGGTTCGGGAGGCTGTCCCACGGCCGTGTATGAATTCTGGGTCCAGTACCCGAACGGCTCTTGGAACCTCAAGCAGGGCTGGGGCGCCGCCACGTTCAACTGGGATACGAGCACCGTCGCCCCGGGCACTTACACGATCCACGCCTGGGCCAACGCCCAGGGAGCCGCCCCGACGCTCGAGGCCTACGGCTCGGCGACACTCACAATCACCGGCTGCAGCTCCGCCTCGCTGAGCCCGTCGAACCCAAGCCAGCCGGCCGGGTCGACGGTCGCGCTCACGGCAGGCGTGTCGGGCTGCGTCAACTCCCAGTTCGAGTTCTGGGTCCAGTACCCCAACGGCAGCTGGTCCTTGAAGCAGGGCTGGGGTGGCGCCACCTTCAACTGGGACACGACCGGCATTGCGCCCGGCACCTACATCGTCCACTCGTGGACCAACCGGAGCGGCACGTCCTGGGAAACGTATGGATCCGCCACGGTGACGCTGACCGGCTGCACGTCCTCCTCGGTCAGCCCGCCGACCGGCTCAGGCGCTGTCGGGAGCTCCGTCACCTTCACCGCCACCCCCGCCGGATGTCCCACCGCAACCTATGAGTTCTGGCTGCTCGACCCGGCCGGGGCGTGGCACCTGGAGCTGGCGTGGGGTGCCGCCAACACGTGGACATGGAGCACGACCGGGTGGGCGAAGGGGAAGTACACCCTCCATGTCTGGACCAACTCCCAAGGCGCGAGCACGTCCACTTACCAAACCATAGGGAGCGCGACCTTCACGCTGAGCTGAGGCCGGTCGTCGGATACCATGCGCGACGGGTGCAGGGGATGTCGGTTAAGAGCATCGTGCACGGGCTCGTGTGGACCGGGGTGGTCGGGCTGGCCGTCGTCTTGTCGCTTTCCTCATCCCAGGACCATGCCGTCGCGGGGTCAAACAGCAAGGACATCGCATCGACCTGGTCGTTCAAGCCGGTGCGAATCACGCCGCAGCGACCGTCCGCGATCCCAGTGAAAGCAACGCCCGTCGACCACCGGCCGCTCGTGCCCGACCGCGGCGGGTTCGGCCGGGCAAAGAAGGCGGCCAACGACAACGCCGCGGCTCGTGCCGCGGGTGGGTCGCCAATCGCCCCAGTGACGCCTCGTCAGCCATACAGCGTCTTCAATGCAACGCTGGGTGCCGGACTCTCGACCAGCGGGAGCGGGACACCATCCGATTCGACCGGTGACATCGGTCCGACCGCGTATGTCGAGATGGTCAACTCGCAGATCGGCGTGCGGCCCCGCGGCGGCGGCTCCTTCACCTCGAATGACCTGACCACCTTTGGAACGGCCAGCGCGACCGATTGCGTCTTCGATCCGCAGATCGCGTGGGACCAGCAATCGGGACGCTTCCTCTACTCCTTCCTGGATCAGGTGCAGTCTCCTGGCAGCAACTGCGCCACGATCACCGCCAACTACGTGGCGTTCGGCTGGTCCAAGACAAGCGACCCGAGCGACCTGGCGGGTGGATGGTGCCACTTTAATTTCGGCACGGGCGCGTACATCCTCGACTTCGACAAGCTCGGCCACGACGACAACTTCATCACCATCGGGGCGAATGCGTACTCGAACAGCGGACGGCCTCCAAGCCAATTCGTCACGGCGGTCATCGCGGTGATGCCTGCGCCTGGAAACGGAGACACGTCCTGCACCACACCGGCGACTCTGAACGGCTTTGGCAGTCCCACCAGTCAGCTGATGAACGCCGATGGGAGCCTCGCGTCGACTCCTGTTCCGGCCGACATGACTGACAGCTCACCGTACGGCTACGTCGTCGCGGCGCACGACGTCTCCACGCCTGGCTCGCAGAGCAGCAATCTGCTGATGACGTGGCGTCTGAGCTCGAGCGGCGGCACACCGGTCCTGACCTCGCTCGGTGACGTCACGGTCACCCCCTACCAGATGCCTCCTTCGGCGCAGCAGCCTGCGATCGGCCCGACCCCGGTGTCGTGCTCGGTCTCAGGAAACTGTCTCGACACGCTCGACGGCAGGCTGATCCAGGCGATCGGCCACTACGACCCCGACATCGGTGCGGAGACGATCTGGACTCAGCACGGAATCAAGGATGTGTCCGTGGGAGCACTGTCGGTCGAGCGCTGGTACGAGCTGGTCCCCGGAAACGCATCGCCGCGTCAGTCCGGCAACGTGAGCGACGCAAGCAACTACGTCTTCAACGGCTCGATCACGCCGACCGGCGCCGGCAACGAGGCGGTGATCAACTACAACGTGTCCGGCAGCGCCGCCTATCTCAGCATGCGCGTGCAGAGCCGCAACTCGAGCACGCCGCTGAGCACGGTCGCGAACGAGACGATCATCGACACCAGCCTCTACCGGGACAACGACCCGAGCTGCGGCGTCAACCGCTCGCCACAGGACCTCAATCTGCCATGCCGCTGGGGGGATTATTCTGCCGCTCGGCCGGACCCGACCGACACCAACATCGCCTGGCTCACCAACATGTTCACCGGATCCGGCGGCACGCCGACCAGCTTCGGTTGGACGACAGAGTTCGCCGCGTACACACCCGGGTGCGCCGGCACGACGCTCACTGCCGATGCCGTCACGGCGGTGGCCGGCGCGTTCGTGCATTTCACCGCCGTAGCGACGGGCTGCGCCAATCCCACATACGCCTTCTTCCTCCAGGACACGATGGGCAGCTGGACGCTGAAGCAGGCCTTCAGCTCCATCGCCACCTGGACCTGGGACACTGCAGGATATCCGGCAGGGCTGTACACGATCCATGTCTGGGGAAACCAGACCGGCGACTCAACTGCTCACTGGGAGTCGCTCGGTTCGGTCAGTGTCAGCCTGTCCACATCTCCCTGCTCCTCGGCGACGGTCACGCCCGGGTACTCGTCAACGCCGGTCGGCACGACCATCAACTTCAGCACGAGCGTAAGCGGCTGCCCGACACCGAACTACGCCTACTTCATCCAGGACCCGAGCGGCACCTGGACGCTGAAGCGGCCCTACTCGACTGACCCGACATTCGCATGGAACACGACCGGGCTCGCACCGGGAACCTACACAGTCCATATCTGGACCAAGCAGCGTGGGGCCCCTGCCTCCTACGAGTCCATCGGCACCGCGACGGTCGCGCTCAACATCTGCACCGGAGCGTCCATCGCGCCGCCGAGCACGAGCGCAGCGGCCGGCACCATCGTGCCTCTGACCGCGAGCTCGACCGGATGCACGATGCCGAGCTACGAGTTCTTCGTCCAGTATCCGAACGGCAGCTGGAACCTCAAGCAAGCTTGGAGCAGCTCTGCCACATTCAACTGGGACACCAGCGGTCTGGCGCCCGGCCCGTACACGGTCCATGTGTGGGCCAACGACCAGGCCGATTCCACCGCAACCTATGAGGCGCTGGGGTCGTCGACGGTCAAGCTGACCGGCTGCGCGACGTCCAACGCCAGCGCCAATCCTGTCTCGCCGCAGGTCATCGGCACGAGCATCGTTTTCACGGCCAGCTCGACCGGATGTACGAACCCGGTCTACGAGTTCTGGCTCCTCGATCCAGCCGGCACCTGGCACCTTGTCCGACCCTTCAGCGCCACCACCACATGGACCTGGAACTCCAGCGGTTACGCGGCGGGCATGTACACGATCCACGTCTGGGCCAACAACCAGGGCGCGGACATGAGCACGTTCGAGGCCAACGGGGGACCGAACTTCACCCTGACCCCACCGCCGCCCTGTGCCGCGGCGGGTATCGCGCCGCCCACCGCCAGCCAGCCCGCCGGGTCGATAGTGAACATGACGGCCTCGTCGACCGGCTGCGCCAACCCTCAGTACCAGTTCTGGGTCCTGTACTTGGACGGTTCGTGGAACCTGAAGCAGGGCTTTGGCGGCGCCACGTTCAACTGGGACACCACCGGCCTGGCGCCTGGTCTGTACACGGTCCACGCCTGGGCCAGCTCCACCGGCTCGGGCCATGACTCGATCGGCGAGGCCAAGGTGACCCTGACCGGCTGCGCCACAGCCTCGATCAGCCCTGCCTCATCGAACCAGGCGGCGGGCTCGATGGTCTTGCTGACGGCGAGCGCGACCTGTCCGAGCCCGCAGTTCGAGTTCTTCGTCCTGTACCCCAACGGGACCTGGTACCTGAAACGGGCCTGGAGCACCACCGCGACGTTCAGCTGGGACGCCAGCGGGTTGGCCCCGGGCGGGACCTACACGATCCACGCCTGGGCCAACCAGGCGGGGGCGTCGACGGCGACCTACGAGACCTACGGCTCGGCCACAGTGACCCTGACCGGGTGCACGTCGGCGACGCTCGCGCCGCCCTCGGGGACGGCCGCGGTGGGGGCCAAGCCCACCTTCACGGCGAGCTCGAGCGGGTGCCCCAGCCCGGTCTACGAGTTCTGGCTCCAGTACCCGGACGGGAGCTGGCACCTGATGCGTACCTTCAGCACCACCACGACCTGGACCTGGGACACTACGGGCTTGCCCAAGGGCAATTACGTGATCCACGTCTGGGCCAACAACCAGGGCGCTGACACCAGCCGTTTTGAGACTTACGGCACGGCCACCTACACCTTGACGTAGCCGCATGAGGTACAGGGTCGTGACCAGAAACGGCTTGGCGGCATTGTTCGCCGCCTGCGCGATTTTCACGTTGTCCGCTGGCGCCAGCGCCGGCGCGTCACCTACGACGCAGGCGTCGCCGCCTTCGCCGCCGTCTGCCGGCTCGGCGCTGCGCGCCGTCACCGCCGATGACCACGTGATGCCGCGGCGGCAAAGCGGGTCGGCGACGACGAAACGTCCGTCGGCGCTGGCTCCGAGCGTGGGTCCGAGCGTCGGAGGCACCTGGTCATGGCAGAATCCCCTGCCCGACGGCAACTTCTTGAACGGAGTCAGCTGCCCGACCGCCTCCAGCTGCATCGCCGTGGGCGGCGGCGGGCTGATCCTCGCCACGACGAACGGAGGCTCGACGTGGACTCAACAGTCTTCGGGAGTCACCGATTCGATCAACGGGATCTCCTGCCCGACGGCTTCCATCTGCTACGCCGCGGGTGATTTCGGTGAGATTTACAAGACGACAAACGGTGGCGCGAGCTGGAGCGTGCAGCGTACGACCCTCGTTTTCTTCGCGGGGATCAGCTGTCCGGACACAATGACGTGCTACGCGGCCGGCGGTGGTGGGGAAGTCATCAGAACTGTCGACGGTGGCGCAACCTGGGCCGCCTCGGGCACGCCGGACCCGTACGACCTGTTCGCGATCAGCTGCTCGTCCACCACGTCGTGCGCGGCGGTGGGCGCCAACGGCGCTGTCGTCACCACGACCAATGGCACCAGCTGGGCGGTAGCCGCCAACGCCAACAATGTTCTGTACGGCGTCAGCTGCACGCCCAACCACTGCGCAGCGGTCGGCCTCGGCGGCATCGTGGAGGAGTACAACGGAGCCTTCGGCTCCTGGGCCGGGGCCGGCAACCTGGGCAGCACAGACCTCTACGCCGTCAGCTGCCCCAGCGACACCTCCTGCATCGCCGTGGGCGCATTGGGAACGGGACTGGCGCTGGTCGTGCCTGCGGGCAGCCCGATTGAAACCTGGGTGGCCGACAATGCCCCGACGCAGGCTTCTCTATTCGGCATCTCATGCCAGGCGAGTCTCGCCTGCGGCGTGGCCGGCGACTACAGGACCACAGGCATGACGAGCGCAGGCGGTTCGGGCTGGTCGGTGCAGATGGACGGCCTGCACATCGGCATGAACGCCATCAGCTGTCCTGGTGCGCTCTCGGTGTGCTACGTGGCCGGCGAGTGGGGCCTCGTCGGCAAGACCACTGATCGTGGTGCGACATGGTCAGCGACGTCCCTGGGCATGCAGCGCAACTTCGACGCCATCAACTGTCCCTCCTCGACGTGGTGTGTGGCAGTCGGGCAGAACGGGCTGATCGAGATCACGCACGACGGGGGCGGCACCTGGACGCAGGAGCAGTCGGGTACGAGCTGGGTTCTGACCTCGGTCACGTGCCCATATCCGACGTCATGTCTTGTAAGCGGACTGGATGGAACGATCGTCGGCACGTCAGATGGCGGATTGTCATGGCAGCTGCGCCTGGGACTGTTGCACGACGATCTGTTCGGAATCTCGTGCGCACCTGGAACCCTTACGTGCGCTGCAGTGGGCGCCAATTCGACCATCTTCACGACCACCGACGGGTTCAACACCTACCGAGTCGTCAACAACGCCCCGATCGCCCAGTTTCAATCCGTCGCCTGCCCCACGACCCTGGTCTGCTACGTGGGCGGCGTGGCAGGCAAGGTGCTCAAGACGACCGACTTCTTCTCGACCTGGTCGCAGCAGAGCTACACCAGCACGGCGTCGTTGTTCAGCATCAGCTGCTCATCGTCCACCGCGTGCGCCGCAATCGGGTTCGGCGAGAACAGCGCTCTGACCACCACCGATGGCGCGACATGGACGGTGACAAAGGTGGGCGGAGGGCTCGCCTCTGTTAGTTGCCCGGTCGCGGACTGCATCGCGGTGGGCAATCTCACCGTGGCGAACCTGACGGCCGGCGTCTGGTCGATTCAGAGCGACGTCCTGCGCGGGATCAGCTGTCCGACCGTCTCTGCGTGTATGGCGGTCGGCCACTCAGGCCTTGCTTACGCAACCACTGACGGCGGCACCACGTGGACGCAGAGATCGGCGGGCCTCACCGCGGCGCTGGAGTCTGTGAGCTGCCCGTCCGCATTCATCTGCTTTGTGGCCGGTCCAAACGAGATCCTGTCGACCACCGACCAGGGCGTGACATGGGCGAATCACACGACGCCTTCTATGAATGCGATCAGCTGCGCGACAACGACCGCGTGCGTCGCCGTCGGTGACAGCGGAAGCGTGATTCACAGCACCGATGGTGGGGCGACGTGGGCGAGCTCCACCGCGATTTCGGGCAGCGGCAGCCTGCGCTCGGTGAGCTGCCCCTCGGCCACGAATTGCTTTGCCGCCGCGGCCAACGGGATCTACTGGACGTCCGACGGCGGCGCCACCTGGCCCGGCCACTTCACGCCGTCGCAAGCCGTAGGGAGCATCAGCTGCGTGGCCTCGTCGTGCGTCGCGGTCGGTGGGGCTGGAACCATCGTCGTCACCGCTAACGGGGGTGGGACGTGGACGTCAAAGACATCCGGTACGGCGCGGGCACTGGTCGCAGTGAGCTGCCCGACGGCGACGGCCTGCATCGCGACTGGGGCGGGCGGTGCAGTCCTCAGCTCGGTCGACGGAGGCACGACCTGGAACCAGCAATATGCGGGTGCGGACATGTTGTCGAGCATCAGCTGTGCGACTGCAAATTCCTGTCATGCGGTGGACTCAAATGCGAGGGAGATCGTCGCCACCTCCAGCGGCGGTGTGGGCACGTGGAGCTTCCATGGACCTTCGGGCAACACCAACAACCTGCGCGGGATCAGCTGCCCAAGCGCAACCGCGTGCTACGCCGTCGGATATCCGGGCACATTTCTTGACACTCACGACGGCGGTGCGACGTGGGTCGACCACTCGGTCACGACGTCCGACTCCCTCTTCGCCGTGAGCTGCCCCAGCACCACCACCTGCTTCGCCGCGGGTTTTCCAGGAGTGATCTACCGGACGACCGACAGCGGAGTCACGTGGACGCCACAGCCAAACCCGGACTCAGGCAACCAGAACGTCGCCCTGTTGGGCATCAGCTGCGCCAGCGTCACCACGTGCGTCGCGGTGGGCACCGGAGGCAATGCCTTGTCGACGAGCAACGGGTCGACCTGGATCAAGGAAAGCACGGGCACCACGCTTCATCTCTGGGGCGTGAGCTGCCCGACCACCTCCTGCCTTGCGGTTGGCGACTTCGGCCTAACGCTGCGCCGTCAGGGTGGATCGTGGTCCGCCGGTGCGACCGCGCCGAACACTCTTGTCGGGGTCAGCTGCGATACGAGCACGTGTTACGCGGTGGGTGTCCTTGGCATCGTGGTGACGACAAGCACATTCGGGACCGCGTGGACTGCGCAGACATCAGGGGTGGGGTTCACGCTGTACGGCGTCAGTTGCGTCCGGTCGGTCTGTGTGGCGGCGGGCGACTCCGGCCAGATGGTGATGACAACCGACGGGACGAACTGGTCCTTCGTCGACCTTCACACGCAGAACTTCTTCCGAGCGATCTCCGTTCCCGACCTTAACCACGCGTTCGTCGTCGGTCTCGGCGGCACCATCCTCGCCACCTCGAATCTGACTCCCGAGTGCGGCACCTCCTCGGTGTCCTCCGACGTGACATCTCCGACCGGCGTGGGCGCCATCGTGCACTGGACCGCAACGTCCACGGGCTGCTCGAGTCCCATATACGAGTTCTTCCTGCAGGACCCGAACGGCAACTGGACCCTGGAGCAGTCGTTCGGCGCGAGCAACCTCTGGACCTGGGACACGACCGGCATCGCCGCAGGGACCTACACCCTTCACGCCTGGGCGAAACAGGCGGGTGACCCGACGAACACATACGAGTCCTATGGCTCAGGGTCCATGACCCTCACGCCGTGTGGCTCCGCCGGGGTGACCCCGGCGTCGGTGACGCAGCCGGTCGGCTCGGCGGTGAACCTCACGGCAAGCTCGACCGGCTGTCCGCATCCTGAGTACGAGTTCTGGGTCCAGTACCCGGATGGGAGCTGGAACCTGGCGCGAGGCTGGGGCGGACCGACTTTCGCATGGGACACCACCGGGTTGGCGCCCGGCACCTACCTCGTGCACGCCTGGGTCAACACGTCGGGGACGGGACACGACTCGATCGGCTCGGCCATGGTGACGTTGACCGGGTGCACCTCCGCCTCGGTGAGCCCACCCAACCCGAGCGCTCCCGCGGGATCGACGGTGGCTTTCACAGCAAGCTCCGCGGGCTGTCTCAACCCGCGCTACGAGTTCTGGGTCCAGTATCCCGACGGGTCGTGGAACCTGAAGCAGGGCTGGGGTGGGGCGAGCTTCAATTGGGACACCACCGGCCTGGCGCCCGGCAGCTACCTGGTGCACGCCTGGGTCAACCGCGCGGGCACGACCTGGGAGGCCTACGGCTCGGCGACCGTGACCCTTACCGGCTGTACGTCGGCTTCGGTAAGCCCTCCGTCCGTGACCCAGGCCGCCGGCTCGCTGGTCGCTTTGACGGCCAGCTCGGGCGGCTGCGCCAACCCTGTCTATGAGTTCTGGGCCCAGTACCCCGACGGGAGCTGGAACCTCAAGCGGGGCTGGGGCGCAGCGAGCTACAGCTGGGACACCACCGGCCTCGCGCCCGGCACGTACACGGTCCACGCCTGGGCCAACCAGCAGGGGGCGGCGCAGACCCTTGAGGTCTTCGGCTCCTCGACGGTGACCCTGACCGGCTGCACCTCCGCCTCGCTCAGCCCCTCGAATCCGAGCCAGGCGGCGGGCTCGACGGTCGCCCTGACCGCCAGCTCGAGCGGCTGCCTCAACCCGAGATATGAGTTCTTCGTCCAGTACCCGAGCGGCACCTGGTATCTGAAGCAGGGGTGGGGCGGGGCGACCTTCAACTGGGATACGACAGGTCTGGCGCCGGGGGTGTACACAGTGCATGCGTGGGTGAACATCCAGGGCACCGGGCACGACGCGATCGGCTCGGCCACGGTGACGCTGACGGGATGCACGTTGGCGACGCTCGCTCCGCCCTCGGGGACGGCCGCGGTGGGGGCCAAGCCCACCTTCACGGCGAGCTCGAGCGGCTGTCCCAACCCGGTCTACGAGTTCTGGCTCCAGTACCCGGACGGGACGTGGCACCTGATGCGTACCTTCAGCACCACCACGACCTGGACCTGGGACACGACAGGCCTACCCAAGGGCAATTACGTGATTCACGTCTGGGCCAACAACCAGGGTGACGACACGCGCACCAACGAGACGTACGGCACGGCTACTTATTCGCTGACCTAGCTCCGGAAGCCCGCCTCGCCTCGCCGGCGGGCTGGGGCTCGAACCATCGAGTGTCGGGACGGACGAATCCACGCACCTCATAGGGCCTGTAGTGGTCGCCGCCTTCCCCGGCCACGTTCATCACTGTGAACCGAGTGATCTTTTCAACCAGGTCGATCGTGGCTCCTGAGTAGTGGTGCAGCCCAATGTCGAGGACGTAGTCCCGAGGCAGCAAAGTGACGTCGACTTCGACGTCGATTTCCTGCAGGCCTGGCGTCAGCTCGAAGAGATGACCGCCGCGGTCGGTGTTCATCATGGTTGCGACACGCACGCCGTCCAGGGTCGAGATGCCCAACTCGATCACAACTTCGGGAAGCCTCGCGTTCGAATCGACCAGCATCTTCACGCGAAACATCTCGGTGAAATGCAGCTGTTCGGTTACACGGTCGCTGGAGTCGAGGAGTGTGACCGTGCGCAGACGCGCCTCGCCGGTCCCCATCAAAGAGTCTCCGGGCTGGACCTGCGACTGGCCTCGCGGGATGTCGTCGGTCCGCAGGTAGGCGGCAACGACGTTGTCGGGATCACCGTCCTGCACGAGCCGGCCGCCTTCGAGCAGGATCGCCCGGGTGCACAGGCTCTTGATCGAAGGCATGCTGTGGCTGACGAACAGCACGGTGCGACCCTGGCTCGCGACGTCGCCCATCTTGCCCAGGCACTTCTGCTGAAAGGCGACGTCACCAACCGCCAGCACCTCGTCGACGATCAGGATGTCCGGCTCGAGGTGCGCCGACACCGCAAAAGCGAGGCGGACATACATCCCGCTGGAGTAGAACTTGACCGGGGTGTCGAGGAAAGCCTCCACGCCCGCGAACTCGACGATGTCGTCGAACTTGCGGTCGATCTCGCTGCGCTTCATGCCGAGTATGGCGCCGTTCAGGTAGACGTTTTCGCGACCGGTGAGCTCGGGGTGAAAGCCCGTTCCGACCTCGAGCAGGCTGCCCAGGCGCCCGTTGACCACAGCGCGTCCATGGGTCGGCTCGGAGAGCCGGCTCAAGATCTTCAGGAGGGTGCTCTTCCCCGCGCCGTTGCGCCCGATGATGCCGAGCACCTCGCCTTCCTTGACCTCGAAGGAAACGTCGTTCAGCGCCCACAGAAGCGGCGCGGGTGAACCGCGTCCCAGCGAGTCGCGCAGGAAGGCGACGGCCCGTCCCCGCACGGAGACCTGCCGCTCGCGCTTCCGGCCAAGCCGGTAGACCTTGCTCAGCCCCTCGGCCTGTACCGCGTTGACGGCCATCTTCAGACCACGTCCGCGAAGGTCTTCTCCGCGGACCGGAAGTAGATGAGCCCCCCGATGAGGATCGCGAGGAGAAGCGCGGTCGATCCCAGCAGCTGAAGCCCGGGCGGCGTGCCGCCGGCCAGAGACCAGCGGAATCCCTGGATGATGCTGGCCATCGGGTTCAGCTCGTAGATGAGGCGCGAGGCCCCGCCCGGCACGAGGCTTGCGGAGTACGTCACCGGCGACGCGAAGAGCCAGATCTGGACGATGAAGGGGAGCGCGACCTGCACGTCCCTGTAGCGCACGTTGAGCGCCGAAAGCCAGAGGCCGAGCGAGATCGCCGCGAGCAGGGCCAGGAGAGCGAAGAAGGGGAGCGTGACTATCTGCCACCCAGGCCGCACGCCGAAGTAGATCAGCGCACCGACGAGCAGAACGAGGGAGATGGTGAAATCGACGAGGCCCGCCAGGGCGGCGGACAGCGGGATGATCAGCCGCGGAAAGTAGACCTTGGTCAGCAGGTTGGCGTTGCCCACCAGGCTGCCTGCGCTTCGGGTCAGCGACGATGCGAAGAGCTGCCAGGGGAGAAGGCCCGCCAGCACGAATAGGGGATATGGCATTCCCTCTGAGGGCAAGTGCGCGAAGCGACCGAAAACGACGCTGAAGATCGTCATGGCGGCCAGGGGCTGGAGCAGCATCCAGGCGATGCCAAGGACCGACTGCTTGTAGCGAACCCTCACCTCGCGCCACGCCAGGTAGATGAGCAGCTCGCGGTATTCCCACAGCTCGCCGAAGTTGAAGGCGAGAGGACCGCGTCTCGGCTCGATGATCACCGGACGGCGCGCGGCGCCGGCCGCTGCTCGAAGGCTCACGCCGGCCGGCCCTGATGCAGCAGCTCGGCGGTTCCGGCGAAACCGCAGTTCATGAACGCGTCCACGATGGAAAGCCCAGGCACGAATTGTGAGGCACCGTGCTGAGGATACTTTGGATGCTCGAACTCCTGATATACGAGGGAGATGCCCGCCTCGCGGAACAGGTGGTCCTCCTGATAACCCTGCGCGCCACCTCCCGCGAGGTAGGCGTCCCCGCCCACCGCTCGTACGAGCTCGACCAGGCGGTCGGTCGCGCGGCTCTGCACGTTCACGCTCGAGCTCAGCACAAGAACATTTTCGAGACCCAGCGCGGCAGTTGCGGCTCGTATGGCCTGGACATTGAGCTCGACGAGGCTTTTCACCTGGTTCTTGATCAATGGGGCAATCCACGTGTAGACGGCATCGAAGTGGGGGGCGCGCCTGTAGTTGAGCTCGACCGTCCGAAGCAGCTTGTCGCGCCATGGAGAGCGATCATCGATCTCGATCTCGGAGATCGCCCGCGTGCCGTGAAAGGCCCGCACCACCGGCACGGTCAGCCAGGCGGGCGCACCCGCGACCAGCACCTGGACGCGATTCGTCCACGTGGCGCCGGTCTTCTGGAACTGGACGTCGTCGAGCAGGATAAATGCCTGCGCACGCCTGATCTTGTCGAAGTAACCGAGCCACGGCAGGAAATTCGGCTGGTGGATGGCAACCAGCGTCACCCCTCTTGGAACTCGTCGCGAAGGATCGCCATCACCACCACGTCCACGTACTTGCCGTCGATGTGCGCCGCTTGCCTCAGCACTCCCTCGCGGCGGAGCCCCGCCTTCTCGTAGGCACGGATGGCAGCGGCGTTGTGCGCGAAGACGTTCAGATAGATCCGGTGCAGGTTGAGATCGCGAAAGCCAAAGCGCAGCAGCAGCCGAACCGCTTCGGTGCCATGACCCTGGCCGCGCTCGCCAACCTCTCCGATCCGGATCTGGAGCTCGGCGTGATGGTGCACGGGATCGATGCCGCGAAGCTGGCAGCTGCCGATCAGCCGCTTCTCGGGCATCACTCGGATCGCGAAGATCGCGACGTCGCCGCGCCGTCGGATGGCGTCAAACCACTCGCGATGGTCGGTCTCGGTAACGGGACGGTAGGCGGAGTTCCAGTGCACCTGATCGGGCCGGTTGATCCACTCGAAGAGAACCGACAGGTCCTCGTCCAGCAGGGGGCCAATCGCCACGGAGTGACTGGCGGCATCGTCGGTTACAGGATCAATCGAGTGCATATGTGTGTTTCGGGGCAATCTTCTGGGCGGTTTCTCGGCCGCTCATAATAGGCGGCCGGCCCGGTGCCTTCGCCGCCCGAACCGGCGACAAAGCGAAAATCTGATCTGTGAAAGCCGCTCTTGCTGACATGCTCGTCGACCCGGTCGATCTGAGCCCGTTTCAGCTGGAGGTCGTCGCGCGGGCCGGTGAGGAGATCGTCGACGCCACACTCCGATCGGCCTCTGGTCGCACCTATGCGGTTGACAGAGGCATCCCGCGCTTCATGACGACCCAGGACGAGGGCCAGCTGCAGACGATGCACTCCTTCGGCTACAAGTGGCGCAACGAGTCCAGCTATGCCTGGGCGCGACAGGGTGGAGATGGAGGCGCGTACGCAGCGTGGCTGAGCGAGAAATACGGGTTCGACAGCGCCGCCGCCTGGTGCCGGCACTTCGCGGGCAAACGGTTCCTGGACCTTGGCTGCGGCGCCGGCATGGCGTCGTATTTCTGGCTGACGTCGAGTCATTGGGAGCCGAAGGGGCCGTGGGTTGGCGTCGACATCTCGGAAGCGGTGGACGTTGCCCGCGAGCAGCTCGGCAGAGTGCCCAACACGCATTTCGTCCAGGCCGACGCCCTCAACCTTCCGTTTTCGAGTGGGACGTTTGACGCGATCCTTTCCGAGGGTGTTCTCCACCACACACCGTCGACGAGGATGGCGATCGAGTCCGCCGCCCGCGTCCTCGCCGGTGGAGGTGAGCTGCACTTCTACGTGTACCGTCGCAAGGCTCCGGCGCGCGAGTACATGGACGATCACGTGCGCGAGAGGCTTCGCGACCTGAGCGACGACGAGGCCTGGGACGCGATGCGCTCGCTCACCTTGCTTGCTCGCAACCTTGCAAGGCTGAAAGCCGAGGTCACAGTAGAGGAGGATGTTCCTTTGCTAGGCATCAAGGCCGGAACGCAGGACGTTCAGCGCCTGATCTACTGGAACTTCGCGAAGCTCTACTGGAACGAGGCCTTCGACTTCGAGGAGAACGTCCACGTCAACTTCGACTGGTATCGGCCGGTCTATGCGCACCGCCAGTCCGCAGAAGAGGTCCAGGCCTGGTGCCGCGACGCCGGCCTGGAAATCGTCCGGATGCACGAGCAGGAAAGCGGCTACACGGTTCGCGCCGTCAAGAAATGACTATCTCTTAGACTGGCTCCGATGCTGATCGATGCTCCGATTCTGACACTAGACGTCGACTGGGCACCGGACTTCATGATCGATCCACTGGTCGATGCATTGCTCGAGGCCGGCGTTCGGTCGACCTGGTTTGTCACGCATCCAAGCAAGGCCATCGACCGCATGAGGCAGCATCCGGAACTGTTTGAGCTCGGTGTCCATCCGAACTTTCTGCCCGGCTCTTCGCACGGTTCCACCACGGCTGAGGTTCTCAAGACCTGCATGGAGATGGTTCCCGAGGCCCAGTCGTTTCGCACGCACAGCCTCGTCCAGTCCACGCCCCTGTTGACGGATGTCATGCGCTTGACGAAGCTGAGCATCGACGCGAGCCTCTACCTGCCGCATCAGTCGAGCGTCGGCCCGTTTCAATTCGATTGGGAGGGCCACTCTCTTCTACGAGTTCCGTTCCACTGGGAGGACGACCTCGAGATGGCCCGAACAGCGCCGCAGTGGCGCCTCGGATCCTCCTCATCTTCTGGCGAGGTCTTCGGCTTCCATCCCATCCACATCTACCTGAACTCCAGCGCCCTCGATGCGTACGGCTCTTTGAAGTCCCGATTCCGGCGGGTAACAGACATCGACCGCAAGTCCGCGGATGCCGCGGTCAATCCTGGCGTCGGAACGCGCAGCCTTTTCGACGACGTCATCGACCGACTGCGCCAAGCCAAGGACTCAGTCCGCCTGATCGACCTGCGCGAGCGTTGGGCGATGGCCGCCGGCGAGAAGATCAGCGAGGTGGCGCAGGGAAAGGTCAAGGCCACCAACGGCGCCGAGCGTCTGGAAGCGTATCGCGCGGCTGAATCGGATCAGCGCGCAGGGCAGCTCCGGGAACGATACGAAGCGCTGGACGCGACCAATATCTACGCGACGTCGCGCGACACCAACCTGCGCGAGCTCGAGATCGGGTTCATTCGAGAGCACGCCAAGGGTCCGGACGTGCTCGACATCGGGTGCGGCAACGGCTACACGCTCATCTCGCTGGCCCGAACGCTGAAGGGCAACCTGACCGGCCTGGATTTCTCGGAGAACATGATCGCGGGGGCGCAGGGGCTGGTCGAGCGCTTCGCCGCCGAGCTGCTCAGCAGACCCTCCTTCAGCACCAGCGATGTGCGCCACCTGCCATTTCCCGACGACTCGTTCGACACCGTCATCAGCGAGCGGTTGATCTTCAACCTGCCCACTCGCGCCGACCAGGAGGCAACCATCGGAGAGGTGCATCGCGTGCTGCGTCCGGGCGGCCAGTATCTGATGGTGGAGGGCAATGAGGACGGGCTGCGAAGGCTCAACGCAATCCGGGAGCGTGTCGGGCTCGATGCCATCCCGACCGCCGACGCTGAGAGCTTCAGCTCGCTCAAGCTGACCGAGACCGAGCTTCTCAAATGGCTCGGCGGCAGGTTCGAGATCGCCGAGGAGCGCTTCTTTGGGACCTACTACCTGATCAGCCGGGTGGTCCATCCGCTCCTGGTCCAGCCGAGCTCACCGCGGTTCGACGCGCCGATCAACGCGATCGCCAGACGGATCGCAGAGG
>Ga0209220_1000191_pt1 | contig 26079 bp, 27 predicted proteins | sample BlaSpr_A8_OM3_M3_FD_187984 | JGI IMG/M metagenome (GOLD analysis project Ga0209220, IMG submission 187984) | Forest soil microbial communities from Thunder Bay, Ontario, Canada - Black Spruce, Ontario site 2_A8_OM3_M3 (SPAdes) (version 2) | ecosystem: Environmental > Terrestrial > Soil > Boreal... | reverse complement strand
CCGATCTTGGGGCACGGGCGTCTCCCTACCCAGTTCTGTTACCCTCACCGGTGGTGCGAATGATGTCTGGATCTTCCAGATAGCACAGAACCTCACCGTGGGTAACGGCTCGCTCGTGACCTTGAGCGGTGGCGCGCAGGCCAAGAACGTGTTCTGGCAAGTCGGAGGCCAGGCGACCCTTGGCACGACGGCGAACTTCAAGGGAATCATCCTGTCGCAGACGCTGATTTCATTCAACACCGGCGCCATCTTTAAGGGCCGGGCCTTGGCGCAGACCGCGGTTACGCTCAACGCGACGGCTATCACGCTTCCGTAGGTGATGTTGTAGGGGATAGATATCAGGGGTCTTGACGCTCCAATCGGGGAGCGTTAAGACCCCTCTCCTATTTGCGAAACGGTCCTGCGGGATGATGATGACTCGATCGGTGCGGTGGATCTTGGGCGGGGTGGCAATGTGGTGCCTGCTGCCGGCGGCCACGTACGCCCAAACACCCGACACCCTGAAGCCGTACATCCTCCCTCCTATGACCGTCACCGTCACCCGCACCGTACTCCCGCTCTCGAAGACCCCCCGCGCCGTACAAACCGTGGACCGCGCCGAGATCAGCAGGGCCCGGCCCACGTGGGGACTCGATGAAGCCCTGTTCACCGTCCCGGGCGTGCTCGTCGCCAACCGCTACAACTTCTCCGTTGACCAGCGACTCTCGATCCGCGGATTCGGGGCCCGTTCGGCGTTTGCCGTCCGCGGGGTGAAAGTCCTGCTGGACGGCATTCCGCAGACCCTGCCGGACGGCCAGGGGCAGCTCACGAACGTCGAATTCGGGGAAGCGGATCGTATCGACGTGCTGCGCGGTTCGTCGTCGGCGCTGTATGGCAACGCCTCGGGCGGCGTAATCAGCATCTCGACCCTGCCGCCGGCGCCCCACCAACTCGGCCAAGACCTGCGCGTCACGGCTGGTGCATTTGATAAGCGGCGTGACTGGAACAAGTGGCAGACGATGACGCGCCTGCCGGTGGGGGGCGGCGGCGCGCGCATCACCGTCGCGCGGCTGAACTACGCAGGCGCGCGCGACCACACGGAAGCGGACCTCCGGACGTTGAACGCCCGTCTGTGGCTCCCGGTGCCGTCGGGCTGGTCGCTCGCCGTGATGGCCGACGTCGGCGACCAGCCGGTCGCGAACAACCCCGGAACCCTGACGTTGGCCGAATTGCAGGCCAATCGGGATACGGCGGTCCGCATCAATCTGCTCCGCGACGCCGGCAAGGATGTGCTCCAGCTCCAGGGTGGCGCGACGTTGAAGCGCACGGATGCAGACGGACGTGAAATGACGTTCACGGTGTTCGGATTGAAGCGCGACCTCGCGAACCCGCTGCCGCAGGCCTACATCAACGTCGGGCGGCACGCCTACGGTGTACGCGCTAGCGCCACCCGCCCCCTGCACGTCGGCGGCCGCCGCGCCCTGATGACCGCCGGCGTGGACGTCCAGTGGCAGCGCGACGATCGGCAGAATTACAGTTACGCGGTTCCCACCGCGGCGCTCACGACTCCCAACAACACGAAGGACACGCTGATTCTGAACCAGTTTGAAACCGTGTCCGAGCTGGGTCCCTTCGTGCAAAGCGTGTTCGACGTCACGGGGAAGGTGAGCCTCACGGCGGGGCTGCGCTACGATCGCGTGAGCTTCGGAGTCGCGGACCGGTTCACGGGCGACGGCACGAATGACTCGGGACGGCGGCTGATGGACGCCGTCAGCGGCACGCTCGGCATGACGGTGAGTCCGTCGCCCGTCCTCACCGGATACGCCAATGTCGGAACGTCGTTCGAGACGCCCACCACGACCGAGCTGGCGAACCGACCCACGGGAGCCGGCGGGTTCAATCCCGACCTCAAGCCGCAGAACGCCACGAACTTCGAGATCGGGGCGCGCGGCACCGCCAGCCGGGCCAGCTGGAGCATCGCGGTCTACCAGGCCAACGTCCGCGGCGAGCTGATCTCGTTCGAAGTGCCCGACCCATCCTTTCCCGGGCGGCGCTATTTCCGCAATGCCGGGACCTCCCGGCACCGCGGCGTCGAGGCGGGCGGAGGGCTGGGGCTCGTCCGCGGACTCGACCTCGTCGGCAGCTGGACGTATTCCGATCTCGAGTACACGGACTATCAGCTGGGGAGCTACGACTTGCGGGGCAAGACGCTTCCCGGGATTCCCCGGCACAGTCTGCGGCTCGGGTTGCGCGCGCAGCCCGGTGTTGCGCGCGGCGGGTGGATGGACGTAGATGTCGCCCATACGTCGAGCATCAGCGTGGATGACACTCTCGCAGCTGCCCAGCCGGTCGCGGCGTGGTGGGCGACCAACGTGCGGCTCGGGTGGCAGGGCAGTGTGGGGAGCACGCGCGTGGAGCCCTTCGTTGGTCTGAATAACGTGTTCAACGCTCACTACGTCGGGTCGGTGGTGATCAACGCGGCGCCCATCCGCGTGGGGGCGACATTCGTGCCGGGGCGGTATTACGAGCCCGCGCCGGGACGCAATCTGTACATCGGACTCTCAATCAGGGCCGATCGCTGAACTCGCGGCATGTGCCGTTGCAACGGAGAGACCTTTCATGGAGGTGGGTATGAGGCATTGGGCTGGATGGTGTAGAGCGGCGGTAACGGTGGCGATGTGTGTGATGAGCGCGCCCCTGGCCGCGCAGTCGGGTGGCAGTGCAGAGCCGGCCGCCTCGCCGCAGACGAACGTGACGGCGGATATGCTGCTCAACGCTCAGCAGAGCGGCGATTGGCTGATGTACGGCGGCAATTACTGGAACAACCGCTACTCTCCGCTGAACCAGATCAACACGACCAACGTGCGCAATCTGGTGCCCCGGATGGTGTTCCAGTCGGGCACGGAGAAGCTGGGAAGCTTCGAGACGACCCCCATCGTCGTGAACGGCGTCATGTACATCACGACGCCTGCCGCGCCGAACAACGTGGTGACCGCGGTCGACCTCCGCACGCAGAAGCCGCTGTGGCGCTATGAGCACAAGAACGCCACCGTCAGCACCGCGTGCTGCGGACCTAACAACCGCGGCGTGGCCATCGCAGGCGGCAACGTCTACGTGGCGACACTGGACGCGCAGCTCATCGCGCTCGACCAGGCGACGGGGAAGGAAAAGTGGATGGTCCAGGTGGGCGACCCCGCCGAGGGCTACACCGAGACGATGGCGCCGCTCGTGATCGACGACAAGATCATTATCGGCACCTCGGGTGCGGAGTACGGCATTCGCGGCTTCGTCAAGGCGTACAACGCCGCGACCGGCGCCCCGATGTGGACCTGGTACACGGTTCCGGCGCCCACCGCGCGCACCGATGAGGGCGCCATCAACGGCTGGTACGGCCGCTGGTCGCGGACCACGCCCGAAGGTGACAACCTCAACCGCAACATCCAGCAGGAAAAGGCCGACTCGGCCAAATACGCCGACGCCTGGATGCACGGCGGGGCCTCGATGTGGATGACGCCCGCGTATGACGCCGAGACGAAGACGCTGTATGTCAGCATCGGCAACCCGTCACCTGATCTGGACGGGGCGATCCGCCCGGGCGACAACCTCTGGAGCGAGTCGATCGTGGCGCTGGACGTGGGCACGGGCCGCTTCAAGTGGGGCTACCAGACCGTCCCGCACGACGTGTGGGATCTCGACGCGGTCAGCCCAGCGGTGATCGCGACGGTAGGCGGCCGCAAAGCGGTCGTGCATGCCGGCAAGACCGGGTGGGTATACGTGCTCGACGCGGCGACGGGTCGTCTCATCCGGCGCTCCGACGCGTTCGTGCCGCAGGAGAACATGTTCGCGCAGCCGACGGCGCAAGGCGCCCGGATGCTCCCGGGCGCGAACGGCGGCCAGGAATGGTCTCCGATCACCGTCAATCCCGAGCTGCAGTACGCCTACACGGTGGGCCTCCACCAGCCCATGTTCTACAAGACGCACTACGCACCGTATGAGCGCGGCCGGCTGTGGCTGGGCAGCGCCTTCGTCGCCATTCCGGGCGAAGTACAGTCGGGCACCGTCACCGGTATCAACCTGCAGACGGGTAAAATCGCCTGGCAGGTCAAGACCGATCAGCCGATGATCGGCGGCGCCACGGCGACGGCCGGCGGCCTCGTCTTCACGGGCGAGGGCAACGGCTGGTTCAAGGCCTATGACGCCCGCACCGGCGCCGTGCTCTGGAAGTTCTACTGCGGTGCCGGGGTCAATGCCGCCCCTTCGGTTTTCTCGGTGGATGGCGAGCAGTTCGTCGCGGTGGCCGCGGGAGGTAACTTCCAGCTGGGCTATCCCTTAGGCGACGCCGTCTTCGTGTTTGGACTTCCGAAGGCCGGGATGTAGGTTGTAGGGCCGGTTTGGGCTGGGGGGGGGCATCCCCCCCCCAGCCGCTCTCCTCCGGCGCAGATCTTTCGTCGAGGGTAAAGCATGCGGAGCACCGTGCAGCTCGCAGCATGGGTAGTGGCGTGTTCGGTTGGAGTGATGGGGATGTCGGGGACGACGATCGCAAGTGCACAGGCTCCCCCTGCTCCCCCCCCGTCGCGTCCCTCTCATCCACCTCCCGTCCCCACTACCCCTCCTTCCCAAGCAATCGATTGCACGTGGCTCGCGGTGGATACGACCGCCAAGACCGCCACGTTCCAATTGATCGCGGGTCTGACCGGCCTGAACGGCGCGCTGAATTTCAACGGCTTCCGCGACGGCGGGCTGACGTTCACCGTTCCCTTCAACTGGAACGTCGTGATGCACTTCACGAACCGGGATGGGGACCTCCCGCATTCTGCGGAGGTCATTCCCGAGGTCAAGCCCTTGCCCGCCGGTGCGGTCGATCCGGCCTTCGATCGGGCGATGACGCTCCGGCTGGGGCAGGGTTTCGAGGCGGGGGCCGAGGACGACATCCGTTTCGTAGCGAATAAAGTCGGCTCGTTCATTATATTCTGCGCGGTCCCGGGCCATGGATTGGCGGGCATGTGGATCCGCTTCAAGGTCTCGCGCACGGACAAGCGGCCGACGCTGGCGGCGACGCCAGCCGGAGCGGGATAATGAGACGCTGGCGACTGAGCGGACTGGGGGGGCTGGCAGCGGTCGGCGCGGTGTTGCTGGCGGCGGCGTTCGTGGCAGGGTGGGCGGCGGCCGCCCAGACCGAGCGCCGCTGGGTGGCGTTTGACGGGCGCGATTGGACGCAGTTCGCGCCCCGGGAGAAGCGGGCGTACGTGGCCGGCTTCCTGGGTGGCGTAGCCCTCGCCGACGGCGAGCGCGGTGCGCCGCCGGACACGGCCGCCTTGCACCGGGCGGTGGACTCGCTGTACCGGGTGGGTGGCCTCCGGTTTCCGTTTGGCCACATGGTGTACGCGACGCAGCTGGACGAGTTCTACTGGTGGGACAATCACGTCCCCACGCCGTTGTATCTGGCGCTGCGGGACATTAATGGGCGGTTGAAGGGGCAGGACGATTAGGGAGGAACCGCTTCAGAGGCAGGTCAACTCCTACAGGAGGGATGTGCAAATGAAGCGCCTAATGATGGTGTTGTTGGTTGCGGCGCTCGTCGTCCCGTGCGTGGCGCAGGCACAGGGACTGACGATGCAGATGGGGAACGGCTGGAGCTTCACGTTCGCGGGGAATGTCAACGTGTTCTGGGTGTTCACGAGCACCGACAGTTTGGGCGCCACCCCGAAATTGACGAACAGCAGCATCCGCACAGGCCTGCTGCCCGCTTTTGCGACCTTCGGGGCGAAGGGCAAGGAAGCGGGGATGGATCTGGGTATACATGTGGGCTTCGGCAACCAGATTCAAAACGCCGGCAACGCTCACGACCAATTCGGTGCGGCAATCGACCTCCGCCAGGTGTTCATGACCATCGGACTCAAGAGCGGGATGCAGATCCTGGCGGGCCGTGAACTCGCGTTGTTTCAGCGTCAGAACATCCTCAACGACATGACGCTGTTCGGTGTGGGCGCGGTGGGCGGCCCACAGGGCGGCGGCACCACCCTGGGCCGGATCGGCTACGGCTACATTTATCCCAACTTCAACGCGCAAATCACCCTCAGCTCGTCGCCGAACAGCCAGGTACAGTGGGCCATCGGCGCGTTCCAGCCCTCGGTAGTCGGCGCGTTCAATCAGACCACGATTCCCAGGCTCGAAGGTGAGTTGGTATGGAGGAACAACACCTCGGCCCGGAGCGACACCAAATTCATGGTCTGGGTGGGCGGCGAGTGGCAAACCGCGAAACCCCCCGCCTCCGGCGGCACCTCATTGTCAAGCACTGGCGTGACGGCCGGTGTCCACGCGGATATCGCTGACCTGGCGATCGTCGTCTCAGCGTACACCGGCAAGGGCATCGGGCACGTGCTCGGATTCCAACCCACCTCTGTGAGCGGTGGGGCAACACCAGCGGGCCGTCCGTCGGACGGTGGCTATGCCCAGGTCACCTACAAGATGGGCACGTCCACGCTCGGCTTTAGCTGGGGCGTCAGCCGCCTCAAGGGGGCCAACGACGGCGTCGGCGGCGACGTCCAGGGCGCACACCTCGCCGAGCTGTCGATGTTTACCGCGGGCATTTACCACCAGTGGACGAAGTCGCTCAAGCTGGTGGGCGAAGTCAGCCGCGAGCGCAACAACATCGGGGGTCTCGGCCTGTTCGCCGGGCCGAACCGGACAGATGTGTCCGGCGGGTTCATGCTGTTCTTCTAAGCCGGTGCAGCACGTCGCAAACGCCGAGGCCGGGATCGCTCCCGGCCTCGGTTGTTTTTTTGGGATCCGCTATTTGAAGAGGACGATTGCCGACTGCAGGGTCCGGTAGATCCCCCACGCGAGCGGGATGCCCACGAGCGTCCACGCGACCGCGACGAGCGTCCAGTCCGAGGCTCGGGACTTTGTCATGGTTGCGCCAGCTCCGCATCGGTCATGTAGTAGCGCTCGTTCACCGGGCGCACGGCCAGATTAGCGAAGAACCCCACCACCAGAAGGCCCGCGAGGATGTACATGATCGTGTTGTAGGCCTCCGCCGGCGGCACGCCGTGGCTGATCCGGTACTCGCGGATGTTGTTCACGAGCTGAGGCCCGAGAATGCCCGCGGTGGACCATGCGAGCAGGATCCGCCCGTGAATCGCCCCGACGAAGCGCGTGCCGAACAAATCGGCGATGTAGGCGGGGATCGTCGCGAAGCCGCCGCCGTACATCGTGAGGATGAAGCAGAAGATGCCCACGAACAGCGGCACGCTGCCGATCCGGCCCGCCGTCGGGGCGAACGAGTAGAGCAGGATGCCCAGCGTGAAAAAGACGAAGTAGGTCCGCTTGCGGCCGATGACGTCGGACAGCGACGCCCAGCCGATCCGCCCGGCGATGTTGAAGAGGCTGAGGAGCGCCGCAAAGCCGGCGCCGATCGTGGCCACCTGCGCGCGTTGCACCGGCGTCAGGTCCTTCAATACTCCCGCCACACCGATCAGCTTGCCCCCAAACACCTCCTGCAGCATCGGCGACGCCATCCCGATCACTCCGATGCCGGCGCTGACGTTCATGCACAACACCGTGAACAGCAGCCAAAACTGGGGCGTTTTCCACGCGCGCTGCACGTGGACGTGGCGGGTGGTGATCATCGCTTGCTGGGCCGGCGCGGGCGGCGTCCAGCCCGCCGGCTGCCACCCGGGTGGTGGGATGCGGTAGCCGAATGCGCCGCACATCATCGCCACGAAGTAGATCACCCCCAGCGTGACGAAGGTTTGCCATACGCCCACCGATGTCGCGCTGGCGTAATGGCGCATCAGGATGTCCGCGAGCGGCGAGCCGATCATGGCGCCGCCGCCGAACCCCATGATCGCCATGCCCGTCGCCATACCCCGCCGGTCCGGGAACCACTTGATGAGCGTGGACACGGGGGAGATGTAGCCGAGGCCCAGGCCACACCCGCCGATCACGCCCGACCCGATCCACAGGAGCAGGATTTGATGCAGGTAGACGCCGAGCGCCGAGATCAGCAGGCCGCCGCCCCAGCAGCAAGCGGCGACGAAGCCCGCCTTGCGGGGGCCCTCGCGCTCGACCCAGCGGCCGAACACCGCCGCCGAAGAGCCAAGGAAGAGGAAGAACAGCGAATACATGATGCCCAGCGTGCTGATCTTCCAATCGCACGTGGTGGCGAAGAGCCGTTGCCAGAAGCTCATGTCCGCTGGGCACGGCACGGGCTGGGTGATGCCGACGGCGCGGGAGAGCGGCAGCCAGAAGACGCTGAAGCCGTAGGCCATGCCGATGGACAGATGGATCGCCAACGCCGCCGGGGGCACGAGCCAGCGGTTGAAGTCCGGCGGCGCGACGATGCGTTCCTTGGCTAGTAGTCCAGGCATGGGCGAGATTATAGGCCCTCATGACCAACACGCAATACGGGCAAGCCGCGGCGCCGCAAAGCTGGTGGGCAACCGTACGCGACGCGATTCGCGGCACGCACCACGACTACACTGCCGGTCCCATCGGCCTGGTGCGCATCATCTCCACGTTCGGCGCCGAGGCCGTGGCGGGCTACACGATCGGCATTCGGATCATCATCTTCGCGCTGCTGCCCTCCTGGGGGCTGGCCAATGCGGCGGCCACGATGGTGGGACAGGCGCTCGGCGCCGGTAAACCGGACCGCGCGGAGCGCGCGGTGTGGCTCGCCGGCTTCTACAACATGCTGTTCCTCGGATCGGTGGGTCTCGTGTTCATCATCCTGGCCCACCCGATCGTCCGGCTATTCACCACCGATCCCGCGGTCGCGCCAGTCGCGGCGGCATGTTTGCGCATCGTCAGCTATGGGTATGTCTTCTACGCCTATGGCATGGTGCTCACAAACGCATTCAACGGGGCGGGGGATGCCTGGACCCCCACGTGGATCAACTTGTTCTGTTTTTGGCTCTGGGAGATCCCGCTTGCCTGGATCCTTTCGCACCGCGCCGGCTTCGGCCCGCAGGGTGCCTTCTGGGCGGTCACGATCGCCTTCTCGACGCTGGCGGTTGCGAGTGTGCTGTTGTTCCGGCGAGGCCGCTGGAAGGTGCGCACCGTGTGAGGTATTATTGAGGCGCGCATGACACGACACTGGTACACCCGACTCCTCGGCGCCGCACTGGCGCTGGCGTTCGGCCTGGCGATGGCCGGGCCCGAAGTGCACCAGTGTCCCCTGCATGACCGGGCGGCCGCGCCGCAGGCGGCGCATGCGAGCCACGCCGCCGCACAGCATGACGCGGGTCATCAACAGAGCGGCGGTCATCAGGACAGTCATTGCACCTGCCCCCAGGCCTGCTGCCCGGTCGGCGTGGGTGTTGCGCTCCCAACGGCGGCCTTCCGCTGGACGACTGTCGCGGCTTCGTCCGACGGACCCGTGCCGGTGTTCGCCGTCTCGTTCCGTCCCAGCACCCCACCGCACTTTCTCCCCTTCGCTCTCGCCCCTCCACGCGCGCTCGCCTAACACGAGCGCTCTCTAGTACAGAAGTCGAACGGCTGTAACGCCCCTGTGGAGGGGGACATATGACATTTTCCAGACTGCTTTGCGGCAGCGTTTTTGCGCTTGCGGCGCTCGCGCCGGGCACTGTGGCGGCACAGGACAAGGACGTCAACCTGGACGACCGCTCGCCCCTCGTCGTGTCGGGCTTTGCCGTCGGGTTGGGAAGCTATGACCGCAACCTCGGGCAGAATACCGCCACGGGCTCGAAGCTCGCGCTCAGCCTGTTCCGTCCGTGGTCGGATCAGCTCTACTTGTTCGGCCAGCTGACGACGCATCTCGCAGTCCACGACAGTACGCCTGCCCACACGCATATCGAGATCGACAATCTCATTATCAACTGGACGCCGGCCAGTGCGTCAGCGCTCACGCTGTCGTTCGGCCGCTTCGACGCCCCGATTGGCTACGAGCGTGATGACGAGCCACTGAACCTGATTCCGACGGGCTCGTTCACCTCCGAGTTCGCCCGGCCCGTCAAGTTCACGGGACTCATGGCGCGTTACACGGTGAATCCCCGGGTGGCGCTGCTGGGTGTCGTGGCGAATGGGTGGAACGAGGAATTCGACAACAATTCCGGCAAGACGGGCGGCCTGCGCGTCCAACTGTTCCCCGCCTCGGGCGTGGCCGTCGCGTTGGGCGCGCTGTATGGACCCGAACGAGCCGGGACCAACGCCTTCCAGCGGACGCTGTTCTCCGGTGATGCGACGCTGCAACCAGTGCCGGCCGTGGTGTTGCAGGTCGAGGCCCACCGCGGCTTGCAGCGCGATGCCGGTACGAACCTGCGGTGGACCGGAGCAGTGGGCACGGCGTTTTGGCGGGCCGCGCGCTCCGTCGGGATCAGTGTGCGTGGCGAGGTGCTCGACGACGCCGACGGCGTGACGACTGGCACGCCGCAAACGCTGCGCTCGCTGACGATCTCGCCGTGGTACTTCTATCGCGAAGCGCAGGAGGGCGTGTTCTCGAATGTCGAGTTCACGACATTCCGGCTCCCCGCGTTTTCGCTGCGACCGGCAGTGCGGTTCGACCGTTCGACCCAGCCCGTCTTCGAGACCCGCGATGGCAGCTTCAAGCGCTCGAATCTGACGGCGGTCGTCGAGCTGGTCTACCTCTTCTAGGAGGGGATGTGCTCTACGATCTCCGAGGCGCTGATGCTCGCGTGCGCTGGCTCGTCACCCTGTTCCTGGCCACGCTCGGGACATCGTACGTCTTCGGCGCGTGGATGGTGGGATTGTATGCGGGGTTCAGCACGAGTGCCGTCGCCCAGACGTACGGACCCTCCGGCGAGTCCTCGATGGCGATGCAGATGCCGCCGGATACGACGATGGTGACGGAGCGCGACATCTCGCCGGCCGAGATGGGCGGGCAACAGCATCACGTGGATCGCGACCTGCTGGTGCAGGACACCCACGTGCACATGCCGATGTACGCGGTGATCGCCGCCGCGCTCTCTGTCATTGTTCTCGGTCTCAACGTATCACGGTCAGCAGGACTTGCGCTCATCGCGCTACTCTTCGCCGCACCCTGGCTCGACTTCGCGGGGATGTGGCTCACGAAACTCGCGTCGCCGCGCTTCGCGATCGTCACACTCGCAGGCGGATGGGCAATGGCGCTGGGATACACGATTGTCGCCGCGCTGGCCATATGGCAGATGTGGCGACCACGCTCTCAAGGAGAAGCGACTCTATGAAGACGCTCTTACTCGGCGCGGCCGCGGCCGCGTTGCTCCATATCACCCCTACGGTCGTGCTGGTGAAGCGGCAGGACGCCGTGAGCCGGCTGCTGCCCGGCGCGGAGCGGTTTGCCTCGCGGGAGTTGCACCTCAGTAGTGCGGATTCACGCCGGTTGCATGATGCCGTCGGCTGGGAGCCGCCGGACGGCGTAGTCACCTTCTACGTCGGCAAACGACAGGACCAGGTAACCGGCGCCCTCTTGTTCATGCGGGTGGATTGCCAGCATGGACCGCTCGAGCTTGCCATTGGATTCGACCCGGGCGGGACGATCCGCGGCGTGGAAGTCACCAAAGCGACCGTCGAGATGAAGCCCTGGGTGCTCGAGGCGCTGCGCGCGGGGCTGACCGAGGAGTATCGCGGACTCGCGGTGGGGCAAACGCCGGCTGGGGCAGCGAAAGTAAAGGATCATGTTGGCGCGATGCCCGGCTACATGGCCGAGCTCGTGGATAAGGGCGTGATGCACGCCGCCGCCGCGTACCGGTTGTTCTATCGGACCTGATACACCCGGGGACCTGCGGCCCTAGGGCCGCAGGTACCCCCAGGTGTGCAGGCGGTCGAAGTCTTCGAACCACCGGTCCCCGATGTCTTTCCGGTAGTACATGTTGGGGATCATGATGTTGTCGATGCGGTTGTAGGCCTGGCGCTGCGCGGCTTTCATCGTCGTGCCCATCCCGACGACGATCAAGACCACGCCCGACGTCCCGGTCACCACCCACTCGTCGTTGAGCGACTTCACGTCCTCGATGTGCACGCCGTCGCGGGTGGGCTTCTTGAAGATGATGACCGCGTCCTTGGAGTTCTTGGCGAACGTCTCCGGATCGGTGAAGGGGAAGGGGGGCACCAGGATGCGGACGCCTACCTGGAAGCCGCTGCGCGCCTTGAAGGTCGAGATGGAGCCTTCGGCCAGGCGATAGAGGAACTCGCCGATCGGCGTGAGCATCCCTTCCTGCTGAATGCTGATCGTAGGATAGCCGAACCGTGACGTAAACTCGAGCGGATAGATACCGTTCGAGTTCACCATGCAGTTCACGTCGATGTAGCCGACGTAGTGCTCCTCGCGCAGCTTCGCCTCCATCTTCTTGAGCGTGGCGTTGAAAATGCGCGTCGGCTCGCTCCAGAACATCGTGGTGCCCATCTCGCCCGTGGACGGGCCGATGTCGCCGGGGAACAGCTTCTTGTGCTCGAAGTTGATATTCACCGGCAGCACGAACTCTTTGCCGTTGAAGAAGGCGCCGGCCGCCACCTCTACGCCCACGATGCGGCGCTGTAGCTGAAACGCCTTGACGCGATCCGCCCACGCTCGCTGGTAGTCCTCGAGCACCTGGATCACGTCCTTGCCATCCTCGTCCTCGCCCACGAACAGCAATTGCTTCAGGTTCTGCGCCTCGCCGCTCGGCTTGATGACGTAGCGGTTGGGATTGGCACGCACGAACGCGATCGCTTCGTCGAAGGAGTGAAAGTTCTCCTGGGGAATGATCGAGACGCCCGCCTTCTTGAGCTCCTGCTGGCCGAAGGCACGGTCGTCCTCGAGCTGGTCGGTGTAGGGGGTGCCGCCCACGACGAGTTTGCCGGTCTGGCGCAGCTGGTGCGCCTTCGCCCCCTGGCCGAGGACGTCGTCGAAGATGATCACGTCCGCCCACGGCACGTCCGCCACCCAGTCGTCGGTCTTGGGCACGAAGCCGTCGGCGATCTCGCGCTCGCTTTTGGCTTCGCAGAACAGCTTCACCTCGTGGCCTTCCTTCACGACTTGCCACGCGATGTCCGCGATGAGGCCGTCCAGCGATACGAACAAGAACTTCTTCCTATCCAAGGTCAGCTCCAGCGTATAGTGAACTGCGGCAAAGGTATGAAGAAAGCAGGTCCTTCGCTCTTAGTGAAGAGAGGAACGAACAAGTCGCAAAGACGACCGTTCGATTCGCAATGAGGCTCGTTCGACGAGCAATGTTCGTTCTTCTAGTCCCGGTGTCGCTGCTTCGATCTCTGATGAGTGCTCGCTGATCCCGATTGTGTGTCTTGGCGATGGCCAATTAGGGGTTCCCCTAGGTCGCGCGCGAACACTTACAGTGAGTGACCGAGGATCTCTCCTCAGTGAGCGAGCATCTGCATGTAATGAGGGAGTATCTGCCTTGAGTGAGCGAGCATTTTCACTCAATACACGAGCATCTTCATCGAGTGCCCGCCCTGTTTCCAATGATGCGTTGACACGTCGACACGATTCGAGAGGACATCGCGACAATGCCGGATTTCCGGTGCGCGAGGCTTTCGAGCCGCATTTCTTCGTCCACAAACGAGGACAGTGCATTTGTTTTCTGAGCACAAATCGCGTGGCCCGATTTGTCCAATAGCCCACCAGCGTCGGCAGATGTCCGAACAACGGTGCACGGCGCCGACGCTGTGGCCACAACAGGAGGGAGCGTTATGAACGCTCAATTGCGCAGGCGGCTGGAGATGGCCGCGCGGGCTCGGGACTTTCTTCGGGCCCACCAGATGGAGGGAGTCGGGCAGGACCTCGGGCTGACGAAGCTCGAGCAGCTGTTGGAGCACGCCGAGAACCTGGCGACCCAGCAGCGGGTGGGGGTGGCGGTGGAGCGGTCGGCCGTGAAGCAGCGGCAAGAGCTTCGCCGCGCGCTGCAGCCCAGGATACTCGGCTATTTGAGTGCCGTGGGCGCAGTGGTAGGCACCCAAAATGCGGAATTGGCGGAGCAGTTCCGCATGCCGCCGCCGAACACCACGCACCAGGGGTTGCTCACGATGAGTCGAGCGATCCTGGAGCGGGCGACGGGGCAGAAGGAGCTCCTGGTGAAGCTCGGGATGTCGGAGCAGGTGTTGGACGAGCTCACCACGGCGCTCGGGCAGTACGAGGACACGCTGCGGGCAACGAGTGCAGGCCGGCGCGAGCATGTAGGCGCGCGCGCCGATCTGAAGGTGGTTGCCGCGGACATCAGCAAGCAGCTCCGTTTGCTGGACAAGGTGGTCCGCTATCGGTTCGGCGATAGTGCCGAGCTGATGGGAGCGTGGGAGAGTGCCCGCAATGTGGCTGGGCCGTTCAACACCACGAACGCGCCGCAGTCTGGGGCGGGCGGTAGTGAGACGCCGAAGGCGGCGTGATGTCTGCGCTGGTTTCGGAGGAGAAGCGAGGCGCGGTAGCCTGATCAACTGCCGCGCCTTGTTTGTTTCGTAGGAAGGATTAGAGAACAGTTGGTGCATTGGCAAGCACGCTCGAGGGTCAGCATCAACGAGTCGGATCTCATCCGGCACGATGACCCTGGGGGTCGTTCTCCCCCTGCGCTAGCCGCCAGGCCCCCCTTGCGCTGGGCCAATCCGTCCATTAGATACTGAACCATATGGTTCAGTATACGCACGCCCGCCTCGATGCCTCGTTCGCCGCGCTCTCGGATGGCACCCGCCGTGGCGTGCTGGAGCAGCTCGGACGCGTAGATGCGTCGATCACGGAGCTCGCCGAGCGCTTCGACATGACTCTGACGGGGATGAAGAAGCACGTCGGCATTCTGGAGGAGGCGGGGCTTGTGACGACGGAGAAGGTGGGCCGCGTGAGGACTTGCAGGCTGGGCCCGCGCCGGCTGGAGGATGAGACCGCGTGGATCGAGCGCTACCGCCGGCTCTGGGACGCGCGCTTCGATGAATTGGAGAAGGTGGTCGAACAACTGAAACGCAAGGAGAGAGGCAATGGACGCAAGGACCGCAGGTGAGCCCACAACCATGAAGAACCGTACGACATCGGAGCGCAAGTCCGCGCGTGAGCTGATCGTCACGCGCACGATCAATGGCCCGGCGCGCATCGTGTTCGAGGCGTGGACCAAGCCCGAGCTGTTCAAGCAGTGGTGGGTGCCGAAGTCGCTCGGCTTGACGCTGCTTTCGTGCGACATGGACGTTCGTCCCGGGGGCAAGTATAAGCTCGTGTTCAAGCACGGGGGCTCGGAGCCGATGGCGTTCTACGGCCGGTATACGGAAGTGACGCCGCCGTCGCGGCTCGTGTGGACGAACGAAGAGGGCGGGGAGGATGGGCCGGTCACGACGGTGACGTTCGAGGAGCAAGGGGGCAAGACGCTCGTTGTCCTCACCGACCTCTATCCATCGAAGGAAGCTTTGGACGCGGCCATCGCGTCGGGAAGCACCAGCGGGGGGATGAATGAGACGTTTGAGCAGCTGGAGGCGCTGGTCGGCACGTTGAAGTAGCAAGGGATCAGTAGCAAGCGGTCAGCGCCGCCGCCAAAGAAGCGGCTGGCTTCCTCATGGTCCTCACCCCCTGACCCCCTCTCTCTCCGGGAGAGGGGGAACGGCGCTGATTTCGGAGGAGAGCGACGAGGCGCGGTAGCGTGATCAACTGCCGCGCCTTATTGACTGAGGCTCCTTAGTGACTATCGGATTTTGCACTTGAAAGAGCGCTCTTGAAAGCAACGCTCTCAGTTGCCGGACGGCTATACCGGGCCCGTGTTAGTTCTCTACGAGCAGCGAGATGGACAGCCGCGAGAGTATCGGGGTAACTGGCGAGTTGTCAGGATTCCTGAAAGCGGCGTCTTAAAGACCCGATTCAATCGCCAATCCATGAGTGACCTCTCTCGCCACGGCATGGCACCTCCCGGTGGAGGTGCCTACGTTAGAGTGTCCCGTGGCTTATATCGTGTTGCGATATGTATTGCAGGCTGCAAGACGCCGGTGGGAGCTTCACGGGCGCAAACAGCGTGCTCGGCGCGCGTAAGTCGTTGGCCGCGCTTGGACTGCGCCCCTTCGATCCGATATGGCATGACCGTTGCTGAGAGAGAAGTGGGGAAGCCACAACTCACACTTAGGGGGATGGGAATGAACCGCAAGGGCTTTACACTGATCGAGCTTCTGATCGTCGTCGTGATCATCGGTATTCTGGCCGCGATCGCGATTCCGAAGTTCGCAAACACGAAGGAAAAGGCGTATCTGGCTTCGATGAAGTCGGATCTGCGCAACCTGATTACGGCGGAAGAGGCGTATTTTGCTGACTCGGTGAAGTACACCAGCAACCTGGGTACCGCGTACAACACGACCAGCGGCGTTGTTGGCCCCACCATCACGGTGACGGCTGACGGTTTCACCGCGACCGTGTCGCATACCACGACCACCAAGACGTGCGCCGTGTATGTGGGTTCGACGGCGCTTGCCCCGGCCAACAAAGAGGGTGAGCCGAAGTGCGCGTAAGGTCTCTGGCCTGACGCATCAGGGCGGCGGGGGAGACCCCGCCGCTCTATTTTTACTGGCAGTCTTTCGGTCGAGGAATGGGAGATGGCCGTGCAGCGCCGTCGTGCCGGGACGAAGTCTAAAGACGTGTATGTGGTGCAGGCGGCGTTTCGATTCGCGCTACGCCAGTTTCTGCGCTTCAGCGAGACTGCGGCCCGCAAGGCCGGACTGACGCCGCAGCAATACCAGGGACTCCTCGCGATTCATGGGTTTCCCGAGCGCGACCAGGTGAGTGTGGGCGAGCTCGCCGAGCGCCTGCAGCTTCAGCACCACAGCACCGTGGGATTGATCGATCGGCTGGTGACCAAGGGGCTCGCGGCTCGGGAAAGGTCCACCATCGATCGCAGGCAGGTGCTGGTTCGCCTCACGCCGCGGGGGATCCGTATCGTCGAAAGGGTGAGCGCTGCGAACCGAGGCGAGCTGCGACGGTTGCGGCCACAGTTTACGCAGCTGCTGGATCGGATGGTGCGGCTTGAGGGCCGGCGATAATGCCGATCTGATGGGAGCGTGGGAAAGTGCCCGCAACCCTTCGCTGCGCTCAGTGCAGGTCGTGGCTGGGCCGTTCAATACCACGAACGAGCCGCAGTCCGGGGCGGGGGTGGGCGGTAGTGAAGCGCCGAAGGCGGCGTGATGTCCTCACCCCCTGACCCCCTCTCCTTTCAGGAGAGGGGGAACGGCGCTGGATTCGGAGGAGGAGCGACGAGGCGCGGTGGCCTGATCAACTGCCGCGCCTTGTTGTTGGGACAAGCTACTCGGGTAAAGAGTCCGGCCGATTCGCTGTCGTAAACAGCTTATGCTGACCAGCCTAACGTGACCCCGTACGCACAAAAACCAACGTTATACTGCAGAGGATGCGTGGGGCGTATATTTTAGTCAGGTATGTCTAATTCTCGTTAGGCAGCAGCAACAATGATCGACCTTACTGACATCAAGCGCCGCCTGCAACGCCAGGATTGTGCGGTTGCGGAAAAGCATCTAGACCAGGCAGCCTCAGCGTTAGCTCGTGGTGAATGGGAATCAGCAAGCGCTCAGGTCCGATCGGCCGTGGAAGCCCTGTTCGACCGCGTTGCTCAACTTCGACTCGATACGTCCAAACGTGGCGGAGCCGCGCGAAAGCAACTAGAGGCGGAGGGAGTACTCTCCGAGAAGCAAGCAAAATTCATTCAGTCGTTCATGGACTACGCGGGTGCGAGTGGGTCTCACGCTGGGTCTTCTAGTCCCGACGAAGCGAAGGGACGCTACTTAGCAGGACTCGGCATTCTGTTCATTGGCCTCAACCTGGTGCCCGAGCTCGTGCGCCTGCAGGACGTCCTTCCTCCTTCCAACGCTCCGGCAGATGACGGTCGAGTCACGACATCTTGCCGGACCTGCGGCACGCAACAGACACTGCAGGATTGCGAGCTTCGTCGGGACGGCCCTGACACGGTCTACGTTTGTCGCAACGGGTGTCAGATTCTTGTAGTTGTGAGCGTTCCGGGTGACTCACCTTGGCCGGGGCGAGGCTATCGGCTCGGGGATCACGTAATCCGCAATGCTAGCGACCTCTTCGTGACCGTCCCCGGTTCAGCGGCCAGAGTTCTCATTCCCGCCTCGCCAGCTGCTCTGATGAAGTCGCGGCCAGTTGTTGACACTCCCGTGTCCTGACGTGGCCTATGCGCCGTGTCGCTGCTGCCTAACAAGCGCCTGAAGCTGGCGGCGCGCGTACATTAAGGAATGAATTCTTCTTCAGCGCGCCGCAGCTTAGGCGCATCCCGTTAGGCCGCAACACGGGCGTTTGCTGAGGTCGCGATGCCTACTTCTCAGATCCTCCGCGTAGCTCCACTCGCCGCGCTAGGCTTGCTAGCCTTTGTCGGTTCTCCCGCGATCGCGCAAGAGCTCAATGGCCTGGCTTCTGGTGCCCGCGTGCGAGTCTGGACGCGGGAGCCGAACGGCGAGAGAAGGATCGGAACGCTGGCGGGACTCCGCGGAGATACTCTCCTGGTACTCGTGGATGGCGACGCGGACACGACACGCCTCGCTTCCTCTGCGGTCACGAGAATCGACGCGAGCGACGGGCGGCGGTCACATGTCATCACGGGGCTTATCATCGGAGCGGCAGCGGGCGGAACCATGGGATATTTCATGGGCAAGGGCCTCGATAATACCAGCGTCTGTGGCTCCGGATGTGGGTGGTTGGTGGCCGGCCCCATGGCCGGAGCTGGAGGCATCCTCGGTGCACTCTTAGGGGCTGTGACGCGTACGGAACGCTGGAAGGAAGTGACGCATGAGCGCGTCAGTGTCGGCATCGTGCCTCGGGATCGCCGAATAGGTTTGTTGGTGTCCATTTTCTTCTGAGCACCTGAACCGAAAGCCTTGCGCCCGCCGCCCTGTCCCGGCGGTCTGCGATGCTGTGGGAAGTAGCGTTCAGAGTCGGATGTTGCGGCCTAACCAGCGCATGAAGCTGTCGCGTCGGGGCGGCCACTTCTGGTGGAATGGGTTTGTCTTGATTGTGGCCGCCCCATCGCGCAGCTTATGCGCAATTCGTTAGGCTGCGCACAACCTAAGACAAGACAATTTGTGAAAGGCACTGCCCAACGGGCTCCGCTGGCAGGTAAGTATTTGGCAACACCGAGGCCCGTGGCTTGAGGCGTCGATCCGAGCGTTGTGCCCCCCAGGGCTCTTCCTGTGCTTCGAGTTTGGGGTTCGAGCGCGCCCGGGGGACGTTCCGGTGCAGGGCAGGTCCCGATGGGTTATGGATCGTCGCGCGCCAGCCTAACAAGCGGCTGGAGCAGACGCCGCCCGTGGTAGTAGAATTCCATCTGTGATCATTCACATTTGGCGGCGCTGCTCAGCCGCACCCCGTTAGGCCGCGGCGTTCGACGCGGCCGACGACGAGCCAGGCGGTACGTCCTCCGGAAACACGGAGACCATCAGTGAACAACAATGGCGTGCTGAAGATCACGTCCCTACTGTCGCTCCTCTTGCTGACGCTTCACGTGACGGACGACATCGTCCGCGGGATATCGAAGGCTGAGTCCTCAAACACCGCGCTGGTCGTCCTGGTGGTCTTTCTGTACGGGACCCTGGTGCTCGCCGAACGGCGATCGGGGCACGTCATCATGTTTCTCGTGGGATTGTTCGCGGCAGGCATACCCGTCCTTCACATGAGGGGGGCACACTATCCCGAGATCGCCGCGTCCATTGGCGGCTTTTTCTTCGTCTGGACACTCTGGGCGCTCGGCGCGCTCGGGGGCGTCACCATGATCCTCTCGGTGCGCGGACTGTGGAGCCTGCGACGGGGAGGCTCACGTAATTGAACGATGCCGCGGCCTAACATGCGCCTGAAGCTGGCGGCGCCCGTCGTGGGCGGTAGAATTGCGTTTGTGCACCGTACAGTGTGGCGCCGCAGCTTAGGCGCAGTCCGTTAGGCCGCCACCCAACAGTGACTCCGCAACTTTCAGCGAATCCCACGGTAGCACGGCCGAACACTGTCGCCCTAGAAGGTGCAGTCCCTCCGCTGCGTTCCGCTCGTGCACATGATCTCGCCAGTGCATTGGGCCGCGCCGATCGGTCGGGTCGTGGGCGGCGTAATACCTACGCCACTCCCGTAACCGCCTGGAAAGCACCTGTCCACAAAAGAGAGCACGAAGTGGCCATTGGCGTCTGAGAATGTGCTCGGTTCGCTGGGGCTAAGCAGCGTGGGATACTTGTAGATCCTTGCGCCGACGACCGGACTGGCGTCCCCGTAAAGAAGCGTGCCCACTACCGCCATGGTGACGTCGACTGGCGCAGGCGGCTCTTGTACCGCACTACCGCTGCAGGCGACAACGAGTGCAACGAGCGCCACAGGTGACATCGACCGCATCGTATGCTCCTTGTCCGAGTTCGCAGCACTAACATCCTACCTGTGCTCTGCGCAGAGCTATGATGGTGGAACTCCATCAAGAAACCGTCAAGCGCCTGGGGGTGCGGCCTAACACGCGCTTGAAGCTGCCGGCGCGCGTAGATTGTGGAATGAGTCTTTCTGCAGCGCGCCGCAGCTTAAGCGCGATCCGTTAGGCGGCTTTCCAACGTAGGTCCGCAAGATGACACGCTGCGCCTGACTCCCCTTGACTCCCCTACGCTGGGTGTTGTTCTTGATCGAGGCTCAAGGAAGGCAAGGGGGTCTCAAGTGGTGTGGTGGCAGAGCCTGATCGGGCGTAGGAGGACCGCGCATATCGACCAAGCCGAGTTTCCGCTTCAACTCGAGCTGTTGCCGGGCCAGCTCACCGCGCGGGTACACCTGCACGATATCCCGTCGCTCGACGGCCCGGTGCCGTGCTGGTCATACGTCTCACGCGGGCTCTCAGCACACGGGCAAAAGGACCTGATCCTCTCTCTCCGTCGCACCGCAGGTGAGGCCGTCGATGGTTTCCCTCGCGACCCTCTGCGTTACTTCATGGATGTCTACCGCTTGGCTGAACAAGGGCGGGTCGTAGATGCTGGAGCAATCACCGAATTCACAGCTCCAACGTTCCTCGGCCGGAAGGGCGTCCTGTATGTCCAGCCTGAGGCGAGCCAGAACGTCGAGCGCCTTCAAAACGCACTCGGCGTAATCCTCCTCACCGAGGAAGAGCTGGGCGCGGTGAAAGCCTTCGGTCCTACCCGTGTGATAGCCCGGCTGGGCGACGCGGCTCGGTACTATCCGTGCCCACCGTGGTCCGATCGCGCGCGTGGTGGCCTTCCCTTCGCAAGCACGTTGGAACAGAGCATCCTCAGCCGTGTGGCGCGTTACTGGATGCGGGGCGTCAGGGTTCGTCGCGTGGGGAACCGCATCGTGTTGCGGGTTCTCCCGCGGGTCCGGGAGCAATTGGACGCCTGCCTTGCACCGATTCCCCCAAACATGGGCGTTGCCTTGCTCACCGAGCTCGACCCCGGGGCGGATGGGTGCCTCGTGTGGGAACCAGGGCAAGCGGGCCTTCGCGCGATAACGCCGCAGCGTTCCAACGGGTCGCGCCTCAGTGGTTGCTTCATGTTGTTCGTCCCGCAGCAACCCGCGGACGGAGGGAAAGTCGTTGAAGATGGGTTGGCTATGTTGCTCACTGACGCTTCCTGGGGCGCTGTTCTTCGCGCGGTCGGGGCAGGTGAGTCGCTCACGATCCCCGCAGCCGAGGACGGGCTGGACTTTTCGCTCGAGTGGGTTGAAACGGGTTATCAAAGTCCTGTGGATGACACCGTATACAGCAGCGAGGCGGGTTGGGAATCCTACTACGCCCAGTCGTCCACGGCAGTTGAACGTGCGGGGCCTCTTAAGGTGGAGCGTATCGTGTTGCTGACGCCCGAAGAGGATTTCGGAGCGCGCGTGAGTACCGACGCATTTGCGGAGTACGCCAGAGCGATCGAGGAGGTCGCACGCCATCACTTTAATTCCATCACTCCGTTAGGGGGACAAGATCTCGCCGCACAGTTTGAGGTTTGGCCAGACGGCAGGGTTGACCTTCGAATGGCGTCGCGTCCGGGGATCACCAACGAGATTCTGGAGGGTCTCCATCAATCGCTCCTTGCACTCTCCGTGCCGAGAGTGAACCATGCGTCCATTGCGTTCCAGATCCTTTTCAAGATCTGGGGCGCCTCGCAGACAGATCAGCGCGACTAGACGAGCGCCCAGGTTATCGGGACCTGCACCCGATATGCGCCAACTCGTTCGCGGCAGCCGCCTAACATGCGCCTGAAGCTGGCGGCGCCCGTCGTCTGTGGTAGAATTGCGTTTGTGAACGTTCTAGTGTGGCGCCGCAGCTTAGGCGCGATTCGTTAGGCGGCTGACAGGGCGACGGTGCCACATGTAAGCAGACTTGACGGCGGCTTGACCCTCCGGGGCTACGCTCAAAACGAAGACGCCGAATCGTCCCCAACAGCCCGGAGGCAGCATGAATTCGAGCAGAGGCATCACAGTAGTCATCACGCTCATGGCTGCCGGACCGGCGCTCAGCCTTGCGCAGCACCTCGGACCGGGGGATTGGGTACGCGTGCACACGGTCGGTTCGCCCGCCCAGAAGCTCGTTGGAACTGTAGTGGCTGTCGATGCAGAGAGTATTTCGCTCCGTGTCGATCCCGACACCCAAGCAACCATCGTACCAAAGCGTGCTATTACGCGCATCGAGGTCAGCCAAGGATTCGATTCAGCCCTCAAAGCCCCTGTGGCGGCAGGCGCGTTCGGCATCGCAGCTCTGGCCGCCGGGACCTATTTCGGCGCCGCCGACAAGAGTAACAAGAGCACGGGATCACAAATCCTCGGAGGTGTACTGGGCTTTCTTGTGGCGGGCGTAGCAGTTGGTGAGGTGTTTGAGCACATGTGGCCCAAAAGTCTTGAAGAGCGCTGGCGGCGAATACCCCTTGACCAGGTCCACGTTGGCTTCTGGCCCCAGGGGACGCACGGCCTCACACTTTCGGTGTTGATGCGCCTGTAGTCTGAAACGAGTCATCAGATCCGCCGCGGCGGCGGCGGCGGCTGCACCGTTTGGCCCGTTGGAATGCGCGTGTCGCTGCAGGCTAGGGCGCCGACAGCGACCGAAGCGACGAGCAGGAGCAGGGGGAGCGTGTGACGAGCCATTGTCGACTGAGGTGCGCACGTTCCATACCACAAACCACTGCTTCCGCCCCAAACGTCATCATCCCGTGGCGGGTGAGAGCTACAACGAAAAGCCTAGCCGTCAGCGATTGCGTTTTACCAGCGACTCCAGAGCCTCGAGCGCTTCGCCGGCCGCGGACAGGCGCTCCACGTCCGACGTAAGCTCCCGGCACCGCGCCTCGGCGCGCGCTCGGGCCGACTGCGCCTCCTGGAGCCGCCCGTCCAGGTCGGCCAGCTCCGCCTCAGCTTCCTGCAGCAGCGCCGCCTGGTCCTCCAGCCCGCGCAGCCCGGCAATCTCCTCGAGCACCTGATCGCGCTCGGCGGCGAGCGCTTCTGCCTCGGCCACCGCTTCCTCGGCGATCCGCCGCCGCTCCTCGGCCTGAGCCTCGAGCGCGGTCCTGGCCCGGCGCTCCTTCTTCAGCTCGACCTCGCTCCGGGTCAACGCGGCGCGAACCTCCTCCAGCTCCCCGGCTAGCCGGGTCCGTTCCTCGATGGCGGACTCGAGCCGGGCCCGCATGGCCTCGATCAGCTCGCGCACCGCGGCAGCGGTTTGCTGCGGCTCGGCTCCAGCGGCGGACCGGTGCGCGGTCATCGCCAGACGCTCCCGCAACGACGCGGTCCGCTCTTTACCGTTATTCCCGCGCGTTACCCGCGGACTTGCTTTCGGAGCTGCGGGCTGCGGCTCCGCAGTCAGCTCGATAGTCGCCGGCTTTTCGTTCCCCCTCTCCGGAACGGAGAGGGGGTCAGGGGGTGAGGCCGTGAGCTCGGAGAGCACGCGGGAGATCGTCCGCGGCTTGCGGGCTGGAACGTTCGCGTCGAAACCGGTGGTCACGCGCTCCTCTCCATCGCGCGCTCGAGGCGCGCGCTCATCATCTCGGTGATAAGGGCGTCGATGTCCCTGGCGCCCTTGGACGATGGGGCGTAGGCATTGATGGGCAGGCCGTCGCTCGAGGCCCTTGCGAACTGCGTGCACTGCCGCACGATCGTGTCCGACAGAAACTCGCGATAGTGCGACTCCAGCGCGGCTTTGGCCTCGCGCGCGATCCGGGTCGTGGGGTTGTACTGATTGATGACGATCTTGATCCGCTGCAGCCGGTGGTTCAGGTCGTCCTCGAGCTGGCCCAGCGTCTCGAACAGCAATTTGAGACCGTGAAACGACAGGAAATCCGGCAGCACCGGCACGAGCAGGTCGTCGGTCGCCATCAGCGCGTTGAGGTTCAGCAGCCCAAAAGAGGGCGGGGCGTCCATAACGATGAACTCGTAGCGGTCCAACACCCCGGCGAGGGCCCGCTGGAGCTTGTACTCGCGCCCGGCCATCGGCATGAGCGAGATGTCGATGGTGGTCATCCGCAGGTTGGCCGGGAGCACATCGAACTCCGCGAGCGGTGTCGGCAGGATCACGTCTGTGATCGGGACTCCGCTGACCAGGGTATCGAAGACCGTGCGCTGGAGGCTCTCGGGCGCGAGGCCCAGGTGCTGGGTCGCGTGCCCCTGTGAATCGAGGTCGATCAGCAGGACCCGGTGGCCCAGCTCCGCGAGGCGGTAGGCGTAGGCCACCGAGAGGCTGGTCTTGCCGGTGCCGCCCTTGAAGTTGAGGAAGAGCTGGCGGCGCGACGGTTCCCGGCGCGGGTGGCGGTCCAGCACCCTGCGGTACGCCGACAGGTGCCGCGGCTGGTACGAAGCGGGTCCACCGCCGAGTGCCTTCAGCTCGGGCAGGTTGTCCGCGGCGGCCAGTTGCTTGTCCGTGAAGCCCAGGAGCTTGGCGAAGTGGTTTCGCTTGTAACGGATCTCCACTATGAAGCTCGCTGCACGATGCCGGCTTCCGTGCGCTGAGAGTCTTGGGGGGGGGTGCGAAGGATCCGATGGACGATGCGGCGCACCTGGGGGTCGGGATCGGCGCTCAGCGGCTCCAGCAGCGGCCGCAGGTCGAGCCCGCGCGCCGCGGCCGCGGCGAGCACGACGCGCCGCCGAACGTGCGGGTTGGCGTCGGCGATCCCCCAGCGGACGTGGGGCTCGAACCGCGCCGGGTTCCGTTCCAGCAGCCGGCCGAGCGACTGGTAGGCCGCGGCGCGAACGTTCGGATCTTCGGCGGTGGCCCAGGGCCGAACGGCATAAAACGCGTCGTCCCCCCCGCCGCGACGGCCGAGCCGGAGGAGCAGCTCGACCTGGTCCTGTGGGTGCTTTGCCGCCGCCAGCGCCGCGACCAGATCGTCCGCAGGTGGTGGAGGGGGCGCTGGGGGCGGGGGAGGCGCTATCGCCTGCTCGAGCTGCTCGCGCAGGGCGGCCTCGCGGCGCTCTCCCAGGGCGTTGTCTCGTTCGAGGTCGAGGACCGCGCGGCGCAGGCTGCCGATGAACTCGGCAAGGTCGACGGCTTCGGTGTCGCCGTCGCGCACGGCGTGTTGCCACTCGACCACTCGCGTCAGTAACGTCTCGCGGGATGCCACCAGCTCGTCCACGCGAGCCCGCAGCTGCGGGGTTGTCTGTTCGCTGGCGGCGATGCGCTCCCGGGCCGCAGCCACTTCGCGTCGCAGACGCACCAGCTCCTGCGCGTCGTCGCGACCTTCCGACTCGAAGAGATGTCCCTGTGACTTGGCGCGCAGCGCCTCGGAGTGTTCCAGTCGCCGGTGCAGCGCGGCGACTTCCGCACGGGCGCGGGCGAGCTCGTCTTGGAGCACGCTCAGGCGCTGGGTTTCACCGGCCTCACGGGCCGCAGCCTCGGCGAGCCGGAGGCGGGCCTGATCGGCTTCGGCGCGCGCCTCGTCGAGCGCGCCGCGCAGCTGCTCGAGCCGGCACTCGAGCAGCAGGGTCCGGTCCGAGCCCCCCGAGCCCCCCCCGGTTGGCGTGCTTCGACGCGGGGCCGTTACGCCTTCTCGCAAGGCAAAAGGACCATGCGACACTATAGTAAAATGCGTCAGTTCGCGAAACCCGGGGGGCTGGTTCGGGGAGTCGGAGGGGGAGCTGCGAGTGGGAGTTGGGCGCGAGAGGTGGGGGTGTGTCGCGGGCGCCTCAGGCGCTCACCGGATGGTGTGGTGTCACAGTATCTCCCGCGCCTGGAGCGC
>Ga0209220_1000189_pt1 | contig 26238 bp, 29 predicted proteins | sample BlaSpr_A8_OM3_M3_FD_187984 | JGI IMG/M metagenome (GOLD analysis project Ga0209220, IMG submission 187984) | Forest soil microbial communities from Thunder Bay, Ontario, Canada - Black Spruce, Ontario site 2_A8_OM3_M3 (SPAdes) (version 2) | ecosystem: Environmental > Terrestrial > Soil > Boreal... | reverse complement strand
GGAGGCGGGCTTTTACATCGTTCGGGTCTCGCTCGCCGATAACGCGCCGGGAACCGCGCGCGCGACCGCCCTGGGCTTCATCCATGTCGCCGACTACGCCCTCACAGCCACCGGAACCACCCTGGGTGGTCAGGTCGACACGACGTTCAGCGCTGTGGTCGCAAATTTCACAGACGCCGACCCGGTCTGCGCCTCGACTGAATATCTGGCCTTGATCGACTGGGGCGACGGAGATTTCACGCTCGGGACAGTGGGCGGCGCGAACCCGTTTTCAGTGACGGGCACGCATCGCTACGAATCCGCCGGCGTCTACCACGTGAAGGTCTACGTTCTGGATGGCGGTTTCGCAACGACTACAGCTGACACGACCATCACGGTGGCCTGAAGAGCCAGACGCCGGCTCGAGCGGCCGAGCAGCTACTGGGTTACGTCGACCCAGACCAGTCCCGGCGGCAGCGTCACCGCCTGGCCGTTGTCGAGCGTGAACGTCAGCGGCCCGTGGCTGTCCGTCGAGCTCCACGTCCCCAGGTACTGCAAGCCCTTGTAATAGACCTCGATCCGACCGTTGGTGTCGAGGTCGTAGTCGTGGATGTGCGCACCATGGCCGTCACCGACGTCCATCAGGGAGACGCGCGTGTGCAGCGTGATCAGCATCTCGATGCGCAGCGGCGCGTGAAGCGACGCGTCGATGTAAGAGTGTCCTGCTTCAGCCTTTTGATAAGTGCCGTTCACCGGGTCGTACGTGTACACGGAGTAGTGCTCATCGACGCCGACGGCGCCGACCACCGTGCCGCCCGTAAGGGTCGGGCGCGTCTTCGGGATCGTGTAGGAAGCTATGCCGCTGAAATAGTTGTCCTGCGCGGCCTGAACGTTGGTCCCGTTGATCATCAAGTTGTCCGGCGCGTATCGCGCGTTGGTCCGGTACTGGTAGCCGATGGTGTCGAAGAACTGCGGTACCGGGTCGGCGGCCGCCCTCGCCGCCGTCGCCTGCGACTCGCCCGACTGGAAGAGCAAACCCTTGTAGTGCCGCGCGATCTTCAAGGAGATGAAGCGGCTCGACCGCATCGGACCGACCACGTCTGGGACGCTGTCGTAGATCGCGGTCAGCCTCGTGATCCCGCCCTCGGCGACGTACTCGAAGATGAGGTCGGCGCCCTGCAGACCGTTCTGGTCGCGCGCGAACTCGTCGTTCGGGATCTGGATCAGCGCGGGATAGCGAAGCGAGATCCGGTGCTCGTGGTCGTGCCAGTAGACGCCCGTCTTCAACGTGAACGCGCCGGGCACCAGGTGGCCGGACAGGTCGCGGCCGCCAGGAGCAAGGTTCACCGTGATCGGTCCCGACGGAATTCCCGCTGTCGAGAACGTCGCGCTCTTGTCATCCGCCGCCCACTTCAGGTTCACGGGCTGCGAGCCGATGGTGACCTTGATCGTCACCGGTTCCATCGCGTCGTTGAACGCGAGCTTCATGGACGTGGCGGGATCGATCTCCATCCCGTCCTTCAACGCTGTCCCGTCGCCGGCGGTGATCGCGGTGACGCGCGGGATGATGATCGTGGTGAACGTCCACTGCGCGGCGTTAACGCGGTGGTGGCCGACGTCGTAGATCGGCTTCATGGCCACCGTGTAGGTCGTCAGCTCGGCGAGCGGCTTGGCCGGCGTCCACGAATACTGCGTCTGGCCTCCCACCGCGGTGATCGTGCCGGCGGTCGCGGGCGTGATCGTGAAGGCCTGCCTGACCGCGTCGATCGAAACCGACCGCGAGAACGTCAGCAGCAAGTTGCTGTCGGTGGGCAGGTCCCTCTGTCCGCTCTTGATGTTGGCCGCGACGGTGGTCGGCAGAGTGTTCTCGTAGGCGAGGAACGCGCCCGCACCGACCAGCAGGACGAGCAGCACCATGCCCAGGGCGATCAGGCCTCGACGGCCGGATCGCCTGCGGCGGCGCAGCGGGCGTCGCATTTCAGGCGCGGCGGATGTCGCTGGCTCGAGCTCGGGGATTGACGTTGAGATGGACAACGGGCCGGCGGGGATTATCGCATTAACGCTTGGGGGTCGTCTCCCCCAGATGGCGCAGCAGGGAGAACGTGTAAAGACCCGTCGCGTGCCCGCTTTCGAACGCGATCTGGAGCGCGTACTGACCCACCAAAGTCACGTCCCTGATCCGCAGCTCGTCCTCGCTCAGCCTGTTGACGCGCGACAGACGTCCCGCCGATCCGGCCTCGCCGCGACATTCGGCGCATGGGCAGGCCCATCGCAGCTGCTCGCCGGTGTACTCCGTCCGCGCACCACCTTCCCACGTGATCTCCATGACCTGGCGCTCACGGTCGACGTCGACGTTGGTGGGAAACGGATCCGGGTCTTGCAGGGGTTTAGTGGACGCTGATGACGGGCAGCTGGCGGAACGACTGGATCGACGTCCGCGCGGCGACCTGAGACGCGATCGCGACGAATGCCTTTGCACCAGCGGACTCCGGCCGCGAGATGACGACCGGCGTTCCGGAATCCGCGTCCTCGCGGATCCCCTCCTCGAGGGGGATCGCGCCGAGGAACGGAACCCCGAGCCTCTTGGCCGCCGATTCCGCGCCGCCGTGGCTGAAGATCTCGTGGCGGTGTCCGCAGTTCGAGCACACGTACCAGCTCATGTTTTCGATGAGGCCCAGCGGCGTGACGTTGAGCTTGCGAAACATCTGCAGCGCCTTGACCGCGATGTCGGTGGCGACGTCCTGCGGCGTGCAGACGATGGCGACGCCGGTCAGCGGCACGGCCTGCGCCAGCGTCAGCGACGCGTCGCCCGTGCCGGGCGGCAGGTCGATCACGAGGTAATCGAGTCGCCCCCAGTCGACCTGGATCATCATCGCCTCGATCGCCTTCCCGACCATCGGGCCGCGATAGATGGTCGGCTCGCTGCCGGGGTTGATGTGACCGAACGACATGACCTTCATGCCGTGAGCCTCGATGGGGAGCAGCCGGCCGTTGACCTGTTCTGGGAGCCTTCTCGACCCGGTCATCGCCGGCACCGAGGGCCCGTAGATGTCGGCGTCGAGCAATCCGACCGCCGCACCGCTCTTGCTCAAAGCGGCGGCGATGTTCACCGCCACCGTCGATTTGCCGACGCCGCCCTTGCCCGACGCCACGGCGATCGTCTGCTTGACGCCCGGGAGTATCTCGGACGGCTTGGGCCGCATGAACGCAGGCCGCACGTTGGCCGTCATCCGCACGTCCACGCCGGTGACGCCGGGGATCTCGTGGACCGCGTCCTCGGCCTGCGACTTGAACCGGTCGCGGACCGGACAGGCGGGAGTCGTCAGCTCGAAGGTGAAGCTGACCTTGCCATGCGGCGACACGTCGAGCTCCTTGATCATGCCGAGGCTCACGACGTCGCGGCCGAGGTCGGGGTCGACGATCCGGGCGAGCGCGTCGAGGACCTGCTGCGTCGAAGGGGCGTTCATGCGCACCGGATCTTACCGACCCTGTTAATTTCAATGCGCCGTGAAGCACGCCGGGCGCGCGCAGGGAGCCTCTCAAACCATGACAGCCGTCAGCCCGGCGGCCGATCTCATCGCCTACTACGGCGGGCCCGCTTCCGACGTCTACTTTCAGCGCGCGCATAAGACCCTTGCCGGTGCGCACGTCGACGCTGTCGTCACCATGGATTTCTTCACGAGCAAGCCGGGAGTCCTGTGCGGCGTGGCGGAGGCGGTGCGGCTGCTCAGCGGGGTGCTCCAGGAAGGCGACCAGGCGTGGGCCGTACCCGAAGGCGACTCCATCAGCACCAAAGAGACGGTGCTACGCGTCCGCGCTCCATATTCGCGGTTCGGCGTCTACGAGACGGCCCTGCTCGGGATGCTTTCGAGCTGTACCGGATGGGCCACCGCGGCGCGCGAGGTAGTCGACGCGGCCGGGGGCAAGCGTGTGATCAGCTTCGGCGCGAGGCATGTCCATCCGTTGATCGCGCCGACCATGGAGTATTCCGCCGTGGTCGGCGGATGCGCCGGATGCGCGACACCGCTCGGTGCTCAGCTGGCGGAGCTGCAGGGGGCATCGGGGACGATGCCACACTCGATGATACTTCTCTTCGGCGACACGGTGAAGGCGGCGCTCGCCTTCGACGAGCACATGGGCGACGACGTGCTGCGCATCGTTCTGGTGGATACGTTCAAGGACGAGGCCGAGGAATCGCTGCGCGTGGCGGAGGCGTTGGGCAAGCGCCTGCGCGGCGTGCGGCTCGACACGCCCAGCGAGCGCGGCGGAGTGACCGTCGACCTGGTGAAGGAGGTCCGCGCACGGCTCGACCTGGCCGGTTTCGACCATGTCGGCATCTTCGTCTCGGGCGGTCTCGACGCCGAGCGGATCGGTCAGTTCGAGGCCGCGAAGAGCCCAATCCATTCTTACGGTGTCGGCATGGCGATCAGCTCCGCGCCTCCGATTGCCTTCACCGCGGACATCAAGGAGATCGGCGGCAAGCCGATGACCAAGCGTGGCCGGATCCCGGGCATCGCGCCGAACCCTCGCCTCGCCCGCGTCATCTAGAGTCTCGGCCGGACGTGCGGCCCTTGAGGGCCGGCAGTCGGCGTGCCGCGCGTGCCGCGTCTGCGCCGACCAGGGCATCATCAGCGAAGCCAACCCGACCTTCCAGGGTGAGTGGGGACAGCCGTTCTTCCTGGTCGGCCAGGCGCCCGGACCGGCGGAGCGATTGACCCGCAGGCCTTTCTCGGGTCGCGCGGGCAAGGAGCTGGACCGGTGGATGCTGCGCGCGGGGTTCGAGGACGCCGAGGAATTTCGCCGCCTCACCTACATCGCCGCGCTGATGCGCTGCTTCCCCGGCCGCAATCCCACCAACACCGGCGACCTCAAGCCCCCGGCGGCGGGCATGGCCAATTGCGCGCACTGGCTCGACGAGGAGCTCCGCCTGCTGAGACCGAAGGTCATCATCCTGGTCGGCCAGATGGCGATCTCGCGCTTTCTCGGCCCGGGCTCGCTGGAGGAGCGCGTCGGCAAGAAGTTCGGCGAGCGACCCGTCATGGTCCCTCTTCCGCATCCGTCCGGCCAGAGCCGCTGGCTGAACGATCCCGCCAATCGTGACCGGCTGAATCGGGCTCTTGCATTGATAGGCGAGATGCGTTCGAATGTCGCCACCACAAGAACAAGGAGAACGAACCAATGAAATATCTGCTCGTCTATTACGGCGGCGGAATGCCCGAGACCCCGGCGCAGCAGGCGCGGGTGATGAAACAGTGGACTACGTGGTTCACCAAGCTCGGGCCTGCCATCGTCGACCCAGGGAATCCTTTCTCCGGCTCGGTGAACAAGATCAAGCCTGACGGCACGGTTGCGAAGGGCCCGGTCGGCCAGCGCGCCTCGGGCTACAGCATCATCGAGGCGCCCTCGCTGGACAAGGCGACCAAGATCGCGAAGGGATGCCCGGTCATCAAGGGCGGCGCCTCGATCGCGGTCTACGAAACCTTCAACGTCATGTAGCTGATCGGTTGCCGGCATTCTTCGCGCGCCGCGAGGGCGAGCGCGCCGTGATCGAAGGCGGCGACGCTCGCCACCTCGCCCGCTCCCTGCGCGCCCGCCGCGGACAGGAGATCGAGGTCATCGACCCGGCGGGATTCATGCTCACGGTGCGTCTCGAGCATGTGGGCGCGGAGCGGGTCGAGGGGACGATCGTCGCCGAGCGCGTGCATCAGCCGGAGCCCGCGACGCACGTCACCATCGCGATCGCCAACCTGCCCGCGCCGGCGCTCGAGCTGGTCCTGTCGCGCTGCACTGAAGCGGGCGCGTGGGCTTTCATCGTCTTCGGCGCGGACCGCAGCGTGGGTCGCAGCGACAAGCTCGGGCGCTGGGGCACGATCTGCCGAGAGGCATCGATGCTCGCGGGAAGGCTCCACGTGCCCGAGGTCTCCGCCGCATCGTCGGTCGATGCTGTCATCGGCGCGGCCGTGAATCCGGTTCTGCTGCACCGTGATTCGCCGGAGCGTTTGGTCGACGTCCCGCTCAAGGGGGACATGACGCTGCTCATCGGTCCGGAGGGCGGCTGGACGGACCGGGAGCTGGAGCTTGCCGAGTTCCAGGCCACCCTCGGCCCGCGCAACATGCGCGCCGACACCGCGGCGCTGGTGGCGCTCGCAGTGGTGCTCAGCGCTTGAGCTTGAGTCTCATCCTGACACCGCACTGGCGGCCGGGTTTACCCCGGCCGCGACTTTGTCTATGACGACTGCCAGGCGTCGTCTCGAGTACAACTAAGACAAGTCCCAACCGTATACCGGAAAGAGAGCCGGCCCGTCGGCGGAGCCGACCGGCCGATGAGAGGGAACCATCTGGGTTCCATCTCATAACTTGCGGTACGTTGCAACCTCGCCGGCGATGGCGACCACCGAGGCCACACCAAACGTGATCGCGCCGATGACCAGCAGGCCCGCCGCCAGCGGCGCTAAGCGTTCGACCGTCCCGACGCCGACGCACAGGACGCCGATCGCGATGACCAGGATGGAGTAGATCCGGAAACCTTTCTTCGAAGCGGCGAAACCGGGGGCCAGGGTGCCCAGGTTCCGCGACGTGACACGGCGCATGACGTAGTCTCCCGCGCCTAACACGTTCAGCAACCAGGCGGCTCCAACGACGATTAGCACGATGCCGAAAGCCAACGCCACATTCACGCCCACCATTTTCGCGATCCCTAGCATTTGAGCGTGGCCATCACCACGGTCCAGGCTCTGGTGCGGAACTTCTGCATCATCGCCCACATCGATCACGGCAAATCCACGCTTGCCGACCGGCTGCTCGAACACACCGGCTCGATCAGCCAGCGCGACATGCAGGACCAGGTCCTCGACACGATGGACCTCGAGCGCGAGCGGGGCATCACGATCAAGCTCCAGGCCGTCCGCATGACCTATCCGGCTCAGGACGGCAAGAGCTACGAGCTGAACCTCATCGACACTCCCGGCCACGTCGACTTCGCGTACGAGGTGTCGCGGTCGCTTGCAGCGTGCGAAGGCGCGATCCTGGTCGTCGACGCCGCGCAAGGGATCGAGGCGCAGACGCTGGCCAACCTCTACCAGGCCGTCGAGGCTGGACTCACCATCGTCCCGGTCGTCAACAAGATCGACCTCGACGCGGCACAGCCTGAGATGGTCGCGGAAGAGATTTCGGACGTCACGGGCATCCCGCGCGAGCAGGTCATCTTCGCTTCGGCCAAGCTCGGCATCGGCACCGAGCAGATCCTCGAGGCGGTGGTGAGCCGCGTGCCGCCGCCGCACGGTGATCCGACCAAGCCGCTGCGGGCGCTGATCTTCGACTCGCACTACGACGCCTACCGCGGCGTCATCACCTACGTCCGCGTCGTCGACGGCGAGATCATCCCGCGCACGCGGGTGCGGATGATGAACACGGACAAGGTCCACGAGGTGGACGAGGTCGGGTGGTTCGCGCCGCGTCCGCGTCCGGCGGCCAAGCTCACGGCCGGCGAGGTCGGCTACGTGACCGCCGCGATCAAGAACGTGGTCGACGCGCGCGTCGGCGACACCATCACCACGGCCGAGCACGGCGCCACGAAACCGCTCCCCGGCTATCGCCAGGTCAAGCCGATGGTCTTCGCCGGCCTCTTTCCGACCGACTCGGACCAGTTCGGAGCCCTGAAAGAGGCGCTCGAGAAGCTGCAGCTCAACGACGCGGCGCTGTCCTACGAGCCGGAGAACTCGGCCGCGCTGGGATTCGGCTTTCGCTGCGGATTCCTCGGCCTGCTCCACCTCGAGATCGTCCAGGAGCGCCTGGAGCGCGAGTTCGAGCTAGACCTGATCACCACCGCGCCGACCGTCGCGTACCAGGTGAAGCTGAAACGTGGCGAGGTAATAGAGGTGGACAACCCAGCCATGCTGCCCGCCCCAGAGGCCCTCGAGTCGGTCTCCGAACCCTTCGTGAAGCTGTCGATCATCGTGCCCTCCGCATACGTAGGCCCGATGATGGAGCTGTGCCAGGAGCGCCGCGGCGCCTACAAGCACCTCGAGCACCGGCCCGGCGATCGGGTCGTGATCGAGTACGAGATCCCGCTCGGCGAGATCATCCACGACTTCTACGACCAGCTGAAGTCGCGTTCCAAGGGGTACGCGTCGATGGACTACGAGATGATCGGGTTCCGGGACGGCGACCTCGTCAAGCTGGACGTGCTCGTCGCCGGCGAGCCGGTGGATGCGCTGTCCCTCATCACTCACCGCGCCAAGGCGCAGGTTCAGGGGCGCAAGCTCGTCGAAAAGCTCAAGTCGATCATCCCCCGGCAGATGTACGAAGTCCCGCTCCAGGCCGCGATTGGCGGTAAGGTGGTCGCCCGCGAGACGATCCCGGCAATGCGCAAGGACGTCCTGGCAAAGTGCTATGGCGGGGACGTGACCCGGAAACGCAAACTGTTGGAAAAGCAGAAGGAAGGAAAGCGCCGGATGAAGCGGGTCGGCTCGGTCGAGATCCCGCAGGAGGCCTTCATGGCCGTGTTGAAGCTTGAGTAAGACAGCGCGGTACCTGGCGGTGATCGCGTCCGCGGCTGTGCTGGCCACGAGCTGCACCAGCAAGCTGTTCTCGTCGACGACCATCTCCAAGCCGATCGACCTCTACGCCGCGACTCCGAGCCAGAGCGACGCGAGCTCGCTCCTGGGGGGTGGTCAGTGGTGGACGGCCGCACCGACCTTCGACATGCTTCCTCTCAATCTGGCCTCGGCGTCCTCGACGGTGAAGTTCTCGATCGTGCGGCGCTACGAGAACATCGGGACCTCCGAGACGTGGCGCCTCCGGTACAGCCAGCTCGACAAGGCGTCATCCGCGACGAAGGTGATGACGGACATCCAGAACGCCAACGGAACCGGAGCAGGCGGGAGCGGTGTGGGCGACCAGGCGCTCACCTACGGCCTGCAGCAATCGTCCGGCGCCGCACCCTACGAGGTCATCTCGCTGATCCGCGTCGGATCCATCCTGGTCGAGGGCACGTGGAACCGCAAGGACGGCTTTCCGACGACCAAGCAGCTGACGGCGGTGGGCAGGAAGCTCGTCTCGAAGATCCGGGACGCGGTCGCCGGGAAGGTGCACGGCACGCCTCCACCCTCGCAGGACCTCGCGCACCTGCCTCCGCTCGGCCCGGACATCACGCTGCTCGGAGCCGTGAAGCTGCCCATCGAGGCCCTGCCGCTGATGCTCAACTCATCCGCGCCTGTCGACACGGTGACCCCATTCAAAGACCGCTCGGTCTCCGACTTCGTCTATGGCGATTACGCGCTGGACAAGGACACGCACATGGAGGTGCAGGTCGGGCTCTTCTCATTCAGCTCCGCGACCGATGCGACCGACCTGTTCACCGCCATCGCGGGCGGCGCTCAGCCGGATGCCAATGGAATCCTCAGGAGCTATGACGACACATCGGGGCCGGGGCAGTACGAGTACTTCTTCGCCTCGGGGACGTACATCGGCATGCTGATCTGCCGCTCGACAAGCGAGCTGGAGGCGGCATCCCGTTCGTGTGAGAAGCCGCTCGAGTCGGTCGGCGCCGCCTGGTCAGCCAGCCTCGGACACTAGAGATTCACGGGGGAGGCAGGCCTAGATTCACGGGGGAGGCAGGCCTCCCCCGTGGAACCCCCACCGAGTCACACAATGCATGGAGGCGTTCGGCGGGCTGCGTTTGGGTGTCGGCCGGAGTTAATCCGGCCTACAGCCGCCATCCGTCTAATTCTTGAACCACTCCCACTGCTTGGTCATCCCTTCGCGCAATGAGACGCGCGGCTCCCAGCCCAGGCGCTCGCGCGCGAGGTTGATCGATGCGCCGGTGTGCCTGGGGTCTCCGGGCACCGCGGGCAGGTAGCGCCGCCGCGCCTTGATCCGGCTGATGTCGTCCAGGGTGTCAAGCACGCGATTGACCGTCACGCGGCTGCCTCCACCGAGGTTGATGACCAGGCCCGCCACGTCGGCGCTCGCCGCCTTCACAGTGCCATCGACCGCATCCGAAACGTAGGTGAACTCGCGCGTTTGCTCGCCGTCGCCGAACACCTCGATCTCCTCGTCGTCGACCAGTGCCTGCATGAAGCGCGAGAAGGCCATGTCCGGCCGCTGCCGCGGGCCGTACACCGTGAAGTAGCGCAGCGACACGGCGGGGATGTCGAAGTTGCGCGAGTACACGAACGTCAGATGCTCCGCCGCGAGCTTCGTCATCCCGTACGGCGAGACCGGGCGAGGCAGTGCATTCTCCTTGGTCGGAAACACCTCGGCGTTGCCGTAAACCGAGGAGCTGCACGCGAAGACGAGCCGGTCGACGCGTATCTCGCGCAGCGCTTCGAGCAGACGCTGCGTAGCGAGGACGTTGTCGCGCAGGTAGCGGTCGAAGTGATGGCCCCAGCTCGGCCTGACCGCGGGCTGGCCGGCGAGGTGGAAGACGACCCGCGCGCCGTCCAGCAGCTGGTGCAGGTCGACGTCGACGAGGTCGGTCTCGTGCAGCGTGAAGTTGCGGTGCATGCGCGCGACCTCGAGGTTTCGCTCCTTGCGACGGCGGTCGTAGTAGTCGCTGAACGAATCGATCGCGACCACCTCGTGCCCGTCCGCGAGCAGGCGCTCGCACAGGTGCGACCCGATGAAACCGGCGGCGCCGGTGACCGCAACCCGTGTGGGACCGTCGAACATGACTGTCAAGAGTGCGGTCAGGCCGGGGCCCTTTGCAACTCGCACCTATCCTGATGAGCATGCGTCGATTCGAAAGCTGGCTTGGCTCCGCGGGCCTCGGCGTGACGGTCAAGGAGTTCCCGCAGGGCACACGAACGGCGGTGGACGCGGCGCGCGCGGTCGGGTGCGACGTGGGCCAGATCGTGAAGTCGCTTGTGTTCGTCGCCGGCGGCAGGCCGGTGGTCGCGCTCGTCAGCGGGGCCAACCGCCTCGACGAGCGAAAGCTTGGTGCGGTCGCGGGAGAACCGGTGACGAAGGCCGATCCCGAGGCCGCGCGGGCGGCGACCGGCTACGCGATCGGCGGCGTGCCTCCGTTTGGTCACGCGACCGAGGTGCCGGTCTACATGGACCGCGACCTGCTCGGACATCGCGTTGTGTGGGCCGCGGCAGGACGGCCGGATTCGGTCTTCGAGATCGGGCCCGAGCGATTGCGCGAGCTCAGCAACGCTACGGTCGTCGCGCGGCTGCCCGGAGGACACCCGCTGCGCGTGGTGACCTCGTTCCTCCAGGGCGACGCCGCCTTCACGCCGGCCGATCCGCTGCTCCGTTATGCATATCCGACCGAGCTGGCCGAGAGGCGCTTCAGCCTCGCGGCAGACCGGCGCGCTGAGATCCCGCGCGTCATCCTCGACGAGGGCCTGGAGAAGGCCGTGCGGCTGAATGTGCCGCTGCTCGAGGCTCAGATCCGGCGCGCGCGTGGCCTGGCTCTGCGGGACGAAGCCGAGCTCACGGCGGCTATCGCGATCTGGGAGCCTCGTTCGGCGCAGCCCGCCCTGGGCCGCGCCCGGGCCGAGCGCGGGCTGATCAGAGGCGATTCAGCCGAGATGGAGGCCGGATTGGGCCTGCTGAAGAAGCTGGGTGACGTGAACTACCTCGACCGGTTCGCCGCCCGCGTCTGAGGCAAGATCCGGGCCCTGAGCGGGTTGTCATGGCTGGATGGGCTTCTTCCTGCGTAGCGTGATCCGGCAGCTCGGGCTTACCGGGCTGATCATCGTCGTGGCCGCGCTGGTGTTCGGCGCCATCTTCGGTGGCGTGGTGGCGCATCGTCTGGAGGCCTCACCTGCCGCCAACCAGGAAGCGCAGCAGGGCGAAAAGTCCACTTCTGATCAGCAGGGCCAGAACTCTGCGCAGACGAGCCAGAGCTCGGATCAGAAGGACGAAGGGCAGCCAAAGGGCCCGAGCCACGCGACCGGCTCCCGTACCACCGAGCCGCCAGACGTTCAGCAAGGCGACTAGGCGTCCGTTAAGCGATCAACCTCTAGGCTTGTCGCGCTACCATTCCTCGCCTGTGAGCGACCAGGAACCCCCCACGGCGCCGCTTGAGGCTCCGGTCGACCCGCTGTTCTCTCACGCGGCCTCACCGTTCATGCGGACCGAGACGCCGACGCCGGTGGCGTTTCCAGGACCGCCACTGCCCGCGCTCATCCTCAACTCGTCGTGGGTCACCTACAAGGCTCAGATCGAGTTCGGCCTCGCGATCCTGGCCTACCTCATGGTCCTGGTCGGGTCGGTGACGGTCCTCCAGGCCAACCCCGACGCCCGGTGGAAGTTCGGCGTGGCGGTGCTGCCGGTCATCCCGGCCGGGCTGGTCATCTGGCTGACGGTCCGGGCGCTCGGGCGGCTGGACGAGGTTCAGAAGCGGACTCAGATGCAGGCGCTCGGGTTCTCGATGGTCGCGACCGGCCTCCTGACGTTTGGATACGGGTTTCTCGAGGGGGTCGGGCTGCCGCACCTCAATTCGACCTTTGTCCTGCCGCTGATGGCGATCCTGTGGGGTTTGGGCGTCGGCGTTCTGGCCCTGAGGTACCGCTTCCGCCGCTAGTTTCCAACCCTCGGCGGCCGGCTTTACACTTCGGCCGACTTGCGGGGGCAAAGACTGGTTCAGTTTTCGTTTGTTCTCGTCGTTGTGGTCCTCGCCGTGTTCGTGCTGATCGGCCAGCCGCCCTCCCCTCGGCTCACGGGCGCGGTAGCCACACCGTGGCCCTCTGTTTCCTCCGAGCCATCTCCGAGCCCAACCCCGCCGCCCTGGAACCTCGACGCCGATATCGGGTCGGTGATGGTCATCTCTTGGCGAGGGAGCGTCGGATGGCCGGCGGTGCGCCCGGTCTTGGTGGACTACAACGTTGGGGGCGTTCTTCTGTTCACACCGAACTTTGGCGGCACTCCCGACGGCGCAAAGGAGTGGAGCGATCGGCTGCAAGCGCTGTCCGCGACGGCGTGTATGGACCACCCCATCCTCGTGATGCTCGACGAAGAAGGTGGCGACGTGGCGAACGTGAAGGCGAGCTTCGCGCCACCGTGGCCGCACGTCATGGCCGCACAGGGCCCTGCCGGCGTCCGCGAGCTGGAACGCGTGAACGGTGTCGGCCTGCGCGCGGCGGGCATTGGGCTGAACCTCGCGCCGGTCGCGGATGTTCAGACGAATCCCCGCGACATGGTCATCGGGTGGCGGTCTTTCGGCTCCGATCCGGCGGTCGTCGCACCCCTGGTGGGGGCCGCCGTGCAAGGCCTGCACGATGGGGGAGTGGGCGCGACGGTGAAGCACTTTCCCGGGTTGGGCGGCGCGGCCGGCGATCCACATGTCGCGACTCCCACCGACCCGGAATCGGAGGCTCAGTGGATGAGGGTGCAGGTGCCGGCCTTCAAGGCCGGAATCGACGCAGGCGCGGACGCCGTGATGACGACGGCGGTTTACGTGCCGGGCCTGGGTGGAGGCAACATGCCGGCGATGCTGTCGCCGGCAGTCGTCAGCCGGCTGCGAACGCAGCTGGGCTTCACCGGTGTGATCGTCAGTGACTCGCTGAGCATGGGCGGGATCGGTGCGCGGTGGTCTCTGCCCGAGGCCGCAGTTCTTGCGCTGGCCGCGGGCAACGACATGCTGTTGCTCGCCAACGGCGATCTGTCCTACGAAGTCGAGGCGATAGCCGCGGTCAAGTCGGCCGTGCTTTCCGGGCGCCTGGACCGAACGAAGCTGCATGAGTCCGCGATGCGTGTGAACGCCCTGCGGGATAAGTGGGGACGCCGGTTCCTGCACTGCAAGGCTCGGGTCTTGGCCTAGACCGCAGGCTGGGCCGGGCCGGGTAAAATCGAGCCTCTGGCCGAGCGGGAGTAGCTCACTTGGTAGAGCGCGACCTTGCCAAGGTCGAGGTAGCGGGTTCGAAACCCGTCTCCCGCTCCACCTTTTGAATTCGAATTTGGCCTTCGGAGGCCGTCTCGACCACTACGCCGACCCGTACCGGGCTGATCGATCGCCGCTACAGGCCTGCTGAGTTACGTGAGGTTATTTCTAAGGCCGAGGAAAGTTGGGGCACCTTGGGTGCTCCAACCAAAAGACCCCAGGAATCTGTGCTCGTGAAGTCTAGGTCAGCAGCTCGATGATCAGGATCGTTACCTCGGTTGAGCCCGTATTGCGGAGGGCGTGCACGATGGGGAGATCGTTTGGACCGACGTAGTGAGCCTGCCCAGGGGTGAGCCCTTCGAACCGTCGCAGGAGGGAGCCATCTTCGCCCAGGTTGTCGGCTTCCTCGCCGGCGATGACAACCGTAATGTAGGGCCGACGGTGAACGTGTAAGGGCTTTGTTTCCCCCGGACCCGCGCCATCCTTCCAAACCCGAACCCGATCGTTCTCGAACAAGACGCTCGTCCCGACCCGCTCGCTCACCTCACCCATGGACTTCGCTCCCCCACGCGTGGCCCTTGCGACGATGCATGTTCCCGGCCGCGTGCCTGAACGCACCGTAGCACGAGTGAAAGCCATGGTTGCAGTGGTTATGTTCGAGCCGTTCTGCAGGAAATGGCCTCAAACCACCGCGAGCTGCGTCGGTAAAGAGCCGGTCGTGGGTGAACGTCCGCGGAAAAGGCGCCCCAGAGGTGTCAGGTGAGGTCCGAGAAGGCGCCTGGCATGCTCAACGCCTCCGAAATGCGTATCTAATTGCCGGGACTTGAAACCTGAACCTCGTGAGAGAAGCGGTAGGCGCCGATCGTAGAGTCGACCGTCCAGAGCCTCTCCACGTGGCGGTCGTCATCGGCGCTTAGCAGGACGATCGCATCCACCCATGAGAAAGTCTGGTCAACATATCGGGCCAGTAGGGCAACCGAGCGGCGATGAGATTCGCTAGGCATGCCGCGTATCTCGAAGAGTTCCGAGTCCGCGGCGAGCAGGCCGAAGACTGTCAGGGCAGGTCGGGCATCGTGACGGCCGCTGACACGGCGGTCGTATCGGAGCTTGGTATAGGCCTCTCCCGCGACGACCTCCGGGACCACGATTGGTGCCCGAAGCTTTCGCTGGGCCGCGATGACGTTTGCCGCCCAGTGATGGTGCCGATCATCGCGGTTGAGCGCGGCAATCAAAAGCCCGGTGTCGGCGAGCGAGCTCAGCCGCCGTACACCGTCTCGTCAATGGTTTCGGAAAGGTCCGGCGGTCCCTGGATGACACCGACAAAGCTGAGTAGGTGGTCGACCTGACCAGCCTCCGCGGCCAAGCCCGTCTCCACGAGATGGACGATGAGACCACTCTGAGTGGTGCCCCGTTTGCGCGCTGCCTTGCGAAGCCGTTCATCAAGAGAGCGGGGAAGGGTGATGTTCTTTCTAACGTGAGTTCCCATCGGCGCAAGTATACACACTGCAGCGGGTGCGCTACACACTGTTCGATGGCGTGGCCCGAGGTGCCCTCGCAATCCGGTAGGCGAATTCGACACGAGGATTGGTACTCGGGGCGTTGGACCCCGTCTCCCGCTCCACCTCGCACCTCACGGTTGGGGACCGTGAGGCCCCGGCTCAAATCCCGGACCACCGACCAAAATTTGTATTCAGACTTCTCCATCGTGATGGACATGGCAGCACTCGTGTCATCTGTATCAATCGTGTAGTAGTTTGGCCCACATGACTGAGGTCTTCGTACCAGCGCGGATCGAAGCGATGACATTGGGCGAGGCGTGGATAGCGATCGCAGCGGCGATTCTGACAGGCGGTGTCGTCGGGAGCTGGGAGGGACAGCCCATCGTCGAGGTGTTCCGCGCGACCCTCGACGTGCATTCACCTAGGGTGGACGACCCGATCATTGCCCAGCACGGTGATCCCGAACGCTTGGCCTGGATGCACGCGAACTTCACCGACCACTCCCGAGTGGCAGAACTCGGTGACGCCGACAGCTACGCGACGCGCCTGTACGACTACGCGCACGCAGGCCGCGACCAGATCCGCTGGGTGATCGACCGATTAGCCGCCAATCCATGGACGCGCGACGCGACAGTCACGACGTTCCAGCCACTGACCGACAACAGCTACATCCCATGCGTTAGCCTGCTCGACTTCTGGCTCGTCACGGGTAACCTACAGCTCGCTGTCTACGCTCACGCCATCGACTTCGGTACGAAGGGCTATGCCAATCTCGTCGAGCTCGCAGCGCTACAAACTCGCGTGGCTGGCGACCTCGGCGTCGGGGTCGGCACGTTGACGATGACGGTGAAGTCGGCCCACATTTACCAGACCGAGCTTGGACTGATGCGACGCATCATCGCGGCGACGTAGGGTCAACCACCCGAAACGCCAGTTCTTGGCCGCACCCAGAGTTCGAGACGTCAATGGCGAGCAAAAAGGTTGCTGCTTTTGTTATGACCAATCGGCGAAGGTGATTCTGTCAGGCCGAAGGTGGTGCAGTCGAAGGACCGCTCATCGGCTTGCAGTGATCTCTTCGCGAAAGGAGGCAATCATGAATTGCGATATCTGCGGCGAGGCCGTCGAGAACTCAGAGGAGCTTCAGAAGCACATGGAGCGGGCGCACCCTACTGGCGTGGGTGACCCGGAGACGCCGGACCTGGTGGGGGACACTCCAGAAGAGTCCGCGGCAAGCGAAACCCGACAGGCAACGCACTAGCGCGAGGGTCGCGGTTGCGGCCGACGGAAACGTGTTGAGCTAGATCGGCCGTGCCGGTCTGGGCCTGTGGACGCCAAGATAGCGGCAAGGATGTCCGCCACCGTTCGGCCGCAACCTGACACCGCGGATGCCATCCGATCGATTGCCGCCGGCCAGCTTGGCCGCTGGTCGCCGATCATCGTCAGCAACCGCGCCCCGTACGAGCCGGCCGGCGCGTTGCGATTCCGGCGCGGCAGCGGAGGCTTGGTCACGGCCCTGCTCAGCGTCGCCGAGGCGACCGGTGCGAGTTGGATTGGCTGCGCGCGAACCAACGCTGAACGGAGTCTCGCGCGCCAGAGCGAATCCGTCACGGCCGCGTCGGCCGGCCGGCCGCCACTGAAGATCCACTATGTCGATCCCGGCGAGGAGGCCTACAAGCTCCACTACGCGGTGATCTCCAACCCGCTCCTCTGGTTCGTTCAGCACCACCTGTGGGACCTCGCCCGCCAACCGGTCATCAACCAGCGGATCCACGCCGCATGGTCGGAGGGGTACGTGGAGGTCAACCACATGATGGCGGAGAAGGTCGCCGAGGTGGCGTCGCGCTCAAGGACCCCGCCGCTGCTGCTGATCCAGGACTACCACCTGTACCTGCTGCCAGGATTCGTGCGCCAGAAGATTCCCACCGTTGCCATGCAGCACTTCATTCACATTCCGTGGCCGGCGGCGGATTACTGGAAGGTGCTGCCCGCCTCGATGCGAGACGCGATCTTCGCGGGCCTGCTCGCCAACGATGTGATCGGTTTTCAAACCAACGGTGATGTCTGGCGATTCCTCAACGGTTGCGAGGAACTGCTGGGCCTGCGCGTCGACCCTCAGGAGCAGGCGGTGCTGCATCGGGGACGTGTGGTGTGGGCGCGGGCGTACCCGATCTCCATCGACGCCACATCAATGACCCGGGTGGCCGCAGCCCCGGAAACCCGCTCCGAGCTCATCCGGCTGAGACGCGCGCCGAATCAGAAGCTGATCGTCAGAGTCGATCGGACCGACCCCTCGAAGAACATCGTGCGAGGCTTCCTGGCGTACGAGCGGCTGCTCGCTGCGCATCCGGAACACATCGGCAACGTGCAGTTCTGGGCTTTCCTCCAACCCTCGAGGCAGGACGTCGGCGTCTATCGAACTTACCTGAGGTCGATCGACGAGACCGCGCGCCAGGTTAACCGCCGCTTCGCCCGCCCCGAATGGATGCCCATCCGGTTGGAGTACGGAGAGAACATTCACCGCGCCGTCGCCGGCTATTCAGATTTCGATGTGCTGCTGGTGAATCCGATTTATGACGGGATGAACCTGGTGGCCAAGGAAGGCGCATTTTTGAATGGGCGAGATGGGGTCATAGTCCTGTCGGAGAACGCAGGAGCTTTCGAGGAGCTGCGGGACAACGTGATCGGCGTCAATCCCTTTGACGTCGAGGCGACCGCGCAAGCCCTCCACCGCGCCTTGACACTTCCGAAAGATTCGCGATCCGAAATGGCTTCGAGGCTCAGGGCCGCCGTGCGCGAGCGCGACATAACGCGCTGGGTGCAGCAGCAGCTCTATGACCTCAAGGATCTGTTGGCTCAGCCTGCCGGGTAGTCTCGACGGGCTCGCCGTCAGCGGGTACTTCTGTGTCCAGCTGAGGCGAGCGGACGAGGATCAACATGCCTTCGATGGCGGACAACGCCTCGGCGAGCTCTGGTCGCATCAGGACCGGGTACCGTCCCGCCTCCGAGTAGGCACCCAGGACGACGACGTCCGCCTCGGCGGCCGCAGAGACTATGGCCTGGCCGGTCCCCGCCGTCTCGTTGACGATCAAGGTTGCCGACGGCTGGGTGGATGCGATGGCACGTGCCGTCGCCAGGTCGTGGGCTCGGCGGTCCGGGTGGTGGTTCGCGTCGACTACGTGAAGCAGCGACATGACGCCACCCCACGCCGCGGAGAGCCGCGTGGCCACTTTGAGAGCCAGCCGAGCGTTGACGCCGCCGCGTATGGGCACGACGATCCTGATGGGACGGCCGGACACCTCCAGGCCATGGCTGGAGGGCCGCACGAAAACGAGGTCGGCAGGCGGCGATGAGCTGAGGTCGTCGAGAACGGAGGCCAGCGTTCCCGCCCTTGGGCTGGTGGGTCCCGGCCATTCGATGACCACGAGGTTGGCGCCTGTTTCGTACACCGCTTCGCGAATACCCAGCGGGACGTTGTGCACGACCCGGACGAGGATGCCAAGCCTGGCGGGAGAGCCCAAGACGCTCTCCTGGTCGGCGATCCACCTGAGGAGCTCACGCCGCCGATGAACGACCTGGTTGGCCACGTTCGAATCCGGATTTCGCGGCACTTCCACCAACCCGAGCACCTTGCCGTCCGCGTCCAGGGGTTTGGCAAGCGCGTCCCCGACGGCGATCAACGTCTGCACTGCCTGTGCCCGCACGATCGGCACCAGAATTCGGAGCTCGGACTCGCGGGGGTTCCGGCTTAGGGGCAGGGAGCGATCCAGGTATCGCGAGATCGGCATGGAATTTCAGGTGGCCACAGTATCCGGGAGGTGGCGGAGTCCAGGCGGCCGCTGGCTCCAGCGACGAACGAGCCTCTTCAACAAGGCTGCCATTTCCAGGGGTCCATCCAGGATCAGATCTGCATTCTTGAAGAGGTAGGCCGGCATCTCGGTCGACTTCATGCCGATGCAGAGCGTTTCAATGCGAGCGGCTTTGAGGCAGCGGTGGACATGCGCATCAGCGCGGCTGTCCCCCGCGGACAGAACGGCGCCGGGCCTCATCTCTCCGATCAAGCGGCGCATGGTCCGGACCTTGGTGCCGCGTCGGGACTGGACGTCGAAGACCATTCGGTTGGCGACCATCATCAAGCCCGAGCCTGCGATCAAGTCCGTGAGGACTTGCTCCAACTCGGCGGCAATCTCGGGCCGAGAGCGGAAATGAACGCTGAGCGATGCCGGCTTGGCTTCGATCACCACGCCGGGCCAGCGGGCGACGGCGACGATCGCTCGTTCCGTGAAGTCTCGAAGGTGCGCATGTTCGTCAGGCGTCAACGCCTCGATCCCGTTCTCGCCGATCAGAAGGACGCCCGGGACCGGGAGGACGCTTCGCAGGCTCTTTTGGCTGCGCGCGCTGAGGACCGCGACGCCTCTGACCAGCGGCACCAACGCGCCCAGGAGTTCCACCACTTCGGGCACGGGCAGCGCGTGCGCGGGGTCCGAGACGATTGGGGCGATCGTGCCGTCGTAGTCGGTGACGATCAGGACCTCGGCAGGCGGCACGGCGATGAATTTGGGAAAAGAGTCGAGCATGCATCCAGTGTCGCATCGAGCGATCCGCTCAGATCGCCCTATGGGTCCCTCTTTACCAGCTGATGCCGAGGGCTGTTGGGCTCACTCATGACTATGGCCGCAGAGTTGGCAGCAGCACCCTGAGCGTCGTGCCCGATTCGCCAGAGCTTATTTCCACGCGACCGGAGTGGGCGTTGACGATGTCTCGTGCGATCGCCAGGCCCAGGCCACTTCCCTTGGAGCCTGGGCCTTTCACAAATCGTTCGAACACGTGCGGCAGAAGATCCGCGGGAATCCCTTCGCCCGTGTCCGTGATCGTGATCGTCGCCTGATTGCCCGAGGCGGTCACCGCCACCTTGACCGATCCCCCTGACGGCGTGTGGCGGATCGCGTTGGAAAGCAGGTTGCCGATCACCTGACGGACCCGCGCCGGGTCAATGTCGACAATAGGAACCTTGTCGGCGATGTCGGTCGTGAGCGCCACGCCCGCAGACCCGGCCTGCGATCGGAACGACTCTACCGTGTCGTGGACGAGTGCTCCGAGATCGGTCGGCTCCTTGTGCAGGGCGAGGCTGCCGGCGTCGGTGAGAACCAGCGTCCGCAGGTCCTCGACCAGTCGATTCAGTGCCTCCGTTGCATCGAGGATCGGCGCCAGGTGGGCGGCGTCGGCCGGGTAGACGCCGTCCGCGATCGCTTCCGCCTGGCCCCGGATCACCGACAGCGGCGTGCGCAGCTCGTGGGTCACGTCGGCCAGGAATGAGCGTCGCTGCTCGTCCATCGTCTTCAGCCGCGCCGACATCGAGTTGAAGGCGCGGGCCACCGACCGGATGTCCGAGGAGCCCCATTCCGGCACCTGCGCCGAGTAGTCGCCCGACTCGATCCGTCGCGCGGCCTCGATCAGGTTATTCATCGGCCGTGTCATTCGCCGCACCCCGCCGCCGACCGCGATCACGATCAAGACCACCAAAAAGATCGGGAACAGAAAGAATGGAAAGGAGGGGTGCTGACCGCCTTCCCTTCCGAACACAGCTCCGATGAAGCCCCCAACGAGCAGCGCCAGGAAGAGCGCCGTCAGGACGAAGCAGCCGATCCAGCGAATGAAGGTGGGAGGCCCGTAGCCTCGGCCCCAACGGCGTGGCGGAAACGGTTCGCCTTCCGGCCACCATGGTGGCCGGCGGCCCGGCGCCGGCTCCCAGCCGCGGCTCATTTCTCGGCCGGGTCGGCGAAGCGGTAGCCGACGCCGAACACCGTCTCGATGTGGCGCTGGCCGATCTTCTTTCGGATGTTTTTGATGTGCGCGTCGATCGCGCGCTCGTAGGACTCGATCGCCACGCCACGCACGGCGTCAAGCAGCTGAGCTCGCGTGAACACGCGTCCGGGCTGCCGCGCCATTGCGGCCACGATCTGGAACTCGGTTTTGGTCAAGTCCACACGGCGGCCACCGAATCGTGCTTCCATCCGGGGCACATCAAGCTCGACGTCCGATCCGACGCGGATCACGTCCGCCGGGGTCTGCATGCCTTCGACCCGCCGCAGCACTGCGCGCACGCGGGCCACGAGCTCCTTGGGGCTGAACGGCTTGGTCAGGTAGTCGTCCGCGCCGAGCTCCAGCCCGACGAGCTTGTCCGACTCCTCGGTCCGCGCGGTCAGCATGATGATCGGCATCTCTCCGTCGCGGCGGAGCGACCGCGCCACGTCGAGACCGTCCAACCCCGGCAGCCCTAGGTCCAGCACAACCAGGTCCGGGCGGCCCGTGCGCGCGGTGCGCAGCGCCGTCTCGCCGTCGGAAGCGGTGAGCACATTGAACCCACCGTGCTCGAGATAGTCGCGGACGAGCTGTACGATCCGGGGCTCGTCGTCCACGACCAGGATGGTCGCCACGGCGACCATCCTAGGTGCAGACATTGGAATCAGACGGCGCGAGTGTCAGGCGGTGGCGGGGGAGGCGTAGTGCCGGACGAGCCCTGCTCGCCGTGCGCCTTCCGGTGCCACTCCTGCATCCGCTCGTCGATTCCGGGAGGGATCCCAGGGCCGTAGCCACCCTTGTGGCCGTAACCCCAGCCGCCGCCCCAGCCGCCGCCGCCCCACATGCGCCGTCCGAAGAAGGCGAGGCGGAACAGCCAGAAGATTCCGAACAGGACCAGCAGGAACCAGAAGATCCCGAAGAAGCCGAAGCCTCCGCCCCAGTTGTGCGGGCCGCCGTAGTAGTAGGTGGGCGTGCCGTCGCCGGCCTGGGTGACAGCCGGCAGGTGGGTGTTCACCCCATCCGACCAGCCGACGTTGTAGGCGATCGCGCCCACGATGACGAGCACGATCACCGTCACCAGCAATCCGATGAAACCGAAACCGCGTCTCATGTCGATCCACTCCTTTGTGTTGAACGGGATTTGCGCTTTTGCATCTCCCATCCTTCACGGGAGTTGTGAGGGAGTTGTGAATGACTTGCGATTGGACAGTGGAGAATCCTTCTTCCTCTCCCCTCACCCTGACCCTCTCCCCTACAGGGGAGAGGGAAATTTGTTAGAAGCCGCCTTCCAGCTCGACGAGCGCCGCGCTTCGCTGCCACAGGGCGCTCTGCGCCTCGACGTCTTGCGACGCCTTCGGGGCATCGATCTGCCGCGTTCCCTTGAAAAACCACCCCGTCGTGCCGGCGAACGCCGGCGAGATGGCGAGGTCGGCCAGGTCCTGGGCGGTCCGCGCTGGATTGCGCGAAACCAGGCGCGTCAGGAACTGGACCGGCGCAGGCGCTTCGCGCATCAGCTCAGAGCGCACCAGGCCGGGATGAAACGCGTTGGCGCGGATGTCCCACCGTTTCGCCCGCCGTGCCAGCTCGAACGTGAACAGCAGGTTGGCGGCCTTGCTCGCGCCGAACGAGTGCATTGCATTGAACCGGTATCGGTCGAGGAGCCGGTCGACGTCGACTCGCGTCGTGGACGGCGCCGTGACGGTGATCACGCGCCCACCGCCGATCAATCGCTCGCGCAGGAGGTTGGTGAGCAGAAACGGCCCCAGATGGTTCGTCGCGAGCATGAGCTCGAGCCCGTCGGCGGACCGCTGATATTTGAGGGTGAAGACCGCGGCGATGTTCAAGAGCGCGTCGATGTGGCCGCCGGCACGGTGGAGCTCGCGTGCCGTGGCACGGACCGACTGCGCAGAAGACAGGTCGAACGAGGGCCTTGTCAACGGGATCACGCGCACGCCCCGTTTCTCCAGCACGGCCACCGTGGCGGATCCGATGGTGCCGTGCGCTCCTGTCACCACGACTGTTGGCATGCTGTAAGTGTGGTGCTAGTCAGCGCACACGATGGCTATCCACGATGGCTGGAGTCGGGCGCCGATTTCCTGGAGATCGACATACGCCGCGCGGCGGACGGCACGATCGTTCTCTCTCATGACGAGCTGCTGCCAGGTGCGGCCCACACCACCCTCGATGAGGCGCTCCAGTCCGGGTCCATGCTGCAGCTCGACCTGAAGGAGCCCGGCTATGAGATTGAGCTGATGGGGCAGGCGCTGCGGACGCATCGTGCCGCCGAGCTTGTCATCACGACGGCGAACGACGAATCGGTCCGGTCGGTGAAGGAGCGCTTTCCCCAGGTCAGGGCGGGGCTGACGCTCGGTGAGCGGCTCACCAGCTCGACGCTCCAGCGGATCGAGCGATGCCGTGCGGATTTCATCGCGGTGGACGAGCCTTATGTCCGCTGGTTCGATCCCGCGCCGGGGCCGATCTGGGTGTGGACCGTCGACGATGAACGTCGACTGAGGCACTACCTGAGAGACCAGAGGATCGAGGCGGTCATCACCAACCGGCCGGATCTCGCGCTTCGGATCAGGTCGGGTACAGCTTGAGCGAGGTTTCGCAGCAAAACGCGCCCTCGTCCGGCGACCAGCGGAGCAGAAATGGCGCCGCCGTGTTCGTCACGCGGAAGCAGATGTCGATCGGCCCAAACGTCTCGCCGCGTTTCGTGAACTCATGACGCGTCCACGTGTTGCACCCCGTCACGTCGGAGAGCGGGATCGACGACCGCCTGCTCGCATCGATCAGCTGCAGGTCCTCCGGCGAGGCGTGCGTGGAGCTGCTCGAGTTCTGGAACTTTACGGTCATGTGCACAAGGTCGTTGTCGACGTGGATGTTGGAGACCCACAGCGTGTAGCCGCCAAGGCTGGTGCACGGCCCGGGCGAGCAGTTCTGCGGCTGAAGGTTGGTGTTGGGAAGAGCCGGCACGGGCGCCTTCAGCGCCGCGTAGGCACCGGCGGCGACGACGGCCGCCGCGATCAGGCCGCCGAAGATGCCCAGGCTGGTAAGCACACGGCGACCCATGTCTAGCTAACGGAGATTAACCGAGAGGGGTATCGGTCGCCATCCTCTCAGCAGTGGGGGAAGCCGGTCTTTACAGAACCGCCTCGGCCAGGCGCTCCGCCTGCTCGACTGCCGGCGCGGCCATGAACAGGATCAGCTCGTCGGTCCCCACCGCCTCAAACTCCTTCACTCGCTGCCTCGCCTCGTCTGCCGTCTTGGCGGTCCCCGCCCAGACTCTGGAACCCCAGTCGCCGTAGTAGGCCTTGATGTTCTGCTCGGCCTCGGCCGCGACCTCCTCCCCGAGCGCGAAGTACCGCAGCGCCATGTATCGCGGCTTGCCCCCGCGCCCCGCCTGCTTCCAGATGCTGTCGACGCGCTCCATCATCGCTTTCAAGTTCTCGGGCGTGCCACCGCCAAGCGTGTAGCCGATGCCATACCTGGCGAGGCGCCCGAGCGCCCGCTCCGAATGCCCGCCGATCATGATCGGCACCGAATGGCCGTTGACGGGGCGCGGCGCGATGGGCTGGGCGGAGCCTGGGACCGGCTCGCCTCTCCAGGCGCTGTGCACCAGGTCGAGCATCGCGTCCATCCGCTTGCCGCGGTCGTGGAGATCGAACCCCGAGACCTCGAAGTCGTCGGGCCGCTGGCCCACGCCAAGGCCGAGCACGAACCGTCCGTGCGAAACCTGGTCCAGCGTCGCCGCCTGTTTGGCGAGCATCACGGGCTCCCGCGTCGTGGCGAGCAGAACGTCCGTCATGAGCCCGATCCGTTCGGTCGCGCCGGCGGCGGCGGCAAGGACGACAAGCTCCTCGTAGGTCGGGAAGGCAACCCTCCCGATCGTGCCGAGCGTCGAGAAGCCGAGCGCGTCGGCCCGGCGGGCGATCTCGACCAGCAAGCGTCCATTTGCCAGGCTCTTGTCCGCGTTGGGGAGCCCGAGTCCGATCTTCAATTTGTCAAGTCGTTAGGCGACCGAAACCTCTTGGCCGGTTCGCTGGTCGCTGAGCACCTTGCCGTCCTTCAGGCGGATCTGGCGCCTCGCCTCGCCCGCCACGTCCAGGTCGTGCGTGACGATCACGATCGTGACGTTCTCCTCGCGGTTCAGCGTCTTCAACAGGTCCACAAGCTGCTGCGCGGTCTCGGTGTCCACAGCGCCGGTCGGCTCGTCGAGAAGGATCAAAGAGGGGCGGTTGACCATCGACCGCGCGATGGCGGCGCGCTGCATCTGTCCGCCGGACAGCTCGGTCGGCCGGTGCTTGATCCGGTCGCTCAGGCCGACCCGCTCGATCAGGTCCACGGCCCGCGTGCGGCCGTCGTTCCGCTCCTTGACGTAGCGCAGCGGCAGAGTCACGTTCTCGAGCACGTTCAGGCCCGACAGCAGGTTGTACTCCTGGAACACGAACCCGACCTTCCGCGCCCGCATGTGCGCGCGGTCGCGATCGTTGAGCTTTGTGGTCTCGACGTCGTCGATGAACAGGGCGCCCGACGTTGGCTTCAGAAGCAGGCCGAGCAGGTCGAGCATCGTCGTCTTCCCGCTGCCCGACCGGCCGACCACCGCGACGAACTCGCCTGGAGCGATGTCGAGCGTCACGCCGTCGAGGGCGCGGATGGTCTCCGAGCCGCGCCGGTAGTGCTTGGTCAGCTCTTGCAGGCGGACGCCGGCCATGACTACTCCATCCTCAGCGCGATCACGGGGTCCATCCGGGCCGCGCGCCAGGCCGGCAGGACGCCCGCCACAGCGCCGAGCGCGGTCGCGAAACCGATCGCGAGGATGGTCAGGTTGGGCGTGATCAAGAACAGGGTCGACTGCCCGGGGGGCGTGGTCGCATTGATGATGATGGTGATCGCCGCCCCGATTCCATAGCCGAGCAGCCCTCCGACAAGGCCTATGAACGTTGCCTCGAGCAGAAATTCGCGCATCACGTTCAACGTGGTCGCGCCAACCGCCTTCTTCAGGCCGATCTCACGCACGCGCTCGGCGACCGCCATGAACATCGTGTTCACCACCGAAAGGCCGCCGATGATCAGCGCCAGCAGGGCGGCGGCTGTCGTGATCGCGGTGAAGACAGCGCCACCGGACTTGAG
>Ga0209220_1000188_pt1 | contig 26254 bp, 27 predicted proteins | sample BlaSpr_A8_OM3_M3_FD_187984 | JGI IMG/M metagenome (GOLD analysis project Ga0209220, IMG submission 187984) | Forest soil microbial communities from Thunder Bay, Ontario, Canada - Black Spruce, Ontario site 2_A8_OM3_M3 (SPAdes) (version 2) | ecosystem: Environmental > Terrestrial > Soil > Boreal... | reverse complement strand
ATCGAGGTCGACGGCAAGATCGCACATGATGCGCTCGATGATTTCGGCACGCAGCCGGTCATCGACCGTCAATGCATAGCCCTTGACCGTCGCCAATCTTCCGCTGGCGATGGCTTCCAGATACGCCTGCGTCTGAACTTCGTTTTGCACATAACCTTGCGGCAGGCGCCCGATGGCGCTGACGCCGAAGCCCAGCAGAATATTGCTGGCATCGGTCGTATAACCCTGGAAATTCCTGCGCAGCGTTCCATCGCGCAACGCCATTGCCATCTCGTCGCTGGGCAGCGCGAAGTGATCGAGGCCAATCTGCAGATAGCCAGCCTGTTTCAACGCGGCGGCTATCGCCTCGGACTGACGATGCCTTTCGAGGCTATCGGGTAGCGATGCTTCATCTATCTTGCGCTGATGCTTCTTGAAGGTCGGGACGTGCGCATAGCCAAATACCGAGAAGCGATCGGGGCGAAGCTCGACGCATCGACCGACGGTATCGAGACACGACGCGACCGTCTGGTGAGGCAGCCCGTAGATCAGGTCGAGATTCACCGAGCGGAAGCCGCTCGCGCGCGCTTCGGCGATGACCTGCCGGATCGTCTCCTTGCTCTGCACGCGGTGGACCGCGCGCTGCACGTCCGGGTCGAAATCCTGCACGCCGATTGACACGCGGTTGAAACCCAGTCCCGCAAGGAATGTCATCGTGCCGGGCGCGCAGCTGCGGGGGTCGACCTCGATCGAGCACTCGGCGCCGAGGCCGAGCTCGAAGCATGCATCGAGCGCGCTCATCAGTCCGGCCATCTGCTCGCGCGACAGGAACGTCGGCGTGCCGCCGCCCCAGTGCAGCTGGCAGATCTCGCGGCTTTCCCGCAGCAGCGGGCCCAGGAGCGCCAACTCCTTCTCCAAGTACTTGATATACTTCAAAGATCTGCCGTGGTCGCGAGTCGCCACCTTGTTGCAGCCGCAGTAGTAGCAAACGCTGTCGCAAAAGGGCAGATGCACGTAGACAGAGAGCGGCTGGTTGAAGCCGCCGATGTTTCGCTTCGCGAGCCATTGCTTGAGCTCGGGTTCGCCGAACGCCTCGACGAAGCGCTCGGCGGTGGGGTACGAGGTGTAGCGCGGTCCGCTCACGTCATACTTGCGGATGAGGACCGGGTCGATAACGAGTTCGGAAGCTGGAAAATGCATTCGCAAATAAGTCCTTTGCCTGGCTGCGACTATGGACCGGCGCGGCGGTAAGGGTTTGATTTCGGTCAAACGCAGCGCCTTTCGCCATCCGGCGGTGATCGCCGCCGGCTCGGCGTCGCTCGCCGCGCTGCTCGCGCTGAACGTCACAGCCTTTGTGCGCGGCATGGATTCGCCGTGGCTGCTCGGCAGCGTGATCATCGCCGACATGGTGGTCGTCGCCGTCGGCATCCTGGTGGCGATGCGCGAAGTGCTCGTCGCCGACGAGCGCTCGAAGCGCGCGGAAGACAGCATCGCACGCGCGCAGTTCGCCCTAGTGGAGAGCGAGGCGCGCCTCGCGGCGATCGTCGATTCGGCGATGGACGCCATCATTACCGTCGATGCCGCGCAGAACATCATGCTCTTCAATGGCGCCGCCGAGCAGATGTTCCGCATCGGGCGCGACGAGGCGCTCGGCGCGCCGCTCGACCGCTTCGTCCCGGCGCGGTTTCGCGCCACGCACCGCGGCCATATCGAGCATTTCGGCAAGACTGGCGCCACCAGCCGCCGCATGGGCGTGAGCACGCTGTGGGCCCTGCGCGCCGACGGCGAGGAGTTCCCGATCGAGGCGTCGATTGGCCAGGCCGGCGAGCCCGGGCGCCGCTACTACACGGTGATCCTGCGCGACATCACCTTACACAAGCAACACGAGGATGCCTTCAAGCAGCAGCAGCAGGAGCTGCGCGAGCTGTCGGCGCAGGTGCTCGAGGCGCGCGAAACCGAAAAGACACGCATCGCGCGCGAGCTTCACGACGAGCTGGGCCAGCTGCTGACGGCGTTGAAGATGGACCTCGCCTGGCTCGCCGAGCGCCTGCCAGTCGCCGAGCCCGAGCTCGCGGCGAAGGCGCGGCAAATGAACGAGATGCTAGACCAGACGGTGAGCTCGACGCGGCGCATCTCGGCCGACCTGCGGCCGCTGATGCTCGACGACCTCGGCCTGGCCGACGCCGCCGGCTGGCTGGTCGAGGATTTCGCCAAGCGCTCCGGCATCCGCTGCGAATTCCAGCTGAACGGAGCCGCGCTCGATGATCTCTCCAAGTCGGTGTCCACCGCGGTGTACCGCGCATTGCAGGAGTCGCTCACCAATATCGCGCGCCACTCGGGCGCTAAGAACACCTGGGTCGTACTCGCCCTGGAGGACGGCAGCATCCGCTTCGAGGTGGAGGACGACGGGCGCGGCATCTCGCCCGAGGACCTCGCCAAGGCGCGCTCGCTCGGCCTCAAGGGCATGCGCGAGCGTGTCATCCACCTCGGCGGCTCGCTCGAGGTGGCGCGCGCGCCGCGCGGCGGCACGCGCGTTCGCGCCCGCATCCCGGTGCGCGGCATGCTGCAGCAAGCCGCAGCGCCGTGATCCGCGTCCTGATCGCCGACGACCACCCGATCGTGCGCGACGGGCTGAAGCGCATCCTTGCCGCCACCACCGACATCGCGGTCACCGCCGAAGCGGCAAGCGGCGAAGAAGCGCTCGCGCTGGTGCGCGACAACGACTACGACATGGCGCTGCTCGACATGTCGATGCCCGGGCTCTCAGGCATGGATCTCGTCAAGCGGCTGAAAAGCGAGAAGCCGAAGCTCAAGCTCCTGGTGCTGTCGATGCACGGCGAAAAGCAGTACGCCGCGCGCGCCCTGAAGGCTGGCGCCTCCGGCTACATGACCAAGGAAAGCGCCGCCCAGGAGCTGCTCGGCGCGATTCGCAAAGTGGCCGCCGGCGGCGTCCACATCAGCGAGGCGACGGCGGCCGATCTCGTCGCCGGCTCGCTCGGCGAGGGCCCGCCGCACACGCTGCTCTCGGACCGCGAATACCAGGTGTTTCGCCTGCTCGCCGAGGGGCGCAGCCCGACCGAGATCGCCGCGCAGCTGCACCTGTCCGTAAAGACCGTCAGCACGCACAAGGCGCGCATCCTCGAGAAGATGGGGCTCGCCGGGACCGCCGAGCTGGTGCGTTACGCGCTCGAAAACAAGCTGCTGTAGAAGGTCCGCTCCGGGCGCCCGTGCCGCTGAACGTCTTTCTGGTCGAGGACTCGGCGCCGCTGCGCGAGCGCATGGAGAAAATGCTCGGGGCGATCCCGGGCGCCCGCGTCGTCGGCCACGCCGCCGAGGCCGAAGAGGCGATTCGCGCCATCCTCGCCACGCGCCCGCACGTCGTAGTCCTCGACATCAAACTCGCGCAAGGCAGCGGTTTCGACGTGATGCGTGCGCTGCGCGATACCGCGCCCCAGACCGAGTTCTACGTGCTCTCCAACTTCGCCTCGCCAGGCTACCGGGGAACCGCCGAACGCCTCGGGGCGCGCGGCTTCTTCGACAAGAGCCACGAGTTCGAAGCGCTGCGCGACGCGCTCGCCGAGCGTGCTCGCAGCCACGCCGAATAGGAATCGTCCTACCTCGCCTTTAAGCCCGCGCTGATACCGCGGCAGGCGGGCCGCCGGCACACTGCCGGCATGGAAATTTTCATCGTCGAGGATTCACCGGCGGTGCGCGAGCGGCTCGAGGCGATGCTGTCGCCGCTCGGCCACATTGCCGGGCACGCGGCGGAAGCCGACGAAGCGATCCGCGGCATCCTCGCCAAACACCCCGACGTCGTCGTGCTCGATCTCAAGCTGGCGCGCGGCGGCAGCGGCTTCGACGTGCTGCGCGCCATCCACGAGGTGGAGCCCGGCATCGACGTCTACATGCTGACCAATTTCGCCTCCGAGGCTTACCGGCGCCTCGCGGTGCGGCTGGGAGCGCGCGAGCTGTTCGACAAGAGCTTTGAATTCGAGCGCGTGCGCGATCTCATCGCCAAGCGCCCCGGCCGAGCGTCGCGTTCATGACCACGCCGCCGCGCAAGTTCGAGGTCACCTGCTCCAGCTGCAACATGCGGGAGATGTGCCTGCTGGGCGGCGTGTGCCTCGACGACCTGCACGAGGTGGAAAAGATCGTCTACGCCCGCCGCCGCATCAAGCGCGGCGAGGCGCTGTTCCACGCCGGCGACGAGTTCAAGGCGGTGTACGCCATCCGCAGCGGCTTTTTCAAGACGAGCCTGGTCGACGGCGAGGGCCGCGAGCAGGTCACCGGCTTCTTCATGGGCGGCGAGCTGCTCGGGATGGATGGCATCGGTTCGGGCCGCTACAACGGCACCGCGATCGCCCTGGAGGACAGCGATATCTGCGTCATGCCCTACTCCCTCGTCGAGCAGATCGCCCAGCAGGTCCCCGGGCTGCAGCGCCACCTGCACGCGGTGCTCTCGCGCGAGATCGTGCGCGACCACGGCGTGATGATGCTGCTCGGCTCGATGCGCGCCGAGGAGCGGCTGGCGGCCTTCCTCACCAATCTTTCCAAGCGCTTCCTGCGCCGCGGCTACTCGCAGTCCGACTTCCATCTGCGCATGACGCGCGAGGAGATCGGCAGCTACCTCGGCTTGAAGCTGGAAACGGTCAGCCGCCTGTTCTCGCAGTTCCAAAAGGACGGCCTGATCGAGGTGCAGCAGAAGCACGTGCGCATCATCGACATCGCCGGCCTCGAGCGCGTCCTCAGATCCAAAGACTAGGGCCCGCTTACATGTTCGTAACAATCATGGAGGAGAACGTAATGTCGCGCTTGAGCCTTCCCTTCGTCGCAATCACCTCAGCAGCGCTTGTGCTCGGCGCCTGCGGGCAGAGCACGCCTGCCGATCCGTATGACGTGAGCAAGATGGATCTGAAGCCCGCGCCGGCCAAGGTTTCGGCAGAGCGCCACAAGGGTGCATTCGCAGAAGGCTCTGCGCTCAGCATGGGCGTCGAGCTCAAGCCTCTCGACCCCTCGCCCGTGAAGACCGTGCGGCTCGATACGACGCACAGGATCATCGAGATCGCGCCCGGGCTGAAGTTCAGCGCCTGGACTATCGGCGACCAGGTGCCCGGACCTACGATCCGGGCGCGCGTGGGCGACAAGATCCGCTTCTCCCTCACCAACCGCAGCGACGAGACGGTTCCCGGCGTGCAGCTGGTCGCCGCGCCGATGATGCACTCGATGGACTTCCATGCCGCGATGGTGTCGCCGCAGGACAAGTACCGCTCGGTCGCGCCTGGCCAGACGATCGAGTTCGAGTTCACGCTGAACTACCCCGGCGTGTTCATGTACCACTGCGGCACGCCGATGATCCTCGAGCACATCGCTTCGGGCATGTATGGCGCGGTCGTGGTGGAGCCGAGGAACGGCTATCCGACCAAGGTCGATCGCGAATACGTCATCGTGCAGAGCGAGTTCTACGCCAAGCCGCAAGCCGGCAGACGCAAGGCGGGCGAACCGCAGCTGTACGTGCTCGACGGCGACCGGCTGCGCGCAGCGCAGCCCACCTACACGGTATTCAACGGCGTTCATAACGGCATGGTGAAGGCTCCGCTCGCCGCGAAACCCGGCGAGCGCGTGCGGATGTTCGTGCTCAACGTCGGGCCAAGCAGAACCTCGAGCTTCCACGTCGTCGGCACGATCTTCGACCGCGTCTGGATGGAAGGCAATCCCGACAACCAGTTCCGCGGCATGCAGACGGTGCTGCTCGGGTCGTCCAACAGCGCGATCGTCGAGTTCATGATCCCCGAGGAAGGCTCGTACATCATGGTGGATCACCACTTCGCCAATGCCTCGCAAGGAGCGATCGGCCTCATCTCGACTGCCGCCAAGCCTCCCGTGGAGGAGCTCGAGCACCACAACATGCCGGCTTCAGCCGCGCCCACCGATGCCGAGGCACTGCGCGGAAAGCTGGACTTCGAGAGTAAATGCCTGGCCTGCCATTCGATGGGCCAGGGCAAGAAGCTGGGTCCCGATCTCGCCGGTGTCACGAAGCATCGCAACGACGACTGGCTCGCGCGCTGGCTCAAGGCGCCCGAGGAGATGCTCAAGACCGATGCGCACGCCAAGGCCACGCTCAAGGAATACAACAACATCCCGATGCCGAACCAGAACCTGAGCGACGCGGAGATCCGGCAATACATCAAGTATTTCCACTGGTTCGACTCGCAGCCGGCGGGAACAGCGGCGCATTGAGCATGCGAAACACGCTGTTCTGCGCCCTGCTCGCCGCCTCGGCCACGGCATACGCGTGCGGATATTGCGTCGAGGACAAGGTCGCGGCGGTGTACGATCATGCCGTCGTGACGCGAGCGCTCTCCGCCAAGCACGTCGTCGTGTTTTTTGCGATCGATGGCGCGCTGGCGGGTGGACAGCGCACGCAGCGTTCCATCGAGGACACCGCACGCGCGGTGCCCGGCGTCGATGCGGCTAGCGTGCGGGTGTCCGTGGAGCTCGCGGCCTTATCGATCGCTTTCGACCCGCGCCGCACCACGCTGGCCGCAGTCGAGAAGGTACTGGACCGCAGACTCGCGCCGTTCGGCCTGTCCCTGCTGACGATGAAGCTGATGGACCGGCCCGGCGAGTTGAACGCGAGACGGCCGTAGATCCGGTATGCCGGCGTTACTCCTGCCGTTCGACGAGCCGGCCCAGCGCGGCAAGGACTCGCTCGAGTAGCGGCCGGCGCCGCCATTCATCCAGGCTGACGGCGCGGCTCTTGCTGATATCGGCGGCGAAATCCGCCTGCAGCCGGGCCGCGAGGTTTCGCTCGAGAATGGCGACATTGACTTCGTCGTTCAGCACGAAGGAACGGTTGTCGAAGTTGGTCGAGCCGAGCACGCTCCAGGCGCCGTCGATGATCAACACCTTGGCGTGGATCATGCCGGCCTGGTACTCGAAGATGCGCACGCCGCCGCGCAGCAACGCGCCGTAGCGGCGCCGGCTGGCGAGGCGCGCGATCGGGTGGTTGTTCCATTTTCCGGGCATGAGCACGCTTACCGTAACGCCGCGCTCCGCAGCACGCACGAGCTCCGCAGACAGGCTGCGGTCGGGCAGGAAATAGGGCGAGCAGATATCGATCGACTTGCGCGCGCTCGCCACCAGGACCTGGAACAGAATGCGCGCCCGCGTGGAGCGGCCGGCCGACGGCGTGCTGTTGATCACCATGCCGAGGCCTGAACCGGGCGGCACGGCCTGCGGCTCGCGAACGTCGGTGAGCAGGAATTCCTCCTCCGGAAGGATCTCGCCCGAGGCTTCGAGCCAGTTCTCGGCGAACGCGGTTTGCAGCCCTTTCACCAGGTCGCCGGTGACGCGGATCATGGTGTCGCGCCACGGCGCGTTGTTGGCTGCAGGCCCGATCCAGTAATCGGCGACGCCGGCGCCGCCGACGAAAGCCACTTCGGCGTCGACCACGAGGATGTCGCGGTGCGTCCGGTTGTTGAAGCGCTTCAGCGTGTACCAGGCGATCGGCTGGTACCAGTACACCTTGCCACCGGCCGCGCGCAGCTCGGAAAAATACCGGTTCGGCGTCGCAAGGCTGCCGATGCGGTCGACGACCAGGCGGACTGCAACGCCCGCCCGCGCGCGCTCGATGAGGGCGGCGAGAACCTCATCGGCGATCCGGCCGCGGAGGAAAAGGTACGCCTCGAGGTGGATGCTGCGCTTCGCGCAGCGGATCGCGGCGAGCTCCGCCGCGTAGATCGCCGCGCCGGAGTTGAGCACCTGCACCTCGCCCGCCGAGAACAGCCGGGCATTGACGATCGCGCTCAGGAAATTGACGAACTCGCGCGAGTCATTGGCGCTCTGCGGCCGCGTGAAACGGTAGGGAAGCCCGGGTTCGAAGAGCAGCAGCAGGAACAGCGCCGCGACAATGATGACCGCGACGACGGATAAATAATCGAGCAGCGATTCAAATCCCATCCTCCCATTGTGCGTCCGGGGGGACGGCTTTGCACCAGCCTAGCGGTATACCAGGACAGGGATCGAGCTGTGGGTGAGCACTTTCTGCGTCTCGCTACCCAGCAGCAACCCCTTCACGCCCTTCCTGCCATGCGAGGCCATGAGAATCAGGTCGCACCCTTTGTCCTTCGCCGTCTTGATGATGGCCTCATACGGATGCTCGCTGTTCACAAAGGCGCTGTCGCAGGGCACGCCCTTGTCCTTGGCGGACTTCTCGATGGCGGCAAGCATCTCGCGCCCTCTGCGTTTGATGTGCCGCTCGTATTCTTCGCGCGTGTCGGTCAAGGCTTCGGCGTCGGCGGCGAGAACATGGAAAGGTGTGCCGACGTGAACGGCAGTGACTTTGGCGCCGATTCCCTTGGCCGCCTCGATGCCGCGCTCGACCGCGCGGGCGGAGAGGCTCGATCCGTCGGTCGGTATCAGGATATGTCTGAACATTGCTTCCTCCTAAGGTAGGTGTCCAGTTGCTCCACCAATGCTAGGAGGCGCGGGAAAACCGTATTTGACGCATATCAATAGCGGCGCTCGACGTCCCTACCTTTGCAGCACGTATTCGGGCGCGTCGCAGAGCTCGGGATAGCCGGCCGCGGCGGCGCCCATTTCCGGCGGCGCAACCTGCGCGGTCGAGCGCTGCGCGAGCCACTGCTGCCATTCCGTCGAGCAGCGCCCGCACCCAGGTCAACATCCGCGGCCTAGCGCTTGCCGAGCAGAAATCCGAGCAGCAGACCGACGCCGGCGGCGATCCCGGCCGTGGTCCACGGATGCTGATGAACCTGGTCGTCTATGGTCTCTCCCACTTCCTTCAGCCGGTTGCGCGCGACGCGAAGCGATTTTTCGGCTCGGGCGCGCACTTTATCCACTTGCTCGCCGGTCTGGCTGGCGGTGGCCTTCAGCAGGTCCTCCGCGTCGACCACGACCGCGCGCATGTCTTTCACCAGTCTTTCCGTCGACAGATTATCCATGGCAGCTCCTTTGTGTCAGCACTCCATTGCCATGCTAGCCATTCGCGCAGGTCCATTCTTGATGTGGATCAAATGCCCCGGCGAAGCATCCTCCAGAGCTCGAACCACAGGACTCCACCGATGCCGGCAAATACGGCGATCAGGAGCTGTCCGCCGCCGAGCGGCGCAAAGCGGAAGATTTCGGCCACCGGTCGGACGTAGATCGAGACCGCGAGCGCCGCCAGCGCGCCGGCGACGATCCACCACAGGGCGGGATTAGGCTCGCGCAGCGTCTCGACGAGCAGGCGGTCGCGCGAGCGGTTGACGAAGATCAGCGCCAGATTGCCGACGACGATGGCGGCGAAGCCGAGCGCGCGCGTCTCGCCCTCCGCCCATCCTGCGGTGAGTGCCCACCAGTAAGCCGCAGACACTGCCAGGAGCATTGTCGCGCCAAGGAGCAGGCTGATGCCCAGCATGCGGGCATCGAAAAGCGGCGCCCGCGGATCGCGCGGCGGGCGCTCCATCACGCCGCGCTCGCTCCTTTCGGCCTCGAACACGATGGAGCATGCCGGATCGATCACGAACTCGAGAAACACGACGTGCACCGGGAACAGGAACAGCGGGCCGCCAAAGGCAAGCGGCAGAAAGGACATGCCGGCGATCGGCACGTGGACCGAGATGATGTAGCGCATCGCGTTGCGGATGTTCTCGTAGATGCGCCGGCCGAGCCGCACGGTCTCGACGATCGAGCCGAAGTCGTCCTCGAGCAGCACCAGCGCCGCGGCCTCGCGCGCGACGTCGGTGCCGCGCCGTCCCATGGCCACGCCGATGTGAGCGGCCTTGAGCGCGGGCGCGTCGTTGACGCCGTCGCCGGTCATGGCGACGACCTCGCCGGCCGCCTTGTAGGCATTGACCAGCCGCAGCTTCTGCTGAGGCACGACCCGCGCAAAAACGCTGACGCGCTCCACGGCTTGCGCAAGTTCCGCGTCGGCCATTGCCGCGATCTGCGCTCCGGTGAGCACCTCCTCCACCGCAATCCCGGCCTGGCGCGCGATCTCGCGCGCGGTGCCGGGAAAATCGCCGGTGATCATCACCACGCGAATGCCGGCGCGGCGGCACAGGGCGACCGCCGCAGGAACCGACGCACGTACCGGATCCGCCAGGGCAATGAAGCCGATCCAGCAGAACGGGTATCGCGCCGGATCATCGAGCAGCGGCCGGTCCCAGGAGGCCCCGGCTACGGCGAGCAGGCGCAAGCCGCGCCTCGCAGCACGCTCGACCTCGTCCATCTTGTCCATCATTCCGCAGAGCGCCAGCACGGTCTCCGGCGCACCTTTCATCACTACGCGCAATTCGCCGTGCGGCGAACGCCAGGCATGGCACATGGCGGGGAAGCCGTCGGAAAATCCATAGTCGCGCTCCAGGCGCCAATCGCGACGCTGCTGCAGCGCAGCCGGACCCGCCGCGCCGACAATCGCCCGGTCCATCGGATCGAACGGGTCGATCTCGCAGGCGAGCGCAGCCGCATCGACGATGTGGGGCGCCGTCTCCACCACCGTCATACGGTTTTCGGTGAGCGTTCCGGTCTTGTCCACGCATAGCACCGTGGCCGCGCCGAGCATCTCGATCGCCGGCATGCGGCGCGTCAGCACGCCATGGCGCGAGATGCGCCAGGCGCCGAGCGCAAGGAATACCGTGAGCACCACGGGGAACTCCTCAGGCAGGATCGCCATCGCGAGCGTCAGGCCGGCGAGCACGCCGCCCAGCCATTCACCGCGCGTCGCGGCGTAAAGCACCGCTACCGCAACGCAGAGCGCGAGGCCGAATCCGGCCACCACCTTCACCACGCGAGCGGTCTCGCGCTCGAGCGCCGTCTTCTCGGGCGCGAGGCTCGCGAGCGAGACCCCAATTTTCCCCAGCTCGGTGCGCGACCCGGTGGCGATGACCTCGGCGCGGCCCTGCCCTTTCACCATCAACGTTCCGGAGAACACCGCTTCCCCGGCTTGCTTCGCCACGGCCAGCGACTCGCCGGTAAGCAGCGACTCGTCCAGCAGCAGGCCGCTTGCTTCCACCAGCCGGGCATCGGCAGGGACCCGATCGCCCTCGGCCAGGACCAGCAAGTCGCCACGCACCACGTCGGCTCCGGCGACGCGCACCCGCTCGCCGTCGCGCACCACCAGCGCGCGCGGGCTGGAAAGGTCGCGCAAGGCTTCCAGCGCCCGCTCGGCCTTGCGCTCCTGCATCACGGTGATCGCCATGACAACGATGATCGAGGCCGCCAGCACCAGCGCCTCCTTCACGTCGCCGAGCACAAGGTAGACGCCGGCCGCCGCCACGAGGAGAAGGAACATCGGCTCGCGCACCACCTCGAGCGCAATCGTCGCGGTGCCGCGCTGCTCGGCCACCGGAAGGACGTTGCGGCCCTCGGCGGCGAGCCGCGCCGCGGCTTCGCTGGACGTCAGTCCGCTCGGGTTTGACATGCCTCAATCACGGGTCGGGTTGTGCAACCGAGAATTTGAACATGGGATATCGGCGGGACATCGAGGCGACGCGAAACCGTGTTTCCAATGGAAGCAGGCTCGCCGATACGCGCTGCGGCGCCGTCCGAAACGCGGTACGGAAAAGAGCTATTCTGTTGTAGGAAAAACGGAAGTCAGCCAGCCGCGGCGCTCAAGGAACGCCATAATCGCGGCAGTAGCCTCCTGCGGCGTACCGCGGTCGCCATGAACGACGAGATCGGGCTGCAGCGGCGGCTCGTAGGCCGCTTGCAGGCCGGGCAGCGTGGACGATTTCCCTTCGCGCGCCGCGCGGTACAAGCCTTTCGGATCGCGCCGCTCGCAGACTTCGATCGGCGTATCGACGTAGACCTCGGCAAAGCGCCTGATATGCCTTCGCGCCTCCTCACGATAACTCCGCTGGTTCGCGGTCGCGTCGAAGATCACGGGCACGTCGCGGCCGACGAGATACCGGCCGAGGTAGACCAGCGTCTCGTAGAAAAAGCTGCGCTCGGGCTCGTCGTAGCGCGGGAACGGAGTGATCTGCGTGCGCAGAACGTCCGACTCGAGGACAGCGGCATGCACGCCGCGCTTCTGCAGCCGGGCAAGCAGCTCCTTCGCGATGGCACTCTTGCCGGAGCCCGACAACCCGGTCAGCCAGACGGCGAAGCTCATGCTGCGCAGTACTCGTTTACCCGCGCCGGGTCGAAGCGCTCCTCGTCCAGCACGCTGAGCACGAAGCGCAGCAACTTGGTGCGCACCGTCTCATGCAAAGCGGGGTACCAGACCGGATTCGCCATCACCAGGCCGCGGAAGGCGAAGAACGGCGCCACCACTTCGAGCATCTCCGCATCCTCCGAGCGCTCGAGGTAGCGCTCCCAGAAGCGGCGGAACAGCCGCTCGAAATCGCCCTCAAGCCGGCCTGAGCGCTGCAGCGAGAAGAACAGGTAGTTGAGCGTCAGGCAGGCGACGTCGTCGGCCGCGTCGCCCCACTCGCCGCGCGAGCGGTCGAGCACGGAAAAATCGCTGCCTTCGCGGAACAGGATATTCCAGGGGTGGAAGTCGCCGTGCACCTGGCGCAGACGGTGCGTGCGCGGCTTGAGCTTCCAGCGCCAGGTCAGGCAGCGGTTTTCGATCCTTTCGAGAGTGCTGACATTGACCGGACCGTCGAGCGGATAGCTGTCCGCTACGCCGAAGATGCACTCGCCGTGGCCCAGCAGCTCGCGGATCCGGCGCACGTACAGCCCGGGGTCCGGGCCCGGCACGCGATGGATTTCGGCAAGGTAATCGCAAAGGGCATCGGCGCGCTCGAAGTCGAGAGCGCTTGCGCTCCCCGTCGCGCGAATCTTCAGCAGATCGTCGGCGTACTCGCGGCCTTCGACGAACTCGGCCACCATGAAAAGCTCTTCCGCCGTGCCGAGCGGCACCAGCTCGCCGCTCGAGCGCACCGCGCCGACGTCGAGCGAGCGCACGTGGCGCGGCAGCCTGCCGAAGGCGTCGTGCGCCCAGAGGAGCAATTGCGCGCGATCGGCCTTGTGCTCGTGGCCGAACGGACCGGGCCGCACGCTCTCGAGGACCGTCCTGCGCGGCTCGCCGCCGAGCTCGTAGTCGACGCGCAGCGGGATGCCGTAGCCGTAGCCCTTGTCTCCCTGCCTGCCGCCGCCCAGCGGCGTGACGCGCACGTTCGCTACCGGGCGCCCGTGCAGCGAGGCGAGGTAGGACTGAAGGGCCTGCGGAGTGAAAGGCGAGGCAGTCAACGGCGCCAGGATACGCGCAGCAGATTGTCCGCCTTGTTGTAGTGGAACTCCAGCTCGCCTTTGTACGCATCGTGCAGCGCTTCGCCGATGCGCCGCGCGAGATGCGTGCCGGTCGTCGTGACGAGGGTGGCGTCGCCGTCCTGCTCGATCGCCATGATGCGCTCCAGTGGGTGTTCCGCCTTCTCGGCTTTCTCGCAGTTATGCACGCGGTGCAGTATCTCCTCGCGATGCTCGTCAAGGAACTCGCCGTCCAAGGAAACATAGCCGGCCGGGAAACGGTCGTGGGTGCGCTGGCACGCCGGGCAGCGCGTCTCATGCGCGGCCGCGGATTGCGGACCCCATTGCCACCGCCCATCGCGGTATACCGCGCCGCAATCCGGGCAGCGCGTCGGCTGCCGAAGCTTGCGCGGAGACTTGTAGCTGTCATGGACCAGCTCCTGCAGCAGCTGCTCCCGCCGCAGCATGCGGAATCCGCCGCGGTCATTCTTCATTGGTCGCCTCCCGGAACGTGACTTGCAGACAGTTCCAGCCTACAGGGAGCGCCCCTCGGCGGATTGATTTCGATCAAACTTCCGGCCCGACTGCCAGCGGCTGTACGGGAAGACCCACGTCAGTCCGACGGGGTCGAAGCTCGGAAGATCAGGTAGTACTGCCGCGGCAGGAAGCCGTGCTCCTCGGCTAGCGTGTAGCCCGCGCTCTTCAGCTCGGCCTTTACCCGCTCCGGCGCGATGCGCGTGTGCCTGGGCGGCCCCTCGGGCGCATCCATGCGGTAGTCGATCACGGCGAGGCGACCGCCGGTCTTCAGCGCGGGCCGCAGCTTCTTGAAGTATTGCTCGCGGCTGTCGATGTGGTGGTAGACGTTGACGAGGAACATCACGTCGACCTTGTCGGGCAGACGGGGATCGTCCGGTTTTGCGGCGACCGCGATCACGTTGCCGAGGCGTTCGCGTTTCGCCCGCTCTGCGATGTACGCCACCATGTCGGGCTCGACATCCAGCGCGTAGACGCGGCCCCTCGGCATGAGCGCCCGCGCGATGCGGATCGAGAAATAGCCGGTGCCGGCGCCGATGTCCGCGACGACGGCATCGGGCTTGAGCGTAAGCGCCTGGATGACTTCCTGCGGTTTCTGCCAGGCGTCGCGCTTCGGGTCGTCGAAGACGCGCGCCCATTTTTCGGCGTCGCCGAAGCTATGCTGGCTGTCGCGCGACTGCGCGGCGGCGGGCGGCGCGACCAATGTCAACGCGACGAGCACGGCGAGCACGGCTATTATCGGATGCAAGCAAGTCTCTTTATAATGCACGGGTCATGAACGGTGAAAAGCGCAGCTGGTCGCAGCATGTCGCAAACCTGGCGCGCGCTGCGTTCTGGCTGCTGCTGGTCGCCATTCTACTGCTGCAGCTGTTCGGTTCCCGCGGCCAAGACGGCCAGCGCGCCACGTTGCTCGGCCAGTTCGAGAAGGAACGCAGCTCCCGCGTCATCGCCATGATTCATCGCCAGGAGAGCGCAGGCATCCTCGGCGTGCCGGTCCCCGGCAGCATCAGCATCGAGGACTCGGAAGCGATTCTGCGCGCCATTCGCCTGACGCCGCCCGAGCAGCCCATCGACGTCATCCTGCATACGCCCGGTGGCCTGGTGCTGGCCGCCGAGCAGATCGCCAAGGCCCTGGTCGAGCGCAAAGGGAAAGTCACCGTGTTCGTGCCGCATTACGCCATGAGCGGCGGGACGCTCATCGCGCTGGCTGCCGATGAAATCGTGATGGACGCCAACGCCGTGCTCGGGCCGGTCGATCCGCAGATCGGCGACCTGCCCGCGGCTTCCATCGTGAAGGTCGTGGAGCTGAAAGGGCCCGCGAAAGTAGGCGACGAGATGCTCATTCTCGCCGACATGGCGCAGAAGGCGCGCATCCAGGTGGCGAGCTTCGTGGCGCAGGTCCTGTTGAAGCACATGCCCGAGAAGCAGGCGGTGCAGGTCGCGACCGTCCTCTCGGAAGGCCGCTGGACCCACGATTTTCCGATTACCGTCCAGGCCGCGCGCCAGCTCGGCCTCAAAGTGTCGACCGACATGCCGCGCAGCGTGTACGACTTGATGGACCTGTATCCGCAGGGCGGCGGCATGCGGCCGTCGGTCCTGTACGTTCCGATCCGCAGAACTTCGGCGCCCGGCAAGGCGCCTCAGGAGAAAGGCACCTCAGGCCGACCCTAGTGCCGTAGTACGCATTTCGCGTACAGATCGGCGAATGCGCCCTGCGGATCGTACTTTTTCTTCAGCGCGCGGTAGGCTTCGCCGCCGTAAGTCCGCCGGAACTCTTCCTCGGGAAAGAAGCTGTCGGAGTACAGCGACTTGATGCCGCGCAGCTCGCTCACCTTTTTCTCGATCATGCGGTTGAAGTGGCCGCGCGGATAAGCCTCGCGCGTGCGCTTCACATCCCAGAACCCGAAATTGATATACCAGCCCGGCTTCATCGGGTACAGCGTGAAGCGACCGGTATGCGGAGCCGGGCCGATCGGGCAGACCCACTGCGGCCAGAGGGCGATCTCGCGCGCATAGAACTCGAGGAACTCGGCCGCGCGCGCGAGCGGGATGTCGACGTCCTGGATCACCGACTCGGAGTGCAGCCCGGCGGCGCGCTCGATCCACTTCGTCATTCCTAGCCGGCTGTTCCAGCGCATGATCCTGGTGTAAGTGCGCGAGCCGAGGCGCTCCCGGCCGTATATTTTTCTGACCAGCGGGTTTTGCGCAAGAACATTCTTCGAGCACCAGAACCAGTCGGTGTCCCAGCGCCACAGGTAATCGTGGACCGTGAGGTAGTCCTCGCGTCTCTCGGGTATCGATTTGTAGTAGATGTTCTCGTACGTGTAATCGCTGGTGTACGGCGCGGAATCGGCGAAGCGCCCCAGCGTGATGAACAGTTGCCCGGGATTGAAAATGGTGCCGTCTATGAAGTCGGCATCGCCGGAACGCAGCTGTTTTCCCATTTCTTCAAAGTATTTCTCGGGCGATGCAAAGGCGAGATGCTCGAGGCGCACGAACGGCTTCACCGGCACGGTCCTGGCCTTCACGCGCAGCGCGTAGCCGAGCGTGCCGTAGGAGTTCGGGAAGCCGAAGAAGAGGTCGGCGTGCTGGTTGTCCGGCGTGCAGGTGACGATGCGGCCGTCGCCCAGCAGCACCTCGGTCTCGAGGACGGTGTCGTGCACCAGGCCCCGGCGGTGCGAGGAGGATTCGATGCCGACGCCGGCGACTGCGCCGCCGAGCGTGATGGTCTTCAGCTGCGGCACCACGGCTGGCATCACGCCGTGGGCGAGGCATTTCTCGACCAGCGCCTCGTACGTGACCATGCCTTCGGCCTCGACGCAGCCTTCCTCGATCAGAAGAACTTCATTGAAGTGGCGAACGTCGAGCCGGCGCCGTGCCGCCGAGGCGCGGTCGCGGAACAGATTCGAGGTGTCTTTCGCCAGCCCGACCTGGCCGGCGCCTTCCCTAAGCCGCGCTGCTAAGGCTTCTTTTTTCCGGGTATGCAGATTGTTCGTAGAGGAATCCCCGGCTCATCGGATAGCTTGAGCGCGTCACGTTGCCCTTGGAAAACACGATCTGGAAGAGATGCGTGTGTCCCTTGGGCGAGCGGAACATCTCGGCGCAGCCGTACAGGTAGACGCGCCAGACGCGGCGGAAGCGCTCGTCGAAGCGCCGCGGATCGAGCGCGCGGATGCGCTCCCAGTTGCGGTCGAAGCACTCGCCCCAGGCGTCGAGGGTCAGCGCGTAGTGCCGGCGCAGGTTCTCGATGTCGAGCACTTCGAGCCCGGCGCGCTCCATCTCGACGATGGTATCGGCGAGGCTCGGGATCCAGCCGCCGGGGAACACGTGCTTGCGGATGAAAAACTCGGTGTCGAAGTGTCCGACATGGCCGATGAAGTGCAGCATGCCGAGGCCGCCGGGCTTGAGAAACCGCGCATGCGCCCGCACCACTTCGGGCAGCTGGTCGCGTCCCGCGTGCTCGAGCGTGCCGATCGAGACCACCTTGTCGTATTCGCGGCGCGCGTCGCGGAAATCGGTGACCACCTGCAGCGCGCCGCCAAGGCGCCGCCGCTCGATCTCGCCGCGCACCATGTCGGCCTGCGATGCGGTGGTGTTGACGCCGGTGACGCGCACGCCGAAGCGCTCATGGGCATGGAACATGAAGCCGCCGAAGCCGGCGCCGATGTCGACCACCTCATCGCCCGGCGCGAGCAGGAGCTTCCGCGCGACATGGTCGATCTTGTTCTTCTGCGCCTCCTCGAGCGTGCGCGTGCCTTCCCTCCAGTACGCGCAGGTGTACATCATCAGCGGGTCGTCGAGCCAAAGGCGGTAAAACTCCGGCCCGAGCGCGTAGTGGAACTCGGCGTTGGTCTTCGCCTGCCGCCAGGTGGCGTTGGAGAAGAGAAACTCGTGCCAGCGGTTGCGCAACCGGACCAGCGGCTTGGCTTTGTCCATGCCGCCTTCCATGCCTGCCGCCATCGCCTTGGCGAGGTTGCCCTCGATGTCGAGGTCGCCGTCGAAATACGATTCGAACAAGCCGATGTGCCCGAACACGGCGATGCGCCAGTACGCCCGCGCGTTGCGGAATACCAGCGTGAACGCCGGCGGCTTGTCGGAGGGGCGGTACTCGCCGCCCTCGGCGAAGCGCACCGCGAACGGGATGCTGCTGCGCTCCCCGACCTGGCGGAGCGCCTTTTCGATCAAAGATTTCACGGGCCCGAATTGTAACGCTCGATAGAATTACGAGTATATCTTCTGCTAGCCTTAGTCCAGCTCCGGGGGTTATCCGATGAAAATTCTATGTGTCGCCATCGCCTTGCTGTTCCTCGCCGCGTGCAATCGGGAAGGTCCGGCCGAGAAAGTCGGCCGAGACATCGACCGGGCCGGTAAAGAGGCCAGCAGGAGCATCGAAAAGGCGGGCGAGAACATCCGCGACGCCGCCAGAGGCAAGAAGTAGAGGCTAGTCGCAGGCAAGTCGAGATCACGTTGCGGCGCCGGCGAGGCCGTCGCGCGCCCGGCGCTCCATTAGACTGGTTGCATGGTGCTCCACTATCTGCGCCCGCTTCTCGCGCCGCGCAGCGTCGCGCTAGTCGGAGCGACCGAGCGGACCGGCGCGCTGGGCAGCATCCTGTACCGCAATCTTCTGGCAGGCAGCTTGCAGGGCGAGCTCTACGCGGTGAATCCCAAGCACCGCACGGTGTTCGGCCGGCCTTGTTATCCGCGGCTGTCGGAGCTGCCGCAGCTGCCCGAGCTGGCGGTGGTCGTGACGCCGGCGCCGACCGTGCCGGGAATCATCGATGACGCCGGCAAGGCCGGAATAAAGGCCGCGGCCGTGCTGACGAGCGGCTTTGGCGAGACGGGGCCGAGCGGCCGCGCGCTGCAGGAAGACATGATGGCGGCGGCGAAACGCCACGGCGTGCGCATTCTCGGGCCGAACTGCCTGGGGCTGATGCGCACCGACTGCGGCCTCAACGCCACCTTCGCCCGCACGCCGGCGCACCCGGGAAGGCTCGCGCTGGTGTCGCAGTCGGGCGCCATCTGCGGCGCGATGCTCGACTGGGCGTACCGCGCGCAGATCGGCTTCACGAACGTGGTTTCGCTTGGCGGCGCCGCCGACGTGGATTTCGGCGAGGTGCTGGATTTCCTGGTAAGCGACGAGAAGACCAACGCCATCCTGATGTATGTCGAGGGGATCCGCGATGCGCGGCGCTTCCTGTCTGCACTGCGCGCCGCGGCGCGGGTGAAGCCCGTCGTGGCGCTCAAGGTCGGCCGCTCCATGACGGGCTCGCGCGCGGCCTCGAGCCACACCGGCGCGCTCGTCGGCAGCGATGCGGTGTTCGATGCCGCGCTGCGCCGCGGTGGCAGCGTGCGCGTCAAAACGTACACGCACCTCTTCGCGGCAGCGCGCGCGCTGGCGGGTCCGCGCTTTCCGCAGGGCGAGCGCCTGGCCATCGTCACCAACGGCGGCGGCCCCGGGGTCGTGGCCGCCGACAGCGCCGCCGAGTGCGGAGTCCCCCTCGCCACGCTTTCAGCTCAGACCCTCTCTGTCTTGAACGGCAAACTTCCAGCGCAGTGGTCGAAGGGCAATCCCATCGACATCATCGGCGACGCGCCGCCGGCGCGCTTTGCCGAGGCGAGCACCGCGGCGCTCGCCGACCCGGCCGTCGATGCGTTGCTCGTCATGTATTCGCCGGTCGCGGTGACCGAGCCGCAAGATGCCGCGCGCGCGGTGTCCGACGCCGTGCGCAACGCGTCCAAGCCGGTGTTCGCCGCCTGGCTCGGCGACGTCGAAAGCAGGGATAGCCGCTCGCACCTCGAGGCGCAGCACATCCCTGTGTTCTACACGCCGGAGAACGCCGTGGAGGCGTTCTCCTTTCTGATCGCGTACCGCCGCAATCGCGCCCAGTTGATGGAGGTCCCTGCGGCGTTGATGCGCTCGCGCGACGAGCCTCATCCCGACTTGCAGGCCGCCGCGGCGATTCGCGACAAGGCGCTGGCCGAGCGGCGCACGCTGCTCACCGAGCACGAAGCGAAGGCGCTGCTGAGCGCCTTCGGCCTGCCGGTCCCGCCGAACGCCGTCGCCACGACGCGCGAGGCTGCAGTCGAGGCCGCGCGCAAGATCGGCTTCCCGGCGGTGATCAAGATCCATTCGCCCGATATTGCGCACAAGTCCGACGTCGGCGGCGTCCGGCTCAACCTCCAGAACGCCGACATGGTCGCCTCCGCGTTCGACGACATGATGCGGCACGTGCGCGCCCTGCGTCCCGAGGCGCGCATCGAAGGCGTGGTAGTGCAGCCGATGCTGCGTTATGCGCACGCGCGCGAAGTGCTCGTCGGCGTGGCGACCGACACGGTGTTCGGTCCGGTGATTTCCTTCGGCGCGGGCGGCGTCGCGGTCGAGGCGGTGCGCGATACGGCGCTCGCGCTGCCGCCGCTCAACGCGTGGCTGGCGCGGGAGGTGATGGCGCGTACGCGCGTCTACCGGCTGCTCGAGGCGTACCGCGACGTGCCGGCGGTGGATTTCGACGCGCTGGTCGACGTGCTGACGGGTGTCTCGCGCATGGTGTGCGTGCTGGCGTGGCTGAAAGAAATGGACCTGAACCCGGTGCTCGCGCATCCCGGCGGCGCGGTCATCGCCGACGCGCGCGTAGTCATCGATCCCGCGCGGCTGCAGCCGCCGCCGCGCTACGGGCACATGGCGATCCACCCCTATCCAGCCGAGCTCGAAGGCGAGATCGTGCTGGCCGACGGCACCCGCGTGCCGGTGCGGCCTGTCCGCCCGGAGAACGCCGAGCTGCTGGTGCGCTTCTTCGACTCGCTCTCGCCGCAGTCGCGCTATCAGCGCTTCATGCAGCACCTGCCGCACTTGCCGCCCGAAATGCTGGCGCGCTTCACCCAGCTCGACTACGACCGCGAGCTTGCACTGGTCGCCTTGTGGAACAATGAATTCATCGCCGTGGGGCGCTATGCGCCCGCCCAGGACGGGCTCAGCGCGGAATTCGCCCTGGTCGTCGCCGATGCCTGGCAGGGCAAGGGCCTGGGACGCGTCCTGCTCGAGCGCCTGTGCAACGCCGCGCGCGACGCCGGCTACCAGGCGCTTTACGGCCACATCCTGGACGCCAACCGCGAGATGCTCGATCTCGCCGCGCGGCTGGGGTTCACCGTAGAATCGCGAGGCGGCGACGAGGTCACCGTGGTGCGCCGCCTGTAGCACTTTTTGACCTGCGTCAATACCGCGGCCGCGCCCCGGTCTAGCCTTGAATCGCCTCTATTGGAAAACAGGAGCGGTCATGTTCAAGCATATTCTGATTCCCACCGACGGCTCCGCCGTGGCCGGGAAAGCGATCAAGGCGGGTGTCGCTCTGGCGAAGGAAATGGGCGCCACGGTCACCGGCTTTTACGCCCAGGAACCGCTGCCGGGGCATATCTACGGCGAGGGCTACGTCGCCGACAAGCAGCTGGTTGCCGAGCTCGAGCGCCGCGCGCGCGAATACGCGGAGCGTTGCGTGGCCGAGATCGGCACGGAAGCCAAGGCGGCCGGCGTACCGTTCGAGCCGGTGGTCGCCAACGCGGTAGTGCCCTACAAGGGAATCATCGACGCCGCGGACCGGCAGAAATGCGATGCCATCTTCATCGCCTCGAACGGGCATCGCGGCCTCACCGGCCTGCTCCTGGGCAGCGTCACGCAAAAAGTGCTCACGCACTCGAAGATCCCGGTGCTGGTGTTCCGCTAAATAGCCATTCTCAATAGAGAGAATTATGAATTTCGATTTGATCTATTGAGTAAGCGCTCGTAGGCTATGCTTCCTTACCCTCGAGGAGGCAGGTTCATGAAAGCGCTTAAAGGCAGCAAGACCCACGAAAACCTCAAGGCCGCGTTCGCCGGCGAATCGCAGGCCAACCGCCGTTATCTCTATTTCGCCGCGAAGGCCGACGTGGAAGGCCAGAACGACGTCTCGGCGCTGTTCCGCTCCACGGCCGAAGGCGAGACCGGGCACGCGCACGGGCACCTCGAGTACCTCGAGGCGGTGGGCGACCCGGCGACCAACCTGCCGATCGGCCGCACGCGCGACAACCTGAAGGCGGCGGTGGCGGGCGAAACCCACGAGTACACCGACATGTATCCCGGCATGGCGAAGCAGGCGCGCGACGAGGGCTTCGGCGAGATCGCCGACTGGTTCGAGACGCTCGCCAAGGCCGAGCGCAGCCACGCCAACCGCTTCCAGAAGGCCCTCGACTCGCTGAGCGATTGATGCGCGAAGGTTCGCTCGAGGCTCCGACCCGGCATCCCCTCGACTGGAAGAACCCCGAGTTCTACGACCCGGCGAGCATCGAGAAGGAGCTCGGGCGCGTCTTCGACATCTGCCACGGCTGCCGGCGGTGCGTGAACCTCTGCACCGCCTTCCCCACCCTGTTCGACCTGGTCGACGCCTCCTCGACCATGGAGGTCGACGGCGTTGCAAAGCAGGACTACCGGAAAGTCATCGACCAGTGCTACCTGTGCGACATGTGCTACATGACGAAGTGTCCGTACGTGCCGCCGCATCCCTGGAACGTCGACTTCCCTCACCTGATGCTGCGCGCGAAGGCGTTCAAGTTCGGCAAAGGCATCAAGTTCCGCGACCGCCTGCTGTCCTCCACCGACGCGCTGGGAAAGCTCGCCGCCATCCCGGTGGTCGCGCAGACCGTCAACGCGGTAAACAGGAACGGACTTGCACGCGGAATTCTTCAGTCGGTCCTCGGTGTTCACAAAGACCGGGAGCTGCCGCCGTACACGAGCAAAAAGTTCAGATCGCATTTTGAGAAGGGCAGTTCCTTCCCGGTGAAGGACGGCAGAAATACACCTGGCAAAGTGGCGATCTTTTCCACCTGCTACGTGAACTACAACGAGCCGGGGATGGGCCACGACTTGCTTGCGATCCTCGAGCACAACGAGATCCCGTACGTCATCGTCGAGAAGGAGGTCTGCTGCGGCATGCCCAAGTTCGAGCTCGGCGATCTCGCTGCAGTCGACAAGCTGAAGGAAATCAACATTCCGGTGCTCGCGGGGGTCGCGAGGGAAGGCTATGCGATCCTCACTCCGGTGCCCTCCTGCACGCTGATGTTCAAGCAGGAGCTGCCGCTCATGTATCCGGGCGACGCGGACACCATCGCGGTGCGCGGCGCGATGTTCGATCCTTTCGAGTACTTCGTGTTGCGCAAGAAGGACGGGCTGCTGAAGACCGATTTCAAGCAGCCGCTCGGCAAGGTCTCCTACCACATCCCCTGCCATTCGCGCGTGCAGAACATGGGCCAGAAGACGCGCGAGATGCTCGAGGCGATCCCGGGCACCGCGGTGAAAACCGTGGAGCGCTGCGCCGGCCACGACGGCACCTGGGGCGTTAAGACCGAGTACTTCGCCAACTCCATGAAGATCGGGCGGCCGGTGTTCAGGCAGATGGCCGAGCCCGATCCGGACTACGTGAGCTCGGACTGCCCGATCGCCGCGCGGCACATCCGGCAAGGCATGGGCGACGATGCGAAACAGGCGGTGAAGTCCCATCCGCTTTCGCTGCTACGCAAAGCCTACGGTATCTAGTTGTTTTTCTGCTCGCCGGCTGCGCGGCGACGGAGCCGGCACCGCCGGGCGCCATCGTCTTTGCGCTGATGGGCGATACGCCGTACTCCGCCGGCGAGGTGCGGCGGCTCGACGCGCTGATCGACGATCTCAACGCCCAGGACCTGCGCTTCGTGGCGCATGTCGGCGACATCACCTCGGGCCACGGCCCTTGCACTGACGAATGGTTCGAGGCGCGCAAGCGCCAGTTCGCGCGCCTCAAGCATGCGTTCATCCTCCTGCCGGGCGACAACGACTGGACCGACTGCCACCGCACCGGGTTCGATCCCATGGAGCGGCTCGCGAAGTGGAGAGAGCTTTTTTGTAAGCGAATACCGGTGGAAGGATTTTCCATTCAAGCAAACCCCTACTGCGAGCACGTGCGCTGGCAGCTCGGAGGCCTGGTCTTCGTCGCGGTCAACGTTCCGGGAAGCCACAACAATTACGGCCACCCGGAATACGCGCGCCGCATGAAGGCCGTGTTCTCATGGCTCGACGAAGCGGAAGCGGTGAGCCGCGGCCGCACGCTGGTCGTCCTGATGCAGGCCAATCCTTTCGTCGTCGGAAAAGGCTACGAGACGCTGCTCGAGCGCTTGCGCAAGCTCGGCGCGGAACGCCCCGGCAAGGTGATCCTCGTCAACGGCGACACGCACACCTACCGGAACGACGAGCCGCTGCCCGGGCTGAGGCGAATCGAGGTCTGGGGCTCGCCGCTTGTCGGCTGGCTGCGCGGCTCGATTAGCGCCGACGGCGTGGCCGTCGAGCAGGGCGGCATGCACTAGCGCACGGTATCGATCACCACCGTGACGCCGGTCGCATCGTTCGCCACCGGCGCGCTGATGCCCTGCAGATCGCCCGGCTGCGGCGTAGCGCTTCCCGACTTCGAAATCCGGGCGCCCACTACGACGCGGGGAAATTCCGATAGCTTCAACCCCGGCGCCATCGCCATCGAGTCGTCGAGCGAGAACGCGACCGGCAGGTCGCGCACCTGCTTGCGCAGCACGGCGAGCGGCATCGGCGGCCCCTCGGCGGCGCGCGCGAAAATGAACACGGCGGCGTCGGGCGCGGCTTTTTGTTTCAGCTTGGATGAAAGGCTTACCGTGCCTTTCAGCCCCTTCGTATCGCCCGCCAGGCTTCTTGCTTCCTGAGCGTTGGAGCGGATCGCGCGCGCATCCTCGGAATCCGCCGCCACGAGCGGCAGCATGCGCTCCCAGTACGCCGCCGCCGCCTTGAAGTCCCTCCTTTCGAACGCGGCGGTGCCGGCGAGCGCCAGCGCCTTCAGATTGTCCGGATCGATCTGGAGCGCGCGCGCGATCAGCTTTTCGGGATCGCCCGCGAGGCGCTGCCCTTGCGCCATGCCCAGAGCGTCCGCGAAGTCCGCGAGAAGCTGGGCATCGCGCGGCGCGCGCGCGGCTGCCTTGGCATAGGCCTGGGCCGCATCCTGGAAGCGCCCGAGCACGCTGTAGGAGCGGCCGAGAAGCTTCCAGCCTTCGACGTCTTCCGGATTGTCCTTGAGGCGCGTGGCGAGCCGCCCAACCATCGCCTCGACCTGCCTCGCGGTCAGGCCGTGCTCCACCTGCGGATCGATCGCGCCCGGATTGCCGACAACCAGGTAGACGGCTAGCGCGAGCACGGGAATCGAGATCCCCGTAAAAATCATCATCGCGCGGCCGCCGCGACGCGTTTGCGTTTCCTCGGCTTGATTGTCCACATCTTCGAGCAGCCGGGCTTCGAGCTCGCGCCGCGCGCGCTCGTAGTCGGCCTGGGCGAGCGTGCTGGCGCGCAGGTCGGCTTCGAGCTCGCGCAACTGGTCGCGGTACACGGCGATGTTCAGCGTCCGGCGCGAAACGCGCTCCGCGGCGCGGTGCCGCAGCAGCGGACGCACGACGCAAAACAGCGCCACCGCGGCGAGAAGGCCGCTCACCCCCCAGAAAAGGATCATTCCTTGAGCAATTGCTCGGCGCGCAGCCGCTCGGCTTCGGTCAGCTCGGGCCGCGCCGAGCGCTGCCGACCGATGCGCCGTATCAACAAATAAATTCCAAGAATCAATAATGCAAAAGGGCCGAACCAGAGTAGCCACGTGCTGGCTTTAAGCGGCGGGCGGTAGAGCACGAAGTCGCCGTAGCGCGCCACCATGAAGTCGAGCACCTCGCGCTCGCTCGCGCCGCGCGCGAGCTGCTCGCGGATCTGGTTGCGCAGGTCGACGGCGAGGCCGGCATTGGAGTCGGCGAGCGTCTGGTTCTGGCACACCAGGCAGCGCAGCTCGGTTGCCACCTCCATCACGCGCTTGTCGAGAATTGGATCTTCCGCCGCCAGGACCGCCACTGAAAGTCCCGCGGCGATGAAAACCGCAAATACCTTATTCGCGATTGAGTTCATTCACCAATGGAACGAGCTTCTGTTTCACGAGCTCGCCCGTGACCGGGCCGATGCGCTTGTAGCGGATCACGCCGCGCTTGTCGATGACGTAGGTTTCCGGCACGCCGTACACGCCGTAGTCGATGCCGATCCTGCCGTCGAGGTCGAACGCCGAGAACCGGTAAGGATCGCCGAAGCGCTTCAGCCACGCGAGTGCGTCATCGCGCTGGTCCTTGTAGTTGAGCCCGACCAGCGGTGCCGCACCGCTCTTCGAGAACTCGACCAGCACCGGATGCTCGTCGCGGCAGGCGACGCACCACGAGGCCCATACGTTGAAGATCCACACCTTGCCCTGCAGATCCTTCTCGGAAAACGTCTTGTCGGGCTGCTGCAGCACCGGCAGCTCGAAGTGCGGCGCCGGCTTGCCGATCAGCGGCGAGGGAACCTCACGCGGATTGAGCCGCAGACCGACCGCAAGCAGCGACACTAAAGCAATAAAGATGATTCCAACCCACGCCACCCTCATGCGGTCACCTCTGCGCCGCGCCGCTCGCGCAGCGCGACGCGGTAGCGGCGGTCGCTCGCCGCGAGCAGGCCGCCGAGCGCCATGATCAGGCA
>Ga0209220_1000187_pt1 | contig 26255 bp, 28 predicted proteins | sample BlaSpr_A8_OM3_M3_FD_187984 | JGI IMG/M metagenome (GOLD analysis project Ga0209220, IMG submission 187984) | Forest soil microbial communities from Thunder Bay, Ontario, Canada - Black Spruce, Ontario site 2_A8_OM3_M3 (SPAdes) (version 2) | ecosystem: Environmental > Terrestrial > Soil > Boreal... | reverse complement strand
GTTTTTTCTGGACGCCCAGCCGACGCCCGACCTGGTCCAGTCGGGCAATTTCGATCTCAGCGGGATGCTGGCGGCGCTGGAGGCCCAGACCCAGGAAATGGGGGCGCGGCGCATCGTGTTCGATGCTCTGGACGTCGTATTGGCGCTGCTGCCTGACCCAGCGGCGAAAAGGCGGGAGGTCTACCGGCTGCACGAGTGGTTATTGGCGCGCGGGCTGACGGGCCTCATCACCGCGAAGGCTGGCGGAGATGAGGCGAGCTCCATCAGCCAGCAGCCCTTCGGCTTCATGCAATTCATGGTGGACTGCGCCGTGATCCTCAACCACAGCGTGGTGCAAGGCGTGTCGCAACGCAATCTGCGCGTGCAGAAGTATCGCGGCTCCAGCTTCGATGAGAATGAATCGCCGTTCCTGATCGGCAATGGCGGCTTTGAGGTCGCGGTAGCGGGCACGCTGAGCCGTGCGGCCGCCAACGTGACCAACGAGCGCGTTTCCAGCGGCGTGAAGCGGCTCGATACCATGCTGGGCGGCGGCTATTACCGCGGCGCCAGCGTGCTGATCACCGGCTTCCCCGGCACGGCCAAGACGACCTTGAGCGGTGCGTTCGCAGAGGCGGCCTGCCGGCGCGGCGAGCGCACCATGTTCGTCAGTTTCGATTCCGATTCGAACGAGGTGATCCGCGACCTGGGCTCGGTAGGAATCCGGCTGGATCGCTACGTGAAAAACGGGCGCTTGCGCATGGTCTCGGCCCGCACCATCAGCGGCAGTGCAGAAACCTACCTGGTGCGCATCAAGACGCTCGCGAAGCAGCATGGAGCCCGTTGCCTGGTGATCGATCCGGTGTCCACATGGTACAAGTCCGACAATGACTTGAGCGCGCACAGCGTGGCGGAACGGCTGATCGACTGGGCGAAGGCCCACGGCACCACGCTGGTCTGCACCAGCCTGCTCGACGAGATGACCAGCCAGTCGGTAGGCGGCTCGCCGCTGCAGATCTCGACGCTCGCGGACACCTGGATCCACCTCAACTACCTGGTGCAGGCCGGTGAGCGCAACCGCGGCTTGTCCATCATCAAATCCCGCGGCACGGCGCATTCGAACCAGGTGCGCGAGCTGATCCTGAGCGATGCGGGCGTGACTCTGACCGACACCTACACCGCAGGCGGCGAGGTGCTGATGGGCACGCTGCGATGGGAAAAAGAAGGCGCCGAGCGTGTCGCGCACGAGGTCACCGAAGTCGCCGGGAAGCTCAAGCGCGTCAGGCTCGATGCCGAGGAGGCCGAGCTCGAGGTGCGAGTGAAGTCCCTGCAGGTGGAGCTCGAGGCGAAGCAGGTCGAGAAGGCGTTGTTGGCTCGCACCACGGAGATCCACAAGGGTGAGCTGTCGCGAGGCCGCACCCGAATGGGTGAGTTGCGCGGCGCCGATGCGGCGATTCCGGGACGGCGAGGCCGCACCCGGGTGGGCGAGTTGCGCGAGGCCGATGCGGCGATCCCGGGGCGGAAGTGAACCAGCCATGAGTCAACGCGCCAAGTTCAAGTTCCGGCTTTATGTGGCAGGCGACGCGCAGAACTCCACGCAGGCGGTCGCCAACCTTACCGCGTTTTGCCAGGCTTACCTGCGGGATCGGCACGATATCGAAGTCGTGAACGTGTTCCGGGAACCGAAGCGCGCGCTGGCAGACGGCATCCTCATGACACCGACTCTGGTCAAGCTCGCGCCGTCCCCCGCCCCCCGGAGAATCGTCGGCACACTCAGCCAGACGCAGCCCGTGTTGCAGGCTTTGGGACTGGAAACCCTCGCCGTCGCTGCATGAACCCGGAAAAATCACCACCTCCGCTGGACGCGAATGAGGAAGTGTCCGCGTTAATCGCGACGCTGCACAAGACCGGGCAACGCCTGGAGGAACTGACTGCAGGCGAGGTGGATACGGTGGCGGACCGCGACGGCCGGACGTTTTTGTTGCGGGGCGCCCAGGAACAGTTGCGTCACATCGAGGCGGCCAAGCAGGCCGCTATCCTCAACGTCCTTGCGCAGAGCGAGGCGGGACTGCACCGCGCCCAGCTCATGGCAAAGCTCGCGCACGTCATTACCGGTCCGGACGGATCGTTTGAGCGGTGGTCCGAAACCCTGCCGCAACTGGTCGGCGTTGAACCGGCTCACCTGCCCCGGACGACCCGTGCCTGGCTGGAGCTCCTGCATCCGGACGACCGCTCGCTGTTTCGCGACAAGGCGATCGAAGCGGTCGCCAAGAAAATGCGTATGGAGCTCGAATATCGGTTGCGGAGAGCCGATGGCGAATGGATCCAGGTGCGGCAAACGATGGAGCCGCTCAAAGCCGAAGGCGAGGCGACGAGCGACCCCCGGTGGTTCAACACGCTGCAGGACGTTACGGTGGAGAGGCGCACCGAGGAAAGCCTGCGCGAAAGCGAGCGTCGCTTCAGCGACCTGCTGCAAAATGTGGAGCTGGTTTCAGTGATGCTCGACCGCGAGGCGCGGATCACGTACTGCAACGAGTACCTGCTCCGCCTGACCGGTTGGCGGCACGAGGAAGTTATCGGGCGAAGCTGGGTCGAGCTGTTCATACCGCCCGAAACTGGCGACCTGAAAGATCGTCTCGCGGCGCTCCTCGCCGACCTGCCCGAAGCACGGCATGGCGAGAACAAGATCCTCACGCGTTCGGGCGAGCGCCGGCTGATTCGCTGGAACAATTCGGTGCTGCGCTCGGGAGCCGGCGATGTGATTGGAACGGCGAGCATCGGCGAGGACATCACCGAGCAGAAACGCTCTGAGACCAGAATCAAGCGCCTGAACCGCGTCTACGCGGTGCTGAGCGGCATCAATACGCTCATCGTGCGCGTGCGCGACCGCGACGAGCTGTTCAGGGAAGCCTGCCGGATCGCGGTGCAATCGGGACAGTTTCTGCTGGCATGGGTGGCCGTCGCCGATCCGCGCGATCAACTGGTGAAAGCCGTGGCATGGGCCGGCGACGAGCGGGGATTCGTGCAGCTCACGCGGCCGACGGTCGACGCGAAGGGGCAGGGCAAGGCAGGCCTGGGCGCGCAGGCGATGGAAACGCGCATTCCTGTTATCTGCAACGACATCGGGGCCGACGGCAGCGCCATGCGGTACGCGAAAGAGGCGCTTGAGCGCGGCTATCGCTCTGCGGCCGCATTGCCGCTTGTGGTCGATGGCACCGCCGTCGGCACACTCGTGCTGTACGCCGCCGAGGCCGGCTTCTTCGACGACGAGGAAATGCGGCTGCTGCAGGAGCTCGCCGGAGACATCTCTTTTGCGATTGATCACATCGAAAAAGAGAAAAAGCGGAAGGAAGCGGAAAAGAGAATCCTATACCTCAACCGCGTATACGCCATTCTGAGCGGGATCAATACGCTGATAGTGCGCGTGCGCGACCGCGACGAGCTTTTCAGGGAGGCGTGCCGGATCGCGGTCGAGGACGGCGGGTTCCGCATGGCCTGGATAGGCATCGTTGATCGGAGCGTGATGAAGCTTGTCCCGGTCGCTTCGGCAGGCGTGGATGAGGAGATGCTGACCGCCATCAAAGACATCTATTCATCGAGCGAGAGTGCGCCGCTCGCAAATACCATGGCCGCGCGGGCGATGACGGGGAAAAAGGTCGTCGTGTCCAACGATTTGCAAAGCAACCCCCAGGTCGTGTTCGGCAAGAAACACGCCGAATCTGGGATCCTCTCGATGGCAATTTTGCCGCTGATTGTCTCCGATGAAGCGGCAGGCGTGCTCGCGCTGTACGCCAGCGAGAATGAATTCTTCCACAAAGAAGAGTTGAAGCTGCTGACGGAGCTGGCCGGCGACATCGCGTTCGCCGTCGAGAATATCACCGCGCAGCAGAAGCTCGAGAAGCTGTCGCGGATCCGCGCGGTCTCGAGCGAGATCAACGCCGCCATCGTTCGCGTCCGTGAGCCCACCGCTCTGCTTGAGGAAACGTGCCGCATCGCATCGCAGGACGGAAAGTTCGAGATGGTCTGGATCGGGACGCTCCACCCGGACAAGCAGGAAGTGCGAGCGGTTGCCTGGACGGGATTCTCGGCTGAAGCCGCGCACGCCGTGACCTGGGCGAGCATCAGCGCCTCAAAGGGCACCTTGGCCGAGGCAATACGTACCCGCAAGCCCGCGATCCGCAATGATATCGAGGCCGAACTGCCGTCCGGGAAGCTGCGGCAGGAGGCGGCGCGGCGCGGCTGCCTTTCCACGATATGCCTGCCGCTGGAGGTGGAAGGCAAGGTGGTCGCCCTGATCGTCCTATTTGCGACGGGGCGCGGATTTTTCGACGAAGGCGAGTTGGTGCACCTTGGCGAGCTGGCCTCGAACATCTCGTTCGCCCTGGAATCCATCGCAAGGCAAGGAAAAATCGAGCGGCTGTCGCGCATCCGGTCGGTGCTGGGCGGGATCAACGTAGCGATCGGCCGCATCCGCGACCCGCAACAGCTCATGCAGGAAGCCTGCCGCATCGCGGTCGAGCAAGCTGGGTTCCCGCTGGCCTGGATCGGCATGCTCGATGCAGCCAGTCAGGACTTGAAGGCAGTGGCCATGGCCGGGACCGTCCTCGAATACGCGAAGCTCCTGATGCCGAGCGTGCGCGACGACATCCCTGCCGGCCAGGGCACGAACGGGCGCGCGTTTCGAGAGAGAAAGCCGATCGTCGACAACGACATGGCCGTGAATCCGAACGTGGGTTTCATGCGGGAGGAAGGGCTCAGGCACGGCGTGCGCGCGGCCCTATCGTTACCGTTGCTGGTGGACGGGGTGTCGGTCGGCGTGATGGCGCTCTATTCCAAGGAGAAGGACTATTTCGACGAGGAGGAGGTGAAACTGCTTTCAGAGCTCGCCGGCGACATCGCGTTCGCGATCGATCACATCGGCAAGCAGGAGCGGCTTGACTATCTCGCCTACTACGATGCGCTCACGGGGCTCGCCAACCGCAGCCTGTTCCTCGAGCGGGTGGCGCAATACATGCGCAGCGCTGTCAGCGGCGGGCACAAGCTTGCCTTGTTTTTCCTCGATCTGGAGCGGTTCAGGAACATCAACGACAGCCTTGGCCGGCCGGCCGGCGATGCGCTCCTGAGGCAGGTGGCGGAGTGGCTGACGCGCAACGTGGGGGACGCCAACCTGGTGGCGCGAGTGGGTGCGGACCATTTTGCCGTGGTGCTGCCGGAAGTAAAGCAGGAAGGCAACGTGGTGCGGCTTGTCGAGAAAACGCTGGAAGCTTTTCTGGAGCATCCGTTCCGCCTGAATGATGCCGTGTTCCGCATCGCCTTCAAGGTCGGAGGAACGCTATTCCCGGATGACGGTGCCAACGCCGACACTTTGTTCAAGAACGCCGAGGCCGCGCTCAAGAAGGCCAAGGCGAGCGGCGAGCGGTACCTGTTCTACACGCAGAAAATGACCGAAACAGTGGCCGGCAAGCTCACCCTGGAAAATCAGCTGCGCCAGGCGCTCGACCAAGGAGAATTCGAGCTCCATTACCAGCCCAAGGTGAGCCTCGTGAGCGGCAAGCTCACCAGCGCCGAGGCGCTCATCCGGTGGAACGATCCGCGAACCGGCCTGGTGCCGCCGGGCCGGTTCATCCCGATCCTGGAAGAAACCGGATTGATCCATGGAGTCGGGCGCTGGGCGCTGCGCAAAGCCATCGAAGACCATCTGCGCTGGCGCACCGCGGGCCTGGCTGCCGTACGCATCGCGGTGAACGTGTCAGCGCTGCAACTGCGCAGTCGCGGCTTCGTCGCCGAGATCAAGCAGGCAATCGGCATGGACGCGCATGCGGCGGCTGGACTGGAGCTGGAGATCACTGAAAGCATGATCATGGAGGACGTCAAGAACAGTATCGCCACCCTGAAGGCGATCCGCGCCATGGGCGTAAGCATAGCCATCGACGACTTCGGCACCGGCTTCTCCTCGCTCAGTTACCTGTCCAAGCTGCCGGTGGACACGCTGAAGATCGACCGCTCGTTCGTGATCGACATGACTGCCAGCCCCGAGGGACTGGCGCTGGTGTCCACCATCATCACGCTAGCGCATTCGCTGAAGCTCAAGGTGGTGGCGGAGGGCGTCGAAACCGAGGAGCAATCGCGCCTGCTGCGATTGCTGAGCTGCGACGAAATGCAGGGCTTTCTATTCAGCAAACCGGTGCCGAGCGAGATCTTCGAGACAAGATTCCTGGCCCCGCCTGCCGCGCGGGCCGGGCTCGACCGAGCAGGCACTCCGATTGAATTGACTTCTCCCCAATGACCGCGAAACCCGGTCTGCGCCTAGGCCCGTCCGTCTTATGTGCGGGAGCGCATAGATCCCGCTGCGGGAAAGATGAATGATGGCGACGGGTGTTTCCTCCCCTTGTTAACACCCTAAGCACCCGGCCCGGAATCGGCTCTCCCCGTTCCGGGCCTTTTTCCGGACATGACCATGGGCATCGCAAAGATCATCGGCATTCTCCTGATCGCGGCGGGCGCGCTCGGCCTGATATACGGCGGTTTCAGTTACACGAAAGAGACTCACAGCGCGAAGCTGGGCCCGATCGTGCTCCAGGTGAAGGAGAAGGAAACCGTCTACGTACCTATCATCCTGAGCGTCGGAGCCATTGCATTGGGCGTGCTCCTGCTCGTCGCGTTCAGAAACAAATGAGACTGTGAGGCGGACACGGTGAGGCGCTCCCTCGCAGCCGGCTGCTGGCTGCTCTTGAAGGAGAACGGGCATGACATTGGGAACGGTACTGTTGATCGTGGTAGTGCTCGCGCTGCTGGGAGTGATTCCCACCTGGCCGCACAGCCGTAGTTGGGGTTACAGGCCGGGCGGTGTGCTGGGCCTGGTGGCGGTGGTGCTGCTCGTATTGCTGCTCACGGGCAACCTCTGAACTCCGACGAACAAGGCGATAGCGCCGCGCGCCAGGAGGCGGAAGAGAAGCGCCGGTGGACCGATGAAGGCTTCAGGCTGATGGTGGAAAGCGTCACCGATTGCGCCATTGTCCAGCTCGATGCGGGCGGGCGGGTCCTGAGCTGGAATGGCGGAGCGCAGCGGATCAAGGGCTACAGCGCGGAAGACATTATCGGCCAGCACTCCTCGCGCTTCTACACGCGTGAAGATGTCGAGCGCGGGGCGCCGCAGCAGGATCTCGGCCTGGCGTCGGCCAAGGGACGATTCGAGACGGAAGGTTGGCGAGTCCGCAAGGACGGGTCGAGGTTCTGGGCCAATGTGGTCTTCACGGCGATCCGCGATTCAGACGGCGCCCTGCGCGGCTTCGCCAAGCTGACCCGGGACCTCACCGAGCGCAGGCGCTTCGAAGCGGAGCTGACCAACGCCAAGGCCGTCGCAGAAAAAGCCAATCGAGTAGCCCAGAAGAGCGAGGCGCGACTGCGCACAATTGCGGACAACATGCCCGCCCTCATCTCCTATTTCGATGCCGATCAGATTTTTCGTTTCGTCAACAAGACTCATGAGGAGCGATTCGGCCAGAGGGTTGGAGAAATGACCGGCCGGACCATGAAAGAAGTCCTGGGCAACGATGAGTATGAAAAAAGAAAGCCCCACATCGAAGCCGCGTTGCGCGGCGAACGTGTCATGTTTGAGCAGCGCATGTCGATAAACGGCCGCGACCAACATCTGCAGATCAACTACGTTCCTGAATTCGACGATTCGAAACAGGTCGTCGGAATCTTCGCCCTGATACACGACATCACTGGCAGAAAGCAGAATGAAGAACGGCTTGAGTCCGCGGCGCTGCATGACTCGCTGACGGGACTTGCGAACAGGCAGCTTCTGGCCGACAGAGTTTCGCTGGCCATCGCCCATGCGCGTCGCAACAAGAGCGCGATGGCCGTTGTGTATCTGGACCTCGACGGATTCAAAGAGGTCAACGACACGCTGGGCCACGATGCCGGGGACAGCCTGCTGAAAATGGTCGCGCAACGCCTTGCGGCCGCGGTGCGCGAAGTAGACACGGTGGCGCGCCTGGGTGGCGACGAATTCGTGATAGCCCTGTGGCAAGTCAGCGGCGCCGGCGACGCAGCCGCGGTGGCGTCGAAAGTGATCAAGACCGTGTCAAAGCACTACGACATCGGCGGGCGCACGGTGAATATAAGCATCAGCGCGGGGGTGGGGATTTACCCGGCCCATGGCCAGGATGCGGCCACCCTGCTAAAGAGCGCGGATCTGGCTTTGCACGCTGCGAAGCACTCCGGCAAGAACGCGTATCGAGTGTTTGACGGCGAGCCGCTGGCGAGTGCGTGAGAAGGCGACGCCGCCAGTGGTCAGAAGCGGCGATGGATGCCGACGGAGATCTTTCCGCCGAGCCCGGGGCCGGTGCGGCGCCAGGTGAACTGCACGCCGCTGCTTTCCGCACCGAGCTGGTTCTGGAAATTCACCAATCCGAACCGCCCGTACAGCATCCAGCGCTCCGGCCGCTCCAAGGGGCCGAAGCCGTCGGCGCGCCGCTTCCCGCCGAACGCATCGAGCGCTTGCAGGTCCATCTCGTGCTCCTGGTCAAACGCACGAACGATTGATGGTGAAAGGCCGAGCAGGTGGGGAGGAGCCTGCTCGAAGCGCTCGAGCGATGCGGGGCGATATGCCTGCGCGGCGGCTTCTACGGCAACGACGAGCAGCAGGGCCATGACGCCCGGCTTGGCGCTGCGCATTGCGATTCCCGCTGTTGACATCGGCACTCCGCAAATGCCGACATGCTGCGGAGAACACGCTAAGGAGCAATAAGCAGCACGCCGGCGGTGGTATAGGACACGGTGGTTATCATCCTACCGGCCTCGGGAATAATCTGTACGCTGGCGTACTCACGGCGCATATTCCTGGAGGCGAAGCCTTTCACTCTGGAGGCTGCCGAACCACAGTGCGTACTGCCTGGTGAATTCCGCACCCAGAAAGAATATCTGCGCCGAGTAGTAGACCCATACCAGCAGTGCGACGACCGATCCGGCGGCGCCGAAACCGGAGGCCACGGCGCTGTTGCCCAGGTAGAGCCCGATCGCATATTTTCCGAGACTGAACAATCCCGCCGTGAAAATGGCGCCGGTCCAGACATCGCGCCATGAGAGCTGCACATCGGGCAGCATCTTGTAGATGACCGCAAACAGGAAGGCGATGACGCCGAACGAGATCAGCGAGGAGATTGCCGAGAGAACGACTCCCGAACTGCTCCAGATCCCGCCCGCGTAACGCTCGAGCACGGCGAGCAAGGCGCTGACTACCAGCGAAATGAGCAGCAGGAAAGCGAGCACCAGCACCAGCCCGAACGACAGCAGCCGGGTTCTCATCAGCACGCTGAAACTCGACCGGCGGGATTGCATGGTCCCCCACAGCTCGTCCAGGCTGCCCTTCAGCTCCGCGAAGACGCTGGTGGCGCCCACCAGCAACAGGACGCTCGCCAGGATTGTCGCCACCAGCCCGGAGGCGGGATCCTGCGCGGCCGCCAGCAATGCCTGGATCGCCTGCGCCCCGTTCGGTCCTACCAGCCCTTGCACCTGGATGATGATTTCGCCCTGCGCCGCCTGCGCGCCGAAGAAGTAACCGGCGACCGCGATGGCGAGCACCAGGATGGGCGTCATGGAGAACAGGGTGTAAAAAGCCAGCGCTGCGCCCTTGCTGGCGGCGCGATGTTCGATCCAGGCGTTCAAGGATCCGGTCAGGACCGTGTGCGTGCGCGTTAGCCACCAACGCGGGAGATAGAGCACCGCGTTTACGACGAGCGGATGCGCCTGGAGGTATCGGCTCTGGCGATCAGATGTTGCACGGCGTGGCGGACCAACGCTGTCGCCAGCAGCCCCGCCACCGCGCCCGTCCGGCCGCTGCGCGTCAGCACGCCGAGGAGCGCTCCCACGGCTAGAGCAGTGGCCAGGAAGGACGGTCGCGACAGCGTGCGCCGCAGCTGGCGCAACCCATCGCGCAGGTCGCGGCGGGACTGCACCACCCGGAACTCGGCAGCGACAATCGCTGACGCATACCGCGCCATTCAGACCAGCTCGAGCCGATTTGGCCGCAGCTGGCGCCGGGTCGCCGAAAACAGCAGGTCGCGGCTCACCCGGGCGCACAGCCAGAACAGCGCCCCGGCAACCGCCAGATTGGCAAAGGCCACTGCAGCGACCGCGGCTTCCCAGCTGATTCCGTGAGCAACCGCCCACAGCGCTAGCGCGGCCATCAGGCCGAGCCATGCGGCAACGACGAGGATCGCGCCGATCGCGCCGCAGGCAAGCATCAACACCAGCGTCAGGCCGGCGCGCCGGGCCTCGAGAGTGAACAAATCCAGGATATTCGACAGCAGGCCCCGGGCGCCAGCAAACGCGCCGGACAGCTCCTCGACGATACCCCTGGCCCTTAGTTGCGAGCTCATTTGCGACCTTACCGCGTGAGCCGGCTGATCAGGTAACCGGCAGCCAGCGCCAATCCGAGCGATTGCAGCGGATGCGCGGCAACGTATTTGCACGTGCTGTCCACGAGCTTTTCCCCGGTGGCGGTCAGGCTTTCGCTTTGCTCCTCCAGCCACTGCGCGGCGGGCGCCGCAGCATCGGCAACCTGGTCCACTGCGCCATGCGCGCGCGCCGTGGCTTTGTTCAGCATTTCCATGGTGCTTCTCCTGGTTGAACTTCAAAGACCAAAGGCTACGGCGCAAATCGAGCGACGTATGTACGCTGACGCACCGATGGCGCGTTGTCCCGGCGGTGACAATGGCAAATGCCCCGCCTATTCCTGCCTGTCCTGTCCGCGCTGCTCCTCGTGATGCTCGCTGCTTGCGAGACCACCACTTCCGGCGGCGCGGTCGGCGCCGATCGCCCGCAATTGATGCTGGTGTCGTCGCAGCAGCTGGAGCAGATGGGCGCGGAGAGCTACGCCAAGCTGCTCGCCGACGCTGCGCGCAAAGGCGTGCTGAACCGCGATGGCGCGATGCTCCAGCGTGTGCGCGCAGTGGCGAGCCGCATCGAACCGCAGACCGCGGTGTTCCGCCGCGACGCCCCGGCCTGGAAGTGGGAAGTGAATCTGCTGGCGAGCGACGAGATCAACGCCTTCTGCATGCCCGGCGGCAAGATCATGGTCTATTCCGGCCTGGTGACTCAGCTGCACCTCACCGACGCCGAGATCGCGGTGGTGATGGGACACGAGATCGCGCACGCGCTGCGCGAGCATTCGCGCGAGCAGGTGTCGCAAGCGATGGGCGCGAACGTGGCGATCGGCATCGGCGCCGCGCTGTTCGGCCTCGGCCAGGGATCGGCCGATCTCGCCGGCGCCGGCTACGAAGCCTTGCTCGCCGCCAAGTTCAGCCGTACCGACGAGACCGAGGCCGACCGCATCGGCCTGGAGCTCGCGGCGCGCGCCGGCTACGACCCGCAGGCCGGGGTCACGCTGTGGCGCAAGATGATCGATGCGCACAGCGGCGGACGTGCGCCCGAGTTCCTGAGCAGCCACCCGGCCGATTCGAGCCGCGTGCAGCAGATCGAAGCGCTGTTGCCGACGGTCATGCCGCTCTATCAAGCCGCGCTCGGGCGGCGCTGAACGCGGCTCGCCATGAAATGGCGCCCGTCGAACTGATGGACCGCGCGCCACCGGAGGCAGAAGCCGGCACCCGGTACTCGCGCACCGGCCTGTCCGCGGCGGTGCTTGCGCTCATCGCGTTCATCGCTGCGCTCTATCTTGCGCGCGCTTTTTTCATTCCATTGCTGATCGGAATCCTGGCGAGCTACGCGCTGCGCCCGACGGTGGACTGGCTCTGCAAATGCCGCGTACCCCGTGCGGTGGCGGCGGCATTGGTGCTCGCCGCCGTCGTCGCCGGCTTCTCCTGGATCGCATTCTCGTTGAGCGACGACGCCGCGGCGATGGTCGAAAAGCTCCCCGAGGCCGCGCGCAAGCTGCGGCAAAGCCTCAGCGAGGCGCGCGCGGACGGGCCGACGGCGCTGCAAAACGTGCAGAAAGCCGCCAGCGAGCTGCAGGGCGCCGCCTCCGACGCCGCGGGAGCAGGCAAGCCGGTGTTGCGCACGAGCGCGGCGCGCGACGACGCCCCGAGCGCCTGGCTGCAGGACTACATGCTGGCGCAGTCCGGCCTGGTGATGACGGTCGCGGCGCAAGCGCCGATCGTGCTGCTGCTCGCGTTTTTCCTGCTGGCGGCGGGTGAGCACTTCCGGCGCAAGCTGGTGCAGCTCGTCGGACCGTCGCTCGCGGCCAAGAAGGACGCCGTGCGCATGCTCGAGGAGATCGACACGCAAATCCAGCACTACCTGTTCTCCACGGTCGTGTCGAACGCCCTCGTCGGGATAGGGACCTGGCTCGCGTTCGAGGCGCTCAGCGTCCACCAGGCGCCCGTATGGGGTGTTGCTGCCGGCGTGCTGCACTTTGTTCCCTACCTCGGCCCGGTAGCGATCGCGCTTGCCAGCGGCCTGGTCGCCTATGTGCAATTCGGCTCGTTGCTGTCTGCGCTCGCGGTCGCTGGCGCGTCGCTCGTGGTGGCGGGCGCGGTCAGTTTCCTTTTCACCACCTGGCTGCAAAGCCGGTTCGCGCGCGTGAACGCCGCGGTGCTGTTCATTGCGCTGCTGTTCTTCGGCTGGTTGTGGGGCATCTGGGGTTTGCTGCTCGGTGCGCCGCTGGTCGCCATCGCAAAGGTAGTCTGCGATCGGGTCGAATCGCTCCATCCGGCCGGAGCGCTGCTCGGCCACTAAGCGCCTACAGGAAAGAAAAAGCCCGGGACAGGGTCGCCGTCGCCGGGCTGGGTGTTGCAGGCATTCGGCCAAGAGGGGGGAGGAGCCCGAATGCCTATATCCATCATCGTCCCCCGCCGCTGGTCGGTCTGTGCGTTATCGAACACAAGCGAACGGCTCGTGCGGTCTTCATCTCAGGCGAATATCGCCGAACAGCCCGAGAATTCCGGCGACGATAAGGTAAGCCGCGACGATATAGTTCAGCAGGCGCGGCACGATCAGGATGAGGATCCCGGCAACCAGCGATACCAGGGGCGCAAGGCTCAAGGTGATGTTCATGGGATTTCCTTTGTGAAATGCGCTTTGTGCAGTGCGATAAAGCGCTCCCCGCGATGTTCTTCCTGAACGGGCTCGCCGTATGTTCGCTATCGCACGGAAGGCTCTTGGCCGAGGCAGATAATAGTTCCACCCACGAATCCGCCAAGGGGCACCATGCGCCACCATCCCGGGCGTGCAATGTACGACCAGCTTGAAGACACGTTGACATCGATCACGATGCAGCTGCGCTCGGCGATTGAAGCGGACGCCAATATGCCAGCCCGCGTGAACGGAAAAGTGAACGGCGCAAGCGGCCCCCCCCTCCACCGCGCCAGCGGGTGGGCCCGGCAGATCTCGGCCGAGCTCGGATCGGTCCTGCTCGACACGCTGGGCCTGGCGGCGACCATCGAATGGCACGTGCGCCAGTACCAGAAGTGCACCGGCATACTTTGCGAGTTGACGGTGAGCAGTGCGGCGGGCTTCGACCTGCCCGAGGACTACGCCGCGACGATCTACGACATCTATAACGAGGCGCTGAGCAACGTCGCGCGCCACGCGGGCGCGAGCCGGGTTGCGATCGCGCTCACCATGACGCCGCACGAAGTCACCATGGTCGTGCGTGACAACGGCATCGGACTCGGCAATGAGGCCCCTGCTCCAGGCGCGGGCGGTCTTGCCGCTATCCGGGCACGCTCGCAAACCTATAAAGGGCTTTGCGAGGTCGCCGGCGCACGCAACGCCGGAACCACCGTCACGGTCAGCCTGCCGATTCCGTGAGTGCCGTGATGACATCCCTGGACCGGTTGAAATCGCTGGCTGGCTGCGGCGACGCCGCCAGCTTGCGATCCGGAGTCAGCGAGCTTTGCGCCGAATTCGGCAAGGTCACGCGTATCGACATATTCACCATGGCCGAGGCCGAGAAACGGCGGGCGCTGTGCTTTCTGCGGCTCGAGTCTGCAGCACAGGAGCGGCAGCTGATGACGACCCTTGGCGCCTCCCGCTTCGGCGACGACCTGCTGGTCATCGTCGATCTTGCCGTGGCCTGGCTCGGCGGCGAAATAGTTCAATAGGCGTCTCGACTCAGCGCACCAGCTGGTTGATCTCGATGATCGGCAGCAGGATGGCGAGCACGATGAGCAGCACCACCGTGCCCATCAGCAGGATCATCACCGGCTCGAGCAGCGTGAGGAACACCGCCAGGCGCCGCTCGAGTGCCTGGGTCTCGAGGCGCGCGGCGCGCTCCAGCATCTGCTCGAGCTTGCCGCTCACCTCGCCACTCGCCACGAGGTGGACCAGCAGCGGCGGAAAGGCGCGCGTTTCGCCGAGCGCGCGGGCGAGGCTCATGCCTTCGCGCACCCGTTCGATCGCGCGCTCGACGGCCTCGCGCATCACCATGTTGCCCATCACCTGCGCGCCGGATGTCAGCGCGGCGAGCAGAGGGACACCGCCGCCGACAAGAATGGCGAGCGTGCTGGCGAAGCGCGAGGTATCGACTCCGCGGATCAGCGGCCCGAGCCAGGCCAAGCGCAGCAGTAGCGCGTGCCAGCGGCGCCTGAGGGCGTCGCGGCGCAGTGCCATGCGTGCGGCGATCGCGCCGCCCACGCCGGCCAACGCGAGATACGGCCAGGCCGCGCGCAGGAACTCGCTCAGCCCGATCAGCGCGCGCGTCAGCCAGGGTAGGCCCTGCCGCGACTGCTGGAACACCTGCACCACCTGAGGAACAACATACACCAGCAGGCCGGTGACGATGGCGATTGCCACGACTCCGACGAGGATCGGGTAGAGCAGCGCGAGGCTGGTTTTCTGCCGCAATGCCTGGCGCGCGTCGAGATAGTCGGCGAGATGCTGCAGCACCGTCGGCAGCGCACCCGATTGCTCGCCGCCATGCGCGAGCGCCCGGTAGAACTCGGGAAAGCTCCTGGAATAGCTGCCCAGGGCGCCGGCAAAGGAGGCGCCGGCCATGATCTCCGCCTTGACTCCGGCGAGCACCTCACGCGTCAGGGGCTCGGCAGCCTCCTCGATCAGCGCCGCAAGCGCCTGCTCCATCGTCAAGCCGGAGGCAAGCAGCGTCGCCATCTGCCGGGTGAGGAGGCTGAGCTCGGCCGCCGAGATGCCGCGCGCCCAGGGCTGGCGCCCGCGTTTGTGAGCCTTGTCGAGCGTCGCGGGCAGCAGACCCTGCGCGCGCAGCTGCGTCCTCGCCTGGCGCGGCGTATCGGCCTGCACCACCCCGGAAACCGTGCGGCCGGTGGCGTCGAGCGCCTGGTAGCGGAATGCATCCATGGAGCGGACTTTTCCTATTCCCGCGTCACGCGCACCGCTTCTTCCAGGCTGATCACGCCCGCCGCGGCCCAGCGCATGCCGTCGTCGCGCAACGATTTCATGCCGCGGGCGACGACGTGCGCGCGCAGCGCCTGCTCGGAGGCGCGGTCGTGGATAAGGCGCCGCAAGTCGTCATCGACCGTCAGCAGTTCGTAGATGCCGGTGCGGCCGCGGTAGCCCGAGCGGTTGCAGGCCGGACAACCTTGCGCGGAATAGAACGTTGAGCCCTCGCGAACGAACGTTGCGCCGTCGCGAGTAATTGGCTTGCGGCATTCCAGGCAGAGGCGCCGCACCAGGCGCTGCGCGCCGACGCCGATCAGGCTGGAGGCGAGCAGGAACGGCTCGACGCCCATGTCCACCAGCCGGGTGACCGCGCTCACCGCGTCGTTGGTATGCAGCGTCGCGAACACCAGGTGCCCAGTCAGGCTCGCCTGCACCGCGATCTGCGCGGTCTCCAGATCGCGGATCTCGCCGATCATGACGACATCGGGGTCCTGGCGCAGGATGGTGCGCAGCGCGCGCGCGAAGCTCATGTCGATGCGCGCGTTGATCGGCGTCTGGCTGATGCCGTCGAGGTCGTACTCGATCGGGTCCTCGACCGTCATGATATTGAGCGCCGCGGTGTCAAGTCGCGATAGTGCGGCGTAGAGCGTGGTCGTTTTGCCCGAGCCGGTCGGGCCGGTGACCAGCACGATGCCGTGCGGCTCCTTGATCAATCGGTCCATGTGCGCGAGCGTTGCGGCATCCATGCCGAGCTGCGTGAGATCGAGCCGCCCGGCCTGCTTGTCGAGAAGGCGCAGCACCACGCGCTCGCCGTGCCCGGTCGGGATCGTCGACACGCGCACGTCGACCGGCTTGCCGGCCACGCGCAGCGCGATGCGGCCGTCCTGCGGCAGGCGCTTCTCGGCGATGTCGAGCTGCGCCATGATCTTGATGCGCGACACGATCGCGCCGTGCAGCGCGCGCGCGGGCTCGATCAGGTCGCGCAGCGTACCGTCGATGCGCAGCCGGACTACCGAGCGGGTCTCGAACGCCTCGAAGTGGATGTCCGAGGCGCCGTCGCGCAGCGCCTGGGTGAGGAGCGCGTTGATCAGCCGGATCACCGGCGCGTCGTCCTGGCTGTCGAGCAGGTCCGCGATCTGCGGGATCTCCTGCAGCAGCCGCGACAGGTCGACGTCCTGCGACAGATCGTCGGCGAGCGCCGCCGCCCCGGCGGCTGCGCCGTTGTAGGTCGCGGCGATGAGCTCGTCGAACTGCTCGGTGCCAATGCGGCGGGCACGCAGCGGCACCCCAAGCGCGCGGCGCAATTCGGACAGTGCCCGCGCTTGCGTGTCGCTGCGCACCGCCACCTCCGCAAAACCACCTTCCATGGAAGTGACGACGACGCCGTTACTCTTGGCAAATGTGTAGGGAATCATGGCTGCGGGAATCATCGCGGCGGCAGGGTGGGCGGTTCCATGTCGGGAAGCGGCGCGTTGTGCGGGGGTGCGGCCTTGTTCTGCTCGCCGAGGATGTAGTCGTAGCGCGAGCCCGTGAGCGACTCCGCGCGTGCCGCGTCGCGCAGCACCGTCGGGCGCAGAAACACCATCAGGTTGGTCTTGGTGCGCGAGCGCGTGTTGTACGTGAAGAGCGCGCCGAGCAGCGGCAGGTCGCCCAGCAACGGCACTTTCTCAACGCCGTCCTTGACCGAATCCTGGATCAGCCCGCCGATCACCACGATCTGCCCGTCGTCCACCAACACCATCGATTCGACGGCGCGCTTGTTGGTGATCACGCCGGCCACGTTGATCGTCGTGTTGTCGACACTCGAGACTTCCTGGTAGATCTGCAGCCGCACCGTGCCGCCCTCGGAGATCTGCGGCTTCACGCGCAGCGTCAGGCCGACATCGCGCCGCTCGACCGTCTGGAACGGCGTCGGCGTCGTGGCCGCGCCCGTGAGTGCGTACTGCCCCGTGATGAAAGGCACGTTCTGGCCGATGACGATCCTCGCTTCCTCGTTGTCGAGGGTCAGCAGCGTCGGCGTGGAGAGAATGTTGGCGTTGTTGTTGGTTTCCAGCGCCCGCACCAGCACGCCGAGGTTGAGGATCTGCGCGCTGGTGCCGGGAATCGTGACCACGCCCTTGATCACGCCGATGTTGAGGCCGCGGCCGGCCGAGGCGGGGTTTGCCGATATGCCCAGAACGTTCTGCCCGGGCGCGCCGAAGTTGGTGCCGCCGAAGGGGTACGTGCCGCTCTTTTCCGCGCCGCTCAGGTCCTGCCACTGGATGCCGAATTCGGCGGCCTTGTCGGCGGTGATCTCCGCGATCAGCGCCTCCACGTAAACCTGGGCCCTTCGCACGTCGAGCTTGTCCAGCGCCGCGCGCAGGTTGTTGTAGATCGCATCGGGCGCGTTGATGAGGATCGAGTTGGTCGCCGGATCGGCCTGGATCATGCCGGGCGAGAGCGCAACGGCCTGGGATCCGGGCAGCGCCGGTGCAGGGGGCGGCGGCGTGCCCGCGGGCGATGCTGCAACCGGAAGGGCCATCGACCGGGGCGCCGCCGCGGGGACGCTCTCTCCCAGGTAGATCGCGCGCAGCGTCTCGGCCACCTTCACCGCTTCGGCGTTCTTCAGATACACGACGTGCAGGTTGCCCGCAGCGCTGGTCGGCGAGTCGAGCATCGCGGCCAGGGTGCGCAGCCGGGTGATGCGCGACGGGTTGTCCGAGCGCGCAACCAGGCTGTTGGAGCGCGCATCCGCCACTACGCTCAGTCGCTGCGAGGCGTCGGCCCCGGCCGCGCCCGCTGCCTGCGGTGCGTCCGCGAACAGGCGGTTGACCATGAGCGCGACATCGACCGCCGACGCATGCGCGAGCGGGATCACGACCGGGTCGGTGCCGCCCGGCTGGTCGATCGAGTCGATGATCCTGCCGATGCGCTGCAGGTTGCCGGCGTAGTCCGTGATCACCAGGGTGTTGCTCGCCGGATAAACGGTGATCGTGTTCGCGGGAGCGATCAGCGGGCGCAGGATCGGCAGCAGCTGCGCCGCCGATTCGTACTTGAGCGTGAATACCTGGGTCTGGATCTGGTCACCTGCTACGCGCGGCCGCTCGTTCGGGCCGACGGTGCGGCCCGGGTGGAGTTTGGCGTCGGCCTCCGGAACGATCTTGACCACGCCGCGGTCCTCGACGGCGGCGTAGCCCTGCAGGCGCAGCGCCGAGAGGAACACCTCGTACACCAGGGCGCGCGCCATCGGCCGCGCCGAGACGATGTTGACGGTGCCCTTCACGCGCGGATCGAGCACGAAGTTCTTGCCGGTGATCTCGCTCACCGCCTTCACCACGCCCTCGATGTCGGAGTTGACGAAGTTGAGCGTCACCGTATCGGGGTCGGCGGGCTGCGCTTGTGACTGACCTATCAACACGACCATCAAGGCCGAAACCAATGCGGCGCCAAGGTTCATGGTGCGGCGCGTACCTTCATTTGGCTTGCTTCTCCGGCCAGGCGAGCGTCTCGCGCGCGCCGTTTCGTTCCAGGACGATGTGATCCGCGTGCACCTCCGCGAGCCGCAGGCCCGGTTCGATGTCTTCGCCTTGCGGCACCGCGACCGTTTTCTTCGCATCCAGCCGCAGCACCGCGTGCCCCAGTCGGTTACCTGAGCGGCCTCCCGATGCGGCCACGATGCCCATCAGGCGGATCGTGCTTGACGCCGCGGCAGCAGCGCCCGGGCCTTCTTTTACGGTGCGGAACAGCCCGCCCGCGGACGATGCACGGCCGGCGGTCTCTACTGCGGCCGGAGCGCGCGGCGCGGGAGGCGGCGCGAGCCACGCCCAGCTCCAGTACGCGAGCACCACGCCAAGCAGTGCCAGCGCGGCCAGGGTTGCGAGAAATGCCACTTTATTCAAACGTATACCGCCCGCTAAATGAGACAGATCCTAGAGCGAGGGCAGTGCGGCGTATGTGCGCTAGCGTACAGCCGATTCCGGGGCCAGGGCGTAGTTAAGTGCAGGAGGTCAGATGCGAATGCCGTACCTGCGACGTGGCTTCACGTTGCTCGAAGTGATGGTGGTGGTCGTGATCCTCGGTATTCTCGCCGCGCTGGTAGTGCCGAAGATCATCAGCCGCCCGGACGAGGCGCGGGTCATCGCCGCGAAGCAGGACATCGCGAGCCTGATGCAGGCGCTCAAGCTCTATCGCCTCGACAACCAGCGCTACCCCACGACCGAGCAGGGACTGCAGGCGCTCGTCGTGCGGCCGGCGTCGGCGCCGCTGGCGCCCAACTGGAAGGCGGGCGGCTATGTCGAGCGCCTGCCGACAGACCCGTGGGGTCATCCTTATCAGTACCTCAATCCGGGCGTGCGCGGCGAGCTGGACGTTTTCAGCATGGGCGCGGACGGCGCGCCCGGCGGTGAAGGCAACGATGCCGATATCGGTTCCTGGAATCTCTAGCCGCCAGAAAAATCGGGGTCAGAGCCCGATTTCCCATAGCGGGAGCGAGGGGCGAAATCGCCCTTGGCGATTTTGCGGAAATCGCGAGCGATTTCCGCGAAATCGGGCTCTGACCCCGATTTTAGAAGCGCGGGGCTTCACGCTCATCGAGCTGCTGGTCGTGCTGCTGGTCATGGGACTGTGCGCCGGACTGGTCGTCGCGATTGCCCATCCCGACGATCGCGTGCTGCTGCGCGTCGAAGCCGAGCGGCTGGCGCAGCTACTCGATCTCGCCGCGGTGGAATCGCGCCTCACGGGCAAACCCATCGCCTGGACGGCCGAGGGCGGTCAATACCGCTTCTGGCGCTGGCGCGACGATGCCGGCTGGTCCGAGGCGAGCAACGATTCCCTGCGCGCGCGCAGCCTGCCGTCGGGGATGGCGATCTCGGACCTGCGGATCGAAGCCATGCGGCCGCAGGCCGGCGTGCGCCTCGAATTCGGCCCGCATGGCTCGCTCGCTTACGACTTCCAGATATCGCTGGGCGCAGCGCGTTACGCCGTCGCCGCCTCTCCGCTCGGCGAGGTGCGCATTTATGCGTCGCCCTAGGCCCTTCCAAGGTTTCACGCTGGTCGAGGTGCTGGTCGCGCTTGCCATCGTGTCGATCGCGCTGCTGGCTGCGTTGCGCGCCGCCGGCCAGGGAACGAACGCGGTCGGTGAGCTGCGCTCGCGGCTGTTCGCAGGCTGGGTCGCCGAGAACCGGCTCGCCGAGCACCGCGCCCGGGGTGACTGGCTGCCGCTCGGCATCGGCCGCGGCACGCAAAGCCAGGGCGGCGTCGAGTTCGCCTGGCGCGAAGAGGTGATCGCCACGCCCAACCCGGCATTTCGCCGCGTCGACGTGTTCGTGTCCGCGCCGACGGAAGAGTCGCGCGCGCTTGCGCGCCTCACCGGATTTGTAGTGCTACCCCCCAAATGAAACCGCGCGGTTTCACGCTGATCGAGCTGCTGAGCGCGCTGCTCATCCTGTCGCTGCTCGCCGTGATGTCGTTCCGCGGGCTGGGAGCGGTGCTCGACGCGCGCGATCGGGTCACGCAGGAGACCGAGAAGTGGAAAAGCGTGGCCGCGTTTTTCTCGCGCTTCCAGCGCGATGTGCAGCTCTCGGCGCCGCGCCCCGTGCGCGCCGCCTCCGGGCGCTTCGAGTTCAGCCGCTTTGCCACGCCAGAGGGCATCGATACGCCGCGACGGATCGCGTACCGGCTGAACGAGAACCAGGAGATCGAAATCTCGCTGTGGCCGGGCTTCGACGTCGCGCCCAACGCACAGCCCGCGCGCTACGCCGTGCTGTCTGCGGTGGCGCAGTTCGAGCTGCAATACCTCGATACCGACCTCGTGTGGGTCGACGCATGGCCCCGTTCGGAGCGCGACGCGCCGCTGCCGCAGGCGGTGCGGCTGCGCATTGTGCTCGCCTCGGGCGAGGAGCTGGTGCGCGTGTTCGCGCTGAAATCATGAGACCCGCATGAGAGCAAATGAGCGCGGCGTAGCCGTGGTGCTTGCGATGGGCGTGGTCGCGCTCGCCGCGATCGCTGCGGCGGCGATGCTCGCTTCGCAGAGCACCTGGTCGCGGCATGTAGAGCTCACCTCCGAGCATGTCCAGGCGCAGGCCCTCGTCCAGGCCGGCGTCGATTGGGCGCGAGCGCTGCTGAGCGACGACCGCCGCGTGAGCAGCGTCGATCATCTGGGCGAGCCCTGGGCCTTGCGCCTGCCGCCGGTGCCGGTCGATAACGGGGAGCTCGCCGGCCAGATCGACGACCAGCAGGGTGCGTTCAATTTGAACAACCTGGTGAGGAACGGGGCGGTCAGCCCTCCGCATCTCGCGCAGTTCCGGCGCCTGCTGCAGATCCTGGGTTTGCCCGACGTGGCCGGAAGCCTTGTCGACTGGCTCGACGCCGACAACGAGCCGCAGCCGCAGGGCGGCGCCGAAAGCGACTACTACCAGGGGCTGCAGCCGCCCTATCTCGCAGCCAACCAGCCGCTTACCGATGTCGCCGAGCTGGCGCTGGTGCGCGGCTTCGACGAAGCCGTGCGCGCGCGGCTGCGTCCGTTCGTCACGGCGCTGCCCCGCTTTACCGCCGTGAACGCGAACACTGCTTCGCCCGAAGTCCTTGCCGCAGTGGTCGAAGGCCTGGGCCTGGACGGCGCCCGCGCGATGGTCGCGCAGCGCGAGCGCGCCTATTTTCGCAACTTCTCCGACTTCTTCAACCAACTCCCCCCCGGACTCGTCGTGCCCACAGAAAACATCTCGGTGAGCAGCGATTACTTTCTGGCGAGCGTGCGTGTGACGATCGGCGACGCGCAGGCGCGCGGCACCGCGCTGCTCGCGCGGGGCGCGGCGGGATGGCCCGCCGTGGTGTGGAGGAAATATCCATGAGCCTGCTGCGCATTTACGCGCCGCTTGGGGACGCGCCGTTGCGCTGCGAGTGGGCGCTCATCGACGAGCGGCAATCGGTTCGGGGCGAAGGCCGCCTCGCTGACCTGCCGCGCGGTGCGGATCGCGTCCAGCTCGTCATTCCCGCGGCGCAGGTGCTGATCACGCGCGCGAACCTGCCGCAAGGCGCGCGGCGGCGCGCCGGATCGGTGCTGGCGTTTGCGGTCGAAGAGGTCACTGCAGCCGAGCCCGATGCAAACCAGGTGAGCTGGCTCGGCGAGGTGAGTGAAAAGGCGGGTTCAAAGGCAGGTAACGCCGATGCGCTCGCTGTGGTCGACAAGCAGGGACTGAAGCGCTGGCGCGATGCGCTCGAGGCCGTCGGCCTGCGCGCCTACGAGGTGCACTCGGAGATCCTGCTGTTGCCGCGCTCGAGCGGCGAATGGAGCCTCGCGTGGCACGGCGGCGAGGGATTCGTGCGCACCGGCGAATTCGAAGGCGCGGCGACCGATGGCGGCGATCACGCATCGCCGCCGCTTTCGCTGCGCATGATGCTCGAGGAAGCTCGGCTGCGCGGCGCGCGGCCTGACGCTATCGCGGTCTATGTCACTGCGTCCGGGGCGGCGCCGGATCTCAAGCTATGGGAAGCTGCGCTCGGCGTGCCGATGCGCCTGCTGGGAGCGTGGGACTGGCGCACGGCGCCGCAGCAGGCCGGCATCAGCCTGGCGCAGGAACGCCGCCGTTGGCGCATCGCCCCTGCGGCGCTGGCAAGCCTGCGGCCGGCAGCCTGGATCGCCGGCGCGGCCCTTGCCATCCACGGTGCTGCGCTGATCGGCGATTGGATGCTGCTCGGTAGCGAGCAGCGAGCAGTGCGCGGTCAGATGGAGGCGCGCTTTCGCAGCGTCTTTCCGGACGCCGTCGCCGTCGCGGACCCGGCGCTGCAGATGCGCCGCCAGCTCGCCGCGGCGCGGCATCGGGCCGGACTGCCCGATGGCGGCGACTTCGCGCCGATGATCGAGAAAGTGGCGATCGGGTTGAAGGGACTGCCCCCGGGCGGGCTGCGCACCGTGTCCTACGAGAGCGGGCGCATGACCCTCGAGTTTGCCGCGATCGAAGAAACGGCGCTGCGCCGCACCGTGGCGCGCCTGATCCAGACGGGATTGATCGTCGATGTCACCGGCCAAAAGGTGATCACGGTGCGCGCCTTATGAAAGCCGCGCTGCGCAGAGCCTGGGAGTCGCGCGCACCGCGCGAGCGCATGGTCATCGCCGCGCTGGCCGCAGTCCTGGGCGCTGCGTCCTACCTATGGGTGCTGCACGCGGCCGACCGGGGTCGCGCGCAGTTGCGCACCAGCGTCGCGACACTGCGCACGCAGGCGGCGCTCCTCGACCAGCAGGCGGCCGAGCACGAGCGCCTGCGCGCAACGCCCGCGCCACCGGCCTCGCCGAGCGATCTGCGCACGCTGGTAAAAGCGCAGACTGACGCTGCCCGGTTGTCCGGCGCGCTGACGCGCGTCGATGCTCCGGACGTCGATCACCTGCACGTCACATTCGGCGCCGTGTCCTTCGCCGACTGGCTCGGCTGGATCGCCGCTCTGCAGGCGCAGCAGGTGCGCGTCGAGGCGGCGCGCGTCGAGGCCCTGTCCGCGCCAGGCATGGTCAGCGCGACGGCGACGCTCACCCGCGCCAGAGCACAGTAATGCATTGGGCCGCGCCCGCGCATTGGGCTACGGCGGGCTTGGGCGCTTTTGCTGCCGCATTGATCGTACTTGCACCGGCGACGCTGATTGATGCCCGCCTGGAGCGTGCAAGCGACGGCAGGCTGCGCCTTGCCAGCGCAGAAGGCAGCTTGTGGTCCGGCGCAGGCTGGATCGAGATCCGCGATGCCGACGGCAGGGCCGGCGTCGCCAGGCGCCTCGCGTGGCGCGTGCTGCCCGAGTCATTGCTGCGCGGACGCCTCGTAGCCGAAGTCGAACTCGACCAGGCCGCCAAGCCGTTCTCGGTCACGATCTCGCTTTCGCGCATGGAGATTGCGGACGCCAGCATCAATCTGCCGGCCGCAGCCCTTGGCCTGGGCATGCCTAGGCTCGCGCCGTTTCGCCTCACCGGCGAGGTGCGGGTCAATATCCCGCACCTCTCTCTCGAGCGCGGCCGCATGGACGGCGACGCCACGCTGCAATGGCGCGCGGCCGGCTCGGCGCTGACGCCCATCTCGCCTCTCGGCGAGTATGAGGTGCACTTCAAGGCCGTCGGCCCCGCCGTGCACGCCGCGCTGCGCACGCTCGAGGGGCCGCTGCAGCTCGAAGGCAAAGGCACCTGGTCCAACGGCGCCCCGCCAAGCTATGTCGCCACCGCGCGCGTTCCGGCGCAGCAGCAGGAGCAACTCGCCCCGCTTCTGAGCCTCATCGCGGTCGAGCGCGGCGCGGGCAGCTTCGAGCTCAACTCAAACAAGATGGCGTTCGGACCTTAGCCCACAAATTTCCGCGGTATGTACGCGGACCACTCACTTCACCAGAACCGTTGCCAGCCCCAACAGCATCCCCACGCTCACCATGTCGGTGGCGGTGGTGAGGAGAATGCTCGAAGCGGTGGCGGGGTCGGCGCCGAGCTTCTTCAGAGCGAGCGGCACGAGGGCGCCGCAGATGCCGCTGATGACGCAGCTGCCGGTCATGGCGAGGAACACGACGGCGCTGAGCACGAGTGCGCTGGAAAAGTGCTGGGCGGTGGCGACCACGTACATGACGAACGCCGCCACCAGCCCGACGAGGGCGCCATTCAGCAAGCCGAGCAGGGCTTCCTTCATGATCAGCGCTTTTTCCTTGCCCGATTTCAGCTCGCCCAAGAAGACTCCACGCAGGGTGATTGCCAGCGTCTGGCAGCCGGTGTTGCCCGACTGGCCAGCCAGCACCGGCAGGAACATGGCCAGAATCACCACCCGGTCGATGATTCCTTGGAAGACGAACACCACCCCGCCGGCCGCGAAGGCGGTGAGCAGGTTGAGCTGCAGCCACGGGTGCCGGAGCCTCAGGCTTCGGAACCATGGCGTGGCAAGACGCTCTTCCTTTTCGACGCCCACCATGGCGCCAGGCTGGGCGCTCAACTCGAGCGACCGCTTCTGCTCCGCTACGATTTCATCGTAGAGGCGCGTGACCTCGTCGCTCTGGCGACGGATCTGCTCGTGGCTTGCCTCCACTTCCCGCACCATTCGTTCCAGCGATTTGCTGTAGTTCTCCGTTTCCACGTGCAGCAGACGCACTTCCAGCATGTTGTAAACGCGCGCCAGTACCTCGGCCGGATCAAACGGTTTGCTGATGAAATCTTTCGCGCCGGCTTCCAGCGCGCGCAGCTTGTGACTCGGTTGGGCGGTGAGCACGAGCACCGGAACGTAGCCTTCCGTTTCGATTCCCTTGAGGCCCTCGATCACCTGGAACCCATCCATGCCCGGCATCTGGAGATCGAGCAGGATCAGGTCGTAGCGGTGCGTGCGATGAAGCTCGCAGACCTCAAGCGGGTCCCTCGTTGATGTGACGGAAGTGTAGCCGGCGCCCTCCAGCGTTCGCTTGAGCAGCACAACGTTATCGTCCTGATCGTCAACGATCAGGACGCTGGCGTTGAGGATATCGGATGGACCGACCATAATATTCGTCCTCCTTTATCGTGTCCGACTGACACGTTTTTCCGCAAGGTCTAGTGCCACGTCCAGCGCGTCCATGAACTCATTGGCCTTGATTGGTTTGGTGTAGTCGACACTCGCGCCGGATAACGTCATGTGCTACGTTTTGCATTTCTAGTCTACCTCTATCAATCCGAAGCGCGAGCCATCGTGACCGCCTGGCGCCGGGACTACAATGAGCACCGGCCTCACAGCGCAATCGGCTACCTGACACCGCAGTTACCGGAGGCAACACCATGGCTAAGGGAAAGGACGCGACGAGGACGAGGATCGGTGTCTTCGAGCGTGCCGGCGACGTGACCTTGCGCAGGCAGGCAGAAGAGGTGCTTCTGAAAGCGGGGGCCCTGCAGAGCGCGATCTTCAACAGCGCCAACTTCTCGAGCATCGCCACCGACGCGAAGGGGGTCATTCAGATCTTCAACGTCGGCGCCGAGCGCATGCTGGGCTACGCGGCCGCCGACGTGATGA
>Ga0209220_1000186_pt1 | contig 26264 bp, 29 predicted proteins | sample BlaSpr_A8_OM3_M3_FD_187984 | JGI IMG/M metagenome (GOLD analysis project Ga0209220, IMG submission 187984) | Forest soil microbial communities from Thunder Bay, Ontario, Canada - Black Spruce, Ontario site 2_A8_OM3_M3 (SPAdes) (version 2) | ecosystem: Environmental > Terrestrial > Soil > Boreal... | reverse complement strand
CAGCCATCGATGGTTTGGATCTACCCCGCGCCACGCGTTGCCGTCCTTCCAGGCAAGGGCCTCACAGGTGAACCCGGTTGGGCCGTCGAAGCCAAGGTCGAGCAAGGCCACGACTCGCTTGCCGGCCCAGCCGTCGGGCACGCGACCTCGCACGTGAAACCACGTCGTGCTCCACGGGGAGCCCCAGTTATCGCCGACCTGGAACGGCGCGAAGCTCCCGCTGATCGCCTCCGAGTAGCCGATAGGTTCGCCACGCACGCAGAAGGCGGTCAGTTCGAGAGGAATGCCTTTGTCTTGACTCGGCTGCTGGCTCGTCAATGGTCGAGATGTAGCCTAATGAGGTGCCTGCTGAGCATCCATGGGTCACCCAGCCCGGCCCTCGGTTTGGCGCCAACATCGCTGCGGTTGCGCCATGGCCCCAGATCCGCGCCACGGCGCAGACGCTCGAGGCCGCCGGGTTTGATGCGATCTTCATGCCGGATCATCCACTGGTCATGGGCGACGCCTGGACGACGCTGGCGGGATTGGCGGAGGCGACCGAACGAGTGCGCCTGGGCACGATGGTCAGCTGCGTCTCCTACCGTCACCCTGTCGCCCTTGCACGCATCGTGAGTGACGTCGACCGAATCTCGGGTGGCCGCGCTGTGCTCGGCGTGGGAAGCGGCGACATGCCCTGGGAGTTCGAACGGTTGGGGCTCGACTACGGCACCGGCCCTCAACGTCTGGCGCGGCTGGCCGAAGCGCTGGCCATCATCGAGCCGCTCCTCGCCGGAGAAACGGTGACCTTCGAGGGCGAGTTCTTCCGGGTCCATGACGCGGCGCTGGCGCCGCGGCCGGTGCAGGATCCGATTCCCATTCTCGTCGCAGGTGGAGGACCCGGCACGCTCCGTCTCACAGCGAAGCACGCGCACGCCTGCAATCTTGGAGCGGCGTCCTGGGCAGGAGGCGCATTCACCGCGGCGGACGTTGCCGAGCGGTGGTCGCGACTTCGCGCGGGCTGCGACGAGGCCGGACGCGACTTCGGCTCGGTGCTGCGGACCGGGCTGATCAACCTCACCCTGGCGAAGACCCGCGAACAGGCAGAGGAGAAGGTCGATCGGATTCCTCCTCAATTGCGGTCGTTCCTCGACAAGCTGGTGACGCCCTGCACCCCAGCAGAAGGAGTCGAGCACCTGCGACAGCTGCTTGACGCCGGCTACCAATACATCGTGTTCCAGGGCCTGGATCCGGAGACGATCGACCTGCTGGCGACCGAGGTGCTCCCCCACTTCCGGCAGGCCGCCACAGTCTGAGCTGCTGTCCCTAGCCCACTCCGAAGAAGATGAACGGGCTGGCGTAGGTGAGGCTCGCCGCGGCGAGGACCGCGCCCGCGACCAGGCTTCCGATGACGAGTGATCGCCGCATGGTGACGCCGGGCGCCGGCGACGAGAGCTCCTGACCCACCGCCGCGGACGTGCGGTTCAGGTGCGCCAGGACGTGGATCGCAATGGCTGGAAGCCAGATCAGGAAGGAGAGCTTGTGGGCCCCGATCCAGACGCTGCCGAACCTCAGGCCGAAGAACCACAGCTCCAACCCCGTGATGAAGACAGCCACCGTGGAGACGACGACGATCGGCGCGATCAGGCGCAGGTAGAGCGGTGGCGGACCGGCCGCGCGGTAGGCCGGATCGCCCGTGTAGTAGCGCGTGAACCGGTAGGTGGTCGAGGCCATCTTCAGCGCAAGGGGCGGGATGAGCACGAAGCCGAGGAGCAGGTGCTGGGGCAGCAGGCTCCTGACGCTGAGGATGGTGATGCCGATCAGGCCAAGGAGGACGAACAGGAGGGCGCCGGTGAGCGACGTCAGGCGCTGGTTCGCGACCACGCCCGGCGGACTTGCTTCGCCTTCTTGCTCGGCCATCTCGGACATTGAGCTAGTGCGAGATGATGAAGCGTCTAAGCGATGGAAGGCTTCCCCGACGCAGCTCGACTGCGTGACCGCCTTAGGGCTGCGCTTCGACTCGCGCTGAAGGAGCGTGACCCGGTCGGGACGGCTGCCATCCGGTCCGCCGTGAGTGCGATCGACAACGCCGAAGCGGTGGACCCGCCTCACGTCCCCCGGACGAGATTGGGTGTCGGTGTCGGAGACGTCGCTCGCCGGGAGCTCTCGGCCAAGGAGATTGTTGAAATTCTGCGCGCCGAGATAGCGGAACGGGATGCGGCCGCCGCAGAGTACGAGCGAACGGGCCGAACCGAGCGTGCGTCGAGGCTGCGGGCAGAGGCGGCGGCCCTGTCGTCGCTCCTCGACGACACGGGCAGCCCTTAGCCCAGGTCGAGCGGCGGGTAGAACGGACCGCTCGCCGGGTCCTTCACGGCCTCCTGGAACGTGGTGCCGTAGTCGCGTTCGATGTCGCCCAGGCTCCACGCCTGGCGCTTGTAGGTCCAGCTCTCAGGTCGCAGCGCGTGAGCTTTCTTGAAATGCACGAGGGCGTCCGCCGCGTGACCATGCATCGCGAGGTAGGTGCCCAGCTGAAAGTCGGCGGCAGCGATGACGTCATCGAAGTCGAGCGCCGGCAAGCGCGCCGCGAGGCGCTCCTGGCCCATCAAGTAGTCGCTGCGCGGACCTTTGGCGACCCAGTCGCGCACCGCATCGAGATACTCCTTGTTCACGGTGACCTCGCCGGTCTCGCGATTGCGTCGCTGGGCGTAGATCGGGTCGCCGGCCCGGACGATGCGGCCGTCCTCGTCGATCCAGAACGCGGCCGGGACATTGCGCACGTCGTAAAGCTCCGCGACCGTGAATTTCTCGTCGAGAAGGCTGGGATGCCGCTGATGCGCGGCAGAGATGAAGGGCTCCGCAGCGGCCGCTCCGCGCGCGTCGGCGGCGATCGTGATCACCTCGAAGCCGCGGCCCTTCAGCTCCTCCCGCAGCTCCTGCCAGACCGGCAGGTCAAACCGGCAGCTTCACCAGGTGGCCCAGAAGAGAAGGAAGATCTTGTTTCCGCGAAGCCTGGACAGGGTGTGCACATGGCCGGTCAGGTCGGGCAGCGCGAACTCGGGCGCCTCTCGAGAGGCCAGGCGCGTTTTCCACTCCCAGCCCGGCGGCCCGAAATCCCAGACGCCGTGCTTCTCGTCGTGGGCGAAGGGCTGCTCGATCAGGCGAGCGAACTCGGTCACGTCGAACTCCGAGCCGGAAGCCCCTTCGTGGATCAGGGCAGACCGGCGCGCCGCGGGCACCGGAACGCAGATCTCGTCCTTGCAGACACCCTCGGGCTTGAGCTCCCACCCCGTGGCGGACGTCAGGTCCGGAAGGGTGAGCCACAGCTCATCGCCGTCGAGGCGAGCCCCCTCGGGATGGTACTCAGTGCCCTGGTAGAGGAGTGTCGCGCCGGCCACTGGATAGATAACCGGCCAGCGGCTCGGAATCGTCCATCGCCGTCCTTGGCGGTCAGCGCAGTTGCTGCATGGCGTTCGTGATCGCCTGGGCGGTGGCGATGGGGTTGTCGACTCCTATGACCAGCTTGGCGTACTTCTCATCCCGTAGATAGATCGCGATCGCTTTGTCCGGGTCGTGCACATCCCAGAACGCCCACTCCCCGTGCTGCAGAAACTGGCCGGCGGCGACGACGCCTGGAAGGTCTGTCCCGACCCCGCGAATGCCATGCCAGATCTTGTGCGCCTCGGGAACGACCGACTCGACCGAGGCGATGTGTTCGAGCGGAACCTCGAGCTGGCTCTTGAAGGCCAGGAAGCGGTCCAGGCCAGTGATGTGAACGACAAGGCTCGTGGGTGTGATTTCGATCTCGGCCATGCCGAGCAGCCTAGCCCCATCCGCTACAGACCGATTGGGCGCGACTCCTGAGGCATGAGCAGGCTGCCCGCCGCGAGCAGTCCTCCGACCAGGAGGACGACCGCGCCAATCGGGCCCACGAAAGCGCCCGCCTCGAGGTGGCCGAACGGAGAGCCCGCGGCGATGTACGCGATGAACATCCCGAGGGTGGTCACGCCCATCGCTACCAAGGCCCCCGACGAGAATGCTCGCGCTGTCCTGTTCGGCCAGGCGATCACCACGATCGATGCAGCCAGCGCGAGCAGGACAACGACCACCGGCTCGACCGCGTTCCCCCATGCGCCCGGAAAACCACCGTTGAAAACAGATGGATCTGCTGTCTGGCCTCCGGTGTCGCCGCTGTAGTGGACGTAGGGCAGCGCGCACCCGACGAAGACAATGACGACGCCGATGATCGCGGCGATACCGCCAATCGTGGCCATCGGTATGTGCCCCGCCCTCGTGGCCGGCGCAGCCGGGGCATCGCTGAATGCGGGCGTCGGGTTGGCAACAGGCATCCAACGCACGCCATCCCAACGCCACATGCCATCAGGAGATAAGCGACCCGGTGCGGTACTCGGATCGGTCCCTTGCATCACCGACAGAGTCTAGATGCCATCATGGCTCGGGACCAACAGTCGGTCGCCGGTATTGAGGAGGGTCGGGTGAAGGCTCTGTCCGAGAAGATCCTCGGGGTCACATTGGTCGTCTACATCGCCTTGGACATTCTCTTGACGCCTCTGGCCGGCTTCGAGACGCGGCCCGTAGCCAGGGTCACAGCCGTCGGTTTTGCGGTACTGGCGCTGCTTTTCGTGGGCCTCGCCATCGGCCTCGTTTCGCTGGTGATGTTGTTGAGGAGATCGCCACGCGCCGGCACATTCGCGATCGTCGCCGCCGTGCTGTATTTGCCGGCGGTGATTGCGGAGCAAACCGGGCACTTTTCGGCCCTGTCTCCACCGGCAGCGATCGAACGGATCGAGCTGCTGCAAGCCGCCGTGGCACTCGTTCTTGTGGGCGTGGGTTTCTCGCGTCGCCGCCAGCGCCCGTAGGAGCCAGGTTTCAGGCGGAGAGAAGCGTCCAGGCAGCAAGCCAGGCCCCAAGCCATCCAAAGAGTTCGGGATGGACCCGGCCGGCGCCTCGGCCCCTCGCCGCTACGTGCGCAGACAGCTCCATGGATTCACAGGGACTCGACCGTGCGCAGGTAACGGGTGGGTTCCCTCTCGAACTCGGCCATGCAGCCCGCGGAGCAGAACCAATACGTGCGCCCGTCGTGGACCGCGCTGCTGGTCGCGGTCAGCGGGTCCACCGTCATGCCGCACACGGGGTCGGTCGCGAACAGCACCGCCACAGGCTCGACCGCCGGAACCCGGCCGCGCTTCTTGCGCGCGGTGACCACGTCCGCGAGGGCCAGCACCGCGATCTCCTCCTGGCTCGCGCCGCGCACCCTCCCGGCTGGGCTGCGCAGCCGCGAGAGGGTCTGCTCGTCGAGCCCACGCGCGTGCAGCTCAAAGCGCACCGCGGCCGCTCGCCGGTTGCTGGCGATGAGCCCGACCTCGACCGCCGGATGGCTCAGCGCGGCCTCGATGGCGTCCTCGTCGTAGTGGCCCATGGTCGCGACCACGGCCCAGGTGTCGCTTCCTGGATTCGCCGGTGCGAGGTCGAGGCTGGCCAGCACCCGGTCGGCGCCGGGAAAGTCCTCCGGACGCGCGCCGAGATGAACCGCACACGTGCGGAACCCGGCCACAGAGCCCATCTGGATCAGGGCGCGAGCGGCGGGGCTGTCGCCGAACACGAGCAGGAGCGGGCGCGGAAGGCGCGGCTCGATGAAGATGTCGAGCGAGCCGCCGCTCGGGCAGGTCGTGGCAACGGTCAGCTCGCCGCGCCTTCTCGTCTGTTTTACCTCGTCGGACCCCACGATCTTCACGAGCTGGGGCGTGCCCTCTGCCAGCGCTTTCAAGGCCTCGCGGCGCACGAGCGGCTCCGAGCAGCTGCCGCCGATCCAGCCGCGCAGGCGGCCATCGGCGGTTATGACCGCCTTGTCACCGGGCCGCGCCGACGTGGGCGGCTCGGTGCGGACGACGGTCGCCAGCGCGTATGGCGTTCCGTCGGCCGCGAACCGGCTCAGGATCTCGAGCAGGTCGTCCGCGATCTTATTCAGTGACCCCCTTGGACCGGAGAGCGGCCCACACCTTGTCCGGACCGACCGGCATGTCGATGTTGGTGATGCCGTACGGCGACAGGGCGTCGATCACCGCGTTGACGTAGGCCGCCGGCGATCCGACTGTGGCGGACTCGCCGACGCCCTTGGCGCCAAGCGGGTGATGTGGTGAAGGGGTGGTCGTCTCGCCGAGCTCGAAGCGCGGCGTCTCCCACGCGGTGGGCAGCAGGTAATCCATGAAGTTGGAGCCGATGCAGTTGCCCTCGCTGTCGAACGTGATCAGCTCCATGAACGCGATCCCGAAGCCCTCGGTGAGGCCGCCGTGGATCTGCCCCTCGACGATCATCGGGTTGATCCTGACGCCGCAGTCGTCGACCGCAACCATCCGCCGCACCTTCACCTGCCCGGTGCCCTTGTCGATGTCCACCACCACGGCGTAGGTCCCGAACGGGTACGTCATGTTCGGCGGGTCGTAATAGTGCACGCCTTCTAGGCCCGCTTCCATTCCCTCCGGCAGGTTGGTGTAGGCGGCGAAGGCGATCTCCTGGATCGTCTTGGCGCGGTCCGGCGAGCCCTTGACGTAGAACTTGCCGACCTCCCACTCGAGGTCCTCTTCGGCCGCCTCGAGCAGGTGCGACGCGATCTTGCGCGCCTTGTCCCTGATCTTGCGGCTGACCATGGCGGTGGCGGCGCCCGCCACCGGGGTGCTGCGCGACGCGTACGTGCCAAGGCCGTAGGGCGCCGTGTCCGTGTCCCCCTCCTCGACCGCGATGTCGGTGGCCGGGATGCCCAGCTCCTCGGTCACGATCTGGGCGAAGGTGGTCTCATGGCCCTGGCCCTGTGACTTGACCCCCATCCTCAGCATCGCCTTCCCTGTCGGGTGCACGCGAAGCTCGGCGCTGTCGAACATGCGCAGGCCGAGGATGTCGAACTCCGCTCCGTGTCCGGCGCCCACCACCTCGGTGAAGCTGGCGATGCCGATGCCGGTCACCTCGCCCTTCTTGCGCCGCGCCTCGACGTCCTTGCGCAGGTCGTCGTAGCCCAGCTTGTCGAGAGCTACTTTCATCGCCCTCGGATAATCGCCGCTGTCGTACACCCAGCCGGTCGCCGACGTGTAGGGGAACTGCTCCGGCTTGATGAAGTTCCTCATCCGGAACTCCGCCTGGTCGATGCCGAGCTCGAGAGCCGCGTTGGTGACGAGACGCTCGATGAGGTAGCTCGCCTCCGTGACCCGGAACGAGCATCGGAACGCAACGCCCCCCGGCGCCTTGTTCGTGTAGTAGCCGTCCGCGGTCACGTGCGCGGTCGGGATGTCGTAGGAGCCGGTGACGATGTGAAACAGCCCGGCCTTGAACTTCGATGGCTGGGCGTCGGAGAAGAATGCGCCGTTGTCGCTGTCGAGGTGGACGCGCAGGGCGAGCATCTTGCCGTTCTTGTCGACCGCCAGGTCGCCCGTCATGTAGTAGTCGCGCGCGAAGCCGGTCGAGATGAGGTTCTCGTTGCGGTCCTCGACCCACTTCACGGGCCGGCCGATGAGGAGGCTTGCCGCGGTGGCCACCACGTAGCCAGGGTAGACGGGGACCTTGTTGCCGAAACCGCCTCCGATGTCCGGAGAGATGACGCGGATCTGCTGCTCGGGCAGGCCCGTCACGAGCGCGAACACCGTGCGGATGGCATGCGGGGCCTGGCTCGTCATGTAGATGGTGGCCTTGCCGGTCGCGGGGTTGACGTCCGCGATGCAGCCGCACGTCTCGAGCGGAGCGGGGTGGCAGCGCGGATAGAAGCTGTGCAGCCGCACCACCTTGTGCGCCGCGGCGAAGGCCGCCTGGGTCGTGGCCTGGTTGCCCGCCTCCCAGCGGTAGATGTGGTTGTCCTTCTGGCCTTCCTTGTCGTCGCGGATCACGGGCGCGCCCGCGGCCTTCGCGCCCTCTGGGCTGATGACCGCGGGAAGGACGTCGTAGTCGACGAGGATCGCGTCGCGAGCGTCCTCGGCCAGATACTTCGATTCCGCGATGACGGCCGCGACTTCCTGTCCCTGGAAGCGGACCTTGTCCGTCGCCAGCACCGCCTGAGTGTCGCCGCTCATGGTGGGCATCCAGGCCAGCTTGTGCTGCGCCATCAGGTCACCTGTCACCACGGCGATGACGCCCGGCATGGCCGAGGCGGCGGTCGCATCGATCGACTTGATGCGCGCGTGGGCGTGCGGGCTGCGAAGGATGGCCATGTGGAGCATCCCGGGAAGCACGAAGTCGTCGAGGTAGTTGCCCTTTCCGCGTAGGAAGCGGGCGTCCTCTATGCGCTTGATCGATTGGCCGATGCGTCCGTGGATGTGGTGGGTCTCGGTCGCCATCTACTCGCCCCCTGCCGCGGCGCCGACGCCGACCGGCGGCTTTGCGGCCGCCTCGGCCGTTGCCTTGGCCGCATACTGAATCGACTTGACGATGTTCATGTAGCCGGTGCAGCGGCAGATGTTGCCGGAGATCGCCCACCGGATGTCGTCTTCTGTCGGGTGAGGGTTGCGCTTGAGCAGGGCGGTGCCGACGAGCATCATCCCAGGCGTGCAGAACCCGCACTGCAGGCCGTGCTCCTCGTGGAACCCGGCCTGGATCGGCGAGAGCGTTCCCCCCTGCGCGAGGCCTTCGACCGTGGTGATGCTGCGGCCATTGACCTGGACCGCAAGCAGAGTGCACGACTTCACAGGCTCGCCGTCGAGCAGCACCGTGCACGCCCCGCAGCTCGTCGTGTCGCAGCCCACGTGCGTCCCGGTCTCGCGCAGGTTCGTTCTGAGGAAGTCGACCAGGAGGACACGGGGTTCGACGTCCCCGCCGCGCTCGGCTCCGTTGACCGTCATCGCAACTTTGCGGGCAAGCCCGACCAGGTTGGGACTTTTTGAATTCATCACCTAACCTCTTTCGCGCGCGCGACGGCGGTCTTCAGTCCCCGCTGCACGAACACGCGCACCACGTCCTTCTTGAACTCCGCGCTTCCGCGGACGTCGTCCTTCGGCTCGGCGGCTGCGGCCGCCAGCTTCGCGACCTCGGCGATCACGGCATCGGTCGGCTCGCGTCCCACCAAGGCCTTCTCGGCGGCGGTCGCCTTAAGGTTGGTCGGGCCCACTGACGTCAGACCGATACCCGCCTTGGATACCTTGCCGCCGCCGTCGAGCTCGACCTGCACGCAGACCGCCACCGTGGCGAAGTCGCCGACCCTGCGCTCGAGCTTGTTGTACGCGCCAGCCGCATGCTTGGAAGAGGAGGCGATCCGGATCTCGGTCAGGATCTCGTCGGGGCGGAGCGCCGTCGTAAACGGACCCTGGAAGAAATTTGCCGCTGGTATGACGCGCTCGCCCTTGGTCGAGCGCACCACGAGCTCCGCGTCGAGGGCGAGCATGATCGAGCCCCAGTCACCGGACGGGTCCGCGTGGCAGACCGAACCGCCGATGGTGCCCTGGTTCCTGACGAGGGGATCGGAGATCCAGTGAGCCGCCTCGGGGAAGATCGCCCAGGCGCCCCCGAGGTCCTTGCTGCGCTCGATGTCGACATGGCGCGTCAGAGCCCCGATTTTCAGCGAGCCGTTGTGGCGGGCGACTCCGCTCAGGCCCTTCAGCCGGCCGATGTCGACCAGCAGGCTCGGCTGTGCGAATCGGAGCTTGAGCAGGGGGATCAGGCTCTGGCCCCCGGCCATCACCTTGGCCGCGTCGCCGTGCTTGGCCAGCAGACCCAGCGCTTCTTCTAGCGAGGCGGGAGATTCATAGTCGAACGCAGCGGGAAACATTCAGCACCTCCACACGAACCAACCAGAGGCGGTTCGGCCGGTCATCACCTACCCGGGTGAATCTCGGTGACCCTCTGGGGGGGATTCTAGATCCAGCCTGACTTGCTAGGGTGTTCCTCACAAGGTCGCCCCTAAACTGCTAGCGGCCATGGCGGGGCAGAAGTCGATCAGGCTCGGTGATGTCGACGTGGTTCGAATCGGCCTCGGCACAAACCGGCTTACCAGGTCAGGCGCCAATGTCGCGCTCATCAAGGCCGCGGTCGCTGCCGGTGTGCAGATGATCGACACCGCATACTCGTACACCGGCGGCCAGAGCGAAGAGACGATCGGCGAGGCTCTCTCGCCTTTCCCTGAAGGCTGTTTGGTGGCCACAAAAGGTGGCGGCGGTCCCAGCGCGGGGCGAGGGCGCCCCGACGTGCTCCGCGCCCAGATCGAGGAAAGCCTGCGCCGGCTGAGGGCCGACACCATTCCCCTCTACTACTTGCACCGGGTCGACCCGGCCACCCCTCTCGAGGAGAGCCTCGGCGCGATCAAGGAGTATCGGGACCGCGGCAAGATCCGGCACGTCGGCGTCTCAGAGGTCTCGATCGACCAGATCGAGCGGGCCAGAAAGGTGATGTCCATCGCCGCGGTCCAGAACCACTACAACCTCTCGGAGCGCAAGTGGGATGCGGTCGTCGACTACTGCGCCCGCGAGGGGATTGCGTTCGTTCCTTTCTTTCCGCTGGGCGGGCGCGCGCGCCCAGCGCTCGCCGGGATCGCCAAGGGGCACCGCACGACCCCGGAGCAGATCACGCTTGCGTGGCTCCTCCGGCGCTCGCCCGCGATGCTGCCAATCCCCGGCACTCTTTCGATCGAGCACCTGAAGGAGAACCTGGCTGCGATGACAATCGAGCTCAGTGACGCGGAGTTCGAAGCGCTCCGCTAAGTGCGCGGCTTCGCCTTCGGTCTCGTCGTGCTCGTCGGCTTGAGCCTGGCCGTCCTTTCGATTCGGCCCGGCGGGCTTCGGCGCCAGCTCCGTTTCGCTGCGCGCCGCTTTCGCATCGTACTGGTGCTGGCCGGCATCTGGACGTTCGGGTCGCTCGCGATTCGCGTCGCCTTTCCGAGCGGGCTGCTTCTCGACTATGGTCCAGCCGTGCTGGGGATTGTCCTCGCGATCGCGTTCTTGTTCATGGCTCGAGACCCGAGCTAGCGAAGGTCCAGGTGGAGGTCGACTGCCGGCGCTCCGTCCTGCTTGCCAAGGACCACGAGCGTGATTCCTTCTGCGCGCCAGATCGTCATCGTGATCGAGTTGTTGAACAGGTTCTGGTTCCCGCCCACCTTCCCTGCCGCGTACGGCGGCAGAACCGCGACGGCCTTGTCCTTCGACCCAACCGAACCGGCCACCGTGACGTTGCTGTCCGTCAACGGAACGCGCACGGAGACTCCGAAGCCGACGGCCAAGTTGAAAAGGCTCATCACGATGCCCACGGTCAGCACGAAGAAGAAGCTGGCGCAGCCGAACCCGCATCCGCGATTGCGATATCGGGTGCGGTAGCGAACCTGTTTGGTCTCTTCGCTCATACGTGATGGATCCTGCTCCATTTATAGAGGACGCGCGCGAGGCTTCTGTGTCCGATCTTCGCTCTTATGACTGCTCACGACGCGAAAACACGCCCAATCCGACACGGGGGTGCGACAGATTGAGCCTAAGCTCCGGCTGATGATGAACGCAGCATGGCTCCTGGCGCGGGACAGCCGGGCGTATCTCCGGCTCCTCTACCTTCTCCTCGCGTTCCCGCTCGGAACCCTCTACTTCATCGTCATCGTCACGGGCGTCTCGGTCGGGTTCAGCACCGCGATCGTCATCGTCGGCTTTCCGATCCTGCTGCTCACGATGCTCTGCTGGCTCACGTTCGCGCGCGTCGAACGGGAGATGGCGATCCACCTCCTCGGCGCCAACGTCAGGCCGATGTCGGTTCCCGATCCGGTCGAGCGGTCGGCGTGGCAGCGCCTGCTGAAAACCCTGGCGGATCCGGTGACGTGGAAGAGCCTGGTGTACGTCCTGCTCGAGTTTCCCTTTGGCGTCGTGTCGTTCACGCTTGCGATCACCCTGCTCTCGATCTCGCTTTCGTTCATCCTCTATCCGCTCCTATACGCGGTCCTCAACGCGCTCTATCTGCAGTTTCCCGCCCAGATGGAGGGAACGATGTGGCCGAACGTGACCATCAACGGACACTTCGATCCCAATGTCGCTGTCGCGTTCCTGTTGGTCAGCGCGTTCGGCCTTGGGCTTGGCCTGGTGTCGCTGGCGTCGTTGAATGGCATCGGCTGGCTGTGGGCACGCTTCGCAGAGATGATGCTTGGCGTCGACGAGAGCCGCCTGCAGGTTGTCTCGGCCCAGGCCGAGGCGAAAGTGCAGCAGGAACGAGCCGAGAAGGCAGACAAGAGTCGCCGCGAGCTCATCGTCAACGCGTCGCACGAGCTGCGGACCCCTGTCGCCAGCATCAGCGCGCACGTGGAATCGCTTCTCAAACCAGGGCGCGAGATGGATGAGGAGACGCGCAAGTATCTGGGCGTCGTGGCTGCTGAGACGAACCGTCTCGGATCGCTGGTCGACGACGTGCTCGTGCTGGCCAGGGCGGATGCCGACGAGCTGCGCCTCAGCGTCCGCCCGGTCGATGTTGCCGCGGTGATCGACCAGGTCTGCGAGACCCTCGCTCCGTTGGCCAGGCGCGAGCGCAACCTGAGCCTAGTGCACTCGAGCGTGCAGGTACTGCCGCGTGCGATGGCCGACCGCGACCGCCTCGCGCAGGTTCTGACCAACCTGGTCCGGAATGCGGTGAACAACACGCCAGAGGGAGGCATCATCTCGGTTGAAGCCGCGCCGGCCGGCGATCGCGTTGTCATCACCGTCTCCGACACCGGGATCGGCATGGAGGAGGCGGACCTGAAGCGGATCTTCGACCGCTTCTATAGGACCGACCAATCACGGGCGCGCGACACGGGCGGCACCGGGCTCGGCCTGGCTATCGTCCAGGACCTGGTGACGGCGATGGGCGGATCGATCGAGGCCGACAGTGTTGCCGGGCGAGGCAGCGTGTTCCGGGTGTTGCTTGCCCGCGAGGCGAACTGACCGATGGCTTCGATCCTCGTCGTGGAAGACGAATCGGCGATGAACGACCTCATCCGTGCCGAGCTGGAAGCGGAGGGCCATGTCGTCCGCCAGGCGCACGACGGAGCGACCGCTCTCAGGATGGTGCGTGAACTGGCGCCCCAACTGGTGATCCTGGACTGGATGCTGCCAGGGCTCGATGGGCTGTCGGTCTGCCGCCAGCTGCGGCGTGAGTACCTGATGCCCATCATCATGCTCACCGCGCGCGGCGAGGAGGTCGATCGCGTGCTCGGTCTGGAGGTCGGCGCGGACGACTACCTGGTCAAGCCATTCGCCGTGCGCGAGCTGCTCGCGCGGGCCCGCGCCGCGCTTCGCCGCGTGGAGCTCGAGGCGAGGCGCGGCCAGGCCACCATCGACCACCCGAAGACAATCGAGCGCGGCCCGCTGCGCATAGACCCGGACTCGCATCGCGCCACCCTGAACGGGATCGAGCTCGGCCTCACGCCAAAGGAATTCGAGCTGCTGCACCTGTTCGCGGCGAATCCGGGGCGCGCGTTCAACCGCGAGTTCCTCATCGAGCGCATCTGGGGCGGGGACTTCGAAGGAATCGATCGCGCGGTTGACAACCATGTGCGGCGTCTTCGCCAGAAGCTGGGCGATTTTGGCGAGCAAATCGCAACCGTGCACGGCATCGGCTACCGCTTCAGCGGGTGAGTTTGCCTTGCCCCTCGCCCCTCGTTCCTCGCTCCTCGCCCCTCACCCTGACCCTCTCCCCTAAAAGGGGAGAGGGAACGCTGAAGAGCACTACGGACGTCTCGATCTGGCGATCCGGCACCGTCCAGTAGGTCTTGAGCAGCGCCGTCTTGTGCTCGGGCGAGGCGAGCTCGAAACCGTGACGGCGATAGAAGCTGATCGCCCAGTCGGCCGCCGCCCAGGTGCCGATCAACATCCGCCTCTTGCTCAGGCCGCGCAGGTGCTCGAGGAGAGCGCCGCCGACGCCGCGTCGCTGGCTTTCGGGCAGAACGTAGGCATGGCGGATCAGGTCGACGTCCAGCACGAGCTGGATTCCCATGATGCCGAGGAGCACGCCGTCCGACTCGTAGCCCCAGAACGTCACCCCCGCCGCGATCTCGCGATCAAGCTCCTCGGCCGGCATGTAGGGCTCGTGCCAACGATCGGCCGGGATGACGTCGCGGTACGCCTCGGCTGCGCGATTGATGATCGCGAGAATTGGAGCGCGCTCGTCATCGCGACATAACCGGATCGTGGTCATGACCTCAATTCGCGCTGGATGCCGCCCAGATATTGATACCGCTCTCGGTTGCATGCCGATCGATCTCCTGGAGCTCACCGGGCGAGAACTCGAGCTTCTCCAGGGCGGCCACGTTCTGCTCCAACTGGGCAACGCTGCTGGCCCCAACCAGAGCCGAGGTCACGACGGGGTCGCGCAGGGTCCATGACACCGCCATTTGAGCCAGCGACTGGCTTCGCCTTTTCGCGATCTCGTTGAGGGCGCGGATCTTCGCCAGGTTGGCGTCGGTCAGCATCGCCTGCGACATCGAGCCGGGATGGCTGGCGCGCGAGCCTTCGGGCACGCCGCTCAGATACCTGTCGGTGAGCAGCCCCTGCGCGAGAGGTGAGAAGACGATGCACCCGATGCCGTCCCCCTTCAGCACGCCGATCAGGTCGTTCTCGATCCATCGGTTGAGCATCGAGTACGACGGCTGGTGGATCAGCAGCGGCGTACCCAATCCGCGCAGGATGTCCGCCGCCTCACGCGTGCGGCGTGCCGAATAGGACGAGACACCCACATACAGGGCTTTGCCCTGGCGCACCGCTATGTCCAGGGCGCCCATGGTCTCCTCGAGCGGAGTCTCCGGATCAAACCGATGCGAATAGAAAATGTCCACGTAGTCGAGGCCCATTCGCTTCAGGCTCTGGTCCAGGCTGGCCAGCAAGTACTTGCGCGAGCCCCACTCGCCATATGGGCCAGGCCACATCTCGTAACCGGCCTTCGTCGAGATGACCAGCTCATCACGGTGGCCGGCGAGGTCGGTGGTGAGGATCCGGCCGAAGTTTTCTTCGGCCGACCCAGGCGGCGGGCCGTAGTTGTTGGCCAGGTCGAAATGGGTGATCCCGAGGTCGAACGCGCGGCGGACGATCGCGCGCCGGCGTTCGGACGGCGCGTCGCCGCCGAAGTTCTGCCACAGCCCCAGGGAAATCGCCGGCAGCTTGAGACCGCTTCGGCCCGAGCGGCGGTACTGCATCCGGATGTATCGGTCGTTGTGATCCCCCGCCATTCGAATCTCCTAACTGATCCGCGCCGTGCCCTAATCCGATGGGTCGAATTTCAATGTACCGTTAAGGACGTGCCGCGCCGCAAGCGACGATTGACGCAAGCTCCACCAACAGCGAAACCTCAGAGCAGCGACCAGGCTCCCGGTGAGGAGACCGTCCAGGTCAACGACCAATACAAAGGCGGGGGCCCTGCGCCAGTGCCCGGACCGAGAGAGGACGCCCAGCACCAGACCGGCGGCTAGCGTCACGACCCCGATCTGGCCTTATCCCGTTAATCCCGTGGTTAACGGGCCGATACTCCTCGGGTACCGAATTTGCCGCCAGGATCGGGCGCCACGCGGTCGGTAACCTCCGACCCGAAGTAGCTAAACGACAGGCGGAAGCGCGGCCAGCAGCGCCGCGGCCGCAACGACCAGCAGCGCCGCCGCCAGCTCGGGACGGTGACGCCGGAGGATCGCGGCTGACAGCGCGGTGCCGACGACGACAACCTTGAGCAGCAGGACACGTCCATACGCTGTTGTGAGCAGCCCGCTGCCGAAGCCCGTGTGGATCAACGCCAGGACGATCCCGGTGCCGACGGCGATCGACAACGTCGCAACTGCATATCTGGCAAAGCGCCTGTCGGGCGCCCGCACGAATGCGACCAGCCCACCGACCCACAGTCCCATGGCGCAGACGTGCACCGCCACCAGAAGCTGGCCGGCGCCCGGAAGCCCCGGGATCGCATGCGCGCTCAGGCCGTCCAGAACCGCGACGACGACGCCCAACCCGAGCAGCACCCTGTACCGGCGTGATGCGATCAGCGTCCAGACAAGCAATGCAGCGCCGAGCCGGAGACCGAGCAGCCGCCCGAAGCTGGAGTCGAGGACGGCGAGTGCCGTATCCCCATCAAAGCTGAGGCTGGCGAGCTGGCCGAGCAACGCGATCGGTTCCGCGGCGATCAGCAAGATCACACCGGCCCCCGTCAAGCGCACGAACCGTTCGCCTGGCTGGATCAGCGCCTGATATCCGACGATGCCGAACACCAGGGCGAAACCGACAAAGTGCACCAGGCGGGCGAGTGCCTGCAAAGCGAGCCCGAGGGGAGTCGCGGTTCCGATCTCGGGAGAGTCGAGCAGGGTCGAATACGGGTTCGCGCTGGACCGGCCGACCACGAATCGAAAGGCTCCGCGCGAGGGATGCGTGTCCGCGGCAAGAATTTGCCAGCTCACGACGTACGTCCCAGTCTCCGAAGACCTGAGTGCAGCCGACAGCACCGAACCTCTCGCCGTGGCGGGCGCGGCAACCTGGTTGCCGGTTGGGCTGAATACCTTGATGCCGGCGCCCGCAGGCGTGACGGGCTCGTTGAAAATCAAGGTGACCGTGGTGGCCACGGACTGCAGCACTGAGTCCGGTGCAGGATTCGACTGAAGCAGTTGGGCGTGCGCGGAAGCGCCTTGTGGGAGCAAGGCGGCCACGATCGCAAGTCCGGCGACCGAAAGCCACCGCGCCCTTCTCAGGAGTAGGCGGGGGCCTCCACCCCGATGCCAGGCTCGCGCAGCGTGACGGGTCCTGGCCGCTCTCGAGCGATCCGAAGCACGAGCCCTGCCGCAACCAGGCACAGGAGTCCGGAGCTCATGAACGCCAGCTGGTAATCACCGAAAACCGTCCTCACCGCTCCCGCCGCGAACGCGATCGACGCCGCCCCGAGCTGGTGGGCGGCGAAGATCCATCCGTAAACGATGGCGAAGTTCTGCTGGCCGAAGACCCGCCGCGCCAGGTACACGGTTGGCGGCACGGTGGCAACCCAGTCCAGCCCATAAAAGACGATGAAAAGGATCAGGCCGAACTGCGCGGTGCCGAACACATAAGGAAGGAGGAGCAGAGACAGGCCGCGCAACCCGTAGTAACAGAACAGAAGCCATCGGCTGTCGAAACGGTCGGTCAGATAACCCGACGCCAGCGTGCCGATCACATCGAAGACGCCAATCACGGCCAGCAGGCTTGCCGCCGTCACCTCAGCCATCCCGTGGTCGATCGAAGCCGGGATCAAATGCGTGCCGATCAGCCCGTTGGTCGACGCTCCGCAGATGAAGAAGCTACCCGCGAGCAGCCAGAAGTCGCGCGAGCGCACGCCCAGGCGGAGACCTCGAAACGCGTTGAGGATCGGGCTCCCGGTCGCGGCCGGCGTGATGTCGGCCTCGGTCGCCCCGTAAGCGCGAAGCCCAACGTCGCTCGGGCGATTGCGCAGAAACAAGGCGACCACCGGCACAACGGAAAGGGCCGCGACCCCGACGGTGATCGCTGCCCAGCGCCAGCCGGCGTTTTGCGCCAGCCAGCCAAGCCCAGGCAGGAAGATCAGCTGCCCGGTTGCGCCGGCGGCGGTCAGGGCGCCAAGCACCAGTCCCCTGCGTCGGACGAACCAGCGGCTCGCCACGGTCGCAGCGAGAACGGACGCCATGCACCCGGTGCCAAGCCCAACGACCACTCCCCAGAGCAGGTAGAGCTGCCAAGGTGCGTTCATCACGGTCGTGAGGAGCGCGCCCGTCGCGACCGTGACGAGTGCGCCGACGATCACCACTCGCAAACCAAACCGCTCCATCAGCGCCGCGGCAAACGGGCCGGTCAGCCCGAAAAGGATGAGGTTGATCGACACCGCGACGGAGATGACGGCCCGGTTCCACCCGAATTCGTCCTGGAGCGGCACGATCAAGACGCTCGGCGTGGCGCGGAAACCCGCGGCGCCCATCAGCGCGATGAAAGTGACGGCGGCGACAATCCAGGCGTAGTGGACCCTTCTCACGTGACGATCCGAGAATATTCGAATGTCCCGGTGCCTCGAACGCCTGACGGAACGCTAGGCGACCATCTCGGCTGAACCGGTGCCGTGCCCGATCGGGTCAGATGCCGGACGGCTTCCGAAGCCGGTGAGAATCGTTTCGAGGACAGGCAATGCATGGAGCACCTGCTTCGATCTGATCAACAGGTCCCACAGGGGCTCGAACTTCTTCCATCCGCCGGCATAGGCGAGGTGCCGCAACCGAGGTCTGAGGCCGGCCTTGGACGACGCGCCTCGCCAGATCGATCCCCACCGATAGAAATCGCGGTATGCCCGCCAGTAGCCGGCTTCCAACTCTTGCGCCGTAAGCCTCTGCGGCTTGAAAACCACGTGGCGCGTGTCGAACAGATCCCAGTCGTGGTGCAGCACCCGCCCTTCCGCTTCCATCCGTTGGTACAGGGCGGTGTCCGGGTAAGGGGTGAGGATGTGATAAGTCGCTGTTTCGATGCCGTTTTCGACGGCCCACTCGACGGTGCGATCGAAGACGTCTGGGCCGTCGTGGTCCATTCCGAAGACGAAGCTGCCGTTCACCATCACTCCAAGGTCGTGCAGCCGGCGGATCGCCTGTCCGTAATCGCGACCGATGTTCTGGTACTTCCGCTGCTCCTGCAGGTTTGCCGAGTTCACCGTTTCGAATCCGACGAACAGGCTGCGCAAGCCTGATCGCACCGCTTTCTCCAGGACGACCGGTTGCTCGAGCACCGACTTCACCGTCCCGGCTGCCTGCCAGAGCCGCCCCATTCCCTCCATCCCGTCGAACAGGGCCGCGGCGAACTTGGGATTCCCGAACAGGTGGTCGTCGAGAAAGTAGAGGTGCCTTCCCGGTAATCGGTCGATCTCGGCCAGCGCGCGATCAACGTCCTGCGTGTAGAACTGCTTACCTCCCTGGAAGAAGGCGACCTTGTAGCAGAAGTCACACACGTGCGGGCAGCCGCGAGAGACCACGATTGAATTCGGCACGAGGTACAGGTTCCGTTTGATTAGGTCGCGCCGAATTGGTGGGAGGGCGGCCAGAGTTCTGTCGCGCGACGCGTAGCGGGGCGCGGGCACTCCTCGGCGGAGGTCGTCCAGGAACTGCGGCCACGTATCCTCGCCCGGGCCCAAGAAAATGTGATCCGCATGGGCTGCCGCTTCATCGGGAAGCGAGGTCACGTGCAGCCCGCCGAGGGCGACCCTGGTCCCGCGGCGCCGGTAGTGGTCGGCGATCTCGTAAGAACGTCGCGCCGACGTGATGTAAACCTGGATCACGACAAGGTCGGGCTCGTCGTCCAAGCGCAGCTTTTCGACGTGCTCGTCGCAGATCGTGACGTCGTCCTCATCCCGCAGGTAAGCGGCGAGCGTGGCGACACCGAGCGGCGGAAAGAGGGAGTATTTGATCGGTCGGAAGAACGGACTCGTGGCCTCGGTGAGGGCGGGCAAGATCATCTTGACCCTCACCAGGTCTGGCCCTCCGCCCTAGGCATACTCCATGAACGGGAATCCCAGGCGAGGAGTTACAGGCGGCACATGTCAGCCGGTGGGCTGGAATTCCACCGCGTGTCGATGCAACGTTATCGTCGCCAGCTCGTGCAGCCCATCGCAGTAGGCCCAGAGGTTTGGCGGGACCGAAGCGAGCGGCTGCCAGGCCGACCACAGCCGGCCGGAATTGAAACCTAGGCGGACATGCATCGAGGCCTGGTTGAGCGCCTGTGGGCTGAAGACGACGTCGGAGTAGGGCGAGGCCGCCGTCCACACCTTGTTGGAGATTGCCATTGAATGCGCGACATCCAGCAGCGTGCGTTCCTCGTCGGTCGACAGAGCCATCTCTGCGAGCTCCACGCCCTCATTGCCAAAGGAAAAGCGCTGAGGCGGGATGAGCCAGAATCGGAAGCGCTGCGGGGTGACCTCGATCTCGATCGACGTCAGCACTTCCTGCTCAGGCGCAGGTGTCAGGCTGAGAGCTTCAAGCAGCATTCTGGCTCTCCTGGAGGGAAATGCGCCGATCTCCTTTCAGAGATCGGCGCGGTCTTGGGGGGATGCTCCAGTTATATGCGCGGCGGCTTCAAATGTCGCCATATGAAGACGCGGTGTCATCCATACAAAAGGATGGCTGGGTATTAGTCCGGCTCGGGCTTACCCACGTCGATCAGACCCAATCGGGCGGCAGCGATCACAGCCTGAAGCTTGGAATGAACGCCCAGCTTGTCTATCAAATGGCCGACATGCCACTCGATCGTGTTGGCCGCGATGCCGAGATGGTGCGACATGTCGGCAGTGCTCTCCCCTTGAGCCAGCAGCTCCAGGATTTCCAATTCCCTGGCTGTCAACAGTCCCGCGCGACGGTGCCGTTCCGCTTCCTTCTCAACCGCCGACCGCCGGCGCGCGATCGCCTTGGCGAACAGTGAGACCGGGATCAGGACTTCACCCCTGCTCGCGCGCTTGACTGCCTCGACGATCTGGTCCGCAGTCGCCGATTTGGTCAGGTAGGCCATGGCCCCCGCGTCAATTGCGTCAAGCAGCGCGGTATCGGATTCTTCGGCTCCATGGAAGACGATAGGAACGTTGGGCAACCCAGCCCGAATCGCCGCTGCCGCGGCTGGGCCGCTCATGTCGGGCAGGGAGAAATCCATCACGACCACGGCGGCTCTTTGATTCAACGCGGCAACCGCCGCTTCAGCGCCGGTCCGGGCGATGCCGCATACCTTGAGGTCCGGTTCCCGTTCGAGAATCCCGGCGATCGCGGAAGCCAGCAGAGGATGGTCGTGTACGACAAGGACTCGAAGCGCTTCTGCCTGCTGCATCGCTACTACGTCCTGGTCCTGGTACCGCCCTGGTAAAGCGCTCACTTACATGTCCGTCAAGTTTCGACTTGAAGCGTATGGCTGCGTACTGATTCTCAGTCCCCATCCAACAGGGTGAATTCGCTACCCAACCGGGTAGATTGTCTAAAGAGCCGTCATTTTTCGCCTGTTTCTTAACAATCGCTTAATAAGTCGGGGCCGGACCGCTGCGAGCGGCCGCCGCATCGGAGCTGCTCCGTCCAGGGTCCCGCTTGCTCGCCGGCCGGCCCAGCACCCATCATCCGCGGGCTGCGCCGCCGGTAGTCCAGCCGCCTGATTTGTTTCTTGGATGTACGGCTCGGGGGCCTCGGGCTCCCATGCCGAATCCAAACCAAGGAGGTAAGGAAGAGATGGTTGCGGCTTTGATCGTTCTCGTGCTGCTCCTCCTGCTCTTCGGTGGCGGAGGACTGTTGTCCGCGTCGATGCACATCCTGTGGATCATTCTGGTGATTGGTCTGATTCTCTGGTTGCTGGGCTTTTTCATGCGCGGCAGCAGCGGCGGTCGCTGGTACCGCTGGTAGGCCTTCGCTGCGGCGAGCGCGTTGAGCGCTCGCCGCGGTGACCACGCAGCTGGCTTTGCAGGTCAGACCTCGATTATCTGACGATCTCCACGAGCAACACCCATGCGCCGATGATGGCGGCGACCATCGCGGCAATCAGGGCCGGCAGCACCCAGTACAGTCCGCCCCCGTTGCCAATCAGGAGAGAGACCGCGCCAATGACCAGGAACAATGGTCCCATGTGGTCGCCCACGACTCTCATGACGAAGTTGGTTCTCGTGACGCCCAGGGCGCGCCTAGGGGCGCGAATGTGGATGTAGCCGAGCAGGCTCGACATCACAATCGCTATGACGAGAATTTCGATCGATGCTGCGGCGACCATCTGGCCCGGCATCAGCAGGAGGGTTGCAAGGACCAAAACCGCGACGAGCAGAAGCAGCACCTCCACCGCCCGCGCGACCAGTCCAGGCCCTTTGATGACCTTATCGAGATTGATCGACAACGCCACGAATAGCAAACCGGTCAGCGCAGCGGAGGAGCTCGCGACCGCGGTGAAAGCAGCTGCCCAGCTGTCAGGCCTGTACGCCTCCACGGACGCTATTTTGAAAGCTTTCGGCTCGAGGCTGGGGGCTGTTTAGAGAGTGAGCCGGATGCCGACCCGCTCCTTTAGCGCGCGGTCGTAGACAAGGCGCGCCGCAGCGGCATCTTCGACCGCGTGACCGGTCGACTTGTAGAGCGTGATTTCGTCATGAGACTTGCGCCCAGGTCTGCTGCCTTGCAGCACCTCGCCAATTTCTGTGACGGTCTCAGGATCGATGCCTTGCAGCTCGACGGCGCCGGCAGGTGGTGCATTGGTCACGGCGCCGCGCCACTCGACGAAGACTCGACTCGCTGAGACCGTTTCCGGATCCACCTCCGGACCGAATGTTCCGCCGACCGAGCTGACGTGGGTCCCGGGCGACAACCAGTCGCGCCTGATGATCGGCTCACGAGCGTCAGTGCAACATGCGACGACGTGGGCCCCGCGAACGGCTTCCTCTATGGATGCGGCCACGTGCGCTGCGGGATGCGTCGCCGCGAGCTTCTTCGCGTGCTCGAGATTTCGCGATGCGACACGGATTTCCCGGAAGTCCCGCACATGGGGAAACGTCTGCAGGTGCGACCAACCCTGGGTACCGGCTCCCAGGATGGCGAGCACGTCCGAGTCGGGGTTGGCCAGCGCCTTGGTGGCGACGGCCGCGGCCCCGCCCGTTCGAATCGCCGTGATGTAGGTCGCATCCATCACGGCAAGGGGAGTGCCCGTCTGTTCATCGAACAGCGTGATGAGCCCTTGGTGCGAGTCCAGGCCGGCCTCATGGTTGGCCGGGAAGACGCTGACGAGCTTCGCCTCGAGAGCAACATCGGCCAGGTATCCAGGCATCGAGCCCAGCAGGCCCCGAGTGCCCACGCGGGCTGCCGTCCGCGGCGGCACCGACGCGGCGCCGCTGGAAAGGAGAACGAAGGCCTTGCCCAGTGCATCGAGCATGGCGTCGACGTCGAGCAGATTTTCGACATCGCGCCGGCTCAAATAAAGAAGCTCAGCCACTGGGACGTCGCATCAATGTCCCAGGAGCCGCCACACCTCGCGGAACGGCGCGAAGAACGAATCCCACGAGGACTGAAAGGTCCTGGGCGCGAGCCGATACAGTCCGTAGTTGAGCACGACGCTCGCCGCGAGAATGCCCAGCCAAAAGAATCCCGCTGCGCGATCTCTGCGCGATCGCAGCATGACCAGGGCGCCAATGGTAATACCCAGCATCAAAAGTACCGTCCACGCGGCCTCGACGAAATGCCCAATCACCAGCGCCACGTGAGCGACAGCTGCAAGAACAGATCCGAGTCCGGTCGAGGTCGCAGCCACGATCAGACCGAGCCCTGCGACTACCAGGGCCGGAGCCAGAACCTGACGCGGCAGGGGGCTTTCCTGCAGCTCCACGGTCTCCTTTCCACCAATCGTGGATGTGAAGACACCGATCACCCCGTCCCTTGCAACCATGCCGGCTCCGATCAGCGCTGCAACCCCCATGCCCAGGAAGGTCAGCTGTTCGAGCGAACGATGCCAAACGAGCCACCCCGCGAGAATCACGACAACGCCGGCTGCCGCGCCCACCCACACCCACCGAAAGCGCCGTGCGGCGAGGTGGGCCGCAGGCCCGGTCAGCCGCCGCGTCGGGCCGAGCACAGAGCGAGCGTACGGCATGGCCGAGGCCGCGCCACATGTAATGACGCGCGAGGCTTCGCATGGACGCATCGAAACCGGAAGTGGCGTAGGGGCGACCACTGGATCAGCAGTCGCCCCTTCGGGACCTAGTTGTTCCCGCCGCCCCCTCCGTTGCCGTTCGCGTCGTTGTTCTCGCTGACCGCGGCGAGGGCGTTCACCTCTCCGTGGCCATACCAGCCGTTGTACTCAGTGTCACCCTGACACTGCTGAGGCGCGTCGTTGTTGACAGAAGGAAACGGCGCGTACTGAGCCAGCCCGGCCGCCGTCGGGCAAGGCAGCGGATTGGCTGTGTCGTTGATTATCTCCTTGACCTTTTCAGGGTTTCTGACGCCCGTGCTTTCGATCAACGCCGCCACTCCCGCAACGTGGGGTGACGCCATTGACGTGCCTTGCAGATAGCAGTACTTCGCGGTTCCGTCAGACACCTGCCGGGTGCAAACGATGCTCACGGGATACGAAGGGAACGTAGACAGCACGCGCCCGTTCGGCGCCTCAGTCGTGCGCTGGAGGATGCTGTCGCCACCCGGCGCCGTGACCTGCGTCACTCCGATCCCATAGTTCGAGTAGAACGACTTGATCCTCAGGTTGCCGTCGGCGGTGACCCCGAGGACTCCTGGGACCTCGACCGGGACGATCTTGCAGCTGTTGTTGACCGGCCGCGTCACAGGTGTCGTGTTGTCGGGACTCTGGCGGTCCTGCGTCGGGTGGGCAAGGTCGTCGCTGAAGTTGCCCTCGGCCGCGACGTTGAAGACCCCATGCCGAGTTGCAAACCTGATGGCCCGCGTTTCAGCCGTCAGGATTGCAGCTTCCGCCGGGTCGCTCGGGCAGTTCCAGTAAAACGGGTCGGCGAAGTAGCTGTTGTTGGTGACGTTGATGTGGTGCGAGCCCGCCCACATGAAGGCGCAAACGACAGCTTCGGGAAAGAAGAACCCCTGCGAGTCGCCGGCCTTGATGGCGGCGAGCCTCACGTTGGGCGCCACGCCGACGATGCCGATGCCGTTACGAGCTGCGGCGATGGTGCCGGCGGTGTGCGTGCCGTGTCCGTTGTCGTCCTTCCACGCCGAAGGCGCTGTGTTGGGACTCCCACCAATGCACGAAACGCTCTTGGCAAAGTCGAGATTCGGGCTGAGGTCAGGATGATTGAAGTCGGCGCCCGTGTCGATGTCGCCGACCGTCACGGAGCGCTTGCCGCTTGTGATCGACTGCGCCTGGAAAGCGTGAATCTGACGCATGTCCCACTGCAGCGACGAGAGATTGTCACCTGGAGCCGGTGTCACGGTGGGTGTTGAGTCCGAACCGCCGGCGTCCGGCTGGGCATCCCTCAGCCTGGTTACGCCCTTGCTGGTCGGGGCAACCGCATCGACACGGGAATCGGCCAGCACCTTGGACGTGAAATCGGAGTGGGTCGACTTGGCGACGGCGATGCCGATCTGGTCGTAGTTGTAGACCAGGCTGCCCCCCGCGCCATGGACCACGGCCGGCGCATCTTGCGACGACGCGCCGTCTTTGTAGACGACGAGGTAGGTGTCAAGCGAGCCCGTAGTGGCCGCCTGGACCGGACTTGGCGGCATCCCCAGAACGATCAGGGATCCGGCCCCCAATAACGCACCGAAACGACGGGCTAGACGAACGGAAACCCCGGATCGCCACATCTCAATTCCCCCCATGCGATGGCCACCGAGTAGCGAAAGGAATCTTATCAACGCACGTGGTGAGGTCAAATAGCCGGTGGTTTGCGGATTAGCGCCCGAGCACACTAGTAGAGGACGCGCGCAAAACAAGTGCTGGCCTATTGACAACGGCGCGCACTTCCCTATGCTCGGGGTTCTCCGCACGGGCGCGTACGCCCGGGTACCGGGGCACGGGGCAGGAAAAATGCAAGGGGTGTCGCGAGGCGCGTGGACCCGCCGCCTCTTGCGCGTGCCGATCGCCGGCGTGGCGGTCCTGCTGCTAGCTCCGACCCCGGCCGAGGCGGCCAGCTCGCCCACCGGCTCGAGCCAGGTCGTGGCGCCGGCCGGCCACCTGAATGCGAGGCTCCTGGCGCCGCCGGCGGCTGGCCACCGATCGACGACCCGCTCAGATCAGCAGCTGCGGACGATGCATTCGGATGCGCTGAAGACGGCCAAAGAGCGGGCTTCCGGCGCTGCCTCGCCGTCCCGTGCCGTCACGGCGCAGACAGCCCCGGCCGCTGCGCCCACGGGCGCGGTCTTCAACGGCCTGAACAAGCCTGGGCTGTCGGCGGCGGACGAGGGCAGCGCCGCGACGCCCCCTGACTCCACAGGAGCGATCGGGCCGACCCTTTACGTCGAGATGGTCAATCAGCTGGTGGGCGTGTACGACCGCAACACGCTCTCGCTCATCAGCAGCACCGACTTCGGCACCTTCGCCCATGTGCCCGCCGGCCTCGGCACGAGTGACCCACAGATCCAGTGGGACCCGGTCGCCAATCGCTGGCTCTACGCGATGGTCGGCATCGCCACCGGTGGCAACTACCTGTTGTTCGGATGGACGAAGACCGCCGACCCGAGCAACCTCACCGGCGGCTGGTGCAACTACGGTGTGAACACCACCAGCAACCTCCAGGATTATCCGAAGCTCGGTCACGACGCGCACTGGCTGACCATCGGATCCAACGTTTACAGCGACACCAGCTCGAGCTATCCGTTCGTCACGGCGCAGATCTGGGCCTTCCCGAAGCCCGCGGCGACGGACTCCACGTGCAGCTCGGGCGTCAATGCA
>Ga0209220_1000185_pt1 | contig 26280 bp, 26 predicted proteins | sample BlaSpr_A8_OM3_M3_FD_187984 | JGI IMG/M metagenome (GOLD analysis project Ga0209220, IMG submission 187984) | Forest soil microbial communities from Thunder Bay, Ontario, Canada - Black Spruce, Ontario site 2_A8_OM3_M3 (SPAdes) (version 2) | ecosystem: Environmental > Terrestrial > Soil > Boreal... | reverse complement strand
GCTCCGCCGCCTCCACCACCGCCGCAGCCGTCCGCCACCGCTAAGAGTGCGCAAATAAAAAATGCCGCCGCAGGCCGCAGATGCATCGGTTGTCCCTCCGTGCTCGATGGTTCGCCGTACGCCTTATGCCTCTTCCTTTACTATCGTCACCTGCGCGCGATTCGACACCCACCGTCCCGCCGACGCCGCAAAGACCAGCGCTGCGAGGATGCCAACAATGACGATGTGCTGAAAAAACGGCCCCTGCTCTTTCCAGACGTCGTAGATGAGAAATGCGAGCGTCCACAGAGATCCGATGACCGGCAATATGACGCCGCTGACCAGATGGCGGTCTTTGCCGCTCTCTTTGATATGAAGGTAAGCGCACGCCAGGCCGCCCGCGATGAACGTGCAGCCCAAGAAAATCGAAGAGCCTCCCACGACGGTGAGCAGCGTATCGCGCGCGTTGCTGAAAATGCCCGACAGCAGCATTACGGCGGCACACGGAATGCCGGCCGCCAGGATGGCCGCCCAGGGGGAGCCATAGCGCGGGTGTACGGCGGAAAGAACTTGCGGCAGCAAGCCGTCGCGGCTCATCGCGAAAATACCGCGCGCGAGAACAAAAATCGTCGTCCAGAGCGCGGCTGCGCTCGACACGAGCACGGCCGCCGTCATGAGCAATGAAACCCAGCCGTCACCGAGCAACGTCGCAACGTACGCCAGAGCGTCTTCTTGATGTTTGGTAAAACCTTCGACGGTCCCCACGCGCAGGAAAGCAACCATGCAAATCCACACGATTGCCATGGTGGCCAATAACCCGATAATTGCGCCCAGCCCGGGGTTGATGGCCGGCCCGTGTGACTCCTCAGAACTATAGTTCGAGGCTTCCCAACCGGCGGAGATCCAAATCGAAAGGACAGCCGCGGCGATAAGGCCGCTGATACCGGTGGCGCCGATCGCAAATCCTATCGGCGCATGATCGGGGGGCGGCGTGCCCGTAAACGGATGAAAAAACGCCATCCCTGCGATGAGCAGAATTGCGAAGAGCTCAAAATAGAGAAACACCGCTGACAAGCGTGCGGTCGGACGCGCGCCGATGATGAGAAAATAAATGGAAAACGCGATCCAGAGCACGCCGGCTACCCCGACGGCAATCGGCGACCTCGAAACGTGCGGCAGCAAGTTGAGCGTGTAGACGCCGCTCGGTACGGCAGTGGCGATCGTGCCGAAGTAATAGGCCAGAATGACAAGCAGCGCGGTGAACCAGCCGACGCGATTGCCGAATGCGATGCGAGCCCAGCTGTAGGCGGCTCCGGCGGACGGCCTCTTTGTCGTGAGCCGCATGAACCCGATCGCGATAAATGTTATGGGGATCGTGGAGACGATGAGCGCGAGCGGCGCTCCCACGCCGGCCACCGCCACGACCAAACCCATGACTGCCGCCAGGCTATAGGCGGGCGCCATGCTCGAAGAAGACAAGACGAAAAGATCCAGGAGAGACAACGAACGGAGCAGGCGGTTGACCTTAGGGGGAGGCGCGCTCGGATTTTGCACGCTGGCCGGTTCGCTGCCGCTACTCGCGTTTACTCGCGGCGAGAAAGAAAGTCTTCATGCTCGCGACGCTCGCAATGCCAATAACAATGCAGCCACCGCGGCACGATGTTGCACCGCCCCGCGACCGCCGGGTATTTGTCTGCGCTTTACTTCTACTTTCCCGTCATGTTCGGCGACGCCGATGTAGACGAGGCCGACGGGTTTTTCCTCGCTGCCGCCGCCGGGCCCGGCCACGCCCGTAATAGAGACTCCCAGCGTGGCGTGCAGGCTTTCGCGAATACCGATCGCCATCGCGATCGCGACTTCTTCGCTGACCGCTCCGTAGCGCTCGATGTCCTCGGGTGCCACGTTGAGCAGGTCGATTTTGGCTTGATCCGAGTACGCTACGACGCCGCCGCAATAGTAGTCGGATGCGCCGGGCTCAGCGGTTATCAGCGCGCCTAGCGCGCCGCCCGTGCACGACTCCGCTGTCGCAATGGTCCAGCCGCGCGCGCGTAACGCCGCTCCTAAAGACGCCGCGAGCGTTTCGCCGGTGCTCGAAAAAACATCGTCGCCAAGACGTGCGCGCACGATAGGTTCGAGCGCATCGATCAGCGCGACCGCTCGCTCGTGCGACTCGGCCTTGGCGGTGAGCTTTACGTCAACTTGACCGAGGTGCGCCAATACGGCGATGCTTGGATTGGTGCTGCTGCGAAACAGATCTTGGATCCGCCGGTCGATTTCCGATTCTGATACGCCGGCGGTACGCAGCACACGCGTCACGATGGTCGCATTGAGGCCGAATTTCTTTTGCAGCAGCGGCATGGCGTGATTCCGAAGCATCGGCTCCATTTCTCGCGGCGGGCCGGGCAGCGCGATGATGATCTTCGGTCCAAGCTCGAGCGCAAAACCGGGAGCCGTCCCATGCGGATTTTCGAGCACGGCTGCACCGCGCGGGAAAGTCGCTTGACGCGCATTGTTCTCCGACATCGTGCGCTGCACGCGCGCGAACCATGCGCGCAATTCGTCTAAGGCAGCCTGGTTGGTTTCAAGTTCGCGGTTGGCAGCTTCAGCGATAGCATCGCGGGTGACGTCGTCTACCGTTGGACCAAGGCCGCCGGCAACCACCACGGCGTCGCAACGCTGCAGGGCCTCGCTTACCGCCTGGGCGATACGCCGCTGGTTGTCGCCCACGGACGTTTGGCGGAAGACGTCGATGCCGATCTCCGCCAAACCAGACGAGATGGCTGCCGTATTGGTGTCGACGAGCTGACCGAGCAGTAACTCGGTGCCGATCGTGATTATTTCGGCAGAGGGCACCGCCTAGGCGCCCGTAGCAGCGCGTTTCGGCTCGAGCAGTTCTACGGGGATGCCGTTGGGGTCTTCGACGAACGCGATGGAGCGCGTGCCGCTGGGAGATTTCTTCGGTCCCTTGATAACTTTCACGCCTTGGGACTGCAAGCGCGCGCAAAGCTCAGCGAGATCGCCGTCAACTTCGAGCGCCAGGTGCTCGTAGCGGTTGCCGACGGCGTACGGTTCATGCTCTTCGAGGTCGTAGACCAACTCGATGTACGCGTTCCAGTCTTTGCCGACGAACGCCATGTCGGCGTTGCCTTCGAAGTGCGCCTTATCGAGCAGCTTGAGGCCGAGCTTGTTCGTATAGAAGTCGATCGATTCGTCCATGTTGTTGACAAAAATAGACGTGTGCAGGTAGCGAGAAATAGCACGTTCCTCCCGTGTTAGTCCGGTGGCTTACTTTTTGTGGCTGCGGCTCACTTTTTGCAGCGGCGGCGCGTGGGCTTATGGAGTACCGACAACTCCCAGCGGTAGCCGTCGGGATCGTAAAACCACAAACCGATATTTTTCGAGCCCGAGGCTTCGGGGCCGATCTCATCTCCCGGATCTTCGAGCTTGACTTTCTTGCGTTTCAGCTCTGCCAGCGCTTGCTCGAGTGCACGCCTGCTGGGGAGATGGAACGAAACGTGATGCAAGACTTCCGGACGCGGCGTGCCTTTATGTAAAACAATAGTGACGTCATCGCTTCCCACGATCACGCCTCCGGGATACGAAAAGAGCTTCTTCGCGTTGAGCGTTGACGTCCACCACTTCGCGCTCTTTTTGGGGTCGCGCACCGAGATCCCGAAGTGACCGATGGTGCCCAGTTTTATTGGCATGTTGCTCCTCTAATAGTCTACCGGTCGCAAATAAAATTCGTTGATTGCGGTGGCTGAAACAACCGCTGTGGTCGGCAAATGACGTTTCCAGTGGGTCGAGTTGACTTTCTGGCTGACGAGCTGCACGTCGCGCTCGGCGAATCCTTGCTCCGTGATTTCGGCGAGTGTGTAGCCCGTGAGCAGTTGCTGCAAAATGCGGTCAGCCTTCTCATAGCTGATGCCGAGATCGTCCTCGTCGGTTTGACCCTTGATCAAATCGGCGGTTGCTGGCTTTTCTATGATGGCGCGAGGCACTCCTAAATGGCGCGCCAGCTGCCAGACTTGCGTCTTGAAAAGGTCGCCGATCGGGTTGATCGGCGGCGAATCATCGGCATGCCAAGTGAAGTAGCCTAACAACCGTTCGGATTTGTTGCCCGTACCCACGGGGATGCCGCCGTACTTGGCGGATTGATCGAACAACACGACCATGCGCATGCGCGCCATGACGTTGCCCTTGCGCCGTGGCGAAGCGTCGGCTTCTTGCTCGAGATAACCATCCACCGCGGAACTTATATCCACCACAAGATCACGTATGCCAGTTTCGCGGATTACTAAACCCGCGTGCGTGTAGCTCTCTTCACTTGACGTGCGATACGGCATGCGCACGCCGAGAACAGACCGTGGACCCAACGCTTTAGCGCATAGATATGCAACCACCGCCGAATCGACGCCGCCGGAAACGCCGACGACGGCGTTGCGCATCCCACGGCGCTTGACGATCTCATCGTAAAGAAATGCCGTGAGCCAACGCTCCGTGAGCGCGGGGTCCAGACGTAGGCTTTGCTCTGCATGCTGCGGCGCGTGGATGACGGAAAATTTTGCTCGGGCCATCGCTATTTTCTTTTCTTGCGGCCGCCGCTCGGACGCCGCTCGACTTCCTCATCCAACATGACGCTGAACTCCGCCAGATTGGCTTCCAAGTCGCCGAGCGCGGGCAACGCCGCGCGCGCGACGCTGACGTCGCGCAGCGATATCGTCGTGCGCACGATGGCCGCGCCGTCGAACGGCGCCTCAATCCGCAGATCGCCGAACGGTCCCATCACCTTCGAAGCTCCGGTAAAGCCCTTGCCGCCTTCAAATCCCACCAAGCCCGCGTACACGATGAACACACCGTGCTCGGCGGCCGCAACGCGCGTGATGTCGCGCCAGAGCCGTACGTTTGCCGGCTCCATATCTTCGAGTCCCCGGCCGGGCGACGCGCTGGGAATATAGATGATTTGAGCACCGCGCAAGGCGGCTATTGTGGCGGAAATCGCGTGGCATGCATCTTCGCAAATGAGAATCGCCGCGCGTCCGTGCGGCGTGTCGAAGGCCTCAATACCACGGCCGCGCGACACGAAGCGTTCTTCGTCGAAAATCCCGTAGGTCGGTAAGAAAAGCTTTCTGTGCACGTGGCGCAGCTGCGATCGTTGCCCAATCGTCGCGTAGAGTGCGCTGTTGTAGAGTTTGCCGGCGTCGTCTTCATAGAAGCCGAGGACAACGTCAAAGGGAGCGTGGTTCTTCCCGCATGCACGCGCCGCGAGTTTCTGGAGCCTGTCGACGACTGCTTTCGCGGCGCGAGCAACGTCGCGCACGCCGCCCTCGACGAAGTAACCGGACAAACAGGCCTCTGGAAAGGTGATGACGTTCGGAAAGCCTTCGCGATCGTGCCGCAGGGCTTCAAAAACTTGCTCGACCCGCTCAAAGTTCGCGTCGACATCGCCCTTGCGCGGAGCGAACTGGACGAGCGCGAGCGCAACCGCTTGGCGGTCTACGCGCATCGCGCCGTTCGCGCTAGGGGTGGCCATCAATCCCAGCGAGCGCGGCGCCTGCTTGGCAGCTTTTGTAGTCCGGCGAGGATCGGCCGGTCGTTTAGCTTTCACGACGATATTTGTTCCACGTTCCTGGCTTTCGCGAAGGCCAAAGACTATCCCCAAGGTGCAAAAACGGTGGATAAAAACGGGGGAAAACGGCGCAAATTCCCGAGATATTTGGGTTTGCGGTTGAACGAACGAGCGTTCGAAAAATCTCTTGCAACCAGCCCCTACACGCTATATAATGTGGTGAAAACCCCTCATTCAACACTATAGGTAGGGGTGACTTGTCATCTCTCGAACACACGTGTGAAGAGAGAGCGATGCAGATTTTCCACCTGGAAAGGGCTAGATAAACCCCATGAAGATTCAACGACGCTTTACCAAAGCTGGCGTAGATCCATTGGATGAAGTGCGTTGGGAAAAGCGTGAGTCGGTCATTCGTGAGCCCGACGGCACCGTGGTATTTGAGATGCGCGACATCGAGGTGCCGGCGGATTGGTCGCAAGTTGCAACCGATATCCTAGCGCAGAAATATTTCCGCAAAGCAGGCGTGCCGCAACCGGACGGCAGCCTCGGGCGGGAAACTTCTGCACGCCAAGTGGTGCGTCGGCTGGCCGGCTGCTGGACGGACTGGGGACGGCGCTACAAGTATTTCGATTCAGATGAAGACGCGGCAGCATTCGACGCCGAGATCAGCCATATGTTGATCCATCAGATGGCTGCGCCCAACTCTCCTCAATGGTTCAACACGGGGCTCGCCTACGCATACGGTATTACTGGCCCCGCTCAAGGGCACTACTACGTCGATCCGGACACCAAAGAGCTTCTCCGTGCCACCGATTCTTACTCGCATCCGCAACCACATGCGTGCTTGCCGGCGCATGCGCTCGTCAACACGCCCACCGGCCCGATACCAATCGGCGAAATCTACGAGCGTGATTTGCGCGGGCTGCAAGTGTTTGATAAAGAGGGCATCACCACGGTCGTCGCCGTGAAGAACAACGGCGTCAAGCCTGTCTATAAGATCTCTTTAGGCAATGACCGGTGTCTCGAGGCCACCGCAGATCATTTGGTGTTGGTCGCCGATCCGGTGTTGGGTCATATCTGGGAGCGCGTGGACGAACTCAAGGCCGGCTCGCGGCTGCTGCGCCGGTTTGATACGGAAATGGCTCAGTTCCTGAGCGTGCTCAAGGTGCAGGATCTGCACAATCCGGTTGCACCCGATATTCTTCCGGCGTTACAGCGCTTGGCGCAGACAGCACTCGCAACGCTCGCGGCCTCCGTTTTGCACGAGATCCAGGTGACGTCCATTGACGCGGTGGGCGAACAGGTCGTCTACGATATAGAGACCGAGAGCCATACGTTTCTCACGAACAACATCGTCGTTCATAATTGCTTCATCCAATCGGTTGAAGACGATCTTGTAAATGATAATGGCATTATGGATCTTTGGGTCCGTGAAGCTCGCCTCTTTAAATACGGAAGTGGCACTGGCTCGAACTTCTCCAACATCCGGGCTGAGGGTGAAAAACTTTCGGGCGGTGGTTCTTCCAGTGGTCTCATGTCTTTTTTGCGCGTGGGAGATCGCGCTGCGGGCGCCATCAAGAGCGGCGGCACGACGCGCCGTGCCGCGAAGATGGTTATCTTAGACGCAGACCATCCGGATATTCGAAAGTTTGTCAATTGGAAGGTTGAAGAGGAAAAGAAAGTTGCCGCGCTGATCGCCGCGGGCTACGACAGTTCGTATGAGGGCGAAGCCTATAACACCGTATCCGGACAGAACTCAAATAATTCTGTTCGCATCTCCGACAAATTCATCGATGCGGTCCGCAATGACGGTCAGTGGGATTTGCTTTGGCGTCGTGACAAGACCGTCGCCCGAACGATTCGTGCGCGCGATCTGTGGGATGAGATAGCACGCGCAGCATGGGCGTGCGCGGATCCAGGCATTCAATACGATGACATCATCAACTCGTGGCACACGTGTCCGGCTGGCGGGAGAATCCGCGCAAGTAATCCGTGCTCCGAATATATGTTCCTCGACGATACCGCTTGCAATCTCGCCAGTCTCAACTTGATGAAGTTCTACGACACAGAGAAGAATCAACTCGAGGTTGATTCCTTCAAACACGCCACGCGTCTGTGGACGATGGTGCTTGAGATCTCCGTGCTCATGGCGCAATTTCCAAGTCCGGAGATTGCTCGCAAATCTTATGAGTATCGGACCTTAGGTTTGGGGTATGCAAATCTCGGCACGCTCTTGATGGTTGCCGGCATTCCCTACGATTCTGCGCGAGCGCTTGCCGTCTCGGGCGTGATCTCGGCCATACTTACCGGAGAATCGTATGCCGCGTCAGCGGAGATGGCGGCAGAAGTTGGTACGTTCCCGCGATACAAAGACAACGCCGACCACATGCTTCGTGTCATGCGCAATCATAGACGTGCTGCCTACAACGCGAATGCTTCCGAATACGAGGAAGTGTCGGTCGTCCCAATGGGAATCGATCCCGCTTTGTGTCCTCCGTACCTCGTGTCGGCAGCTCGCGAAAGTTGGGATCGTGCAGTCGCACTCGGTCAGGATCATGGCTATCGCAACGCGCAAGCAACTTGCATTGCACCTACGGGATGCCTTGTCGGCAACTCATTGGTGACGACTGATCGTGGAATAATGCGACTCAACATGTTAGGTGACGTCAATGGCTCGCAGTGGCAAGATGTCGGGTTTAATGTACTTACCGACGCTGGTGAGCAGAGCGCTACCAAATTTTATATCAATGGCGCCGAGTCGACTCGTCGTATCACCACGAAAAGCGGGTACACCATACAAGGCACGCTTGGCCATCGCATAAAGGTTGTCGATCCAGCCTCGGGTCAGCTCGTCTGGAAGCGATTTTCGGACGTTCAGAGCAATGATATAGTCGCTCTATCCATGGGCACCTTAGCAGGCACGCCGAACACCGTCACTTTGCCCCCGTTGAGCGAAGCGTATTGGACGGGCGATTACACAACGAAGGTACCCAGGACAATGTCCGCTCAACTGGCTGAACTTCTCGGCTATTTCATGGGCGATGGCTCTCTCCACAGCAAAGGCTTGCGCTTTTGCGTAACCCAACAAGATAAAGATCTCGTGGAACATCTTCGTTGTCAGATAAAAGAGCTGTTCAACTTGGATGTGGCCGTCAGTCAACAGACTGGCTACACCGAAGTAGCCGCTCACTCCGTACCCCTGGTACAATGGTGGGAGGCATGCCGCTTCACAAAGTTGGCACCCCACAAGTCCCACGCCGGGAAAGGATACGTCCCTCGGATTCCAGATGCGGTGCTCGCCTCTAACGACCCGCAAATCTATGGCGCGTTCCTGCGCGGTCTATTCGAAGCAGATGGAACAGTTACTAATTGTGTCCCCTCCGTTAGCACAACTCACGCAAGCTTCGCAGATGAGATTAGGACCGTCATGCTGGGGTTGGGAGTCCCGACTAGCTCGCGCACCACTCAATCGCAATGGGGCAAATCAGCCGTATACGTCGTCAGAGTGCGCAACAAATTCCACGTTCTCAAGTTTGACGAAGTGATCGGATTTATCAGCAACCGCAAGGCCTTTTCAACGGAGGTCAGCTTCGCGGAGCAGGCGGCTCGTCGTGATTATGTCCACTTAGCCCGTGAAATAATTCACGAGCTCGTACCGGCTGGCTCCTCGCTGCACAATGCCATAAATCTCAGTCTCAAGCGGCACAATGCAATCAGCCGCAGATCCGCGTTAGCTTTGCTCGAGAAGGCTCCCGACCAACGCTTGCGGCATGCATTGGACTTCTTCTTCGATACCGTCGCGACGAACGAAGATGGCGGCGAACAACTAACCTATGACCTCTCGGTTCCCTCGAATGTCACGTATGTCGCGAACGGCTTCATATCGCACAATACCATTGGACTCCTTATGGATTGCGATACCACCGGCATCGAACCCGACTTCGCGCTGGTCAAATTCAAAAAATTGTCGGGCGGCGGTTACTTCAAAATCATCAACCAGTCCCTCCCGCTTGCGCTGCGCAATTTTGGTTACACGGAAGAGCAGATCGATGATATCGTTCGCTACGCGAAGGGCTCGGGTTCGCTCTATAGCGCTCCTTACATAAATGTCGAAACGCTGCGGGCGCGCGGCTTCACCAGTGAAGACATCGTCAAAATTGAAAAGGCACTGCCCACCGTCTTTGAGATCGGTTTTGCGTTCAACCAATGGACGCTCGGTGAACCGACATTGCAGCGGCTGGGCTTCACCCCGGAACAGTACAACGCCAAAGACTTTGATTTGCTTCGTCAGCTTGGATTCAATCGCGACGAAATCGAAGCAGCGAACTACTACATCTGCGGCACGATGACCGTTGAAGGCGCTCCGCATCTCAAAGAAGAGCATTACTCCGTCTTCGATTGCGCCAACAAGTGCGGGAAGCTCGGACGCCGCTTCATCTATCACATGGGCCACGTGCGGATGATGGCCGCCGCGCAACCGTTCATTTCCGGTGCGATCAGCAAGACCATTAATATGCCCAATGAGGCAACGGTCGAAGAGATTAAAGAAGCGTACATGCGCTCTTGGGATCTGGGTCTCAAGGCAATCGCGCTCTACAGGGACGGCTGCAAGCTTTCCCAGCCGTTATCCAATAAGAGCTCCGATAAGGACACCACATCCGACCGCCAAATGGCGCTGTCTGAGGAGTTCGCCAAGCAACTTGAGGAAGCGCGCCGCCAGCGCGCTGAGGAGCTGCGGCCGGATGAGATACTTGCCGCAGCCCAGCGAATTCTGGCCAATGCGACCAATACCGACTTCAAGCGGAAAGTCGCGCAAGAGTTGGAGCGCAACCGCCTGCCGGCAAAACGTCGCGGCTGGACGCAGAAGGCAAAGATCGCCGGCCACACCGTCTTCTTACGCACCGGCGAATACGGTGACGGCACGCTGGGCGAAATATTCGTCGACATGCACAAGGAAGGCGCGTCCTTCCGCAGTTTGATGAACTGCTTCGCAATAGCCGTGTCCATCGGACTGCAATATGGCGTTCCGCTCGAAGAGTTCGTCGACAAATTCGTCTTCACGCGCTTTGAGCCGAACGGCTTCGTTGACCATCCGAACGTCAAGCACTGCACCAGTGTGGTCGATTATATCTTCCGTGTGCTCGGCATGGAGTATCTGGGAAGAACCGACTTCGTGCAGATCAAGCCCGAAGACAAGGATGTTGACGAAACGCAGCACGACGAGCACGCGCAGACCGAATTTGAGGCCCAGGTAAATGCGCAACAAGCGGCAGACGAAACTCGCACGTCGCCGATTCCGGCTCGTAGCCCATCCCAAACGACGCAAGCTGCCATAAGCCGCAGATCACCGCAACCAAGCGCGCCCTCGAGTAAGCTCGACCCGGAAATCGCTGCCCAGCTCAACGCGTTGCGCTCGCGCGAAGCTCAGATGGCTTCGCTCATGGGCGACGCTCCGATGTGCGACGTCTGCGGTTCACTGACGCGCCGCAACGGCACCTGTTACGTCTGCGATAGCTGCGGCCGCAGCATGGGTTGTTCGTAGAGGCTCATCCTGAGGCGAGAGACGGGCGAAATCGGCTGCGCTGCTCTGAGTCGCGCCGCTATAAGTCGAGCGGTTCAAACGACGCCCACTGATCGCGGGTCTCTGCGACTTCGTTGACTTTCACGTAGTCGCACGCGGCGTTGAACCGCTCCCACATAGCGAGCACAACGGGATTGCTGTGCGCCGCGTCAACGGCGTCTTCGGAGCCCCACTCGAAAACTTCGACGATGGTGCCGTCTTTCGCGCGCATGATAATCGGGGCCCGCTTGCTCGCGAGCGATTCTCGTTGCAGCATCGGCACGTGTTCGCGCATGAGCTGATTGAGGTCGCGTTCTTTGCCGGGCTTTGGCCGGTAGCATGCGATAGTGACTCGTCCCATCTCGTCCTCTCGTGCGTTAGTTAGGTGAAGGGAAGCGCGCACAAAGCTCTAGCTTCGTTCCGCACGCGTCCTCGAAGAAGATCGCTGGATAGTCGTCGGATGATCCCGATTCAATGTTGACGGCGCCGATCGTCTGCAAAAACTCGGCCCAGCGGGGTAAGTCATCTTTTGAGTCGACGCGAAACGCGACGCGGGTGGCGATAGGTCGCATCGCCGGATCTTCGATGATGCCAATAAAAAATGGCACCGCGCCGGAGACATCTTCGTAGAATTCCACGACGTTATAGGGCTTGCTGGTGTCATCGTCCCATTCGCCGTGCTCGTCCACGTGAGCGTGCCTTATCTTAGACAAGCCGAGCGCGGGCAGGAGCCGCATATAAAATTTTTCGACATCCTTGAGCCGCTTCACGCGCGTATCGACATGATCGAAGCCTAAAAATCGCTGTTGCATCCGGGCGTGCTTGTTGCGCCTGCGCAAAATCTCCTTGCCTCGAAAAAGGCGCTCGCCGCCCTGTCTTCCAATGCAGCGACTATGTACATCCCAGGCTGGCTTGAAATCCTCGCCGGCGCCGTCCTTGTGGCGTTGATATTGTTTGATGTTTTCACGTCGGTCGTCGTGCCGCGACCGGTACGCACCAGCTGGCGGATCAGCACGCATATCGTCCGTCTTACGTGGCCCTTGTGGCGACGCATCGGCTTCGCTTTAGAGCCGCCGCAGCGTCGTGATGCATTCTTGGGGGTGTTTGCGTCCTTGGCGGTGATGGCATTTCTTGTCATGTGGGAGCTGGGACTCATCGCCGGCTTCGGCTTGATCTTGTTTGGTATGCGTGCCGACGTAAATCCTCACTTAAGAAGTTTCGGGGAAGCCCTATACTTTTCAGGAACCTCGCTCTTGACGATCGGCTACGGCGACTTCGTTCCCACCTCCGGATTCACGCGCTTCGCCGCATTAGCGGCGGGCACGACAGGCCTGGCAACCCTCGCGATCGTGCTTACGTTTCTTTTTTCATTGTTCGCTTCGTTTCAGCGGCGCGAGCTATTCGTCTTGATACTCGACGCACGCTGCGGCGCGCCGCCGTCGGGTCTCGCCTTGCTCGAAACTCATGCCCAATTGAAGTTGGTCGATGATCTGCCACGTCTCTTTATACAAGGACAATCCTGGTCGGCCGAGGTGCTGGACAATCACCTCGCCTATCCGGTTCTTGCATATTTTCGCTCCAGTCACATCGATGTTTCCTGGCTGGCCGCACTGGGCGCGGTGCTCGACGCCGCGACCTTGATGATATCGACCATCGATCAGCTGCCAAAGGGGCAAGCCGTTCTCATGCACAGCATCGGCGCGCATCTCACCCACGATCTCTCGAAATACTTCCGGTTTGACGCGGACGGCGGCGTCGGCGTGGAATTACAAGAATATCGCACAGCGCGCCAACGCCTGGCAGCTGCCGGCTTCATGCTGACGCCTGAATGGGAGGGCTGGACCGAGTTCCAGCGGCTGCGCTCCGAATACGCGAGCGGGCTCAATGAAATGGCTCGCTACTGGGCGATTTCACCGGCGCAATGGATCGGCGATCGTTCCCCACTCCCGCTGCGCCACGCCTGAACACACTGAAAAAGAACAGCATGGTCAACAACTCCCTCACCCTCGCCGCGATCCGCAAGCGCATCATCCACTGCACGCGCTGTCCGGAGCTGCGACGCTATTGTGCTGAGGTCGCGCGAGTACGAAAACGCGAGTTTGCCACGGAGCGCTACTGGGGCAAGCCCGTGCCCAACTTAGGTGACGTCAGCGCGCGCCTTTTGATCGTCGGTCTTGCGCCCGCTGCCCATGGCGGGAATCGCACCGGCCGCATGTTCACAGGAGATGGCTCGGCCGACTGGCTCGCCCGCTCGCTCTTTCGCAGCGGTTTTGCGACCCAGCCGCATTCGACGCGTCGCGACGACGGTTACATGCTCATCGACACCTTCATGACCGCTGCGATTCGCTGCGCGCCACCCGCTAATAAGCCGACGCCGCGTCAGATCGAGCGCTGCGCAGTCCACCTACGCGACGAACTCGATGCATTGAAGAATATTCGCGTTGTGGTTGGGCTCGGTAAGATCGCCTTTGACGTTATTCTACGTCAACTTCGGGCGCGCGGCTATGCCACCCAACAAAAGGCGCTGCCCTTTGGTCATGGGGCCGAGTACGAACTTGAGCACAAAACCGGCGCTCGCATCATATTGATCAGCAGTTATCACCCGAGCCGCCAAAATACCAACACCGGTAAGCTGTCGCAACATGCCTTGGACGCCGTCTTTGCGCGGGTACTCACGCTGTTGGGAAATGAAATAAGCGCGCACGCTGCTGGGAAAAAACTAAGCGCTCGTCGACGGGAAAACAGCGCGGCTAACCGCGCGCAGCGAACTCGTTGATCGTCTGCGACATCCACGCGAGACGTCGTTCCTTGTTGCCCTCTGTCCAGCCGCTGCAATGTGGCGTCATCAGAACATTGTCAAGCTCGTGAAATGGAAAATTCGAGGGAAGCGCGCGTTCTTGCGACCGGTGCGGATAATTGTACCAGACGTCCAACGCGGCCGCCGCGATTCGCCGCTCGCGTAACGCCTCATATAGGTCGCGCTCGACTGCGATGGCACCGCGCGCTACGTTGATCACAACGGCGCTACGCCTCATGAGTTCGAACCGGCCGCGATGGAGCAAGCCCTCGGTCAACGGCGACAGCTCGCAACACAGCACCAGCGCATCAGACCACGCCGCTAACTTGTCGACCTCGGGAGCGTGCTCCAAGCCACCCAGCCACGCCAGCATCGCTGCCTCGCCCAAATGTTCTCCAGGATGCAGAGTCACTGCCGCACACCGAATTCCGAAGGCCGAAGCACGCACCGCGATTTCACGGCCGATGCGTCCAAAACCAACCAGACCCAGATTGCTGCCCTGCACTTCATCCAGCAGGTTCTCTGCGTTGTGAAAGCCATAGATCCACTCGCTGCGCCTTAATGCCGCATCGGCCGCAACAAAATGTCGCCGCAACGCGATGAGCGCGCCCATGACGTGCTCGGCGATCGGAATCTCATGACCCCTCGCCTTGACCAACTGCACGTGGTCCGGCAGCGCGCCGCGGTCGATGCGTTCGGTTCCCGCCGCCGGACAGATCAGCAAACGCAGCTGCGGCGCAGCTGCCGCGATCTCCCGATCAAAGATGACGCTGATAAGAATGCTCGCCCGCGCAAGGACCGCATCTCGCTGTGCCTTGTCGTCCGGGGGTACTACTAGGAACTCGAGTGAAGGATCGAGCCGGGCGCGCAGTTCGTCATTCCAAATACCGTTCAGCGCCACCACGCGAGTCACGGCTAACGCGCCTTCAGGACGACCAACATGCGCCATGACTTTGCCTGTGTCGTCAATGGCACGCCGGGATCGGTGTCACCGTACCAGCCTACGATGTCGAAACAACCACTGGCAAGCACGGCATGTTCGAGCGCGCTGCGAAACCACATCCGCTGCAACCAGCGCATGGTCACCCGCTTCCCCGGCCGTCCGGTCTTTCGATCCTTCGCCTGTAGCGTAAGCTGCGCGACGAAGGTCTCGGCGATCGCATCGAAGCGGCTGAACGTGAAGCTTGTTTTTACGCTTAGGCGTTTATTACGCTCCGTCCAATGGTCGAGCGTTCGCGAGCGGCCATCGCCGAAGAAATCCGCGGGATGCGAAAATTCCAGAATCAACAGACCACCGCGTCGCAGCGCATCACGCGTGCGTTGTAGCGTCTGCACCGCGTCGCGGTCGCTCACACACAATGCGAATGAGTCGAACAAACATAAAGCCAAGTCGACGCGCTCTGCGAGCCGGAACGTGCGCATGTCCGCGCGCTGGAAACGAATGACAACGTTATCGCGCCGGCATAGCTCCTGCGCGTAGCGCAACATAAGCGGGTTGATGTCGACGCCGACCCCCGTGAGCCCGCGGCTCACGAGCTCCCGCAAGTGATGTGCAGGACCACAGGCCAACTCTAAGACCTTCTTGGGCTTGGCGAGGCCATGCTTACGGGCGAGCTTGAGAATGCCGTCGCATTCCGCCGCAACATCCCGAAAGCCAAATGCGATATCGTATAGTTCAGGCTCGCGATATAACGGCAGCTCCGGTTGCGCTTGCTTGAGCCTGCCGGACCTGACTCCAGCTTTAGGGCGTGACGAGGACATGCATTTGATGTTTCAGCCGCTCGCTCAGTTCTTCCGCCGGATAGGTTATGATTTCTGCCAACGTCGGGTGCAGGTGCGGCATTTCCAGAACATCGCGAACCGATGCTTTGAAATAGATAAGCGCAATGGCTTCGTGGATAAGGTCACCGGCTTCGGCACCAACGATGCTGACCCCAAGGATGCGTCCATCCCGCGCCGCCAGCATTTTAATAAAGCCTTGCGTCAGCTCGGCCGTGATCGCCTTACCGAGATCGTCGAAAGGAAATGATGCCTTCTCGTACTCGATGCCTTTTGCCAAGCATTGCGTTTCCGTGAGTCCTGCGATGGCCACTTGCGGATCGGTAAAAACAGCGCGCGCCATTTGCAAGTCGAGCTGCGCTGTCTTGCGGCGTAAAGCAAACGCGTTTTGCGCCGCCAATTGCCCGCCGTAGACCGCCACATGGACAAGCTCCCACATCCCGGTCACATCACCCGCCGCATATATATCGGGGTTGCTGGTCTGGAAATGTTCGTCAACCTTCACGCCCGTTCGATCGTAGGTCACGCCGGCTTCCTCGAAAAGAAAGCCGTCGACGTTCGGGCGCCGTCCCAAGGCAAAAAATATTTCCTCAGCATCGAAACTGACTTCCTCGCCCGAGAGTTCCGCCACGACGCGCTTGCCGGACGAGTGCTTTTCGGCGCGCAGTAACCGTACGTTCGTGTAGACCTCCATGCCATCGTTTTCAAAACTTTTTTGTAACGCCGAGCCGATATCTGCGTCCTCATATGAGAGTATGTGTCCGCTGCGCTGCAACATCGTCGTCTTCACGCCCAGCCGCACGAGATACTGGGCAAGTTCGCACGCGGTGGCACCTCCGCCCAAGACGATGATGCTGCCGGGCAACTGCTGCAAATCGAGCAGCGCATCGCTGTCTATATAACCCGTTTCGGCAAGGCCGGGCACCACCGGGTCGTTGATCACCGAGCCGGTGGCGATCAAAAACTTCCGCGCGGCGATCGTCTGGCCGTCCACGGCGAGCTCGCGATCGCTCACAAAATGCGTCGCGCCTTGAAACAGCGGAAACGATTCGATCGCCTTCACGCGATAGTCAGCAAAATCTCCGATGATTCTGCGTTTGCGCTCGATGATGTAGGGCACGTCGTACTGCACGCTCTGCGCTCTAATACCGAGCTTGGAACCCTCGCGCATGGTGTGGGCAATCTCAGCCGAGCGAAGCAGCGTCTTCGACGGCATGCAACCGCGCAGAATGCACAAACCGGCTAACGGTCCAGTGCCCTCAACCAGCGCGACCGTCTTGCCCATCTCGCGCGCCATGCACGCCCCCGCGAAGCCGGCGCTGCCCGCGCCCAAGACGCAGAGGTCGAACTCAAGCTGCTTTTTCATGTGCGCCTATTGCGCGTGTACGGCTGGCTTGCCTTCGCATCTGTTGCGCTTACGAGCGTCGAGGAAACCGCGCGGCGTGAGGAAAACATGCGCCCTCACATGACCCAGACACTACAACGTTTTGGACGCTGCTTGGTCGCGGGTGTCGTTCGCGAAGGTGTAGTGGAAGACGAGTATTTCGTCGTTGGACAAGAACGATTTTCTCGCGATCTGATCACGCCGCTTGCTCCATGTTCGCCGACTAAGATCATCGGAATCGGCCGCAACTATGCCGCACACGCCAAAGAGATGAACAATCCGCTGCCCAAAGAGCCGTTGCTCTTCTTCAAGCCGCCTTCTGCAGTCATTGCGCCCGGCGCCGATATCGTCTATCCGCCTCAGACCAAAGAGCTGCACTTTGAAGGCGAGCTGGCGGTGGTGATAGGTGCGCGATGCCGCAACGTTGCCAAGGCCGATGCGGCTGGCGTCATTCGCGGCTATACGTTGTGCAACGATCTTACCGCGCGCGACCTGCAGCGCTCGGACGACCAATGGGCGCGCGCAAAGGGCTTCGATACTTTTGCGCCGTTAGGACCGTGGATCGTTTCCGGAATCGACCCCAGCGCACTTCGGCTGCGTACCTTCGTCAATGGCGCGCTTCGTCAAGACAGCCCCACGAGCGACCTGATCTTCGACGTGCCGACCCTTATCCAATATGTGTCAGCCTCGTTTACTTTGGAGCCCGGTGACGTCGTCACCACGGGTACGCCTGCCGGCGTCGGCCCCGTCCAGCCAGGCGACGTCATCGAAGTGAGCATCGACGAGATCGGCGTGCTGCGCAACCGCGTCGTCGCCGGCTCGCTTTAAAACAAAAAGGGCACGGGAAAAACCCGTGCCCAACAACAGCCAAACAATCCTCAGGGAGTTAAGAACGCGTCTTCAGTCACCGCGATATGAAATGGCGCGCCGGCCGTCAACGTGATGTCATCACCCTTGCGCAAGAAATCCAGAATGAAGAAACCCGGAATCGTCATATCGGCTATCTGAGCGACTGCACCCGCGGTTCCGTTGCGCTCATTTTGATCGACGACCAAACTTTGGCGCGTTATCGCGAGCTGCACTTTGGTTCCGTCCGCTAAAACGATCGGATCAAACTGCACTTTTAAGCGGCCATCTTCACGACCGGCTCGAGCAGAGCGAGACTCTAGTACTTTTCCGGTCCCTTGCGATCCGGCCGGGATCGCGATGCGGTCACCAGCCATAACGTCGGCGGCGACTTTGAAATCGAACTTGTCTCCAACTTTGCTGTGTGCGGACGAGATCGTTTGCAACATCTCTATCTTGACGAGCGTGCCCGCGCCGATGAGCATGTTGCGTGATTGTTCGGTCACCGGCGCATTCGCGTGCGTGATCGCTCGCGAAGGCAGCGTGCTCAAAAGCGAGCCGAGCAGCAGAACCGACAGGAACGTGACGATACGGCGCGTGTTCATCTTTCAAGCTCCGTCCTGAAAAGCGCCCTAATATAGACTTAGGTACGACGAGACCATTATGGGCGCCTGCGCTGCCTTTCAGGAAACGCTCAGCCGGCGCCCTTTAGAACACGGCCTCGGCATAAAGCGGGCAGTCTGAGCAAACACAAAGCGGGCACTTCCCAGCAAGCGTGAGTGCGGTCATTGAACGCCTCGTCCGCCTGCTGTAGGGTGGATAACACCATGCAACGAGCCAATCGCATAAGAGCGGCGGAGCGCTCTAGTGAAAGGTCGCGCGATGCTGGCGGTGCTCTGCTCTTCTACACCTTAGGAGCGGCGCTGCTGGGCCTTTTCGCGTTTATCATCTCGTATTTTCCGAAGCACTGAGCTCACGACCGGCGATCACAGGTTCTCCGTCTAGTATGGCGTTTGCCCATCGTTCCGCCTCGCCCGGCAGTGCTGCGCGGTCCGGCAGCGGCACGTAGTAGAGTCCTTCCTTACTGTCGCGGTACCAGGCTGCAAAAATGAAGAGCTGATCAATCTCATGCTGCTTGGCAAAACAGCGAGGTGCCAAGTGCGGCAAGAAATTCTCCCGCAACATCGTGCTCAGCAGATCGCGTGCCCGGCCGCGGTCCGGCAGCCGCCGTGGCAAACGGGCTTGCGCAGCTAAGCGACCGCCGCAAAACAAGAAGCACGATTCCTCTGCCGGATCCACGGCGCCCGCCATCACGACCGCGTGCAAAACGGTTGCGCATTCTAAAGACGCGTGCCGGCTGCGCAAACGGCGCAGGCGTTCCAAGCGTTGCTCTTCGCGAGCTGCGACGTCGGTTTTGGCTCGCGCCACTGCAGCATCACGGCGGCGCGCGACCATGAGCAAGACCTCGTCGGCCCGTCCTTCGATAAATGCCACCGCTTCTTCCAACAGCGCTTCACGTTGCGCAGGAGGTAGCGCGATCTCGATGCCCGCGATGTCGTCGCTTTGCAAACCTAGGGCTTCAACCAGCGCGGCAACCGCGGCTCGCGCGGCAGCCATGCTGCGATAGGGCCCATAGTAGCGCGCACCGTCGGCGCTCAGCCTGGTAGTTGTGACGAGCCTGCCATGCGGGCCCGACTCCACCTTGATGAACGCAAACTCGCGAAAATTCCGCAAGCGATCGTTGAAAGGCGGATTGTGCATCCGGACGAGCTCGGCTTCCAGTAATAGCGCTTCGAGTTCAGAGCCTGTGACCGTGAAACTGAACGACGCGACAACCGAACGCAGGGCGCTCATCTTAGGACCGGCGGGTTTCGCCAGTGTCGCATACGCACGCAATCGCTGACGCAGATTCCGCGACTTCCCGATATAGACCACATTGTCCGCAGCATCACGCAATGTATAGACGCCGGGTTTGGCGGGCACCGCACACAGCTCCGCCAGTAGAACCGAGGTCCAAACCGGCAGCTGCGAGGCATCGGCGAACTTCTTGGTCACGAAAGAGCGTCGCCGCGTGATCGCACGAATGCGCAGATAATCGACGAGCGACTCCAGCGTGAAGACCGCGCAATCTTCGAGCCGCTTCACGCAGTGGACCAGCAGATGCGCGGTCGCCGTCGCGTCGGCCAACGCACGGTGGTGGCGTTCCACGTCAATGCCGAGCTCGCGCGTCAATGTCCCCAACTTGTAGTTGGGGACTTCCGCAATAGTCCGGCGCGCCAATGCGAGAGTATCGATCTGCACGTTCGAGAGCGGTGCGTGTCCGTGGTGGCAGAGCTCCCGGTCGATGAAGTGCGCATCGAAGCGCACGTTGTGCCCGACCAGAACGCTATCACCCACGAACTCTAAGATGTGCGGCAACAGATCGCGCACCGGCGGCGCGCTTCGGACCATGTCGTCGGTGATTCCGGTAAGCTGGCTGACGAAAGCCGGTATAGGCTGGAACGGATTCACAAAGGAACGCCAGCGCCGCACGATGCGGCCGCACTTCACTTCGACGAGCGCGATCTCGGTGATGCCGTCACGGCCGGTAACGCTGCCGGTCGTCTCGATGTCAACGACGACGAACGGCAAATCCCAAAGATCGGTCTTCGCGAGCTCGCCAAATCTCTGCTGACGTGCAAGCTCGACCAAATCGGCATCGCGATGTTCCGGGGGAACAATACATGTAAGCGTGTCCTGAGGCCACACCGCGAGTGCCATATCGAACGAATGTTCTTCGAACATACGTACGACTTCCTGGCGCCGGACCCAGCAGGTTCGAGTCCGAAAGACGATCCAATGCCGGCGTCAATATGGCTATAAGACTGGCATTCCTCCACGGCTCAGGCTATACGAACGCGAGTTTCGCCCATCAAGTCGCTGCTTTCCAAAGCTCGACGGCGATCGCATTGCCAGGTCATCCGCTCGGCCCAGCCCTAGAAAGTGTGGACGCCTGCGTCGCGTGGCTGGCAGGCCAGCTCGCTGCACCACCCGGCCAAGGATCTGTCGTCGTTGGCAACTCTTTGGGTGGCGCCATCGGGCTGCGTTACGCGCTCGATTCCCCGCAGCAAACGAGCGGACTCGTCTTGATCGGGTCAGGCGCGCGCTTGCGCGTCGCTCCCCACATTTTCTCTCTGATCGAAAACGAATGGCCGGCATGTATACCGACGCTCGTGGATTTTGCGCTGGCAGCCGACGCCTCTATAGAGCTTCGGCAGCGCGCGGCGCAGTGGCATGAGGAGGTCGGACAGGAAAATACACGGCGCGATTATGCAGCCTGCAATAGCTTCGATGTCATGGCTGAACTCGAAGCGCTGCGCGCACCTGTTTTGATCATCGCCGGCAGCGAAGATAAAATGACGCCGCTCAAATACTCGCACTATCTTCACGAACATATCAGCGGCAGCAAGCTTGTCATCGTCGCCGGCGCCGGTCACTTGACCATGGCCGAAAAGCCGGACGAGGTGAACGCAGCGATCCACGAATTTTTGAGGGATCTCGACTAGCTTGCTGAACTCACAGTTCTTCGAAACCGGCAGGCAATCGAACATGGATCTCGCGCGCAATCTGATCGACGCGTACTTCGTAAGCTACCAAGAGCGGTATTAACCACGGTTTGTCACCGACCACCAGCATGTCGCAGCTCGGATAGTGTTGCACCGCCCGAACCGTACCAAGCTCGCCTATGATCGCATCCCGCACCTGCATACCAAGCAAGTCGGCGTCGCGGTAAGTCGCTTCGGGTAATTCAGGCAACTCCTCGCGCGACGTCAGAAGTTGCGCCCCCGTCAGGCTCGCTGCAGCGTCAACATCTTCCACACCCTCGAGATGCGCGACGATGCCTTTCCTATGCAGCCGTGCCGCCGTGACCCGAAACCGATGCTCTGCACCCTTGTCCGGCCGCACGGTAAGGATCGCACCCGGCTTAATGACAGCGAGGTCGGAGGATGAGATCTTAAGATCCCCTTTGATTCCGAAAACGCCGGTAATTCTTGCGATTGCGGTCAGTGAATCGCCAGAATTTTCGCTCAAGCCGGCGTCAATCGACGATTTCTACGTTGACCCGTTCGCCGGTTCCCACAGTTGCGGCCTTGACCACCGTACGAATGGCTTGCACGATGCGTCCCTGGCGGCCGATGATCTTACCGCGATCGTCTTCCGCTACGCTGAGCAGGAGCACAGGACCGCGATCGTCGCTCGTGGCTCCTATAGAGATTTGGCTCGGGTCGTCAACGATATGCTCCACGATATATTTGAGCACGGCGGCGGCTCTTCCGATGACGTCATTGCCGTTGCCGTCATCGGGTTCTAGTTCGCCTTCTGCGCGCGGCTCGTCACCGTCGACGAGTTCGTCCTCTTCTTCTTCAAGATCGAGATATTCGGGTGGACGGTCAGGCATGGCTACTTCGCTGCTTTCTTGGGAGCGCGCGGTTTGCGAACGGGCACCTTACTCTTGTCGTACAGCCCCTTCGCTGCGAGCAGCCGGGCCACCGTATCCGACGGCTGCGCGCCGTTCCCAAGCCAATGCTTGACTTTCTCCTCATCGATGACGACCTCGACGGGCGTACGCCGCGGGTTGTAATGGCCCACGATTTCCAAAAATCGGCCGTCACGAGGAGAGCGGCTATCCGCCACGACAAAGCGGTACGAAGGTTGCTTTTTAGCGCCCGTGCGGCGCAATCGAATCTTTACGGTCACTGTTTTTCCTTTTTCGAAATGTAGTTTCTAGAATTTAGGTAGGCCGCGCATGCGGCCGAATTGTTTCACCATTTGGCGTGATGATTCAAACTGTTTGATGAGCCGGTTGACGTCTTGCACTTGCGTGCCACTGCCTTTGGCGATGCGCCGGCGGCGGCTTGCGTTCAAAACCCCGGGATCAACGCGCTCGCGCGCGGTCATTGAGCAGATGATCGCCTCGATGCGGCTAACTTCACGCTCATCGATATCTTGCGCCGGCGCGATCTTGCTCAAGCCCGGGATCATCTTCACCAAATCCGCCAGCGGGCCCATCTTGCGCATTTGCCGCAATTGTTCGAGAAAGTCCTGTAACGTGAAACTTTGGCGGCGCAGTTTGGTCGCCAACTCTTTGGCCTGGGTATCGTCGAAGACTTGCTGGCTTTTCTCGATGAGCGTCAAGACGTCGCCCATGCCGAGGATGCGCGACACGAGCCGGTCCGCATGAAATTCTTCCAGCGCGCTGACCTTTTCGCCCGTGCCGATGAATTTGATCGGCTTGCCCGTCACCGCACGAATGGAAAGCGCAGCGCCGCCGCGGCTGTCGCCGTCAACCTTGCTCAAGATCATCCCACTAAGATCAATGCGCGCATCGAACGCTTTGGCGACATTGACCGCTTCCTGGCCGGTCATCGAATCCACCACCAGCAACGTCTCCGTCGGTGCCGTCAACCGCTTTATGGTCTCGAGCTCGCGCATCAATGGCTCATCGATTTGCAAGCGCCCGGCGGTGTCCAGCAGGACGGCTCCATAACCGATCTTGCGCGACTCTTCGAGTGCGTGTTGCGCAATCACCGTTGGATCGTTCCCTGCCTCTTCATACACGGGAACGCCGATTTGTTCGCCCAGCACTCTGAGCTGCGTGATCGCCGCGGGCCGGTACACATCGCACGCCACCAGCAGAGGGCGGCGTCCTTGTTCTTTGAAGCGCAGCGCAAGTTTCGCGGCGTGCGTCGTCTTGCCGCTGCCCTGCAGACCCACCAACATGATCGCGGATGGACCAGAGGGCGCAAAACGCATCGGTTCGCTTTTAGGACCTATCATCTCGATCAGGCCGTCGTGCACTATCTTTATGACCGCCTGCGCTGGGGTCAGCGATTCTAAGACCTCGGCGCCAACCGCGCGGACGCGAATCGAGGCGATGAAGTCTTTGACAACTTTAAGGTTGACGTCGGCTTCGAGCAGAGCAATGCGAACCTCGCGCAGCACTTCCGAAACATCGGCTTCGGTGAGCTTGCCACGCGAGCGCAGCCGTTGAAAGATCGCACCCAGGCGATCCGAGAGCGTTTGAAACATTCGGTCCAATAACGCGCGGGCGCGCGATGAGGCGAAGCCGCGCTAGAGTGAGGGGTTAGGCTTTTTCTGTGACTTCCTCGATATAGCGAACAGCGTCGCCGACAGTCTTTATCTTTTCAGCGTCTTCATCCGGAATATCGAGGTTGAATTCCGTCTCCAACGCCATGACGAGTTCCACTTGATCGAGGGAATCGGCGCCAAGATCGTCCGTGATCGACGCCTCCGGCGTTACTTCATCCTCGTCTACGCCGAGCTGTTCAACGATACACTTTTTCACTTTGTCGAACACTGACATCGGGCTGTCGTTACCTCCAAATGGGAGTGGCTTTAGGTGAGTACTCGTGCGGAGTACGAAGGCTTTGCGGTTTGCCGCCGCTTACATCCACAGTCCACCATCGACTGCGATCACTTGCCCGGTGACGTACGAGGCGTCGTCGCTTGCGAGAAAGGCAACTACGCGCGCGACTTCATCGGCGTTTCCAAATCGTTTTAGCGGTATGCGGCTTTGATACTGCTCCTTTAGGCTCGCCGGCAACTCAGCTGTCATATCGGTCTCGATGAATCCCGGCGCGACTGCATTGACGCGTATGTTGCGCGACCCAAATTCTTGCGCCAGCGATTTCGTGAGCCCGATGACGCCGGCCTTTGCGGCAACGTAGGCGCTTTGACCTGCATTGCCCGTCAGCGCAACCACCGACGCGATGTTGACGATTGCGCCGCTCTTCTGCGATAGCATCACCTTTCCCGCCGCCGCTGACAAGTAAAAAATGCTCTTCAGGTTCACCGCCAACGCTTCATCCAGCGCATCCCATTTCATCCTCAAAATGAGCGCGTCATATGGCCGGCCCGCATTGTTGACGAGAACGTCGATGCGGCCCATCCTGCTCTTCGCCTCGGCGATGAGCTCGGCCGCTTGCGCTTGCGCTGAGACGTCCGCCGGATGCACGTGCGCGGTTCCGCCGAGGTCCTTGACCTCCTGCCCGACTTGTTCCAGCGGTTCCAAGCGTCGTCCGGCCAGCATGACCGTGGCGCCGTTTTTCGCGAACTGCTTGGCGATGGCGCGGCCAATCCCGCTGCCCGCGCCCGTGACCACTACGTTCATACGCCGGCTGCCGCTGCCGTCCGCAGTTTGTCGACAGCGCTCGAGTCAGCCACGTGCACAACCTTGATGCCATCCAGCTGCGGCAGGCGCTTCATCATCGGTGCGAGCACCTCACTCGCCCCACACTCGATGATGATATCCGGACGAACGGCGACCAGAGCCGTCGCCGTATCATGCCAACGCACGCGGGCGCACACGCTCGCCAATAGGCAACGGCGGATCTCGTCGATTGACGTATACGGCTGCGCGCTGACGTTGCTGATCACGGTAAAGGCCGGCATACGCAATTGCGCCGATTCGACAGCGCGCGAGAAACGCGGCATTGCCGGCTGCATCAACTCACTGTGCCAGGCTCCCGAAACATTGAGCACGCGCACGCGCTTGGCGCCATCGTCCTTGGCGATCCGGCAGGCCGCTTCAACGCTTGCGGTATCACCCGAGACGACGATCTGCTCGGGCGTGTTGAGGTTGCCGATTTCGACACGGCCGCCGGTCTCAGCGCGTGCACGAGCGCAAACATCGTCAACTCTATTTTCGGGCAGACCGATGATCGCGGCCATCGTGCCGGGTGTGATATCTGCCGCGTGGCCCATCGACTGGCCGCGTTCGTTGACGATACGTACGGCTTCAGAGAAATCCAGCGCGCCCGCAATGGTGAGCGAGCAATACTCACCGAATGAATGACCGGCGGAAACACAAGGAGTGAAACCGAGCGTCTCAACGGCTCGATAGATCGCGACGTTGGCCGTGAAAATGGCGGGCTGACTGACGCGCGTCTCTTTGAGTTCCTCTGGACTCGCGCTTGACGTCAATGCCTGGAGGTCGTAACCGAGCACGTCCGAGGCTTTTTCGAAACATTCGCGCGAAGCGGGAAAGTGCTCCGCAACGTCCGCGCCCATCCCGACGGCTTGCGAACCTTGGCCGGGAAAAATAACGCCTATGTTCGACATGTTGTCGCGCGCTTCGGCATCCGCTCTACGCGTTTGCTCCCGCGCTTAACGCCGGCACGCTGCCGACCGGGGCACCCGACCAGCGCCACACGGTCGCACCCCACGAGAGGCCGCCGCCAAAAGCGACCATGACCACGACATGGCCCTTTTTTATGGAACCACTGTGGACCGCCTCGGCGAGGGCGATCGGTATCGACGCCGCCGAAGTGTTGCCGTATTCGGCAATATTGATGATGCATAGATCG
>Ga0209220_1000184_pt1 | contig 26383 bp, 25 predicted proteins | sample BlaSpr_A8_OM3_M3_FD_187984 | JGI IMG/M metagenome (GOLD analysis project Ga0209220, IMG submission 187984) | Forest soil microbial communities from Thunder Bay, Ontario, Canada - Black Spruce, Ontario site 2_A8_OM3_M3 (SPAdes) (version 2) | ecosystem: Environmental > Terrestrial > Soil > Boreal... | reverse complement strand
TTTGCTTCCCCCCTCCCGGCGCCGCGCGACGCGCTGGAAAAGGTCGAGCAGTATTGGGAGCACACTCTGGGTGCGGTGCAGGTGGAAACGCCCGATCCGTCCTTCGACCTGCTGACGAACGGCTGGCTCCTGTACCAGACGCTGGCGTGCCGCCTCTGGGCGCGCAGCGGCCACTACCAATCCGGCGGCGCTTTCGGCTTCCGCGATCAGCTGCAGGACGTCATGGCGCTGATCCATGCCGAGCCGCGCCTGGCACGCGAGCACCTGCTGCGCTGCGCTGCTCGTCAGTTCCGCGACGGCGACGTGCAGCACTGGTGGCATCCGCCCTCGGGCCGCGGCGTGCGTACGCATTGCTCGGACGATTACCTGTGGCTGCCTTGGGCTGCGTCCCGCTACGTGCTGAGCACCGGGGATGCCGCGGTGCTGGACGAGCCGGTTCACTTCCTCGACGGCCGCCCGGTGAACCCCGAGGACGACTCCTATTACGACCTGCCCACGCGCTCCAACGAAACCGCGAGCTTGTACCAACACTGCGCGCGTGCCATCCAGCGGGGCCTCAGATTCGGCGAGCATGGGCTGCCGCTGATCGGCTCGGGCGACTGGAACGACGGCATGAACCAGGTGGGCGCGAAAGGCAAGGGCGAAAGCGTCTGGCTGGGCTTTTTTCTCTACGACGTGCTGATGCGCTTTGCCGGGGTCGCGCGCGGTCATGGTGATACGGTCTTCGCCGAGTCCTGCCTGCGCGAGGCGGCCCAGCTGCGCCGGAATATTGAACAGCACGGCTGGGATGGCGAGTGGTACCGCCGCGCGTACTTCGACGACGGTTCGCCTCTCGGGTCGGCCGGCAATGCGGAATGCCGGATCGATTCGATTGCGCAGAGCTGGTCTGTGCTCTCCGGCGCCGGCGACGCAGAACACTCGCGCCGCGCGATGGAGGCGCTGGATCAGCACCTGGTTCGCCGGGACCATGGGCTGGTCCAGCTTCTGGATCCGCCGTTCGACAAGTCGGCGTCGAATCCCGGGTACATCAAGGGCTACGTCCCCGGGGTCAGGGAGAACGGCGGACAGTACACCCATGCGGCGATCTGGGCGGCGATGGCGTTCGCCGAGCTGGGCGACAGCCGCCGCGCGTGGGAGCTGTTCACCATGATCAACCCGGTAAACCGCGCAAAATCTGCGGAGGCGATGGCCACCTACAAAGTGGAGCCCTACGTGATCGCGGCCGACGTCTATGCGCGCGCGCCGCACATGGGCCGCGGCGGATGGACCTGGTACACCGGGTCGGCCGGCTGGATGTACCAGCTGGCAGTGGAATCTCTCCTAGGCTTGAGGCGCGAAGGCGACAAGCTGCATCTCGTGCCGTGCCTGCCGGCGAATTGGCAGGGATTCAAGCTGCGCTACCGATACCGCGACACCGTCTACCGTATCGCGGTGCAGAACGCACCCGGCGAAAGCGGCGAGACAAGCGCGACGCTGGACGGCGTCGCGCAGTCCGACCCCGCGATTTCCCTGGTCGACGATCGCCGGGAACACCTGGTCGAGGTGAGAATCCGCGCGCGCGGGTAGGTTATACCCACACCTGGAGCACGTAGTCGTAAGCCGCCTGCGCGTTGGTCATGTCGACGCGCTGCAGCTTGATGCGGTAGCCGTCTTTGGTCTTCTTCAGGTGGTGGATGTAGGAGCCGGCGAAGTGGCGCACGTCTTCGCGCCGCAGCTCCATCATGTGGAAACGCGAGCGCGCGATCACATCGCCATTGGGTGATTCCTTTTCGATGATGACATTCGAGACGATGTGGTTGGTGCCCCACAGCGGCCGCTGCGACCAGGCGTCGGGATGCAGCACACGCTTCATCCTGACGTCCATCAGGTTGCGGTCCTCGGCGAAGATCGCCGGCATGCCTTCCCAGGTCTTGTGCGAAGGCTCGGGCGGCATCCAGTAGACGCCGTCGGCCGCGAACAGGTCGATCCATGCCTGCCATTGCTTGGTATCCAGCAGCTCCGCCTGGCGGAATAGGAACTGCTCGACCACGTGCTGCGTTTTCATGCCTGCATGTACTGCGCCCAGGCTTTCATCTGGTTGCGCATCGGCGCTTCGGAGGTGCCGCAGTTCGGCGCAGTCTCGACCATGCCGTCCTTCTCGATGTCGCGGCCATGGTGTCGCCCGAAGCTGACCCAGTCACCGCCGTCGGAGGCAAGGCCCTGGTGGCATTTCCAGAAGTTCTCCAGATCGTCGGCATTGATCAGCGTCGCAGGCGAGTTCACCAGGTTGTAGTAGGCGAGCGAGCGGCGGTAGATCGGCTCGGGCGCGCCCTTGAGACGGAAATGCCAGATCTCGGTCAGGGTGCGATCGACGCCCAGCGGCCGCACCGCGCGCAGCTGCTGCAGCGGCGACTGCACCGACAGGCCGGGGTAGATGAGCACATGGTGGATATTCACGCCGAGGATCTCCTCGGCGCGCTTTTTCCCGTACGCCTTCTCCATGACCTTCTCGTAAGCGAGCGTGTCGGGATCCTTCGGCCGCAAGCCCATGTACCCGGTCAGGATGCAATGACCGTACGGGTAATTGAGCGTCTGGAAGTTGTCCCACTTGTCGATCGTCACCGTCGCGAAGGCCGAAAGCATGTGGTAGGACAGCGGCGCGCTTCCGGTGCGCTTCTCGATCTGCTTTTCGACTTCGTGCGCGGCGCGGCCGGTGGACTGATGCACCACGGAGGGATGCAGCGCGTCGAGCTGGTTCTCGAGGAAGATCTTCCAGTTGGAGTGCTGGATGACGCGGAAGCAGTTGGGCACGATCTCGACCTCGCCTGCGGGAGCGCGGTCGCACATGTCGTCGAAAGCCACGCGCGAGGCGCCGAGGAACTCGGTGAGCGCCGGGCCGTCCTTCGCGAGGCTCGCGAACACGAAGCCGCGGTAGCTCTCGACGCGCGCCGCGCGCTTCATGCTGCAGTCGGGGTTGTCGCGGCCATAGCGGGTGCCGGCGTAGCCCGACTCCATCATCGGAATGGAGCGCAGCCTGCCGTCGTGCTGAAAGGTCCACGCATGGTAGGAGCAGCGAAAGAACTCGCCGGCGTTGCCGTGCCGGTCGCCGCACATCATGTTTCCGCGGTGCGGGCAGCGGTTGTACAGCACCGAGATCCTGCCGTCGGAGCCGCGCACCATCAGCATCGGCTGGCGGCCGATCTGCACGGTGTAGTAGTCGCCGGACTTCGGCACCTGGCTTTCGTGCCCGCAGTAGATCCATACGCGCTCGTGGATGCGCTGCACCTCGAGCTCGAAGATGTCCGGATCGGTGTACACCTCGCGCCGCACCCGGTCGGGCTCGACGCACTTTGACAGGTCGGGAATGCGTTCTTGGAGCATCGGCCCCTCCGGGAAATCCGAACTTTTGGAATTTTAACCTTTGCCGACGACTACTTACGAGAACGACGGATCCGCGCCAATCCGGGGTCGCTGCCGCCGATTGTTGAGTCAATCATAACCCGACATGAGGATTTTAGGGAACGTAACCTCCCGTAGTTCCCAGTACGGGAACTTTTGCGCTATAATCGCTGGTCAAGAAGGCTAGCTATGAAGCTGCTCGGACGTGGGAGGTTAGTGGATTTTTTGTCATCACATGCGGATGCGCGGTCGTGGATCGCTCATTGGATTGCGGAAATTGAAGAGACTGAATGGACAAACTCTCAGGCGATAAAGAGCAAGTTTCCGGCTGCCAGTTTTCTTAAAGACAACATCGTGGTTTTTAACGTAAAGGGGAACAGGTATCGACTGGTCGTTCACGTTGCATACCAGACAGAGATTGTGGTTGTTACTTGGATCGGTACGCACGCTGAATATTCGAAACGATATTTTGGATGACGACAATGACCACTACCGCTGAAGAGCTACGTGTAATCCGCTCGGAAGATCAGTACGAACAGTACTTGGAAGAAGCGGAACGTCTTGCGGTAAGCGATCCCGTACCGGGTAGTCGTGAGGCAGAACGGTTCGAACTTTTGGCGCTTCTAATTGAGGCCTACGAAAGAGAGCGATTTCCAAAACTACCTACGTCGCCAATCGAGGCGATCAAGTTTCGGATGGAGGAGCAGGGGCTTCAACAGCGTGATCTGGTCCCATTCTTGGGCAGCAAAAGTAGAGCGTCAGAAGTCCTCTCGGGGAAGCGCGGATTGACCGTTGAGATGATTAAGTCACTCAGCTCTGGTCTAGGTATTCCACCTGCTGTTCTTTTGTCTGACACGCGTGAAGAAGTGGAAGAGGAGCGCGGTGTCGAGCTAGACGAACTTCCTTATGCAGACATGATAAGACGCGGTTGGATCAAGCCATCGCGTAGAGGAAAAGAAGCGTCTCGCGATGCTGTAAAAGTCTTTCTTGCTCAAGTCGGGATCAAATCTCCTGGCACCTTCTTTCTCCGTCGAACTATTAACTGTGGGAGCAAACGCCCGGCAAATAAAGCAGCGATTTATGCTTGGCTTGTTCGAGTTCTGGTGCTTGCTAGGAAGCAAAAACAGTCACTGCTTCCCTTTGATCCCGCCAAGATCTCCGCTCAGGTACTACGCGACGTGGCGCAGTTGAGCTGGTCTGAAACTGGGCCTGTGCTTGCGCGGGAATACTTAAGTAAGCTCGGGATAGCGTGCGTTATTGAACCTCATTTGCCGCACACTAGATTGGACGGGGCTGCGATGCTTGATGAAGATGGTACGCCCGTTATTGGACTCACCATTCGATTCGATCGTTTGGACAACTTCTGGTTTACCCTGCTTCACGAGCTGGTTCATATTTACAAGCACTTGCGCGATTCAAAACAAGCGTTCGTTGATGATACTGAGACGGTAGAAGACGAAGACCCCAAAGAAGTGGAAGCGAACAGAATTGGTGGCGAGGCCTTTATCCCTCGGAATCTTTGGATTCAAAGCGAAGCTTATCGTCGACGTACGGATGTATCCGCGATTCGGGAATTCGCTTATCGGCTTCGTATCCATCCCGCAATAGTGGCAGGACGCATTCGTCGCGACACTGGCAACTACAGAATCTTGAGCCGATTGCTCGGTTCAGGAGAGGTCCGAAGGTTGTTTCCTGAATTAACTTGGCCAACAAGGTGAGATTGAATATGAGCGATTTAGGGATCTATTCCCCTTTCCTAAAGGCTAAGGAAGCCGAATTCGTCGCCATCGCACGTCTGTCGTCCAGTGCCCGAAGCGATATGGCGCCATTTTTTGACATTCAGAAGCCGGAGAAGCGCCACAGTTTGCAGCTTCACCTTCAATCTGTAGTCGATGGAATATCTGATTGCTGGGGTGGAGATCAGACCGTTTTTATAGATTTACTCGACTTAGGCGTCGAGGCAAGAGTCGAGACTGGTGAACATCCTCTCTCATATGTCTTTCGCCAGTTTGGGTCGAGTTTGTTTCCGCTAGCTGCAGTTCCCGTAACCGGACTATTAGCGGATCGCGACGAAGCATATATCGAAGCAGTGAAGGATATCGCTGCTACAGACGGTCGAGGAATCGGACTACGACTTCAGCGACATGATGTTGACGATCCCGCCGAGACTGAGCGCGGAATTTTAGGCTTGCTCGCAAGATTGGTAATACTGCCGCGCGATGTTGATCTGTTCTTGGATTTTCGCTCTGTGGTCAACGACGACGTAGCGAGCCTCACGAGGCGGAGCGTCAGACTATTACGTGTGCTTTTTGATCGGTTTAAGTTCAGATCGGTAACCGTGACCTGCTCGAACGTCCCGGATTCGGTAGCCGACGTCGTCGAAACTTGGGATTCCGTTGCGAAAGTTCCTCGAATCGAATGGCGGCTGTGGGATTTGATTAGAGCTGGTGTTCCTGTCGAGATCCGGTTCGGAGATTACGCGACCGTTGCGCCCGACTTTCTCGGCGGGGCTGGGGGAAACCAAAACATCAATGCGAAAATTCGGTACTCAACCCCTTTAAACTATGTCTTTCTCCGTGGTCGTCCACTGTTCAAGCCCCAAAAGAATTTTGAGCAGTTCTACGATCTTGCGGCGAAGTTAGTGGAAATGGAGGAATTCGCGGGTCCGGATTCAAGTTGGGGTGACGGCGAAATTCACGCGTGTGCCCGACGAGCCGTTAAACACGGAAACTTGACCACTTGGGTTCAGCGTACCTGCAACCATCATCTTGAACACACTGTTCAAGAGGCGAGACAGCGGGCGCGGGTTCCAGCGCCTGTTTAGGTCACCAAGTTTCTCGAGGAGGAGACAAATGATGTTACGGAGTCTGCTTTCCGTTGGCGTCGCACTCTTTTCAACGTTTATATTCGCGCAAGGAACGCCGCTGCGGGTAAAAATGTTCCCCGGGGCCCAGGCGCTCCCCGTCATGGCGGCGGCGTCGCAAGGGATCTTCGAGCGCCATGGCCTGAAGGTCGAAGTGCTGTTCACCGTGAACTCGCAGGAGCAGCGCGACGGCCTTGCCGCCGGCGATTTCCAGATCGCGCAAGCCGCGGTCGACAACGCGGTAGCGATGGTCGAGCTCGCCGGGCACGACGTCGTCATCGTCACCGGCGGCGACAGCAGCATGAACGAGTTCTTCGTTCAGCCCGACATCGGCTCGTACGCGGACTTGAAGGGCCACACGCTGCTGGTCGATGCCTCCAACACCGCGTATGCGCTGCAGTTGAAAAAGATCCTGCTGATGAACGGCCTGAAGGAAGGCGCCGACTACAAGATCCATCCGATCGGCGGAACGTTCCTGCGGCTGAAAGGGATGCGCGAAAACAAGGACTACAAGGCCTCGATGCTCAATCCGCCTTTCTCGGTGGATGCGAAGGCTGCCGGGCTGAAGAGCATGGGCCGCGCCGTCGATCTCATCGGCCCCTACCAGGCGAGCGGCACGTTCGTGCTGCGCAGCTGGGCGACGGCGAACGCCGACACGCTGGAACGCTATATCGCCGCGCTGATCGAGGGCTACCGCTGGGCGGTCTCGCCGGCCAACCGGGAGGCAGGCACCAAAATACTCGTCGAGCGCCTCAAGGTCACGCCGGAGGTCGCTGCGCGCACCTGGGAGCTGATGACCGATCCGAAATTCGGCCTGGCGCGCGACGCGCGCTTCGACATGCAGGGCTTCAGGAACGTGCTCGCGCTGCGCGCCGAGATCGAGGGCAGCTGGGGAGGGAAAGCCCCCGACCCGGGGCGTTATGTCGACTTAGGCTACTACGAGCGCGCGCTGAAACGGCTAGCAAACTGACGGCAAGCCTCCTCGCTTGAGGAAGTCGCGGTTTCGAAGCCGGAAATCGTGTCGCCCAGGCGCTTGAGATGGCGTTCCGCCAAGCCCGGGTGCACCGGCAAGTACACCATGTTGTCCATGGCGCGCGCCGCTTCCGTGGCGACCGTCCCGGGATTTCCTGGCGGCGCCGGGACGACATACAGGCTCGACGCGCCTCGTGTTGCATCGAAGCCGGATTGCCACAGCCGCCGCAGCAGCTCATCCGGAGAGGAAGAGCGAATCGGGAACACCCAATGCGTGTGGAACACCGCTTGATCGCCCGGACGCTGTACGCCGGGCAGGTAACTGGCGGCAGCCCTTGCCGCAGCGATGCGCATGGCGATGCTGCGCGCGTCGAAGCGCACGAGCCTGCGCCGCAGCAGCGCCATCAGCGCGTAGCACGGCCTTTGCCGGATCGCCCGGAACAGCTCCGTGCCTGCAAAGCTGCGTGCCGCTTGCCCGATGATCGCGTCATGGCTGGTTTGCAGCAGGGAACAGCAAGCCGCGAACAGCCCATAGGGCAGGCGGTAGGAAAGTACCTTTAGCGCGGCGCACTTCACGAGCTTGCGCACATACGCCGAGCGGCGCTGCGCGGGATAGTCGCGCTGCCTGGCTCGCATTGCGGTGCGCAGGCCGGCATCGCGGACACGCAGCAGCGCGCCACCCAACGCCGTTGCCGTCTTGATCGGCCCGAAGCTGAACATGCTCACGTCGCTGTGCGCAGATCCGCGGTAGCCGTCCGCTGCAAACGCTTGCGCGCAGTCTTCGATCACAAGCAGTCCGTGGCGGCGCGCGACGGCGCTAATCGGCTCCATGGCCATGCGGCTGCCGAAGAGATGCGCCACCACGATCGCCTTGGTGCGCGCGGTGACATGGTCGGAGATCAATTCGGCGCGAATCGACAGGGTGGCTATATCGAGATCGATCGGCACTGCCACCAGGCCGTGACGTTCGATGATTCGGACCATGTCGCTGATGGTGATCGCCGACACCAGAATTTCGCTTCCCGCACGCAGCGCGAGCGCCGAGAGCAGCAGATCGAAGCCGGTTCGCACCGACAAACAGGCGATTGCATCGCCAGCCGGGGACCAGGCCTCTTCGACTCGCTTCTGGGCGGCCTGCGCATCTCCTGGCAGCAAGCAGGCGCCGAGGCCGAAGGCGATATCGGTCCAGCCGATGTCCAGCTTTTTCCGCACGATCATGTGTCTTAGTATCACACGACATGAAGGTCATCGATGTCCATACGCACATGCTCAACGAGGCCTGGCTCAGGCTCCTGAAAGAGCATGGCGGGCGCTACACGGTAAAGAAGGTCAGGGGAGGGCAGACCGGCATCCACCGCGACGGCGCGCCCTTCATGACGCTCACGCCCGGGATGTTCGACTACGCGGCGCGCATCCGGGCGATGGATGAGGCGGGTGTCGACATCGCCATCGTCACGCTCACCAGCCCCAACGTTTACTGGGGATCAGGGAAGGTGAGCCTGGAAGCGGCGAAGGTCGTGAACGACGATATGGCCGCGCAGCAGAAGTGCTACCCGGACAGGATCCGCTTCATGGCCTCGCTGCCCTGGCAGCACGCCAAGCTCGCGGTGGCGGAGTTGAAGCGCGCTTGCGACCTCGGCGCGGTCGGCGTCATGGTGATGGCGAACATCGCCGGCGTCTCTCTGACGGACCGGAAATTTGCGCCGACTTGGAAGGAGATCGATCGGCGCGGCCTGCCGGTGCTCGTCCATCCCACAGCGCCGCCGGGCACGAAGGAGCTCGACGTCGCAAGCTACAACCTCATCGCCTCGGTCGGCTTCATGTTCGACACCTCGCTCGCGGTGAGCCGCATGATCTTCGACGGCTTCTTCGACCGTTACCCGAACCTGAAGCTGATCGCCGCGCATGGCGGCGGCATGCTGCCTTACATCGCCGGGCGCCTCGACATCTGCTTCGACAACATGCCGGCTTGCCGCGAAAAGATCAGCCAGCGCCCGAGCAGCTACTTGAGAAGGATTTTTTATGATTCGGTAGTGTTTCAGCAGGAATCGCTGCAACTCTGTATCGGCGTCGGCGGGGAAGACGCAGTGCTGTACGGCTCGGACTATCCGCACAACATCGGCGACATGAAGGGCTGTCTCGCGCGGATCGATGCGCTTCCGCCAGCGCAGCGCGACGCCGTGCGCGGCGGCAACGCCCTGCGCATCTTCAGGCTTTGATCCTTAGGTTTTAAGAGCAGGCATCACTTCCTTCGCGAACAGCTCCAGCGAGCGCAGCGCGGCCTGCGCAGGCAGGCTGCCGAAGGAGAAGATGCACAGCACGTAGTTCATCCCCGACTCGCGCACGACGTCCTTCAGTTTCTGCAATACGGTGCGCGGTGCGCCCGCGACCAGCCGCTGCACCGAATCCTCGGCAAAGGGGTCGAGGTTCATGACTTCGGGCCGGCCGTGCTTGCGCGTGAGGTGGTGCATGTGGCCTTTCCACGCTTCATAAGCCTTGATGCCGAGCGCTTCGGCCTCGGCGTCGGTATCCGCAATCACGAGATGTTGCGTCTTTGCCAGAAACGGGAAAGGCACGTGCGAGTTGTGACGGCCGGGGTCGTTCTTGTGACGCTCCCATACCTCGCGGTACTGGTCGAACAACGGCCTTGCATCGCTCGTTTTGCAGATGAGCGCCGTGTGGTAGCCATGGCGCGCAGTGAACTCGATCGAATCGCGGTTGCTGCTCGGGAACCAAAGCGGGGGATAGGGCTTTTGCACCGGCTTGTTGTACAGCTCCACATCCTGGCCCTGGTATTGCAAGACAGTGTTGCGGCACGCGGCGAAGAAAATTTCGAGCGTCTCGCGATAACGCAGCCGCGACTCTTCGATGCTCTTCAAACCGAAAATCATCGATTCGATCGGAGATACACCGCGGCCGACGCCGAGCTCGAGCCGCCCGCCGGAAAGCTGGTCGAGCATGCAGACTTCGTTGTAGAAGCGGTACGCGTTGTGCCAGGGCAGGCAGAAAGTCAGCGCGCCGACCCGCAGGCGCCGCGTGCGCTGGATCATCGCCGAGAGCAGCACGCTCGGCGAACCGTCGATGGAGAGCGGCGTGCCGTGGTGCTCGGCGATGAGGCAGGCGTGAAAGCCCGCCTGGTCGGCCGCGGCGGCGAGCTCGAGCTTGTGCTGGTAGACCTTTCCCGGCGCCAGGTCCGAGGCCTCGACCCAGTCGAAGATGCCGAATTCCAGCATCGTCATACTCCGAGATAGCGGTGCCACAGCCCGCGGTCGGCGTCGAGCTCGGCCGAGCTCCCCTGCCAGGCGACTCGGCCGCGCTCGATGATGGTATGGCGGTCGGCGAGCTTCACCAGTCGCTCGATGTACTTGTCGATGACCAGCAGCGTCTGGCCCGCCTGCCGCAGCCGCTCGAGGCACTTCCAGATCTCCTCGCGCACCAGCGGCGCGAGGCCCTCGGTCGCCTCGTCGAGGATCAGCAGGTGCGGGTTGGTCACCAGCGCGCGGCCGATGGCGAGCATCTGCTGCTCGCCGCCCGAAAGCTGGTTGCCCATGTTGTTCGCCCGCTCCGCGAGCCGCGGGAAGAATTCGAGCACTTTCCCCGGGGTCCAGGGATCGCTGCGCGCCGAGCGGTTGCCGGCGAACGCGACCAGGTTCTCGCGCACCGTCAGGTTGGGAAAGATCTGCCGCCCCTCCGGCACCAGCGCGATGCCGGAGCGGGCGATGCGGTCAGGCGCCTCGCGCTCGATGCGCTTGCCGCGAAAAGTGATCGTGCCGCCCTTGGCGCGCGTGAGGCCCATAATCGAGCGCACCGTGGTGGTCTTGCCCATGCCGTTGCGGCCGAGCAGGGTCACCGCCTCGCCCGCCTTTATTTCCAGGTTCAGTTTGAAAAGAACCTGACTTGTGCCGTAGGCCGTTTCCAGATCCCGGATCTGCAGCATCAGGCGGCGACCTCGTCGCCGAGATAGGCTCTTCTCACCTGCACGTTCGCCTTGATTGTCTCAGGCGCGCCGCTGGCGATGACGCACCCGTTCACCAGCACCGAGATGCGGTTCGCGAGGCGGAACACCGCGTCCATGTCGTGCTCGACAAGAAGCACCGTCACGTGGCTGCGGATACGGTCGATAAGGGCAATCATGCGCTGCGCCTCCTCCGGTCCCATCCCGGCGAGCGGCTCGTCGAGCAGCACAAGCTTCGGCCGCGTGGCGAGCGCGAGACCGACTTCGAGCGCGCGCTGCTCACCGTGCGCCAGGGCGGCAGCGACAAAGTCCAGCTTCCGCAGAAGGCCGATTTCATTCGCGATCGACCGGGCCTGCTCGAACAGCGCGCTTTCCGCCGCGACCGGCCGCCAGAAGGAGAAGCTCGAGCCGCTGCGCGCCTGCACTGCCAGCGCGAGGTTATCCAGCACGCTGAAGCGCTTGAAGATGCTGGTGATCTGGTAGCTGCGGGCGAGTCCCAGCTTCACTCTCTCGTGGGGACGTGCGCGGGTGATGTCGCTCCCGTCGAAGCGGATCTCGCCGCCGTCGGAAGCGAGGCTGCCTGAAATCTGGCTGATGAGCGTCGTCTTGCCGGCGCCGTTCGGTCCGATCAGCGCGTGCACTTCACCGCCTTTCACTTCCAGCGTCACCTCGTCGGTGGCGACGACGCCGCCGAAGCGCTTCGAGACCTGCCTCAGCTCAAGCACGCGGTCTCCGCGAAAGCAGCCCGGCCACGCCCTGCGGCGCGAACAGCACGATCGCCAGCATCACCAGGCCGACGCCGAGATTGGCGTGCTGCTGGTAGTTGGGCGCCACGGCGGCAAGCCACGGAATCGGGTAGTCGGAGATCACGTGCTCGAGCCCGAGGAGCACGGCCGCGCCGATCGCGCCGCCCCAGAGGTGGCCGACGCCGCCCAGGATCACCATGATCATGAGGGTCCCGGACTGCACCCAGTGCAGCACGTTCGGGTTGACGTACTTGCCGTGGCTCGCGAGGAGCGCCCCGGCGAGCCCGGCGACCGCGCCGGCGATGACGAAGCAGACCAGCTTGTAGCGGTACACCGGCAAGCCGATCGCCTCGGCTCGGGCCTCGTTTTCGCGGATCGCCACCACGACGCGACCGAAGCGAGCCTGCATGATTCTGTGAAGCCCATAAAGCGAAATGGCGAGAAAGAAAAGAACGACGTAGTAGAAGACCACTTCGTTGCCGAGATCCAGACCAAAGCCGAGCTCCGCGCGCCGCGGCAGCGTCAGGCCTTCGTCGCCGCCATACGCCTTCATCGAGTTGACGAGGTAGAACGCCATCTGCGCGAAGGCGAGCGTGATCATGATGAAGTACACGCCGCGCGTGCGCAGCGACACCGCGCCGATCAGCCAGGCCGCGAGGGCAGATGCGGCGATCGCCGCCGGCCAGCCGAGCCAGGCGCTGGTCAGGCCCTCGGCGATGCAGATGCTCGCTATGTAGGCACCGGCGCCGACGAATGCCGCGTGGCCGAACGAGATCATGCCGCCGTAGCCGAGCACCAGATTCAGGCTGGTGGCGGCGATGGCGTAGATGATCACGCGGCTGGCGAAGCTGACGTAGAACAGGCTGTCCGCGGCGCTCATGGCCCACGGAAACAGAATCAAGGCGGCGAAAATGAAAATATTGCGTCTCATCCGCGCGCCGGGAACAGGCCCTGCGGCCGGAAATAGAGCACCACCACCATGAGGAGGTAGATCGTCACCGAGGCGATCGCCGGGCCCGCGGCGCTCGCGACGCGCGGCTGGAAGAAGATGCCGAACAGGAGCGGCAGGAAGGCCCGGCCGATGGTGTCGACGATGCCGACCAGCACCGCGCCGACCAGCGCGCCGCGGATCGAGCCGATGCCGCCGATGACGATCACCACGAAAGCGAGGATCAGGATGTTCTCGCCCATCCCGACCTGCACCGCGAAAAGCGGCGCGAGCAGCGCACCGGCGAGCGCGCACAGGGCGGCGCCGACGCCGAACACCAGCGTGAACAGCGTCTTGATGTCCACCCCCATGGCGAGCGCCATCTCGCGGTTCGACGCGCCGGCGCGTACGAGCATTCCTACCCGGGTCTTGGCCACCAGTATGTAAAGCAGGGCGGCCACGGCGACGCCGACGGCGATGATCACGAGGCGGTAGGCCGGGTAGCGCAGGCCGGGCAGCAGCTCGACCGGCCCGGAGAGCGCCTGCGGCATCGGTAGCGCGGCGTCCGAGCCCCACACCAGCCGCGTGAGCTCGTTGATGATCAGGATCAGCGCGAAGGTGGCGAGCACCTGGGAAAGGTGGTCTCGCGCATACAAGGTTCTTAATACTGAGATTTCCAAGAGAATCCCGAGAATCGCAGTCGCCGGGATGGCGAGCAGCACGCCGGCGACGAACGAGCCGGTCGCCTGCACCAGCGTCGAGGCGATGAAGGCGCCCAGCATGTAGAGCGAGCCGTGCGCCAGGTTGATCATGTCCATGATGCCGAACACCAGCGTGAGCCCGGCGGCGAGCAGGAACAGCATCAGCCCGAACTGCAGGCCGTTCAGCGACTGCTCAAGGATCAGGATCCAGGACAAAACAAATTACTTCATGGGGCAATCCTGCACGTAGGCGTCGCCGTGATCCTTGAAGACGGTGCCGATGGTCTTGTTGATCAGGCGCCCCTGCGCGTCCTTGCCGACGACGCGCAGGTAGTAGTTCTGGATCGGAAACTGGTTGCGGTTGAACTTAAACGACCCGCGCACCGACTCGAACTTGCCGGCCTTCAGCGCCTTTCGCACCGCCTCGACGTCCTCGATTTTGCCCTTCACCCCGCGCACGCCGGAGTCGATCAGCATCGCGGTGTCCCAGCCCTGCGCGGCGAACACCGAAGGCAGGCGCTTGTACTCTTTCTCGAAGGCGGCGACGAAGCGCTTGTTCGCCGCGTTGTCGAAATCGATGGCCCAGTGCGCGGTGTCGAACAGCCCGAGCATCGCTTCGCCCACCGGGCGGATGATGTCCTGGTCGGAGCCGAAGCCCGGCAAGATCAGCGGTATGTCCTTCGACAGGCCGGCGCCGACGAACTGCTTGATGAAGTTGATGCCCATGCCGCCCGGCAGGAAGATGTAGAGCGCGTCGGGCTTGGCGGCGCGCACCTGCGCGAGCTCCGCCGAGTAGTCGAGCTGCCCGAGCTGGGTGTAGACCTCCGCCGCCACGTTGCCTTTGTAATAGCGCTTGAAGCCGGCGAGCGAATCCTTGCCCGCCTGGTAGTTCGGCGCGATCAGGTAGGCGCTCTTGTACCCCTTGTTGGTGGCGTGCTGCCCGGCGGCCTCGTGGTAGGCGTCGTTCGGCCAGGAAGCGACGAAGAAATACGGATTGCACTGCTTGCCGGCGAGCGGCGAGGGCGCGGCATTCGGGCTGACGTAGATGATCCGGCTCTCGAAGGCCACCGGCACCGCGGCGAGCATGATGTTCGAGAACACGAAACCGGTGAGGAAGTCGACCTTGTCGAGCTTGACGTATTTCTCGGCGATCTGGCGCCCGACGTCGGGCTTGAACTGGTCGTCGCCGACCAGGACTTCGGCCGGCAGGCCGCCGAGCTTGCCGCCGTTCATTTTTACCGCCAGCTGGAAGCCGTCGCGGATATCGACGCCGAGCGCGGCGCTCGGGCCCGAAAGCGTGCTGATGAAGCCGACCTTGACCTTGCTCGCCGCCTGCGCGCCCGACGCGACCGCAAGCGACAGAGCCAATGCAAACATTTTGCTTGTCATGGTCCTCCTCCCTCGACGCGACCGATTCTAAAGCGAGTCGAAGTATTGCGCCATGCTGCGGCGCTGCGCTTCGTCGGGCAGCCGGCCATGGCCCGCTGCCAGGTTGTCCCGCATGTGCTCGGGCTTGCCAGTGCCGGGAATGGCGCAGGTCACCGCGGGATGCGACACGATCCACTTCAGGAAAAATTGCGCCCAGCTCGCGATGCCGAGGTCCGCTGCTGCTGCCGGCAAGGGCTTGCCGCGCACGCGGCGAAACAGCGCCCCTTCGGCGAAGGGACGATTGGCGATCACCGCGACCTTCCTGTCCCGCGCGAAGGAAAGCAGGCGCTTTTCCGCGTCGCGCTCGCCGAGCGAGTAATTGATTTGCAGAAAGTCCCAATGCGCATTCTTCAGCCAGCGCTCGACCTCGTCGTACGCGGACGCGGTGTAATGCGTGATGCCGATGTAGCGCACGCGCCCTTTCTGCTTCATGTCCTGCAGCGTGCGCGCATGCGTCGCGACGTCGATCAGGTTGTGGACCTGCAGCAGGTCCATGCGCTCGACCTGCAGGCGGCGCAACGAGGTCTCGATCTGGCGCAGGCCCTCGGCGCGCCCGCTGGTCCAAACCTTGGTGGCGATGAACAGCTTGTCGCGCACGCGCAGCTCGGCGATCAGCTCGCCGGCCACCGACTCGGCTTCGCCATACATCGGCGAGGAGTCCAGCACCTTGCCGCCCCCGGCGGCGAAAACCTTCAGCACTTCGCGCAGCGCCGCGCGCTGCGCTGCGTCGGGGCCGACGTCGAAGGTCTGCCAGGTGCCGACGCCGATCACCGGCAGCGGCTCGCCGGTCGCCGGCACGGGTCTGGAGATCAATGGCTGGGTGTCCTCTGGCATCACGGTTCCTGCCGCGAGCGCGGCAAGGGCGCCGAGCGCGGCACGTCTTCCTGAATCCACGCGGTCATTTTACCGCCCAGAAAAAAGGCGAGCGTGATCCATCCGGCGGAGATCGCCGCGGCGACGAAGGCGAGCGCCGGCACGCCGCCCAGCAGCCAGCCGGAAAGCGCGTCGCCGCCGCGGTAGATCACCGTGTCGATGAAATTCTTCGCCTTGTAGCGCTCCTCGCGCGGCACGACCGTGAAAAGCGCGTCGCGCGCCGGCTTCGAGATCGCGAACTCGCCCACGCGCCGCACCACCCCGAATGCAACCAGCACGCCGAGCACCGGCGCCGCGCCCAGCCCCAGGAAGCCGACGAGCGACACCACCGGCATCACCGCCAGCATCCACGTCGGACCCAGTGCCATGCTGAGCCGCGCGAAGGCGAGAAGCTGAACCAGCAAGGTGAGCGCATTGACGACCAGATCGACGCTCGCAAAGAGGCGGGTGCGCTCACCGGCGTCGGGCACAGCATCGCGCACGATGTCGACCTGCGCGAAGTAGAGCGCCGTCGACAGCGCCGTATAGCAAAGAAGGTAGCCGCAGATGCCGAGAAGAAAAGGCGAGGAAAGCGCCGCGCGCACGCCGGCGAGGATCGAGCCGCCGATCGGCGCATCCGGCGGCGGGTCGCCGGCGCGCGGATGCGCGCGCGCCCAGCGCCCGAGCATGGCGATGCACAGGACGCTGAATGAGAGGAGCGTGGCAGAAAGAAGGAGCAGGCCGTGAATTCCGAGCGGCGTGATGGCGGTCGCCGCGATCAGCGGGCCGGCGATCGCGCCGCAGCTGCCGCCCGCGGCGATGGTGCCGTAAAGGCGCGCCGCCTGGGCGGCGCTGAACAGGTCCGACATGAAGCTCCAGAACACCGACACCACGAACAGGTTGAAGACGCTCAGCCAGATGAAGAACGCGGTGGCGTCCAGCTTGACGCTGAACGCCACCAGGTTGAGCGCGAAGAAGGCGTACACCACGGGAAGCAGCCTGGTGCGGGGCAGGCGCGCGCACAGCCAGCCGAAGGCCGGTACTAGCGCCAACATGGCGGCAAAGGTCGCGGTGAACAGCCACTGCAGCTTTTCGATGCCGGCCTCCACGGCGAGCGCATCACGCACCGGCCGCAGGATGTAGTAGCTGCAAAGCAGCAGGAAGAAGTAGGCGAAAGCCCACGCCAGCGCGCCCAGCTCGTGCGGCTCGGCGCGCAGCGCACGGCAGAGGGCGGCACGCATGCGTTATAGTAGGCCACAGGGAGGAACCGCGATGAGCACCGGGGGCTGGATCGCAGTTGCCGTGGCGGTTGCGCTGGTGCTGTTCGCGATCGCGGTTTACAACCGGCTGGTCGCGCTGCGCAACCGTTTCAAGAACGCGTTCTCGCAGATCGATGTGCAGCTGAAGCGCCGCTACGACCTGATCCCGAACCTGGTCGAGGCGGTGAAGGGCTACCTGCAGCACGAGCGCCAGACGCTCGAGGCGGTGACCAAGGCGCGCGGCGAGGCGGTGAGCGCGGCGCAGCGCGCCGCGGCGGCGCCGGGCGAGGCTGCTGCGATGCGCGGCCTCGCGCAGGCCGAAGGCGTGCTCGGCGGCGCGCTCGGCCGGCTGCTCGCGGTGTTCGAATCGTATCCGGACCTGAAGGCCAACCAGAACGTGCTCGGCCTGCAGGAGGAGCTCACCAGCACCGAAAACCGGATCGCCTTCGCGCGCCAGGCCTACAACGACTCGGTGATGGAATACAACACGCGCCGCGAGTCCTTCCCGGACAACCTGCTCGCCGGCGTGTTCGGCTTCTCCCCCGCGGAGCTCCTGCAGGCGACCGAGTCGGGCGAAGAACGCCGGGTGCCGAAAGTCTCCTTCAGCTAGCTTGGACTTCTTCGAGCAGCAGGCCTTAGCGCTTTTGTTTCGCGGCGAGTCGACTGCGGATCAGCTGGTCGGTTTCCTGAACCGCCGAAGCGAACGGTCCTCCTGCGGCAACCGCGCGCTCGATGTAAGGCAGCGCTTCCTCGTCGCGTCCCTGGTCGGACAGCGTCTGCGCGAGATTGTTGAGCACGATCACCGAAGCCGGTTCGCGCCGCTCGGCCTGGCGCAGCACCGCTTCCGCCTCCTTCAGCTCGCCGAGGGCGTGATGTGCGTTGGCGAGACCGACCGCGGCGTTGATGTTCTCGGGCCAGCGCTTGAGGAAACCGACATACGCGGTGCGCGCACTGCTTGCTCCCCCGGCGCGCTCCAGCGCCGCGATCGAGGCGAGCCAGCGCGACTCGTCGGCGGTGGCCGGGATGCGATCCGGCGGCACCGCCACCATCGCCCAGTAGCCGCTGCGCATCCAGAGGAATTCGTGGACGCCAAAGGGAAGGGTTTCACGCTCGGTCACTCCAGAGCGCAGGATGAGATCACCGTACGAGTAGTCGTAGCCCACCGCCACCGCGTAATGCCAGCCTCCGAATCCCAGGTACTGCAGCACGATGACCGGGTTGCCGGCGGAGAGTTCGCGCAGCACGTCTTCGAAGCGCGGCGCGAGCTGGTAGGAAACCATGCCGTGACGGCGCGCGGCGGCCATCATTTCGATCTGCAGGCTGCCCTTGCGCTCGGGGATGTACACCTGCGGGACAAGGTCCTCCGGGGTCACCTTGACGCCGAAGCTGGCAAGCGCCGTGGCGAGCGCGGCAGGGCCGCATTGATACTCGTTCTGGGGGAAAAAAGGCACCTGCGTGAGCTCGACCCGCTCGGGCAGCCCTGGCGGCAGGCCCTCGCGCAGCTGCGCAGTCTGCGGCCACAGGCTCGCGCAGCCCGAAAGCAGGGCGGCGCAGACCCAAACGAAAACGCCCGCTGCGAAGCGGGCGTTTTGTCGGGCCTTGCGGCCGCTAAGTTCTAGCGTAACCAGACCCACCAGACGACGGCGATGATGATGATCAGCACCACCCATCCGGCACTGGAGGACGCGCCGGCCGGCATGCTGTTGATTCTGTCGGCGAGGTACTGCACCTCGTTGTCGGTCATCGCGGCAACGCGGTTTTTCGCGGTCGCCGGGTCGAGGCCCAGGGCTTGCAGCTGGCTCGCCACGTCGGTACGGTTGATGAAGCTCAACACCGCGCCGCGGTCGGCCGAAGAGGACGACGTTGCGACCTGATCGGTACCGATCATTGCAGCCTGCGCGACCTGATACGGCGTCCAGACCATCAACACAACCAACAAGCGGCCGATTGTTTTTGCCCAAGCAGATTTCATGTGCGCTCCTAGCGTGTGTTTGACCGAATTTAAATCACCTCGACGACCCCTCTTCCACCCCTTGCTGCGGCCGTCTACGGGGCAGACTATCCGCGCGGTTGGGCGAAGTCAAGAAATTGTCATGTGACAGAATTCCTATAAATGGTAGTTTTTCAACGACTTGAATCGAGCTTGCGAACGGCTGTCGCGGGCGAAGTGCGTTTTGACAACGCCGCGCGGGCCGCCTACGCCGCGGATGCCTCCAATCGAGCTCGGGCTCTGGGCACTCGCTTTCGCCTACTGAAAGGCGTCGATCAATAGCTCGTAGGAGCGCCGGCGCGAGGCGTAGTCGCCGGTGATGGTCAGCACCATCGTCTCGTCGGCGCCGTAACGGTGCGCCATTTCCTCCAGCTCGCGCCGGCATTGCGCCGCGCCGCCGATCACTGCGCGAGCGCGTTGCGACATCACGTAGCGGCGCTCCTCGTCGGTATAGCGGTGCCGGGAAGCTTCTTCAGCGCTCGGCACCGGCGAATCAATATTCAGCGCCCTATGCAGGCGCCGCAAGTCGATCGGCGCGGCGAGTCGCTCGGCCTGCGCGTCGGTCTCGGCGCAGATCGCGAAAGGGCACACGATACTGCGCGGATGCGGCTCGCGTTTCGACGGCTGGTAGTGCTCCCTATAAAACTTCATCACTTCTTCGCCGCCTTGCGGGTTGATGAAATGCGCGAAAGCAAACGGCAAGCCGAGCTGCGCGGCGAGCGCGCCGCTGTAGTCCGATGAGCCGAGCAGCCACACCTCGGGCGCGGTCTCGACCTCGGGCTGGACCCGCACGCGCCGGTACGGGTGATTCTCGGGCAGGCCGCCGTCGAGATAGCCGACCAGTTCCCACACCTGCTCGGGAAAACGCTCGGCGTCGGGATATCGGCCGCCGCCCACCGCCTGCGCGGTGCGCGCGTCGCCGCCCGGCGCGCGTCCGACGCCGAGGTCGATGCGCCCCGGATACAGCGCTTCCAGCATGCGGAAACTCTCGGCGATCCTGAACGCGCTGTAGTAGGGCAACAGGACGCCCCCGCTGCCAATGCGGATGCGTCGCGTCTCGGCGCCCAGCCTTGCGAGCAGCACTTCGGGACAGGGGTCGGCGAGCGCGGCGAGGGCATGGTGTTCGGCGAGCCAATAACGGTGATATCCGAGCTCGTCGGCACGGCGCGCGAGCGCCAGAGTCTCTTCGATCGCGCGCGGCGCACCTTGGCCGCTGATTACCGGCGATTGATCAAGGATGGAAAGTCGCATCGCAAGGCGTCGCTGCTGGGCGACACAGAAAGCTCCTGTGCATCAAGCGCTTCGTAAGAACGTCCCATCCGCCGTCGTCACAGCCCGACAAACCCTGTTCCATCCGCAGAGCCAACACTCTGTTCGGACTATGGTTTGGGACCTGGCACGTGCGTTGCAGTATGAAGGCACCATGGGCCTGAACGAGCTAAAACTCAAGCAAGAAATCTACGCGCTTGCCCAGTCATTTATCGGCTTGCTGATCGTCGGGCTGGTGCTGGTCGGCATCGGCGGCACCATCTACAAAGTTATCTCACCCGACGGCTGGATCGCGCTAGCCTTCGGCCGCAGCCTGTCGGCCGGCGCCGCCTCGCTCGGATCGCTGATCATGATCGCGGGGCTGGCGTGGTTCTCGCGCGGCTGGAGCTCGCCCCGCTACCGTAACCGCTTTTCCGATTTGCTGGTATTCAGCTTTGCGGCGGCCGGGCTGCTTTATCTCAGCCAGCTCATGCTGCAAGGAAGCTTCTAGCGCATCAAGCAGACAGACGATCGAAAGATCGCCTCCTCCCCTGGGCCCGTCCTTATCCCCCTGAGGCGGGCCCTCTTTTTTTTGCGTATGGATCAGACAGCGATCGGCGCCCTGATCGCCGGATGCGGGTCGTACCCCTCCAAAGTGAAGTCCTCGTAGCCGAACGCCGCCAGCTCCTTCACCTCCGGGTTGAGCCGCATGCGCGGAAATGGCCGCGGCGCGCGCGCGAGCTGCTCGCGCGCCTGGTCGAGGTGATTCAGATAGAGATGCGCATCGCCCAGCGTCAGAACGAACTCGCCGCGCTTGAGGCCGGTGACCTGGGCCACCATCAGCGTGAGAAGGGCATAGGAAGCGATGTTGAACGGCACGCCGAGAAAGACGTCCGCGCTGCGCTGGTACATCTGGCAGGACAGCCTGCCTTCGGCGACATAGAACTGGAACAGCGCGTGGCAAGGCGGCAGCGCCATGCGCTCGACGTCGGCCGGATTCCACGCGCTCACGATGTGGCGCCGCGAGTCCGGTCTTTTTCTCAAACCTTCAATGACCTTGGCGATTTGGTCGATCTCCCCGCCCTGCGGCGTTCGCCAATGGCGCCATTGGTAGCCGTACACCGGGCCGAGCTCGCCGTTTTCGTCGGCCCACTCGTCCCAGATCGTAACGCCGCGCTCCTGCAGCCAGCGCACGTTGGTCTCGCCGCGCAGGAACCACAGCAGCTCGTAGATGATCGACTTCAGGTGCAGCTTCTTGGTGGTGAGCAGCGGGAAGCTGTCGTCGAGGGAGAAGCGCATCTGGCGGCCGAACACCGAAAGCGTTCCGGTTCCGGTGCGGTCCGACTTGCGCGCGCCGCGGCTGAGCAGCTCCGCCAGCAGGTCGAGGTATTGCCTCTCTGCGGAATTCATACCGCGATACGCTCGAGCAGCTCGCGCGCGCTCTGGAAGCGGTCTGCGGGCTGCTTCGCGAGCAGCCGGTCGAGGATCGGCTGGTAGCCGGCCAGCCGCTCAGGCAGGCGCGGCACCGGCCCTTTCACGTGCATCTCGATCATGCTCGCCGGCGTTTCGGAGTCGAAAATCTTCTGGCCGGTCAGCATCTCGTAGAAAATCGCGCCCATGCTGTAAAGATCGGAGCGCGCATCGACCGGCTGGCCGAGGAAGTGCTCCGGGCTCATGTAGCGCGGCGTCGCGAGCAGCTGCTGCCCCGCGACCGTGAGACTCGAGTTCGCGGCGAGATCCCGCGCCAGGCCGAAATCGACGATCACCGGCCGGCCGTCGGCGCGGAACAGGATGTTCGCGGGCTTGAGATCGCGATGCACGATCCCTTGCGCGTGAATGGCGTCGAGCGCTCGCGCGATCTGCGCGGCGAGGCGCAGCGCGGCGCGCGAGTCCAGCCCTTCGCGGATGCGCGAGGCGAGCGTGCCGGAAGGCAGGAACTCCATCGCGATGTATGCGCTATCGCCCGTGAAGCCCTGGTCGTAGATGCGCGCGACGTACTCGTTCTCCAGCGCCGCGATGAGCTTGTACTCGCGCATGAAGCGCTCGAAGAACACCCGGTCATGGCGCAGCTTGCTGTCGAGAACCTTGAGCGCTACCCGCAGCCCGTCCTTGTCGCGCTCGGCGAGGTAAACCTGCGCCTGGCCGCCCTGGCCGATCATGTGCACGATCTTGTATCCGGGAACCTGCTCCGCGGTCATCGAGCGCTATTCTGCGTCAGAGAATCCGGCCAAGAAAGGCCGCGATGTCGGCAATTTCCTCGGCGCATACCGAGTGCGGCATCGGGTATTCGTGCCATTCGACGTTATAGCCCGCGGCCGCCAGCAGCTTGCGTGATTCCTGAGCGCGACGCAGCGGAATGATGTCGTCGTACTCGCCGTGCGCCATGAAGATCGGAATGTCCTGATTCGCCGGGCTTCTCTCGCTTTGCAGGCTGCCCGCGAGCGGCAGGTAAGTGGACAGCGCGAGCACGCCCGCGAGCCGTTCCGGATAGCGCAACGCCGTTTGAAGCGCGATGGCCCCGCCTTGGGAGAACCCGGCCATCACCACCCGATCAACAGGAACGGGTTGTTGTTTGATAAGTTGCTCGATCATGCGCTGGGACGCCCGGATGCCGGCCTCATCCTCCGGCCCGCCGCCGAACTGGAAGATGTCATACCAGGCGCGCATGCGCATGCCCTGGTTGATCGTCACCGGCCGCACCGGCGCGTGCGGGAACACGAAGCGCATCGGCTTCGCGAGCTGCAGCTCGGGAACGATCGGCTCGAAGTCGTGCCCGTCGGCGCCCAGGCCGTGCAGCCAGATGATCGCCGCCTCCGGCTTGCTTCCGGTTTGAATTTCAATGGCTTCCATGCCTCGAGTGTAACGCCCCTGATTTGAGGGCTTTATCCCCGGCGCGCGATCCGACAGCAGGATAAATCGCCGCCGTGGTGGCGGCTCCAAGGCGCGCCGTGTTAAATGGCGGCAGGGAAGGGAGGGAGTCGTGTGTAGGGATGAGCGGATCAGGGCCTTGGTTCTCGCGCTGGTCCTGGTTCTCCAAACCGCAGCGGCAATTGCTCAAACCTATCCTGCCCGCCCGGTGCGTATGGTGGTCGGCTTTACCCCGGGCGGCGGCGTCGACATCAACGCCAGGCTCCTCGCCGCCAGGCTGACCGAGCTCCTCGGGCAGCAGGTGATCGTCGAGAACAAGCCCGGCGCCGGCACTAACATCGCCAATGAATTCGTCGCCAGGTCGGCGCCCGACGGCTACACGCTTCTCTTCAACAGCTCGGCGTTCGCGATCAATCTGGCGCTGTACCAGAATCCGCCTTACTCGCTGCGTGATTTCGTTGGCGTTGCGGTGTTCTCCGAAAGCACCAACCTCCTGGTGGTGTCGGCGTCGCTGCCCGCGAAGTCGTTGCAGGAGGTCGTCGCGCTCGCGCGCGAGCGCCCGGGCGCGCTCAACTATTCGTCGGCCGGCGCCGGGACCAGCCAGCATCTCGCCGGCGAGCTGTTCAAGCTGCGCACCGGCACGGACATCGTCCATGTCCCCTACAAGGGCAGCGCGCCCGCATTGGCCGCGCTGGTCGCGGGCGAAGTGCAGATGAGCTTCGCGAACACGGTCGCGATCAACCAGCACGTGAGATCGGGCCGCCTGCGCGCGCTCGCCGTGGCCGGCGCGAAGCGCGCCGGGCTGATGCCCGAAGTGCCGACCATGAAGGAGGCCGGCGTCGAAGGCGTCGAGGTGCCGCTGTGGTTCGGGCTGCTCGCGCCGGCCGCCACGCCGCGCGAAATCGTCCGCACGCTCGCCGCGGCAGTTGCTAAGGCCGCAAGTTCTCCCGACATGCGCAAGCGCCTTCTCGAGCAGGGCGCCGACCCCGTCGGCAGCACCCCCGAGGAATTCAACCGCCAGCTGCGCGAGGAAGTGACGCGCTGGGCGGAGGTGGTGAAGGTCTCGGGCGCGCGCGCCGATTAAGGCGCTTCAGGCTTCCGGTCGCTGCGGGAAACTGCGCCCGAAAATCGATTCGGCGATGCGGTTTTTGAGGATCTCGATCGAGCCGCCGGCGATCATCCAGCCGCGGCAGCGCCGCACGCAGTACTCGACCAGCGCCTCGCGGCTGTAGCCGGTGCCGCCCATCACCTGCAGGGCCTCGTTCGCGACCTCGAACCCGGCCTGGTTGCAAAAGGCTTTGGCGATCGCCGTCTCCTCGGCGGAAGGAAAGCCGCGGTCGGCGTTGGCCGCCGCGCGGTACAGGAGCAGCTGCCCCGCGTCGAGCTTCATCTTCATGTCGGCGAATTTCCACTGCAGGCCCTGGAATTCGCACAACAGGCGCCCGAACTGCTTGCGCTGCAGCGCCCACTCGCGCGCCGCCTCGTAGGCGTAGCGGCCGAGCGCGAGCGAGCGCGCGGTGTTGCCGATGCGCTCGACGTTGAAGCCGGCGATCTGCTTCTTGAAGCCGCCTTCCTTGAGGAGCACCATCTCGTCGGGAACCAGGAGATTGTCGAAGTGGAGCTCCGCCCATTGTTCGCCCGACATGAACTGAGATGTCTTTCCGTGCCGCAATCCAGCGGAAGATTTTTCAATCAGTACAGAACCAATTCCGCCCACGCCCGGGCCGAAACGCACATACGTGAGAATCAAGTCGGCGTAAGCCGAGTGCGTCGTGAAAATCTTTGATCCATTGATGCGATAGCCGGTACCCTCCCTTACCGCGGTTGTTTTTAGGTCTGTCACTGCAGATCCCGCTTCGGGCTCGGTCATGCCGACTGAAATCACGCTCTCGCCCGACAGCAGCTTCTTCAGGAATTTCTGCTTCTGCGACGGCGAGCCGTATTCCGCGAGCACGCGGATCGGCCCGAAGTTGCCGGCTTGTACCACGTCGGCGCTCCGCGGGCAGACCGCGGCGACGGCCTCGATCGCGATCACGGCGTCCATCAGCGTGCCGCCCTGGCCGCCGTCGACTTGCGCAATGGTGATGCCGAGCAGGCCTTGCGAGGCCATCAGCCGGGCGACGTCCCACGGGTAGCCGCTCGCGTGCGCGCGCTCGTGCGCGGCGGCCGCGAGGTGCTTCCCGGCGAAGCGTCGCACCGAGTCGCGGAACTGCTCCTGCTCCGGCGTGAGTCGGAAATCCATTCGTTACTGTTTTAGCACGGCGAGGCCGTCCACCGCGACGACCCCTTCGCGCCGCACGATGAGCGGGTTGATCTCCGCCTCGAGCACCGGCCGCCCGGGAATCAGCGCAAGTCGGGACAGCGCGCACACCACGCGCGCCAGCGCTTTTACGTCGCCGCGCGGCAGGTTGCGGTAGCCGCGTATCGCTGCGAGGCCTTTGACTCTTTCGATCATGCGCATTGCCTCGTCAGGACTGACGGGGGCTAATTCAATTACAAAATCTTTGTAGAGCTCGGCAAGCGTACCGCCGGCACCGACCAGCACGATCGGCCCGACCACCGGATCGTCGCGATAGCCGACGATCGCCTCGGCGAGCCCGCTCTCCATCTTCTGCACCAGGAGCTGGTCCTTCCCGAGCTTGCGGATGCGGGCCTCGAACTCGACGCGGCTGTCGATGCCGAGCGCGACGCCGCCCGCCTCGGTCTTGTGATCGACGTCCATCACCTTCACCGCGACGGGGTAGGCGATCGAATGCGCAAAGTCCGGCGCACGGGCGACGGCCTGCTCCACGACCGGAATCCCCAGGGAAGTAAATAACCCGAATGGATCGTCGAACAGAGGATAAGGAATCTGGGCATCTTCCCGCTGTCGCGGCGCGCGCCATGAGAAGTAGGCTGCGAAGGCGTCGGCGCAGGCCTCGGGCGTGCGAAAGGCGGCGATACCGCGCTCGGCCAGGAGCGCAAGCGAACGCTCGGCGTGCGGCGTGAGGAAGGCGGCGAGCGGCTTGGCGACGCGCTTCGCGCCGAGGATCGGCTCGACCGCGAGCTGCGGGTGGAACTGGGCCGACGAGCCGACTGCGGCCAGCACTGCATCGCACTCGGGAAAATCGAGCAGGCGATCGAGCACTTCCGTGTATTGCTCGGCCGTCGCGGTCATCGTCAGGTCGACGATCGGCGAACCGCCATCGGGCGCCG
>Ga0209220_1000182_pt1 | contig 26514 bp, 31 predicted proteins | sample BlaSpr_A8_OM3_M3_FD_187984 | JGI IMG/M metagenome (GOLD analysis project Ga0209220, IMG submission 187984) | Forest soil microbial communities from Thunder Bay, Ontario, Canada - Black Spruce, Ontario site 2_A8_OM3_M3 (SPAdes) (version 2) | ecosystem: Environmental > Terrestrial > Soil > Boreal... | reverse complement strand
GAGCTCGTCCACGCACAGGTTGATGGTGGCGGCGCGCAGCTTGCGCAGCCGCGCCACGATGAAGAGCGTCGACGACTCCATGTCGTTGCTCAGCACGCCGGCCCTCGACCACATCTCCAGCTCCTCACGGATGTGGGGCCGCGGCATCGTGTCGGGCATCAGGTCGGAGTAGAGCGCGTCGACGGAGCGCAGCAGCCCCACGTGGTACGGCACGCCTGACGCCTCGGCGGCCTCGACGAGCGCGTTGGTCATTTCGAGCGATGCCACAGCCGGGTATTCGAGCGGGACATATCCGGTGGACGTACCCTCGGTGCGGACCGCGCCGATGCCGATCACGAGGTCGCCCATCTTGATCTCCGGCTGCGCCGCGCCGCAGGTGCCGACGCGTAGGAACGTGTGCACGCCGAGCTCGTTCAACTCTTCGATCGCGATGGCGACGGACGGGCCGCCCATGCCGGTCGACATCGCCGACACCGTCGTACTGCCGAGCTTGCCCGTGAACGTTCGGTACTCTCGGCTGAACGCCACCTCGCGAGCGCCGTCGAGGTACTTGGCGATCAACGGGGTGCGGAAGGGGTCGCCAGGGACAAGAACGTAGTCGCCCACGTCCCCTCGACCCAACCCGACGTGATACTTCTTTTCGGTCACAGCCATCTGGGCGAATACTAGCCGTCCCTAAACCCCACGAATCCGGACGCTTCGCGTTGGATTCGCGGGGGCCCCGTTAGTTTGTGACGCCGTTCTTGTCCACTCGGGCGAGGATGTGGGGCGGTCTTGCGACTTGTCGATCGGTGATCCGCCACGCCTTCAGAAGGCGCGAGGTCACGCCCTCGACCAGCTCTTTCGAGCGTGCGTGAACGGTGACAAGCGGGTCGCCCGCCACGACGCGCGCGCCGACCGGCGCCTCGATGACAAGACCGGCCGCAGGATCGACGCGGTCCTCTTTGCGCATCCTCCCGGCGCCGAGCTGGACGGCCGAAAGCCCGACCTCCAGCGCGTCGATCGACTCCACGTACCCCGCCGACGGGGCCGGTAGGAGCAGCTGCACCGGAGCGACAGGCAGCCCGCGCTCGAGGTGGCCGCCCTGCGCGCGCAGCATGCGTTCGAACGTCTCGCGGCCCGCGCCCAAGCGAAGCACCTTTTCCGGATCGGCGTCGACCCCGGCGAGCCGGCACATCTCGGCTGCCACCCTCAGCGAGACCTCGAGCAGCTCCTCGTCGCCCCGGCCGGACAGCGCCTCGAGCGCTTCCGCGACCTCCAGGGCATTGCCGATCGAGCGGCCGAGCGGGTTGTCCATCGCGGTGACCAGCGCTACGGTGCGCCGCCCGGCGCCCTCGCCAAGCTGCACCATCTCGGCGGCGAGAGCCTCGGCCGAGGCGACGTCGGGCATGAATGCGCCGCGCCCGAACTTCACATCGAGGACGATCGCGTCCGCGCCGGCGGCGATCTTCTTCGACATCACGCTGGAGGCGATCAGTGGGACCGAGGGCACAGTGGCGGTGACGTCGCGCAGCGCGTATAGCAATTTGTCCGCGGGCACCATGCGAGGCGACTGGGCTGCGACCGCGATCCCCACCTCGCGAACCTGCTTGATGAATCGTTCAGGGTCCAGGTCGACCGTCACGTCCGGCACCGATTCCAGCTTGTCGAGGGTGCCGCCGGTGTGGGCGAGCCCGCGCCCGCTGAGCTTGGGGACCCTCACTCCGCACGCCGCGGCGAGCGGCGCGGCGATGAGGGTCACCTTGTCGCCGACCCCACCGGTGGAGTGCTTGTCGACCTTGATACCGGGAATCGCCTTGAGGTCGAGAACTTCGCCGCTTGCCACCATCGCCTGGGTTAGCGCAAGGGTTTCGCTTGCTGTCATGCCGCGGATGCAGACCGCCATCAGCCAGGCCGCCATCTGGTAGTCAGGGATGTCGCCGCTGAGATAACCGGCGAGCAGGAACTCGATCTCCTCACGCGTGTGCTCGTGACCGTCGCGCTTGCGGCCGATCACCTCGAGCGGGTTCACATGCGCTTGGGGCCGCCGGGGAGTTGGGGCGCCGGGCTGTCGTCCGACGCCCCTTCAGACCTCAGGCCGAGCCGCACTTGGCCGGGCAGGTCGTGACCGAGCCGTTCTTCATTCCGTTGAGAGCTGCTGTGAGCTTGGCCTGGAGGTCAGCGCTGATGAGGTTGTCCTTGCCATGGAACGGCGAGATGCCGATGCCGTTGTTGGCGGCGTTGAACAGGGTGTCCCCCGGCGCGATTGTGCCGTCGTTGACTTTCTTGATAGCTTGCTCGACCGCATTGCTCAGATGCTTCTCGGCCGAGGTCACGATGCAGGGGTCGGCGTTCGGGTACGAAAGGTACTGGTCGACATCGACGCCGATCGCGTAGACGTTGGCCGCGCAGGCCGCGTCCAGCACGCCGTTACCGGTCTTGCCGGCGACCTGGAAGAGCACGTCATCGTGGTTCTGGCTGATCAACTGCGCTCCGAGGACCTTGCCGGCCACCGGGTCGTTGAAGGCCTTGGTGAAATCGCTGGTCGAAACGTACGCTACGTCGACCTTGACGCTGGGGTCAACCGCTTGCGCGCCGAGTTGGAAGCCCTGGATATAGCGGACGACGGGCGGCACCACGTTGATCCCGCCGACCGCGGCGATGTGCTTGGTCTTGGTGATGCTGGCGGCGACCATGCCCGCGAGGTAGCCAGGCTGGTCCTCCTGGAAGTAAAGCGACGTGTAGTTGGGAAGAAGCGTCTTCGGGTCACCCTTGCACCCGAACGTCGTGTCGAGGTTGCCCGACGTGTCGATGCAGATGGGTGACTGGTCGACGCCGATGAACTTCACGTTGGGGTTCTTCTTGGCGGCGGTCGTCGTGGCACCTGATTCATCGAATGCGACGGTGACGATCAGGTTGTAGCCCGCGTCGACGAAGGTCTGGATGTCCTTCGCGTAGTCCGTGCTGTCCACCGGCACCACGGTCGCCGGGTCTTTGGCCCCGATGTCAGCCGCACCCTTCTTGGCGCCCTCCCATGAGTACTGGCTGAAGTTGTGGTCCTGGAGGGTTCCCGTCGCAGACATGAGGGCGATCTTCCACTTCGAGTTCGTCGTCGTGGTTGGCGACGAGCCGCCGCACGCGGCAAGGAACAGCGCGACCAGCGTTATAGCCGCGACCCGCGGCATGCCCGAAATCGACATCTAAACCCTCCTTAGCGGCTGCTCAAGACTCGTTTGCAAACGAACCTCTTCGACCGGCGATATTGTGCCCGATCTCACGATTTCTCGACGGCCGGCCGTTTGCCGGTCGCGTCGTCAAGCGCGGCGAGCGGCTAGCTCAGGAGGCGCTCTCGCGCTGGTACGGCTTGCCGTCGGCGGCTGGGGCGATGCTGCGTCCGATCAGCCCCGCCAGGACCACGATCGTGATCAGGTAGGGCAGCGCGTCGAAGAACTGCGTCGGGACGTGGCCGAGCAGCGTCCCCAGCTCACCCTGGGGCGGGGAGATGCTGATCGTCTGGCTGATCGCCTGGGACGAGGCGAACAGGAGTGCCGCTCCGAATGCGCCGACCGGTGTCCATCGACCCACGATCATTGCGGCAAGGCCGATGAAGCCTCGACCTTGGGTCATGCCCGCCTGAAAGCCGTTGGTCGCCTCGAGGCTGAGGTAGGCGCCACCAAGCGCGGCTAGTGCGCCGGAGAGGACAACGTTGCGGTAACGCACGCGGATGACGTCGATTCCGACCGTCTCCGCTGCGCGCGGATGCTCGCCGACCGCGCGTGTGCGGAGTCCCCATCGCGATCGGAAAAGGAAGATCTGAAAGACGACCACGATGATGACCGTGAGGATGCCGATCGGGCCCTGGCCGAACAGCGCGTTGATCAGCCACCCGATGAGCGGAATGTTGCTCACTGCGGCGGGAATGGTCAGCGCGGTGAAGTTGCTGGTCACGGGGAGGGATACGGTGGCCAGCAGGGTGTTCAGATAGCCCGTCAGCCCGAAGGCCGCGATGTTGATGATGGCTCCGGCGATGATCTGGTCGGCTCGCACGCTGATCGAAAGCCACGCATGCAGCAGCGACAGCAGCATCCCGGCGATGATGGCCGCGAGCACGCCGAGCACCAACGGTGCGGTCAGGCCCAAGACCGGGGTCGGTGTGCCGGGGCCGATGATGCCGATGATCACGGACTCCGCGAACCAGCCGGTGAAGGCGGCCGTGAGCATGATGCCCTCGAGTCCGATGTTGACCACGCCCGAGCGCTCGCACATCACCCCACACAACGCGGCCAGGCAGATCGGAACCGCGAGCTGGGCCGCCACGCGAGAGATGAAGGGCAGCGCGTTCAAGAGGTACTCGATGAGCTGGAACACGAGGCCGAGCACCGGTATCCCGTTGAGCGTGTGCAGCAGCGAATCCATCAGGTAACCCCCTCACCGTAGGAGCGGGTAATCGTTTGAAAGCCGGTCTGCTCCGCACCCGTCACCCCGCGGAGCCGCAGCAGGCGACGCAGGACGACGTTGGCGATGAGAAAAAGCAGGATGAGTGCCTGGATGAAGTCGACCAGCTCGACTGGGATGCCCGCGTTGATCTGCATTGGAGGCGCACCCGCTCGCATGGCGCCGAAAAGCAGGGCCGCGAACAAGATGCCGATCGGGTTGGACCGGCCGAGCAGGGCCACTGTGATCGAATCGAACCCGACCTTCGTCTGGAAGGTCGTGTTCATCCGGTGGCTGACGCCAAGGATCGTGCAGGCGCCGGCCAGGCCCGCCAGCATGCCGGCGATGCTCATCGTAAGCACGATCATCAGCCGGGGGTTCACGCCCGCGTAACGAGCCGCGTCCGGGTTCGCGCCCACGGCGCGAATCTCGAATCCCCGTGTCGTCCTGAAGAGCAGGAACCACGCAATGGGAACCGCGCCAAACGCGATCAGGATGCCGAGGTGCCCGGTGCTGCCGAGGAGGATGGGCAGCGCAGCGGGACCGGCGTCCGGGGTGGTCGGTGGGTTCGAACCCGCCTGTTTGAGCGGCCCGCTCACGATCCAGGCCAGGGAGGCCAGGGCGATGTAGTTCATCATGATCGTGGTCACGACCTCGTGCGCCCCTGACACCGCCTTCAGGAACCCGGGCACGAAACCCCACGCGGCCCCGGCGAGCGCCCCACCCACGAGCGCAGCCGGGATGGCGAGCGAAGGCGGCGAATGCTGCATGTTGGCGGCGACCGCCACCGCCCCGACCGCGCCCATCAGGAATTGCCCCTGCGCGCCGATGTTGAACAGGCCGGCCCGGAACCCGATCCCCACGCCGAGGCCGGCCAGGAGCAGCGGTGTCGTGATGACCAGGGTGCCAACCAACGAGTTGAAGGACCCGAAAGCGCCTTGCGCCAGCGCCTGGTACGCCGTCAGGGGAAGAGTCGCGTCGAATGGCTGCTTGAGGACGAGCGTGCTGGACAGGATGATCACGATCGCTCCGACGACGAGGGCCAGCAGGAATGCCACGAGTGGCACGGCGATCAGTGACCACAGGTAGCGGGCAATGGCCAGGGGGCGCGGCAGCCGCGCGATCGCCTGGCTCATGTCCGTGATCCCGTGGCTTCGCGCGGCTCGTCTGTCGCCCCGCCGGTGGCCATCAAAAGGCCGACCTGGTTCTTGTCGGCCGTCCTCCCGTCGAGAAACGCAACCAACTTGCCGCGGTACATCACCGCGATCCGGTCCGAGATCTCGAGGACCTCGTCAAGCTCGGCCGAGACCAGGAGCACCGCCGTGCCGGCGTCGCGCTTCTCGATGATGCGCTTGTGAATGAACTCGATGCTGCCAACGTCAAGTCCGCGAGTGGGCTGATCGAGCACCAGCAGCGTGTTGTCGCCGTCGAACTCACGCGCGACGATCAGCTTCTGCTGGTTCCCCCCCGAGAGGGTTTGCGCGGCGACCTCGGTCGACGGCGTCCTGATGTCGTACTCGCTTACACGCTTGCGGGCCGCCTCGAGAGTCGCGCGTCCGTCTCGCAGGATTCCGTGGGCGAACGGCGGCTTGTAGTAGCTCGTGAGGACCAGGTTGTCGGTGAGCGGGAATGCGAGGATGAGGCCGAATCGATGGCGGTCCGCCGGCACATAGCCGACGTTGGCCTCGTTGATCGTCCGGGGCGAGGCGCCCGTCACATCGCGGCCGTTCAACCAGATCCGACCCGCGGCCACGCGGCGGAGGCCGACCAGCGCCTCGACAAACTCGTCCTGACCGTTGCCCGCCACTCCGGCGATGCCGAGAATCTCGCCTCGCCGAATTTCCACGTCGATCCCGCGAACGACCTCGGTGCCGCGATCGTCTCGCACGTGCAGGTCCGTGACCTTCAGCATCACCTCACCCGGGTGCGACTGCCCCCTGTCGACGGTCAGCAGCACAGCGCGCCCGACCATCATTTCCGCCAGCTCCTTCTCGTCCGTCTCGGCCGGACGGCGCTCACCGACCACGCGACCGCGACGGATCACGGTGATGCGGTCGGCAAGCTCGAGGACCTCGTGAAGCTTGTGGCTGATGAAGATGATCGAGCGACCTTCGCTCGCGAGGTTGCGGAGGAGCGTGAAGATCTCCTCTGTCTCGGCCGGGGTGAGCACGGCGGTGGGTTCATCGAGGACGAGGATCTGCGCGTCGCGATAGAGGGTCTTGAGGATCTCGACTCGCTGCTGCTGGCCGACGGACAGCGACTGCACCTTCGTGTCGGGGTCGAGCTCAAAACCGAACCGGCCGGCGAGCTTGCGGATCCGCCGGCTGGCCTCGCGCTTGTCGAGGAAGATCGGGTTCGCCATGGTCTCCTCGCCGAGCACCACGTTCTCCGCGACCGACAGCACGGGGATCAGCATGAAGTGCTGGTGCACCATCTCGATGCCGCGCGCGATGGCGTCGGAGGGTCCCGCGATCTTGACGGGCCGGCCGTCGATCAGGATCTCGCCTGCGTCGGGTACGGCGAGGCCGTAGAGGATGTTCATCAGGGTGGTTTTGCCGGCCCCGTTCTCGCCGAGCAGGGCGTGGATTTCGCCCCGCCGCAGATCGAGGTCGATATGGTCGTTGGCGACTACGCCGGGGTAGTGCTTGGTGATGCCCCGCATCTCCAGCCGCGGGACCGACGGTTGTTCAGGCGCGGCTGGCGGAGCTGCTTCTGAGGTCATCCAGGAGAACTGTACTCACCTCTCTAATGCCTGCGAGCCGCACCCAGCCCTGCGGTGGAAGGGCGTCTTCTTCGACATGCTCGAGCTGCCAGGTCACCTCGTAGGGAATGTGGATGGCGAACGCGCCCAGCTCGACCACCGGCACCACATCCGACCGCAGCGAGTTGCCCACCATCACGAATTCCTCCGGCTTGATTCCGCGTCGTTTGAACACGCCGCGATAGGACTCAACGTTCTTCTCGCTGAGGATCTCAACGCCGACGAACAGGTCGCCGAGGCCTGAGCGGGCGAGCTTGCTCTCCTGGTCGAACAGGTCGCCCTTCGTGATGAGCAGCATGTCGTAGCGCTCGCTCAGGCCCCGCAGGGTCTCCTCGACGCCGTCGAGGAGCTCGGTCGGAACCATCAGCATCCGCTTGCCCCAGCCGAGGATCACCTCCAGGTCGGACGCGGGGATGCGCCCCTGCGTGAGCTCGATCGCCGTCTCCAGCATCGACAGCGTGAACGACTTAACCCCGTAGCCGTAGATGCTGAGATTCCTCATCTCCATCGCGGCAAGACGGGTGTCGACGTCGGCGTCAGGGGCGTGGCGCTTGATCAGCTCGCGGAACTCGCTCTGCGTGACGTGGAATCGCGTCTCGCTGTGCCAAAGCGTGTCGTCCCCGTCAAACCCCACCACCCGGACCGGCATAGCGCCGAACGATTATGGGGGTGTTACGCCCGGAACAAAGGTGGGTATCTCTCGGGTTGGCCTTATCAAGATGAAGAAGCTGAACGGAATCCATCACATCAGCGCCATCACCGCCGACGCGACCCGCAACGTCCTGTTCTACACAGGCGTCATGGGCCTCCGGCTCGTCAAGAAGACCGTCAACCAGGACGACCCGAGCGTCTACCACCTGTTCTATGCAGACGAGGCCGGCAGTCCGGGCGCCGATCTCACCTTTTTCGAGTATCCGGGCCTCGTGCGCGGCCGCGCCGGCGCTGGGATGATCCACCGCATCGGCCTTCGCGTGGCCTCGGAGCAGGCGCTCGACTTCTGGGCGGCGCGGCTGGCTGGGGCGGGACTGGAGACGATCCGCGAAGACGGCCGGCTGCGCTTCGACGACCCGGAAGGACTCGGTTTCGAGCTGATCGCCGCGCCCACCTCGGATGCACCTCTCACCGCACTGCATCCCGAGATCCCCGATGGCTTCGCGCTTCAAGGATTCGCGGGCGTCCGCGCCTACGAGCGCCGGCGCGGCGCCAGTCACATCTTCCTCACCGAAGCCGTCGACTTCGAAGGCACCGGTCCCGACGCGTACGAATCCCGCGGTGACTCGCGGGGCTCGTCCTACGTCTACGACGCAGCTCCGGAAGCCCGCGGGCTTGGCGGCTCAGGAACCGTGCACCACGTGGCGTGGAGCTCGACGATGGAGGATCACGTCGCCTGGCGCGACCACGTGATCGAGCACGGCGGCGACCCCACGCCGGTCATCGACCGCTTCTACTTTCGCTCCATCTACTTCCGCGAGCCCAGCGGGGTGCTGTTCGAGATCGCGACGGTCGGACCCGGCTTTGCCACCGACGAGCCGAAGGAGCACCTCGGGGAGCGCATCTCGCTGCCGCCCCCGTTCGAATACCTGCGGGAGCAGGTCGAGGCGAACCTGACCCCGCTGCCCAACCCGAGAGAGAAAAGCTCAGTCAGCCAAACCGGATAGGCACCTTTGACGCCAGCGGGGTGTATCCACCGCATTCGATTGGCGCCTTTGGCGCCAAAGGAGCCCTAAGCCGCGAGCCTAGGCGACCAGCCTGAACGGCTCCGGCACAGGCTGCATCCGAGTTCCCTCGAGCGCCTCGAGCGCGTGGTCGACCGTCACCTGGCGGCGCCGGAAGTTGCGGAGCGCGAACCTGTCGCACGCGGTCTCCGCGCCCGACCGCCTGCCTCGCATCTCACGCATGTACCAGTGCAGCCACTCGTGCAGGTAGACGAAGCGAAGCACGTCGCGGACGGTGCGAAACCTGACCTTCTCCGCCACCCACGAGAATCGCATCCCGGCACCGGGCTCGCGCCTAGCGCTGTAGTACACGAGCTCGTCAAACGGACGGAACGGCTCAGGGACGCGCAGGATGATGCGCCCCACGTCGAACTCGCACAATCCCGCCAGGGACGGCCGCGTCCGGTAGCGCAGCGGCTTGACCACGACCCGGTAGTCGCCTGGCGCCGGCAGGCCGGACAGCGCGCGCTGGACATCGGCCCCCTTCAAGCCGTGGACGTCGCTTCGAATCAAGAGCCGGCCGGTCGGAGCCCTGCCGGCCGCCCGCTCGATGGCGGCCACCACGCGCCGCGCGGCCCGGGCGTCGAAGTGCGCCTCCTCGGCCAGGGCTAGCGCCGGCGGGCGAAAGCGGGTTCTTGCCGGGGGCACGATCAAAAGGCTCATCGGCTACTGGATAAGCGCCCACGGCCAGGCGTCTACCCGAGGCCCATCATTAGCGGGTGGGCGTCCACAAGGTGAAGCTCGAGTCCGTCCGGCGTAAGTCCGGTGGACGGATTCACCTGACTCCGAAGGTCCCCCGCACGGGCCCGGTCACGACCCTATGCGGCCAGGTCCTCGCTGACAGCTCCTACACGGCCGTCGACGCGGAGCCCGACTGCGCCAACTGCGTCCGCCGCTCACAGGACCAGGCCCGCATCTCGGGCGCGTTCTTCGCGCAGGAGGAGGGCTCCGAGCTGCTGCGCCTCTCGCTCGAGCAGGCGCGTGCGCGGAGGCCCGCGGCACACGAAGTGGCGCCGCGACCGGCGGCCCACGACCAACCCGTCCTCTGGCCGGCCCCCAAGCCGCCTCCCGAGGTCATCCCCGACACCCTCGGCGAGCTGATCACCCGGGGCTTCAAACCGTCCGGCGAAGGCGTGTGGCGGAGTCCGCAGGGCGTGATCGTCCGCATGCGGAAGCATGGCAAGGACTGGCGCTTCGCCGAGCTCGTTTTCGAAGGCTCGGTGGTCGCGACGAGGATCGAGGACGGCATCCGGATCAAGGCCGGTGACGTCGAGGTGAGCCCGTCAGACGACGGGGTGGTGGTCCAGCTCAAGAAAAAGTGAACGGCCGCTTCGCGAGTGCCGGCTGCTGTGCGTCGGACTCGTGCCCGGCATCTTCTGCGCCATCCTTGTGAGCGCCCATGCCGCCGCAGCGCTACACACCGAGGATCCGCGTCCATCCGCTCGGTGACACCGCGCTGCTCGCGGAGCTGGGCACGAGGCTCGACACGGCGATCAACACCAGGGCGATCGCGCTTGCGGCCGCGCTGAAGAAACGGCGCGACGTGCGCCAGGCGGTGGCCGGCTGCGCCAGCGTTACCGTGCAGTTCGACCCGGAGCAGGTCACGCACGAAGCGCTCGGCGCGGCGATAAGGCGCCTCGCGTCGAAGCGTCCCCCCATGGAGGAGCCCGGCCGCCTGCATCGCATCCCGGTCGTGTATGACGGCCCGGATCTCGAAGCGGTCACAGCTCGGCTCCGCATGTCGCCCGAGCGTTTCATCGAGATCTACAGCAAGCCCATCTACAGGGCGTTTCTGGTCGGCTTCGTGCCGGGTTGGGCCTATCTCGGTCCGCTGCCCGAGGAGCTCGAGCTGCCCCGCCGGACCGAGCCGCGCACGCAGGTGCCCGCCGGATCGGTGGCCGTCGCCGGCCGGATGACGGGAATTTACCCGCTGGCCACGCCGGGAGGCTGGCACCTGGTCGGACGCACGTCGGTCCGGCTCTTTCTTCCCGACCGCGACCCGCCCAGCCTCTTCCGCGCCGGCGATCGGGTCAAGTTCTTCCGAGTCCCTGCATGACCGACGTACTTCGGGTCCTGGAGGCCGGGTTGCTGACGACGATCCAGGACGTCGGGCGGCCGCAGGCCGTCGCTTCAGGGGTGCCGCCTGGCGGCGCGATGGACCGATTCGCGCACTCGGCGGCGAACCTGATTGTCGGAAACGACCGAACCGCGGCGACCCTCGAATGCACAATGCGCGGGCCGCGTCTCGTGGTCGAGCAACCGTGCGTCGTCGCCGTCACCGGAGGCGATTTCGACCCACGCGTCAACGGCGAGGCCGCTCCGATGTGGACCGGCGTCACGCTTGCTCCGGGCGATGAGCTCGCGCTCGGCCGCAGGCGAAACGGCGCGCGGGCGTACATCGCGGTGGCGGGCGGAATCGTGGCTGACCGATGGCTCGGGTCGATGTCGACCAGCCTGATGACAGGTCGCGGAGGCATGCATGGCCGCGCACTGGTTGAAGGAGACGTCATCGCCGCGGGAGCGCCGGTCGACGCGCCCGCGCGCAGCCTTGCCGCCGACCTGCAGCCGCGGTATGAAGATCACACGCTGTACGTGATCGACGGCCCGCACATCGCGATGCTCTCCGAGGAGTCGCGAGCAGCGGTCTTCGATTCCGCCTTCACCGTCAGCCACGACTCCAACCGCATGGGCTACCGGCTGGATGGTCCGGCGCTCGAAACACGCGGCGACGAGGTCCTCTCCTTCGGACTGGTGGCGGGCTCGCTTCAGGTCCCATCCGGCGGCCGGCCGATCCTCCTCATGGCCGACCACCAGACCGCGGGTGGTTATCCCGTCGTCGCCAATGTGATCAGCGCGTCGATGTCCGTCGCGGCGCAGCTCGCGCCAGGCGACGAGCTCAGATTTGCCGAGACCTCCATCGACGCAGCGCTCGCCATGCGAGCGGCTCAGCGAGCTGCGCTCGAGTTCCTCACCACCTGATCGATCCAGTCGACGTGCTCGGCGTAGTGCTCGTACGTGTTGCCGGCGACCCAATCCAGGACTGGCCGGTTGTCATCCGGGTCGCGCGGATCGCTGGGCTGGTAGTGGTTGTACGGCAGCTGCAGGTCCGCGTCGCGCATCTTGGAAAGCAGGGCCATGAGGAGCGCGTGCGTGTCGCGAAAGTAAGCCACCGCCTGCTCGGGCGTCTTCTCGCGGTGCAGCGCCCACACCGCGCTGTTTATCGCGTCGGTCTCCTCACCGGCGTTGGGCACGCCCATCGCGGTCAGGCGGTCCCGCCCGTCGAGCAGCGCCAGCAGCGAGTGCTCCCACGCGGCGATGTGAATCAGGTGGTCCTTGACCGCCCATCCGTCCGAACCTGTGATCGTGAGGCCGTACGGTCCCAACGAATCCACCAGCTGGTTGAGCTCCCACCAGCTTTTCTCGATCGGCTGCACGACGCGATTGCTCATGCTTCCGCCGCGAACTTCTTGGCTTCGGCGATGACGGCGTCGTAGTCGGGCTGGGGCTTCTCGCGCGAAGCCACCCACGTCCAGCGGATGACGCCGTCGTGGTCGATGATGAAGATCGTGCGGCGGGCCATGCCCGAATAGCCGGCGACGTCGTCCCGACGCACGCCGTAGTCGGTGACCATCTTCCGCTCGAAGTCGCCGACCAGGTCGAAGGGCAGGCCGCCGAGCTCCTTGGCGAAGGCCTGATGGGAGAAGACCGAGTCCACGCTGATGGCGAAGATGCCGACCCCGTTCGATGTCGCGTCTTCGTGCCTGGACCGAAACTCGGTCAGCTCAGTCCTTCAACCACCAGTGAAGTCGAGCACATAGAAAAGGAAGACGAGCGACCGGTATTTCTGCAGGGCGTCGCCGAGCGTGAGCTCCTGCCCGCCCGTGGTCGGCAGCTTGAAGTCGGGAGCCTTGTCCCCCACCTGCAGCACGCCAAAAGTCTAGCTTTCGAGGACGAGCCAGCCGGACCGCGTGGCGCCCGTGACCGCATAGCCGGCGTCCATCGCATCGGTCATCGCCGCGCGCAGCGCATGTCGCCACGTGCGCGCGAGTGCGGGGTCGGTGCGGCGCAGCTCGACGGCGTCGTCGGGCACCTGGCATAGAAGGACGCGAGATCGTGACCGCCCGATCTCGGGACCGCCACCGGCGCCGACCCTCAGCACCACCGCGGCGCCACCGGCCTGCAAGGCCTCGACGTCCGGCTCGAGTGCGTGTCCGGCCGCCGCCGCCTCGGCTTCCGGGTCATCGAGACCCCACCGGATCAGGAGGCGGTCGGACTCGTCACCGGCGTTAATGCCGTCCCCCATGTCGCCGTAGAAGTCGACGAGGTATTCGAGCGCCTGCGCCCCGAGCTTTGTGAGGTTGAAGTACACGTTGCGGCTCATCAACGGGTCTGTCGTCCACTCCATGACGGTGACGCCTCTCGCGAGACACCAGCGCCGTTGATGCTGCTTGAGCTCGAACCCAAGGCCGCGCGCCTGGGTGTCGGGCAGCACGCCGAGGATGTGCGAGTGCATGAGCAGCGCATCCGGTGGCACGCCGCCCAACCAGCCCACCAGCCCGCCGATCAGCCGTTCGTTGACGTAGGCGCCCGATACGTAGTTGCCCGAATGTGCGAGCGCCTTCAGCACGTCGGAGCTGATCGGTGGCACGCCCGGCCGGGCCCAGACCACCGCGAACAGCTCTGCGAGCTCGCGCAAGTCTTCCACCTCGCTCAGCTCGACGATCTCCGCGCTCACCGTCAGGCGAGACCCAGGCGCCGGCCGACGACGAGCGACGCGGCTTGCATCGCCAGCGCGACGGCTAGCGCCGCGAGGAAGGCCAGCGCGATGCTGGTCTCGATCAGCTCGGCGAGGACGAAAAAGAAGGCCATGAACGCGATCGCCCCGCCGACAAGGGCGGGCGTGAGCACCAGCTTGAGGGCGAGCGTCCCGGCCGGGTTCACCTCCTGAGCGGCTGCGTCTGGATTCCGGCGTCACGGAGCGCCTGGCGCACGGCGGCCGCCACAGCGCCGGCTCCTTTCGTGTCGCCGTGGACGCAGATCGTGTCGACGCGACCCGAGCGGGCGAGACTGACCGCTTGCTCCGCCGCCACCGGCGGGGCCAGCAGCGCGCCAGGCTCGGTGCGCGGCGCGAGGCTCCCGTCCGGAAGGACCCGTCTGTCGGCAAACCCCTCGCGGTACGCCGGAACATGAGCCCGCTGAGCCGCCGCGACGATCTCGAATCCCGGCTGGCCCATCAACCCGACGCCATGCGCTCGCGCGACTCGGCCGAGGGCGTCGCCCGCGGCGGGGTCGCGCTGGCATCGGTGATACAGGGCGCCATGCGGCTTGATGTAGGCGACCGACGCGACGGCGGCGAGCGACGCCACCTGGAACGCGACCAGCGCCTCGATCTCGTCCGGCGAGATGGGCTGGTCGACGCGGCCGAAGCCACCGCGGTCGTCGTAGCCCGGGTGCGCTCCGATCTCGATCCCGAGCGCGCGGCAGCGCCGTGCGATTGCGATCGTGATGGACGCCGAGCCGGCGTGGACTCCGCACGCGATGCTGGCGCTGTCGATGCAGGCAAGGATCGCCTCGTCGTCTTCTGCGCCTTCACCAATATCGGCGTTGAGGTTCACCCGTGGTGCGTGTCGCCGTGCAGGAGCTGGATCGCGTGGCCGAGCACGGGGAGCACCGCCGCGAGCGATTCGGTGGCTCCTTTCGTGCTGCCCGGGACGTTGAGGATCAACGTCTCACCGCGCACCCCCGCGAGCCCGCGCGACAGCACGGCCATCGGAGTGCTCGCCGCACCAGCGCGGCGCATCAGCTCCCCCAGGCCCGGCACCTCGTAGTCGATCAGCGTCGCGGTGGCCTGCGGTGTCACGTCCCTGGGCCCGAGCCCGGTCCCGCCTGTCGTGACGACAAGGTCGGCGCCGCCCGCCGCCGCGGCCACGATCGCGTCGCGGATCTGCCGCTGCATGTCGGGGACGACCTCGCCGGAGACCTCGAACTCCGCGGCCCTGAGCATGTCGAACAGGGCGCGACCGCTTGCATCGACGCGAGTACCCGCCGAGACGCCGTCGCTCACCGTGATCACGTGCGCGCGATTGCTCACGCCTTCCGCTTCCACGTGCCGGACCGGCCGCCCGACTTCTCGAGCAGCCGCACGGACTCGAGGTACACGCCGCGCTCAACCCCCTTGGTCATGTCGATCAGGGTCAGGCCCGCCACCGCGGCGGCGGTCAGCGCCTCCATCTCGACCCCCGTCTGGGCGGCGACGCGCACCTTCGCCAGGATTCGCACTCCGCCGGACACGAACTCGAAGTCGACGGAAACGCTCGTCAGCGGCAGCGGGTGGCAGAGGGGGATCAGGTCGGGCGTGCGCTTCGCGGCCATGATGCCCGCGACCCGCGCCACCTGAAGCGCGTCGCCTTTCGCGGTGCCCTCCCTGACCGCGCGAACGGTCGCGTCGGCCATGCGCACGACGCATTCGGCGGTCGCCTCGCGCACGGTCGTGGCCTTGTCCGCGACGTCGACCATGCGCGCGGCGCCCTTTTCGTCGAGGTGTGTCAGGCGTTTCGCCACGGAGCATCAGGATATGCGCATGCCGAACGTCGACGGGGTGCTCTTCGACTACGGGCGGACGCTGGTCACGTTCGCCTATCCCACCGACGATCTGCTCCAGGTGCTGCGCGAGTTTCGCCCGCGCATCAGCACGGCTCTCGGAGTACCGGCGCCGGAGGCCGAGACAATCCTCCACCAGGTGCTGCTGCCGCTCGAGGAGTACATCGGCAGCATGAGCGAGGACGAGGTCGACTACATGGACGTGTACCGCACAGCCTGGGAGCGGGCGGGGATGAGGCTGCCCGAGGACGTGCTGCACGAGATCCTCGACGCCGAGCAGAGGTGCTGGGACCACGCGGTGGAGGTGGATCCCGACGCGGTTGGCGTGCTCAGGTGGCTCGGCGCGCACGGAGTGCGCCGCGGCGTGTGCTCGAACGCGCCATTCCCCCCGGAGATGATGCACCGGCAGGTGGGGAGCAACGGACTCGCGGACCTGCTCGATGGCATCGTCTTTTCGAGCGAGGTGGGGCGGCGCAAGCCGGCGCCAGAGGTATACCTGGCGGCGCTCGACGCGATCGCGACCCGGCCCGACCGCACGCTTTTCGTGGGCGACCGCGTGCGTGAGGACTATGAGGGGCCAGTGGCGCTCGGCATGCGGGCGGTCATCGTGACCGCGCATGCGGACGAGCAGCCGCCCGAAGGCGTGCCTACGATCAGGTCGCTGGCGGAGCTGCCGTCACTGCTGTGAACGAACCCCAGAAACCGGCGAAGAACCGACCAGGCGCCCTGTGGATGCTCTTTTACGGCCGCCGCCGGCGCGGCTTTCCGTGGCTGCTGGTGGGCATCTTCGCGGCAGTCCTCGGCCTGGCCGTTCTCTTCGCGGTCCCCGGCGGTGCGGACCTGTCTCGCGCGATCGCCGGCGTCGTCTTCGGGCTGCTGCTCATCGGTGCGGTGGTCTTCGCGGTCGTCGCCGTGCTGCGGCCACGCCGGCGTCCCTGAGCGGCTCGGGACGCAATGAGCGCGGCTGCCGCGCCCGCGCCCACACCGTTGTCGATGTTGACGACCAGCAAGCCCGTCGAGCACGACTGCAGCATGGTCCCCAGCGCAGCCTCGCCTGCTCCGCCGTGGCCGTAGCCGGTCGAGACGGGCAGACCGATCACCGGGACGTCGACGAGCCCCGCGACCAGGCCCGGCAGCACTCCGTCCATGCCGGCCGCAACCACGATCACGTCGGCGCCCCATTCGAGGGTCGCGGCAAGTGGTCCTACAAAACGGTGGAGTCCCGCGACGCCGAGGTCCGCCTCCAACCGAGTTTCGCATCCGCACGCCACCGCCACCATGCGCGCCTCTTCGGCCACCGGAACGTCGGACGTCCCGGCGGTGAGGATGCCGACCTTGCCGCCGGTCACGTCATCCGTGAAGCCGGCGCGCAGGACGCGCGCCGACGCATGCCCAAGCACGACCTCCATGCCGGCGGCCGCAGACGCCGCACGCAGCGCGGCCTCGTGCGCCGGCGACATGCGGCTGATCAGCCCCTGCCCCTGATCGCGCGCCATGGCTACGACCAGCGTGGCCGCCTCCTCGGGAGATTTTCCTTGCGCCAGGACGACCTCCGGAACCCCGCGGCGCATGTAGCGCCCCAGGTCGAGGCGCGCCCGGCCGCCCAGCTCGTCGAGCTGCATGCGGCGAATTTCCGACAGCGCGTCGTCCTCGCTGAGCTCGCCCGCGACGAGGCGGCGAAGCACGTCCCTCAAAGGCCCAGCAGGACCTCGCGCATCCGCTGCCAGTGCGTTCCCGCCCAGTAGATCCGGCCGCAGTCCGGGCATTCCGAGTAGCGCGATTGCGTGCGCCGCACGTACGGCGGTACGCGCTCAGCGACAAGGGAAGGGACGCGTGCCTCGAGCTCCGAGTTGCACACGATGCATCGCGTGAGCGCCTCCTTCAGCTCGAGCCCAAGCTCCGAGAACACCTGGCGCAGCTGCTTCGTCACGTCGTCGTCGCGGATCAGAATCGCGCGGACCACACCGGTCTGGATGACGCGACGCCTCGTCAGGTCGCGATCGCGCGTGAGGACGACGCGGTTCTCCGCGGCCGCCTCCCGCACAAGCTCCGAATCGTCGATTCGCGCGTGGTACGAAGCGTCGTATCCGAGAGCGCGCAGCCAGCGTGCGAGACGGCCGACGTTGCAGTCGGCCAAAAAACGAGGCTTCACCGGGGCTCCACTGACGCAATCTTAGAATCGGACGTGTGGCTGGCTTCGACGACCTGATGTCGCGGCTGAAGGCGGAGGCGACCGGCTGTTACTCGTGGTCGAACGGGCCCGGCGATCGCTACGCGGCGCACAACCACAACTTCGAAAAGGTCCTCTACTGCGTCGACGGCTCGATCACGTTCTTGCTCGAGGGCGAAGGCCGGCGCCTCGAGCTGAAGCCAGGCGACCGGATGGTGCTGCCGGCGGGAACCATGCATTCCGCGGTGGTCGGCGCCTCAGGCTGTACGTGCATCGAAGGACATCGTTAAGGCCGGGATTGGTCCCCAGGCGGCGAGCGTAATATGGGTTGCTGCGATGAGCATCATCGAGTTCATCCGAGACCGAGCAAGGTTCTACAACTGCCCGGTCTGCGGCCGCAGCCTGAAGGGCTGCGACGTCCAGGTCCTCAGCCACGAGGAGGAGAGGTTTCACCTCCAGGTGACCTGCGCGCAGTGCCAGGTGACCTTCATCGTTGTGCTCGCCATCGCGGGCGGCGCGGTCGAGGAGATCGACGGCGCCACGCCAGAGCCGGTCGAGGAGCCGGTGGCGATCGAGCCGATCACCGTCGACGAGATCATCGACCTCCACCTCTACCTGAAGAATTTCCAGGGCACTCTCTTAGAGCTGATCCACCAGCCCGATCACAGCCGGGGCTGATCCCCGCGGCGGATGAGCCGGATCTATCTCGACGACGCGGGATCGGCGCCCGTCCTGCCCGAGGTGCAGGCGGCGCTGGAGCGGCTGCCCGCAGGCAATCCATCCAGCCCGCACTCCGAAGGTCGCGCCGCGCGGTCGGCGCTCGACGCGGCGCGTGACGCCGCCGCGGCCGCGCTGGGCGCGGACCGGACCGAGGTCACGTTCGTCTCTTCCGGCACCGAAGCCGTCAACCTGGCGCTTCTGGGCTGCGCCGCCAGGCTGCCGAAGAGCGCGCGGGTCCTGACCTGGGCCGCGGAGCATCAATCCGTCCTCGCGGCCGTTCGTCGGATGCAGGACCTGGGGCGCGAAGCCATCATCGCCGGCGTCGACCGGGACGCCCGAATCGACCTGGACGCGATCAGGCCCGGAGTAGGCCTCGTGTCCGTCGGCCTCGCCAACAACGAGGTGGGGACCATCCAGCCCGTCGCCGACGTGATCGATAGGGCGCACGCGGTTGGTGCGCTCGTCCACGTCGACGCGTGCGCGGGACTGCGCTGGATTCCGGTGCCGACAGGCGCCGATCTGGTCTCGGTCAGCGGCCACAAGCTCGGCGCCGGCCGCGGCGGCCTTCTGTTGGTAAAAGACGGCGTGAGGATCGACCCGCTTTTCTTCGGCGGGCCGCAGGAGTGGGGACGACGCGCCGGCCGTGAGGATGTAGCTTCGGCCACCGCGATCTCCACGGCGCTCGCTGTCGTCGACTCGCGCCGCCGCGCATCTGCCGACGTCGCGGATGCCCAGAGCCGGCTGCTTCGCGCGGCGCTGACGGAGCTCGGTGCCGGCGTGACCGGCGGAGCGCCACGGCTGCCGAATTTTGCATCGGCCGCGTTCGCCGACCGCCGTGGCGAGGACATGCTGCTCGCGCTCGACCTCGCCGGCGTCGCCGCGTCAAGCGGATCCGCATGCGCGTCAGGCTCGCTCGACCCCTCCCATGTCCTGCTTGCGATGGGACTGAGCCTGGAGGAGGCGCTGGGCAGCCTGCGGCTGACTAGCGGCTACGCGACGACCGATGAGGAGATCGCCCGCGCGATTGAAGTCATGCGTTCCGTTTTGAGCCGCGCCCCCTCCCATGCCTAGTGTCGAGGAAGAGCTCGCCCGCCGCCTCGAGCGCGGCGAGGAGGTCGTGCTCGCGACGGTGATCAAGCTCGACGGCGAGCCGCCCTCGCAGCCTGGAGCCAAGCTGCTGATGTCCGGCACGACAGGCATCGCAGGCACGCTGGGCTGCAGCGAGTTCGACACCGCCGCCCTCGCCGACGCTCCGGCGGTGGCGCGCTCAGCCACACCTCAGCTGCGGACCTATCGCCACGACCTCGGATCGATCGAGGTCTACCTCGAGCCGTACGCCTCCGCGCCGACGCTCCTCGTCTTCGCCGCGACCCCTGTCGCCCGCGCGCTGGTCCGCTGGGCGCCGGAGGTTGGCTTCCGGCCGGTGCTGGTCGGGAAGCTCGCCGACCTGCCCCCCGCGGCGGGAGGTGACCTCTACGTCGTGCACACCAATCACGACGCGGAGGACCTGGTGGCGGCGCTGGAGGCGGTGCTCCCGCGTGATCCGAAATTCATCGGCCTGGTCGGAAGCCGGCGCCACACTGGCCATCACCTCGAGGCGCTGCGCGCGAAGGGTGTACCCGAAGCGGTCATCGCGCGCATCCAGAGCCCCGTCGGCCTGGAGCTCGGCGCCCGGACGGCGCAGGAGATCGCGCTGTCCATCCTCGCGGGCCTGGTCGCCGTCCGGCACGGCGCGCAAGGAGGCTGGAAACAGGGACCTCCGGCCTGACCCGCCGAGTTTCAACGTTCGGTTAACTCGAATTGAGTTCGAACGGACGACCCGCATAATCAGGGGCCGTGCCAATCGCGCCCGGGACGAAGCTGGGGCAGTATGAGGTCCAGGACTTCATAGGCCAGGGAGCCATGGGGCTCGTTTACCGCGCCTACCACCCGCAGCTCGAGCGCACGGGCGCCGTCAAGGTCATGCAGGCGCTCGCGCCGGATCCTGACTCGGTGGCGCGCTTCCGGCACGAGGCCCTGGCCATCGCCCAGATGCGCCACCCGAACATCGTCAACGTCTACGACTTCGGCGAGTTCCAGGGAACGCCCTACATGATCGTCGAGTACGTCCCCGGCGGAAGCCTGGCGAACAGGATGAGCGAAGGGATCCTCGACAGGAAGACGGCCATCAAGTACCTGCGCGGGATCGCCGCCGGGCTGGACTACGCGCACGGCCACGGCGTGGTGCACCGCGACGTCAAGCCGGCGAACGTCCTCCTCGCCGCCGACGACTCGCCGGTGCTCGCCGATTTCGGCCTGGCCAAGCTGCTGCAAGGGTCTTCCCTGAAATCGATGAGCGGCATGACCACGGGCACGCCCGCGTACATGGCGCCTGAGCAGGTGACCGGCAGCCGGGTCGGGCCTCCGGCCGACCGCTACTCGCTCGCCACGATCGCCTACGAGATGCTGACCGGCTACATCCCGTTCGACGGCGAGGCGTTGATGGAGCTGCTGTATTCGCAGGTGCACCGCGAGCCCCCGCTGCCGAGCTCGCGCGATGCGTCGCTCGGCCCGCGTGTCGACGGGGTCATCATGCGCGGCCTCGCCAAGGATCCCGAAGCCAGGTGGGACAGCTGCGCGGACTTCGTCGACGCCCTGGCGGCCGCGCTTGTCGCCGGGCCTGTTCCGGCGGTCGCCCACACGATGGTGATGGCTCCTCCGCTCGCCTCGACGGTGGCGGCCGCGGCCGTCGCCGAACGCGTGGCCGCGCCCACCCGGTTCCCGACCATGGCGATGCCCTACTCGTCGCCTCCGGCGGGCGCGGCCCCGCTGCAGAAACGACGTCCGCGCATGGGCCTGCGGCTCCTGATCGCGGCGGGCCTCATCGTCGCGCTTCTGCTTGTGCTCGTCATCGTTTGGGCCGCTGCGCTTCCACCCACAACGATGTCGCTTTCGTCATCCACGGTCGTGGCCGGTGACACGGTCGTGGTGAGCGCAGACCACGCGCCTGCCAACCAGTCCGGTGAGATCCAGCTGTTCAGTCAGCCCCACACGTTCAGTTTCCGAGCCGACGCCAACGGCCACGTCGCGGTCGACATCCTGGTCCCGCGCGACATCGGAACAGGTGATCACCTGGTGAAGATCTGTTGGAGTGGCACGTGTCACGCGCAGCAAACGCTGACCGTGATCGCCCGCGTGGTCCAGGTCACCCCGAGCGCCCTGCCCCCTCCGACGGCGACTGCACATCCCACTCCGACGCCGAGCGCGACGGTCTCGCCGACACCGGCGCCCTACATAACGACCGATTCGATCTCAATCAGCAAGGGCTTCACTGTGGTCCTGCATTTCATCGGCGGTGGCACGTGGGGAATCAACGTGATCGACACCACGACCAGCAAGGCCTACCCGGCCGGCGTCGCCAGCGTGCCGTCCGGCAGCACCTACTACGCGCTGCACTTCAGCACTCCGTCGGGAGTCGCAGCCACGCACCGCGCGTACGTCTCCGCCTGCACCAGCGGCGGGCGGTGCTACCAGACCGGTGCGCTGGTGGTCGGCTCGTAGAGGCTCGGCCTCTAAAAGACCTCCGCGGCGACCAGGTCGTCGAGGGTTTCGCGGCGCCGCATCAGCTGCGCCTCGCCGTCCCGCAACATGAGCACCTCGGGCCGTGGCATGCCGTTGTAGTTGCTCGCCATGGCGAGGCAGTAGGCGCCCGCCGCGGGGACCGCGATGACGTCTCCGGGCTTCAACGCCGGCATCTCGATGTCGGCGATCAAGATGTCAGTCGACTCGCAGTACTTGCCGGCGATGGTCACCTTGCCGTCAGGCGCACGCTCAGGGTCTGACGCGAGCACGGCCTCGTAGCGCGCGCCGTACAGCTTGGGTCGGATGTTGTCGCCCATCCCTCCGTCCACCGCGACGTAGCGCCGCACGCCTGGTATGTCCTTGATCGAACCGACGGTGTAGAGCGCGACGCCGGCCGGGCCCGCGATGGAGCGGCCGGGTTCGACGATGAGCTCCGGCACCTTCAGGTCGCGGCGCGCGCAGCCGGTCTCGAGCGCATGGCGAACGGTTTCGACAAAATGCCGCGGAGTGGGAGGATCGTCCTGGTTCGTGTACGCGATGCCGAGCCCTCCGCCTGCCCCCAGCTTGCGGGGCTCGAAACCGAGGTCGTCGCGAAGCTCGACAAGCAGGCTGAGCATGATCTCCATCGCCTGCTCGTATGCGCGAAGGGCGAAGATCTGCGATCCGATGTGGGAATGAAGACCCACGAGCTCCAGGCTCGGATGGCGCAGGGCGCTTTCCACGGCGCGGCGCGCCGCGCCCGACTCGATCGAGAAACCAAACTTCGAGTCGAGCTGGCCCGTCGCGATGTGGTCGTGGGTGTCGGGCTTGACACCTGGCGAGATCCGCAGCATGACGGGCGTGCGTTTGGCCGCCGGCATTACGTCACGCAGCAGGTCGAACTCGTGCTCGCCGTCGATGACGATCGTCGCGCCGGCGCGATAGGCGCTCTCGAGGTCCTCGCGGCTCTTGTTGTTGCCGAGAAAGTGGATGCGGTCGCGCGGGAAGCCGGCCTTCAGAGCGAGGAAGAGCTCCCCCGCCGAGACGACGTCCAGGCCGAGGCCCTCCTCCGCCACGACGCGCAGGAACCGCGGCGAAGCAAATGCCTTGGCCGAGTAGAGCACCTGTCCCGCGCCGCCCATGGCGGCCATGTACTCGGAGGCGCGCTGCCGGACCGTGGCCTCGTCGTAGACGTAAAGCGGCGTGCCGTGGCGGCGGGCCAGCTCGACGAGGTCGCAGCCGCCCACCTCCATATGGCCGGCGGCGTTGACCCGGTACGTGACCGGGAAGAGCAAATCTAGTCGGTCAGTTGGCGCTCGAGCCGCACGAGCCGCACCCGCCGCCGCAGCACCCGCCGCCACCGCCGGCATCGCTCGTGAAGTCGGACACCGACGACTCGCCGCTGCCGGCGAACGCGAAGCTCGAGACCAGCACCCTGGTCCTGGTCGACTCGCACGCCGGGCAGACCTGCGCGTGGTCGCGCTCGGCGAAACGGGTCAGGACATCGAACTTCTCCGAGCAGCTCTCGCACCGATACTCGTAGATGGGCATCTTCAGTGAACGATTCTAAGCTCAGTCAACTCGTCGAGCTGATCTCGGCCTGGCCGGGGCTGGTTTCCGGGCCGGCGGCGGAGCTGGTCGAGGATTCGCTCGTCCTGCTCGAGCACCTCGGCCAGGCCCGCACCCTGGTCGACGTCGGGTCGGGCGGCGGGCTGCCCGGGCTGCCCCTCAAGCTCGCGCGGCCGGACCTTGCGGTCACGCTCGTCGAGGCCGACCAGCGCAAGGCCGCCTTCCTCGTCCAGGCCTGTGCCGCGCTGGGCCTCGACGACGTCGAGGTCCTGGCCCGGCGCGCGGAGGACACCGGGCGCGATCCCCGCTACCGCGAAAGGTTCGACGTCGCGGTCGCCCGGGCCCTGGCGCCGATGCCCGTCCTGGCCGAGCTCTGCCTGCCCCTGGTGCGCGTCGGCGGGAAGCTCCTCGCCCAGAAGACGGACAAGGAGGACGTCGCGCTCGCCAGGCACGCGATCGAAGTGCTGGGCGGGTCGCTCGATGAGATTTCTGCCGCGCCCTCCGCGGCCCGCAACGCCGGAACCGTGGTCCGCGTGAGCAAGGTCAGACCGACGCCGGCGGGTTATCCCCGCCGGCCCGGCGCGGCGGCCCGAAAGCCGCTTTGACTACTTGAGCACTGTTGAGCCGCCCGCAGTGATGGTCTTGAGGTTGTTCAGCGCGAGCTGCTGTACCGCCGAGGGAAGCGGCGCGTACTGGAGGTCGGTGCCATCGCTCTGGCCCGTGGTGACGAGCCACTTGAAGAGGTAGACGACCGCCTTGCCCTTCGCCGCGTCGCCGTAGGACGCGAAGAGGATGACCCAGCTGAAGCCGGCGATCGGGTACGTGGTGTCGCCGGGTTCGTTGGTGATCGAGAAGTTGGTCGGGCTGACGCTGGTGTTCTGGGCGGCGGCTGCGGTCGCGCCTGCGACGCTCGCCTGGACGTACTTGCCGTTGGCGTTCTTGAGCGCGGCCTGGTGCATGCCGTTCTGCACGACGTACGCAAGCTCCACGTAGCCGATCGACCCGTCGGTGGTCTGAATGGCCTGCGCGACGCCGGCGTTCTGCTGGGCGGCGATGCCGGTCGGCCAACTGAGTGCCTTCGAGACGCCTGGACCCGACTTCCATTCCGGCGAGACCTTCCCCAGGTAGTCGGTGAAGTGGTAGGTGGTGCCGCTGCTGTCGGCGCGGTGCACGACGATGATCTTCTTGTTGGGGAAGGTCGTGCCGTTGTTGAGCACTGCGATCCTCGGGTCGTTCCAATTGGTGATGTGGTTGAGGAAGATGCCGGCCAGAGTGTCGCCGTCCAGGTTGAGCGAGCTGACACCCGTGATGTTGAAGGCGATCGATATGACGCCCAGCGTGGTCGGGATCTGGGTCAGTTTGTCAGGCCCGCCGGCGGTGGTTATGTCTGAGCCCGCCATCGGCACGTCACTGGCGCCGAAGTCGACCGTCTTGGCGATGAACTGCTTGATGCCGGTCCCGGATCCGACCGGCTGGTAGTTGACTACAACCTGAGGGTATCGGGCCTGATAGTCGGCGAACGCTTTCAGGTAAAACGGGCCGGGGAACGAAGCGCCGGCGCCGACGAGAGAGCCTGAGCCCACGTCGACCGGAGATGACGACGCGGTGCTCCCGGTCGAGCCGCCACATGCCGTGGCCACCATGGCGGCGACTCCAAACACGAGCGAGAACCGCCTGATGGAAAACAGTCGAAACATCTATCCCTCCTGATTGGGTCCGTCGGTCGTTACGCGACCCACGCTAGGGACGCCCGTTTAACGAGGGGTTATGCGCCGCTTAAGCGCTCGTGCGGTAGATCGGAATTGCGAAGGCCGCTCCTATACTCCGGCAGTGATGATCTGGAGGCGCGCGGACGACCCGCCGCGCCCCGAGCCGGCGCCTGTCGACTCGTTCGGCGAGGTGTTGGAGCACGCCCCGACCATGGCGCTGCTCCTGGACGCGGAGAGCAGGGTGTTGCGCGCGAACGCTGCGGCCCGCGATTTCTTCGACATCGACCCGTCGCGCCTCCCGGCCAGCCTCGTCGAGGTCACGCTCGAGTCGCGGCTCTCCGAGCTCGTGAGGAGTGGCGAAGTCCGCTCCGAGGCGAACCTCGTGCACCACCGGCGGGCGGTCCAGGTGGACGTCGTGCCCGGGCCGGCCACGGGCCAAGCGATCCTCTTCCTGGTCGACATCACGGAGCTGCGGCGCCTCGCGACGGTCCGGCAGGAGTTCATCGCCAACCTCGTCCATGAGCTGAAGACTCCGATCACGTCCCTCCGACTCACCGCGGAGAGCCTGCTCGGCGATCCCATACCGAAGGACCGCCGGCGGTTTGCGGAGCGGATCGTCCGCGAGGCCGATCTGATGAGCAAGATCATCGACAATCTCCGCCAGCTGGGCGACATCGAGGCCGGGATGATGGCCGTCGACGTCTCCAGGTTCGACCTCGCCGAGCTCGTCGACGACAGCCTTACTCGCCTCGGCATCGAGCGCCCTGTGACCGCCTCGATTCCGCCGAATCTCGTCATCGAGACCGACCGGGCCAAGCTCGTCCAGGCCCTGGACAACCTGCTCGACAACGCCGCCAAGTTCTCGCCCGCCGGGACCGCGATCGACGTGGCGGCAGAGGTCGCGGGCGGCGAGGTGGTGATCAGCGTGCGCGACCGCGGCCCTGGCATCTCGCCCGAGCACTGGAGCCGGGTTTTCGAGCGCTTCTACAAGGTGGACCGGGCCCGCTCCCGAGAGGCGGGGGGCTTCGGCCTGGGGCTGGCGATCACCAAACACCTCATCCAGGTCCTCGGCGGCCGGATCTGGACGGAGGCGGCGCGCGAAGGCGGCCAGGTCTTCCACATCGCCCTACCTGGCGGAGTCTTAACCGACACATAAATTTCCCTTAACCCAGCCGCGCCTATCCTGAACTTGGGGAGATGGCAGATGCGAGGCCGTTCGTCCAGCCGCCAACGGAGTTAGGAAGACCCGGGCTTCGGGCTGTCGCCGGTGCGGGCCCGACCAAGGTCGAGGTCAACGAGCTTTCCTTCTTCTACGGC
>Ga0209220_1000181_pt1 | contig 26667 bp, 29 predicted proteins | sample BlaSpr_A8_OM3_M3_FD_187984 | JGI IMG/M metagenome (GOLD analysis project Ga0209220, IMG submission 187984) | Forest soil microbial communities from Thunder Bay, Ontario, Canada - Black Spruce, Ontario site 2_A8_OM3_M3 (SPAdes) (version 2) | ecosystem: Environmental > Terrestrial > Soil > Boreal... | reverse complement strand
CACGGGCTGTCGATCGGATTCTCCATGCCCGCGGCGCGCGAGGCGAGCACCAGGCGCGCCCGGGCATCGCTGAGCTCGGCCTCGTCGAGGCCCGGCTCGAGTCCGACGTCGTTGCCGTAGTCGCCGGCGCCGAAGGCGATGCGCTTGACGCGCCAGGGGCCGGAATAGGGGCGCAGGCTTCTCGCCTGCAGGATGCGATCGACGCGCTGCACGCCGGCGGCGGTTTCCACCAGCGGCATCAGGTCGATCGAGCCTTCGGCGATGCCGCCCTCGCGCTCCAGCGCGGCGAGCAGCCAGTCGATGGCATGCAGGTCGGCGGCGCTTTCGACCTTGGGCAGCACCACGCCGTCCACGCGCTCATGAATGGTCTCGACCAGGTCACGGTAGCAAAAGGCGCTGGAGGGCGCGTTCACACGCACGTAACCGCGCACGCGCCGCGGCGGCCGCAGGGCCTGGGCCACGAGCTTGCGCGTCGCCGGCTTGTCCGAGGGCGCCACCGAATCCTCGAGATCGAGAATCACCACGTCGGCCTCGAGGGTGAACGCCTTTTCCACGCGGCGCGCCACGTTGCCCGGAGCGAAGAGGAAGGAGCGGTTCATGGTGGCTATCTCAGCACGCGGCGCTCGTTCCACTGGGGATAGGGCAGCACCGGCTTAGCGGCCTGCAGCGCCTCCGGCCACACCGCGAGCGGTCTTCCTCTCTCGATCTGCACCACCGCCGGCTTGATTCCGGTCTGTTCTCCGGTCTTCGGGTCGACCTTGTAGCGCCCGAGAACCGTGTCGAGCTCGAGCGCAGCCAGCGCCTCGCGCAGCTTCTCCTGGTCCGCGCTTCCAGCGCGCCGCAGCGCTTCGGCGAGCACAGTGCCCGCGGCATAGCCCTCTGCGGCCGCGGCGCCCGGCAGGGTCGACCATTTTTCCGAGTACAGCTTCACGAACCTGTCATTTCCATGCGTCTTCAGCCGCGGGTGGTAGTCGGCTGCGGCGAGGCTGAATTCCGCGTCCTGGCCGACCAGCTCGATGAACTTCGGCTCGGCCGCCGCGCGGGCGAAAAAGAGCTTCGGCGCATACCCCACCTTCTTGAACGTTTTTACCATGTCCGCGGCATCGCGCGGCGGGCCGAACGCGATCCATGCGTCGGCCTGCGCATTGATGGCTTTGACTACCTGCGGCGCATAGGTATCCAGCCCGCCGCCATAGGTTTCCACCGGGCCGACCGTGAATCCCTGCTTGAGCGCGCTCTCCCGCGTCGATTCGGCCATTTCCTGCGAGCTCAGGTCGTCCCGCGCGAGGATGAACAGCGAGCGGTAGCCTTGCTCCCGGGCGATCTCCAGAACACCCGCGCCGTACGAGGCATAAGGCACGGCGCTCTGAAACACGTAGCGCGGCAGGCGCTGGTGCACGGCGAGCGAAGAACCAGCTCCGTTCACCATCACGCGCCGGCTGTTTTCGGCCTCCGGCGCCGCCATCAGCGTCGCGGCGGTGCCGAAGGGGCCGATCAGAGCGTCGGCCTTTGCGCCGTGGATCAGCTCCTGGTACAGGGCCGAGTTGCGCGTCGCCTCGGAACCATCGTCCAGCAGCCGCAACTCGATCTGGCGCCCGAGCAGGCCGCCGCCCGCGTTCACCTCGTCCTGCCACACGAGGAGCCCTTTCCGATAGCCCTGCGCGAGATCGGCGTACGCCCCGGACTGCGACACCACCGCGCCGACCACCAGCGGCGGGTCCGCCGCGTGCGCCGTCGCGGCGGCGAGGAAAGCGAACAGCGCCCTAGTAATCCAGCTTGTCATCGACAGCATGGCCGCGCATCGGGATCAGCACCGAGCGCTCGAAGGTCATGAACACCGTGCCGTCGGCCTTTTTTCCGGTAGTGCGCACGGTGACGATGCCGTGGTGCGGGCGCGAAGCCGACTCGCGCTTGCCGATCACTTCGGACTCGGCATAGACGGTGTCGCCCGCAAACACCGGCGCCGTGAGCCGCACCTTGTCCCAGCCGAGGTTGGCCACCGTCTTCTGGCTGACGTCGGCGACGCTCATGCCGGTCACGATGGCCAGGGTGAGACAGGAATTGACCAGCGGCCTGCCGAACTCGGTGCCGGCGCCGTACGCCGCATCGATGTGCAGCGGATGCTGGTTCATGGTGAGCAGCGTGAACCAGGTATTGTCGGCTTCGCTAAGCGTGCGCCCGGGGCGGTGCTCGTAGACATCGCCGAGCTCGAACTCCTCGTAATAGCGCCCGGCGGATTCGCGGTAACGCTGGGTTCCCACTTCCTTTGCTCGGCTGACCATAAGAGAATCCTGCTCAAGGATGAAACTGCATGCTCCCCTGCGCGACATTGTAGGCGCTGCCAACGTCCTGACCGAGCCGCAGGATACGGCTGCGTACTTCACCGACTGGCGCAAGCAGTACTCGGCCGCCGCCGAGTGCGTGGTGCGCCCCGCCAGCACGGCCGAAGTGAGCCGCGTGGTCGCGCTCTGCGCGCGCGAAAACGTCGCGCTCGTGCCGCAGGGCGGCAATACCAGCCTGTGCGGCGGGTCGGTGCCGACCGGGTCCAGGCGCGAGATCGTGCTGTCGCTTTCGCGCATGAACCGGGTGCGCGAGCTCGATGCGCTGAACGATACCGTGACCGTGGAGGCAGGCTGCGTGCTGGCGGCGGTCCAGAAAGCGGCCGACGACGCGGGGCGCCTCTTCCCGCTCTCGCTCGCCGCGGAGGGCAGTTGCCAGATCGGCGGCAATCTCTCGACCAATGCCGGCGGGGTGAATGTGCTGCGTTACGGCAGCGCGCGCGACCAGGTCCTCGGCCTGGAGGTGGTGCTGCCCGACGCTCGCGTCTGGCACGGGCTGCGAGGATTGCGCAAGGACAATACCGGCTACGACCTCAAGCAGCTGTTTCTCGGCGCGGAGGGGACGCTCGGCGTCATCACCGCCGCGGTGCTGCGGCTCTATCCCAAGCCGAGCGCGACGGCGACGGCGTGGATCGCGCTCGACAGCCCGCAGCGCGCGGTCGAGCTGCTCGCGCTGCTGCGCGAGCGGCTCGGCGACCGGCTGAGCGCCTTCGAGCTGGTTTCGCGCGACTGCCTGGAAGCTGTTCTTTTCCTATCAAAAGATCTTCAAGATCCGCTCGCTTCGCCGCATCCCTGGTACGTTCTCACCGACGTGGCCGACAGCGGCGAGCAGGCCGCGCTGCACGAGCGGTTCGAGCGGGCGCTCTTCGAATGCGCCGAGCGCGGCGCGTTGCGCGACGCTGTGCTTGCGCAGAGCGGCGAGCAGGCGCGCGCGCTGTGGCGCCTGCGCGAGAGCATCCCGGAGGCGCAATTTACCAACGTCAAGCACGATGTTTCCGTTGCGGTGTCCAGGACGCCGGAGCTGATCGAGCGCGCGGGCGCGGCGCTGGCGGGCGCTTTTCCGGACGTGCGGCCGTACGTCTTCGGCCACGTTGGCGATGGCAACCTGCATTACAACGTCGGTCCCGAGGCGCTGCTCGCGCAGCGTGAAACGGTGAACCGGATCGTCTACGACGCGGTAAAGAGCCTCGGCGGTTCGATCTCCGCCGAGCATGGCCTCGGGCAGCTCAAGCGCGACGAAATCCGCCGCCACAAGGACCCCCTCGAGCTCGAGCTGATGCGCGCGCTGAAGCAAACCCTCGATCCGCGAGGCTTGATGAATCCCGGCAAGGTGCTCTAGCGCGCCCGCCTCAGGGTAAACGGCGTTCCGCTCAATTCGCCGGCGATGCGCTTGTCCTCCACCCGGCCGCGAAAGCGCCAGCCTTCCATTTCCCAGGCGATGTCGCGCCCGGAGAGCTTTGCTCCACTGACCGCGATCGGCTTTCCGCCTCGCGTGCCCTCGACCTCGATTTCCTGGTAATTCTGGTAGATGCGCAGCCGCCAGTCGCCGCCCTGCCAAACGCCGCGCGCCTCGGCGGGCACGATCCAGAGATAGAGCGTGCTCTCGTCTCCCTGGCCGGGATGGGGCCGCGTCAGCCGCACGGTCTCGGCGCGATCGGGCTTCCAGCCGACCATCGTAAAGGCGTGCGAGACGATGCGCGTGCCCGGCTGCAGCTCATCGACGAAGCGCGGCTGCAGCCGGTCGATGAGCGAAGGCAGCAGGTAAACCGTCACCACGCTCGCCTTCGAGATATCGGACACCAGCACGTCGCCGTGCACGAAGGACACGCGCTCGGAGACTTTCGCGAGCCGGGCATTGTCGCGCGATCTTTCGACCAGCTTCGCGTCGAGCTCGATGCCGAGCCCGCGCGCGCCGAATTTCTGCGCCGCCGCGATCACGATGCGGCCATCGCCCGAGCCGAGATCGACGACCAGGTCTTCCGGCCGCGTCCCGGCAAGCTGCAGCATGCGCTCGACAACTTCGCCGGGGGTGGTGATGAACGGCGGCCGACGCTCGCCTTCTTCCGCATTGCCGTCAACACAAACCAGAAACAGGAGGGCGAATGCGATTCGTAACATCACTTCATCACGCCTTCGATCACCTTGCGCACTTCATCGCTCGACCAGTCGAGCGCGCCGAGCGCGCTGTAGCGAATCCTGCCGTCCGGGCCGACGACGTAGCTCGCGGGCAGCACACGCGCGCGCCAGGATTTCGCCGTCTGCGTGTCGCGGTCGAGGAGCCAGGTAAAGCGGGCCGGCATCGCGTCGACGAAGCTGCGCGCGGCGCGAGCGTTCTCGCCGACGTTGACTGCGAGCACAGCGAAGGGCTTGCCGTCCAGCGACCGGCGCAGACGCTCGATGCTGGGCATCTCTTCGCGGCAGGGTACGCACCAGGTCGCCCAGAAATTCACCAGCACCGTCTTGCCGTGGAAATCGGCAAGCCGGTGCGCGGCGCCGTCGAAATCCTGCAGCTCGATGGGCGGCGTCGCGCCGCCGCTCCACGGGCGCAACGCCTGCGCGGGCGCGGTGATGGCCCACGCCAGCAGAAGCGCGCCCGACAACGCACGCAGCATCAGGCGGTCAGCTCGCGCGCGGTAATCGAGTACTTGAAGGCATCGGGATCGAGCTGATCGAGCCTCTCATTACCGGTCTCGCCGTTCGGGTACATGAGATACGGCAGCTTCGGACCCTTGGACTGTGGCAGCGCGATGTCATGGCCCATGTTGTAGGCGAGCCAGTTCATCTCCCAGCTGCCGAAAAGCCGCTTGCGCGCGGCGACGACCTTGGGATCGCCGACCGCGAGCTGGCCCGGCGGCTCCTCGAGCACGACCTTGCGAACGTCGGCCGGATCGACCGGCACCCACCCCGCACCCTGCGCGTAAAACTCGGCGCGGCAGTGCTGCGCCCTGCTGATCATCGGCGTGCCGACGCCGAGGCTGCGGTAGCCGTGCGCGGAAGCCGCGACGCGAATTCCGTAGACGTCGCGCGCAGGCACTCCTACGGAGCGCGCCAGCCCGACGAACAGCCCGTTCAGGTCGCCGCACTTGCCGCCGAGGTTGCCGGTCTCGAGCATCGCCTTGATGTCGCCCCAGCCGCAGCCGCGTACCTTGGGATCGCGGAACGTGTTCTCGACGACCCACTCGTAGATCGCGCGCGCCTTCTCGACGTCGCTGCGCGCCCCCTTGACGATGCCGCGTGCGGTGTCCCGCACGATGCCGTCGGTCGGGATCCATTCGGTCGGCGCGGTGTAGAAGGAGAAATCCGCCGCGCTCAGCGCCTTTGCCTGCGGATCGGCGCGGCCGAGATCCACGGCGCGGTCACGCGTGGAGAAGCGGCTGGTGAGCTCGATGCGCGGCGCCGGCTGACCCGCTGGCCATTCGGCGTAGAGCATCGCGACGCCGTACTTGCCATCGCGCGCGATGTCGGCGCGCGCCGCGTTGCCGGTCCACGCGCTGCCCAGACTGCGCTGCCACTCGTTGTCGTCAATGAGCGGCAGCGGCAGCCAGACACGCGACACGCCCTCGGCAAAATCGACTTCGGCCCGCGTGGTGACCTCGAAAGTGCGCCACCCCGACTGAGAGAACGCTATTCGCCACGGCAGAACGGCGGCTGCAGCACTTGTCACGAAGGCTCTACGGTCCATGGTCGCTCCTTGGAGGTGCGGGCGGGAGTCTCGGGGAACTACGCAAAGCGGGGATGGGTACGGCGGGGAGAGGGAGGTGAGCGCGCAACGCAGTCGCAGGCCGGCCGCGCGCATCGCCTCGACCCCGGCCCGAACCGGTCTGGGCGAAGCCGATCATCACCGCCAGCGAACGCGAGCTGCGGGAAACCAGCCGGTCGAGGATGAACATGGGGAATACTCTACTCCAAAAAAAAGCCCGGCCAAGGCCGGGCTTTCCGATCTGCGCAATGCCTTACTTGCTGGTTTTGCTGGTGTCCTTCTTTTCGTCGGCCTTGGCTTTTGCCTTGCCTTTCGTAGCCTTGGCCTTGGCTTTGCTCTTCTTCTCGGTCTTGGTGCCGGCCTTGGCGTCGGCCTTCTTTTCCGTCTGCGCGGACGGCGTCGCCGGCTTCGCCGCATCCGACTTCGGCGCCTGGGCATAGGCGCCCGCCGTGAAAGCAGCGGCGATCAACACAACGAGCAATTTCTTCAACATGGTTTCTCCTGGACGTTTATGGATGATCCAAAGCGGATCTACCCATAAAAACGCGCCATTCGTTGGCGCGTTGACGCACATGTCAGCCGCGCACCGTGACAAAAGCCCTCTGCACTGCGTTGTTGCCGAAGCCCGACAGGTCCCACACCGGGTCCAGGGGCTGGACATTGCCCGCGGTGTCGGTCGCTCTGCAGGCGAGCTCGTGCTCTCCGGCCATCGCCTGCCATACCGTGTGCCACGACTGCCAAACGCACGACGATTGCGATCGCTCAAGCGTCGCGTCCGTCCATTTGCCGTCCAAGCAGAATTCAACACGCACGACCGGCGCGGCGCCTGACCACGCTCGACCCTGGATGCGTATCGGACCGGCCGATACGGTGCGCCTGCGAGTATAGAAATCCGGAATGCCGGGCGGCATCATCAGCGAGTTCACGCGCATCAGCGTGCAGGGCTCGCCTTTCTCGCCCCGCACGCGGCGAAAGTGGTAACCCACCGCCTGCTGCAAGCCATCGAATGGGTGATCGATCGCCTCGATCGCGCGCAGCCATTTCACACTCGCCATGCCGTACCAGCGCGGCACCACGAGGCGCAGCGGCGCGCCGTGCTGAGGCGGCAGCGCGGCGCCGTTCATCGAGTGCGCGACAAGAACATCCTCGCGCATCGCCTCGTGCAACGGCAGGCTGCGCGCGAAGTCATGCTCGGCGCCGCGGTCGAAGCCGCGATCGGCGCCGTGGAAAACGATCTCCTTCACACCGTCGCGTAGTCCCGCCCGCTGCAGCAGCCTGGCGAGCGGCACGCCGCTCCACTCGGCGGTGGACACGCCCTCCTCCAGCCACGGCACCGACGGGTAGCGGGGCGAAGTCTGGCCGCGGCCGTTGCCCGCGCACTCCATGGTGACGCGAACAGTCAGCCTGGCTTCGGCTTCGAGCTCGGCGAGAGACAGCGAAAGAAGCCGCTCTACCAGACCGCCGATGCCGAGGTTCCAGCCCTCGTCGGCCGGCGGGATGTCGAAGTGGATCAGCAGGTAGTGCAGGCCGGCTGGCGTGACGTCGTAGCGCAGTGCTTCGAGCGGCATGCCATGATTGCGCGTCGCCAACTCGACTTCCTCGGCCGTATAGCGCCCAACGATGGGCGGGCGGCGGGCGGACATCGCACCGATTCTATAATGGGGCGAACATGAAGACCTGGCTGGAAGTAGCGCTGAACGGGCCTTGGGGGAAGGCGCTACAGCCGGGCATTCCGGTCAGCGTCACGAAGATCATCGCCGAAGGCGTCGCCTGCGTCCGGGAAGGCGCCGCGATCGTTCACGTTCATGCCTATGACGAGGCGAGCGGCAAGCAGCGCGACGAAGCCGGCCTCTATCAGCGCATCATCGAAGGCATCCGCCGCCAGGTCGACTGCGTCGTATACCCGACGATTCCCTTCGCCGGCGAACGCATGTCGGCCGAGGAGCGCTTCGCCGCCGTCGAGAGCCTGGCGCGCCGCGGCTTGCTCGAATGGTCGGTGGTCGATCCGGGTTCGCTGAACATCGCCGGCCTGATCTACCTCAACCCGGACGAGCATGTGCGGCACGGCCTGGCGCTCGCCGCGCGTCACGGCTTCCATCCCGCCTACGCGATCTACGAACCCGGCTTCCTGCGCCTGGGCGCCGCGCTCGCCCGCGCCGTGGAGCGTGTGCCGCAACCGGTGTACCGCTTCATGTTCTCCGAAGGCTTCGCCTTCGGCTTCCCGCCGCTCGAGTACGCGCTCGATGCATATTTGCAGCTTCTCGCCGCGGAAGCGCCGGGCGCCCCATGGATGATCAGCGGACTCGCCGTCGACGTGCTGCAGCTCGCTCCGGCAGCCATCTCGCGCGGCGGGCACGTGCGGGTCGGGCTGGAAGACGCGCCCTTCGGTTCGCAACGCTCCAATCTCGAGTGGGTCCGCGCCGCGCGGCGCATCATCGAAGAGGCGGGCGGCACGCTCGCGTCCGCCGAAGACGTGCGCCATGCGTTGAAGCGCACATGAAGCTCGAGCACTTCCTCGCGCAGCTGCCGCAAGGCGACCTGTGGGTGTTCGGATATGGCTCCCTGATGTGGGCGCCGGGATTCGGCTACAAGCAAAAGCGCCTCGCGCGGGTGTACGGTTATCACCGCGCGCTTTGCATCCTGTCGACGCGTTACCGCGGTACGCAGCGCAGGCCGGGGTTGGTGGTCGGCCTGTGCCGCGGCGGCTCGTGCTGGGGCATGGCATTCCTCATCGACGCCCCTCGCGTGCGCGCAACGCTCGCGCGGCTCTGGAGCCGGGAGATGCCGCGCGGGGTCTACGAGTCTCGGCTGGTCCTTGTCCGCCCGCGCGGCGGGCGGCTGGTCCGCGCGCTCGCATTTCTCGCCGACCCCGAGCATCCGTCCTTTGTGCGCGAGCTGGACGTGCACGGGCGTGCACGGCTGGTCGCGCAAGGCATCGGGGTTCGCGGCCCCTGCGTGGACTATATCCAGAACACGCTCGACCATATGCACGGGGTCGGTGTGCGCGATCCGCATCTCGAGCGCGTACTGCACGCGGCCCTTGCATTGCGCGAGAATCAAAAAACATGAACCTGTGGCCGGCAAGACTTCACCACCTGCGGCGCGACAGCCCGCAGCCCGAGCGCCTGGCGAAGTTCTACGGCGAGCTGCTGGGCGACCGCGTCGAGCGGCTCGGCGATGACGCTTGGCTCATCGCCGGCCGTAACCGGCGGCTGGTGATCGGCCGCGGCGCCGCGGGTGCCGTTCCGTACTTCGCGCTGCAGATGCAGGATGCAACGCAACTGCACGACTACGGGCGTGAGCTCGAGCAGAGCGGGTTACGTCGTGAGGCGTCGCCGACGCCGCTTTTCGCCGCCGGCGCCTTCGCGGTCAAGGATCCGGACGGACGCCGGATCGTGTTTGGATTACCCGAACAGACTCCGGGTGAAAACGGCCTGCCCGCGCGGCTGCAGCATTTCGTTTGTGCCACCTCGAAGCTTTCTGAACTCATCGGCTTTTACCGGGATTGTCTTGGGATGCGGGAGTCCGACCGCGTGCTCGACAATGACAGCCTGACCGCGTGCTTCCTGCGCTCGGATCCGGAGCACCACAGCTTTGCCGCGTTCCGCGCCCCCGAGTCGCGCCCCGACCATCACTGCTACGAGACCAACGGCTGGCTCGACATCCGCGACTGGGGAGACCGGATGGGCCAGCTCGGCATCCCGCTCTGGTGGGGGCCGGGACGCCATGGCCCGGGCAACAACCTGTTTTTCATGATCGAGGATCCCGACGGGCACAAGGTGGAATTCTCCGCCGAGCTCGAACTGATGCCGAAGGACAAACCCCACCGCACGTGGCCCCACGAGCAGCGCACGCTCAACCTCTGGGGCTCGGCCTGGATGCGCTCCTGATGCGCTCGAGCGCCTGTTTCAGGCGCGCGCGCTGAGTACCGAAGTTGAGCCGCACGAAGCGCGGATCGCCAAACTGCGTGCCCGGCGACAAAGCCACGCCATGCGCGAGGAAATGCGCGTGCGGATCGGCAAGGTCGAGCGCCGAGCAATCGATCCATGCCAGGTAGGTCGCCTCGACGTGCGCCATCGGAAGATCAATTCCTTTTTCCAGAAAATCCCTGTTGGCGCGCAGGTAGTCGACTTGAGCTGCCAGCCATTCGTCACCGCCAGTGAAGGCCGCGAGCGCCGCAACGTAGCCGAATACCGACGGCGAGTGCAGCACGTGCGCCGTCACCTCGCTGGAGAAGGCCTGCCTCAACTCGGGGTTCTCGATGATCGCCCACGCGCACCCCGCGGCGGGGAAATTGAACGCCTTGCTCGGCGACATCAAGGTCACGGTGCGGCGCGAGATCTCGGGCGCGAGGCTTGCGATCGGCACGTGGCGCAAGTCCCGGTCGAGCACCAGCTCGCAGTGGATCTCATCGGACACGATGACCAGTCCGCGCGCGAGCTCGGCGAGCCGCTCGAGCTCGGCGCGCGTGAACATCGTGCCGCCGGGATTCTGGGGATTACAGAGAAAGAACATCTTCGATTGCGGGCGCAGGCTTTTCCGGAAAGCATCCTGGTCGAAAACCCATCTGCCGCGGTCCAGGACGAGCGCTACCTCGGTGTAGGCCCGTGGCGCGAGCTCCACGGCGCGCTTGAAGTGCTGGTAAACCGGGGTCGGGATGAGTGCGTGGCCGTCGGGGGGCAATAGCTTGCGCGCCGCAAGATGCAGGCCGGGCACCACGCCGGGCAAAAAGACGATCCAGGACGGGTCGATGCGCCAGCGATAGAGCCGCTCCAGGCGCTCCACGATGGCTTCGCGCAGCTCTTCCGGGGCGGTGGTGTAGCCGAAAACGCCGTGCTTTATCCTCTTCTCAAGAGCCTCAAGGACGCACGGTGGAGCGCGAAAGTCGCTGTCGGCGACCCACAGCGGAATCACGTCGCGGCCGGCGTAGCGCTCCCAGCGCATGCTCCACGTCCCCGCGCGCTCGACCGGAGCATCGAAATCGAACTTTATTTCTTCTCCTTCTCTTCCTCTTCAGGCTGCTGAGCGCCCTTCAGCGGGTCTTCCTCCAGGCGGTTCATGCTGTCGTCGACTTCCTCGGTCTGCACCGCCGACTGCTCGGTCCGCAGCTGCTCGGGGAACGAAGTGGCGATGGCCGGGACGAACATGACTATGGCGATCGCAATGCACTGCAGGTACATGAACTGGAACATGCCCTTGTAGATCGTGCCGAGCGACCAATCCTTCACCACCTGCTTGAGGTAATACGCCGACATCGCGACCGGCGGCGACAGGTAGGCGGTTTGCAGCGTGACCGCGACCAGCGCGCCGAACCAGACCATGAACATGTCGGGCGCGATGTTGAACTGCTGCGACAGCGCGGGGCGCAGGGCGTCGACCACCGGGTAGAAGATCGGCAGGAACACCAGGACGATCGCCGGCCATTCGAACGGCCAGCCGAGAAGGAAGATCAGGATAATGACGAACGCCAGCATGACGATTGGCGGCACCGGCAGCGCGACCATCGCGTTGGTGATCCAGTTCGCCGTTCCCATGCGCGCGAACACCGCGCCGAAGATATTGGAGGTGACCGCGAGGAGCAGCACCATGCTCGAGGTGGTCATGGCGCTGATGCAGGCCTGCTTGAGCCCGGCGTAGCTGAACCGGCGGTAGCAGACGGAGAGGATCACCGCGCCGAGCGCGCCGATTCCCGCCGCCTCGGTCGGGGTCGCGAGGCCCGCGAGGATGGAGCCCAGCGTGAACCCGATAAGGAGGAACAACGGCAGGACGCCGACCGCGACTTCCTTCAGGATCACCCCGATGTCGGTGACGCGCTCCTCCTTTGGCACCGGCGGGCCGAGCTTGGGATTGATGAAGCTGCGAGCCATTAGGTAAACGAGGTAGATGCCGGCCAGCAGGAAGCCGGGCCCGAAGGCCGCGGCGTAGAGATCCGCCACCGACACGCCAAGGACAGGTCCCATCACGATCAGCATCACCGACGGCGGTATCAGGATGCCGAGCGTGCCGCCCGCGGTGATGGCGCCGGCGGAGAGCTTCGCGTCGTAGCCCGTCTTGATCATGATGGGCCCCGCCATGATGCCGAGCACGGTGACCGCCGCGCCCACGATCCCGGTCGCCATGGCGAAAATCGTGGAGGTGACGATGACCACGATGTATAGCGAGCCCCGCACCGGCGCAAGCATCATGCGCAGGGCGGAAAAGAGGCGCTCCATCAGGCCTGCCTGCTCGGTGAGAAAGCCCATAAAGATGAACAGCGGCACCGCGGCGAGCACCTCCTCCTTCATCAGCCCGATGGTCTGGAAGTAGGCGAGGTCGAACACCACCGTGCCCAGGGCAAAGTAGCCGAAGCTCAGCGCGAGGAACAGCAGCGTGAAGGAGATCTGGATGCCGATGAAGATCGCGCCGAGCATGACGATCAGCATGACCAGCCCGGTGAGGATCTCGGCGGTCATATCTCGATCTTCTCCTTGTGCTCGAGCACGATCCCGGTGCGGGCGGCGTAGAAGCTCTTGATCAGCTCGGAGACGCCCTGCAGCAGCAGCGCCAGGCAAGTGAGGGGCACGACCGCCTTGAAGGGCCACAGGATCGGCCGCCACGGCGTCTGCTCGGAAGTCTCGTTGATGGTGAACGCGTACCAGGCCTCGCTGCCGCTCGCCGCCAGGAGCATGACGATCGAGGGGAAAAAGAACACGATGTACGAGATCGAGTCGACGACTCCGCGCGTCCGATCGGACCACTTCTCGTAAAAGAAATCGGTACGGATATGCGCCCCCTTGTGAAGCGCATAGGCGGCGCCGAGCATGAAGATCGTGCCGTACAGCATGTAGGTCACGTCGAACGACCAGATCGTCGGCGCGTTGAAGACGTAGCGCGCGAACACCTCGTAGGCGACCGCCAGCACCAGCGGCACGTTGAGCCAGGCGACCCACACGCCGGTGGTGTCGGTGAACTTGTCGATCACCCGGACCGTCCTGATGAGGCCCGGCGATTGTTCAGGCATCTCTGGTCCCCAAAACTAAAACGGGGGCGGATCTCCGCCCCCGCTTTCACTGCAAGGCCTTATTTTTTGGCGCCGGCCTTTGCGGCGCCCGCCTGCTGCTCCGGCCAGTAGTAATTGGCCGCGAACGAGTACGGCGGGAACATGAAGCGCTTCGCCGGCACGACCAGCGACGCGTACGCGCGCTGCGAATCGTGCACTTTCTTGAAGAACGGGTTCTTGGCGCCCTCCTCCTTGGCGATCGTGTCCCAGGTCTTGAGGAACGCGTACAGGATGTCGGGCGGAGTGCGCAGGATGCGCACGCCATGCTTCTCCTGCAGCTCCTTGATGGCATCGGCGTTCTGCCGCTGCCACTTCGCCCACCAGATGAGGAAGGTCTCGTTCGCCGCCGAGTGAATGATCTCCTGGTGCGTGGGCGAGAGCGTCTTCCACACGTCGGCGTTGAACACCACTTCGCCGATGGTGACGTTCTCGTGCATGCCCGGCGTGTAGTGGTACTTCCATACGTTGTGGAAACCAAGGCGCAGGTCCTCGACGCCGCCGACCCATTCCGCGCAATCGATGACGCCGCGCTGCGCCGACGGGATGATCTCGCCGCCGGGCATGTTGACCGTGGTCATCCCCATGCGCTGGTACACCTCGGCTGCCATGCCGGTCTGGCGGCACTTCATGCCCTTGAAATCGGCGAGGCTCTTGATCGGGCGCTTGAACCAGCCGAACGCCTGCGGCCCCGAGGGAAGGATCGGGTACCACACGATGTTGAGCTTGAGCTCTTTCTGGAAGAACTCTTGCGCGAGATCGATGCCGCCGCCATGGTGCATCCAGCCGAGCGCGTCGATCATGTCCATGCCGAACGTGCCGCCGGGCCCGCCGGTCATGAGAATCGCGGTCTTGCTCTTGCCGACCCAGTAGCCCGACCAGGAGTGCGCGCCGTCGATCACTTTCTTGTTCGTCGCGTCGAGCACCTCGAACGCCGGCACCACCTGGCCCGCCGGCATCGCGTCGATCTTCAGGCTTCCGCCGGAAATCTTGCCGACGCGCTCCGCGAAGTAGGTGAAGTTCTCGTACAGCGTCAGGCTCGCAGGCCACGTCGCCTGCATTTTCAACGTTACCGTCTGCTGCGCGTAAGCGCCCGCGCTGAACGCGGCCGCGGCGGCGAGAACCACCGCCGGTCGAATGAAATGCCTCATGACGTCCCTCCTCCTCATAGGTGGTTTCGCAAGGCGAAACGCAGCGTACACGCTCGCTTTTACCCGGTCAATTGCGGCGGCTCAGTTCTTTTTCGCCTCGCCTTTCGCTGCCGGCTTTTCCGGGAAGTAATAGTTCGCCGCGAACGAGTACGGCGGGAACATGAAGCGCTTCGCCGGCACTACCTTCGCCGCGTATTCGCGCTGCGAGTCATAAACTTTCTTGAAGAACGGGTTCTTCGCCGACTCCTCCGCCGCGATAATGTCCCAGGTCTTGAGGAACGCGACCAGGATTTCGGGCGGCGTGCGCAGGATCTGGGTGCCGTACTTGGTGCGCATCTCCACGATGGCGTCGGCGTTCTGCTTCTGCCACCTGATGCCCCAGCGCACGAAGGTGTCGAAGACTGCCGAGCGCACCGCTTCCTGCTGCTGCGGGGTGAAGCTTTTCCACACGTCGCCGTTGATGATCAGCTCGAGAAACGAATTGTTCTCGTGCATGCCTGGCGTGTAGTGATACTTCCAGACCTGCGGCAGGCCGAGGCGCAGGTCCTCGACGCCGCCGACCCATTCCGCGCAGTCGATGACGCCGCGCTGCGCCGAGGGCACTATATCGCCGCCGGGCATGTTGACCGTCTGCATGCCCATCCGCTGGTAGATCTCGGCAACGATTCCGGTCTGGCGGCACTTCATGCCCTTGAAGTCGGCGAGGCTCTTGATCGGCCGCTTGAACCAGCCGAAGGCCTGCGGGCTCGCGCCGCCGATCGGCCAAGCGACGACGTTCAGCTTCAGGATGTCGCGGTAGAACTCCCAGTACAGATCCATGCCGCCGCCTTCGTTCATCCAGCCGAGGAAGTCGAAGTGGTCCATGCCGAATGGGCCGGCCGGCGTCGCGGAGAACAGCGTCGCCGCCTTGTTCTTGCCGACCCAGTAGTAGGCGACGCCGTGACCGCCGTCGATCACTTTCTTGTGTGTGGCGTCGAGGATCTCGAACGCCGGCACGTATTGGCCTGCCGCCGCGGCTTCGATCTTGATCTGGCCGCCGGTGAGCTTGTCGACGCGCTCGGCGAACATTTTGAAGTTGTCCTGCAGCGTCAGGCTTGCCGGCCAGGTGGACTGGAATTTCAAGTTCTTCACCGCCGGCGCTGCCGGCTGCTGCGCGGCGGCCGGAACGGCGAATGCCGCCGCGAGCGCAAAAGCCGTCAAGGTTTTCTTCATGGGCTCCTCCTTCCCTGAGGGAAGCCGATGTTAGGAGGCCCGCGCGGGGGGTGTCAACGAAACCGCAATGCACAATAATCGAGCGATAAAGATCGCCCGGCTCGGAATCCTGCGGCTGGGCGGCCGCACGTGTCAGTCCAGCCTGACAACAATTCCCTCTAGGTCCTTGGCGGGAGCCGGATAGCGCTCGAGCACGAGCGGGTCGTGGCCGGGGATGATGTGTGCCGCAGACTCGGCCAGTTCGCGCAACCGGCCATAGCCCTGGACCATATCGGCGAGCGACCAGACGATCGGAAAGGGCCGCTGCTGTTCCATGTTGGCGTAGAAATGGCTGGCGTCGGAGGCAAGCACCACCCAGCCGCGCCGCGTCGCCACCCGTACGACCTGCAGGCCCATGGTATGGCCGCCGATGAGATGCAGCGAGATGCCGGGAAGGAGCTCGGCATCGCCGTTGTGAAAGCGCACACGCCCGGCGTAGACATTTCTCACCATGCCGACAACATCCTCCGCCTCAAACGCTCCCCGGTAGCGCTCTTCGCGCATGTAGCGGCCGGTGGCGTACTGCATCTCAAGGTCCTGCAGGTGCAGCGTCGCCGCGGGAAACAGCTCGAAGTTGCCGACGTGGTCGTAGTGCAGGTGTGTGATCACGACATCCTTCACCAAGGCAGCATCGACGCCGAGCCGGCGCAGGCCCTGCGTCGGGCAGCGCAAGTGCTCGCGGCCGCGCTTGGTGGCCATCGCGGCAGAGAAGCCGGTATCGACAACCAACTCTCTCCCGGCACCGCGCACCAGCCAGACAAAGTAATCGAGCGGCATCGGACCGTCGTGCGGATCACCGCCGATGAAGTTCTCGCTCGCGCGGCGCGCGTGATGCGCATACTTGATCGCGTAAACCTCGTAGAGCGGCGCGCTCACGCCACCCGGACCCGGGCGAACTTTCTCTTGCCGACCTGGATCACGTAGGACTTGCCGCGCTCGACTTTCAACGCACGGTCGGACAGCCGCTCGCCGTCGACCTTGACGCCGCCCTGCTCGATGAGGCGATTCGCCTCGGAGGTGCTGTCGACCAGCCCGGCAAGCTTGAGAAGCTGCGCAAAAGTTGTCGCCGCGGTGGTCGGCACTTTTACTTCCGGCATGTCATGCGGCAGCACACCGTGGCGAAAGCGCTGCTCGAAGTCGGCTTCGGCGGCGTCGGCTGCCTTCTTGCCATGGAAGCGCGCCACGATCTCTTTCGCGAACCGCGCCTTGACTTCGCGCGGGTTACGCCCTCCCTCCACCTCGCTCTTCCACTGTCTGATCGTTTCGGCGGATTCGAAGGAAAGCAGCTCGACGTAGCGCCACATCAGCGGGTCGGAGATCGACATCAGCTTGCCGAACATCTCCTGCGGCGGCTCGGCGATGCCGATGTAATTGCCGAGCGATTTCGACATCTTTTCCCTGCCGTCCGTGCCCTCCAGCAGCGGCATGGTGATGATGCACTGCGGCTCCTGGCCGAAATCCTTCTGCAGCTCGCGGCCGACCAGCAGGTTGAATTTCTGGTCGGTGCCGCCGAGCTCCACGTCCGCCTTCATTGCGACCGAGTCGTAGCCCTGCATGAGCGGGTAGAGCAGCTCATGCACCGCGATCGGCTGCTGCGCCTTGAAGCGTTTCGCGAAGTCGTCGCGCTCGAGCAGGCGCGCGACGGTATAGCGCGCAGCGAGCCGGATCATTCCCTCGGCGCCGAGCTTGTCGGACCATTCCGAGTTGAACAGGATCTGCGTTTTTTCGGGATCCAGGATCTTGAATACCTGATCCCGGTAGCTCTGCGCGTTGGCGAGGATCTCTTCCCGCGTGAGCGGCGGCCGGGTCTGGTTCTTTCCGGTGGGGTCACCGATCATGCCGGTGAAGTCGCCGATCAGGAATTGCACCTGGTGGCCCAGCTCCTGGAAATGCCGCAGCTTGTTGATCACCACCGTGTGGCCCAGGTGCAGGTCAGGGGCGGTGGGGTCCAACCCGAGCTTGACCCGCAGTTTGCGGCCGCTCGCCAGCTTCCTGGCCAGCTCCTCCTCGACGATCAGCTCCTCGCTGCCCCGACGAATGGTCTGAATGGCCTGCTGAACGGGTGACATTGTCGATTTGCGCCCCGCGCGATCTTTGCTAGACTCCCGCAGGTTTCTAGGTTTCTGAATAACAAGGGATTCTAGCCGATCCATGCGCAACCCGACGCTCGCTCGCGCGGCCGTCATCCTGATACTCGCCATCTCCGGGGTGGTCGGCGCTTTTGCGACCATCGCTATCGGTCCCGACGCGCAAGCGGTGCCGCCGACCCGGCCGCTTGTGGAAACGCTGTCGATCCGCGCTAGCGATGCGCTGCTTCCGTCGCCCGCATCCTATTTCCGCGAGGAGCCCTTCCAGCGCGGCGATACGCTGGCGAGTTTCCTTTCGCGGCTCGGGATCGAAGAGGCGCAAGTTGCGCGCCTGGTGCGCCTACGCGCGCTGCACACGCTGCGTCCCGGGTCTCTGGTCAACGCCGAGGTGCGCGCCGACGGCATGCCAATCTCGCTGAGCTTCCTGGGCGATCGCGACACCGTGGTGCAAATCACCCCAGAGCGCGATAGCTACCGCGTCAGCGAAGAGCGTGCGCTGCTCGATACGCGCATCGCCATGAAATCAACCGTGGTCCGCAGTTCTCTGTTCGCCGCTGCCGATTCCGCCGGCATTCCCGACAATGTGGCCATGCAGCTCGGCGACGTGTTCGGCGGCGATATCGATTTCCATCGCGACCTGCGCAAGGGCGACCGCTTCACGGTGGTTTACGAGGTGCATCACCTCGCGGGTCGGCCGGTCCGGTCTGGGCGCGTGCTCGCCGCTGAGTTCGTCAACCAGGGCAGGACCTATCGGGCGGTTCATTTCAACGGCGGCTACTACGCGCCGGACGGCAAGAATCTGCGCAAGGCATTCCTGCGCTCGCCGCTGGAGCTCTCCCGCGTGAGCTCGGGTTTTGGCATGCGCATGCATCCCTTCGCGCAGACCTGGCGCGCGCACAAGGGCATCGACTATGCGGCGCCGGTGGGCACGCGCGTGCGAGCGGTGGGTGACGGGGTCGTCGAGTTCGCCGGCGCCAGGAACGGCTATGGCAATGTCGTCATCCTGCGCCATCACGGCCAATATGCGACGACTTATGCGCATTTGAGCCGCTTCGCCGCCGGAGTGCGTCGCGGCGCGAAGGTGGCGCAGAACGACACCATCGGCTTCGTCGGGCAGACCGGATGGGCGACCGGCCCGCACGTGCATTACGAGTTCCGCGTCGCCGGGGAGGCGCGCAATCCGTTCTCGATTGCGATGCCTGCCGCGCTGCCTGTGCCGGCGCGTGACCTGGCGGCGTTCCAGTACTACGCGAGCCCGCTCATCGCGCGGCTCGACCTGCTCGCCAACAGCAATTTCGCCCTGCTGGAGTAGAAAACCTAGACGGAGAAGGAGGACCCGCAACCGCAGGTGCTCTGCGCGTTGGGGTTCTTGATGACGAACTGGGCGCCCTCGAGACCTTCCTGGTAGTCGATCTCCGCGCCCGCCAGGTACTGGTAGCTCATCGGGTCGATAAGCAGCTGGACGCCGTTTTTCTCCATGACGGCGTCGTCCTCGTTCTTCACCTCGTCGAAGGTAAAGCCGTACTGGAAGCCGGAGCAGCCGCCGCCGGTGACGAACACCCGCAGCTTGAGCTCGGGATTACCTTCCTCGTCGATCAGCTGCTTGACCTTGTTCGCGGCGCTGTCGCTGAACAACAGCGGCGATGGCATCTCGGTGACTGCATTCATTTCATTGCTCCTGAATCCGTTTCAGTTCATCCGCCGGAGGCGAGCTTCAGCTCGACCCCTTTGACTTCGACGACATGGTGCACCAGCCTGCCCTCAACCACCGCCCCTTGGTGGATTTCGATGCTCTTGTAGTACACATCGCCTTTGACCCTCGACCCCGCCTGGAGTTCGAGCGTCTCCGTGGCGTGCACCGGCCCATTGATGGTGCCGTTCACCACGATGTGCGCGGCCTGGACCTCGCCGTCGATACGCGCGTCCGAGGACACCACCAGCGTGCCGGGCTGGTCCGCCAGAGCGCCGACATTGCCGCGGACCATGCCGTCGACGCGCAGGCCGCCGCTGAAAATCACGTTGCCTTCGATGCGCGTCGTCGCGCCGATCAGGCTGTCGATCCGGTTCTGCGGTTTGCTCGTTTTGTTGAACATCTTGTTCTCCCTTCAGCCCTGTTAGAGGCTCACGCTATGCGTCGCGCGCGGCTGGTTCGAACCCAGCTCGTACACGCGCACTTGAACACTTTCCACCTTCGCCTTCGGGCTGACCCTGAAGGTCCCCTCGACCCTCCGGAAGTACTTGAATGCCAACCGAAAGGCCCCCGCGCCGGCGTCCCCCGGCTCAGGAAAGCTCATGATAGCACTCTGGCCCCCTTCCGTCAGGTTGACCAGCAGCTCCAGCCGCCCGTTGAAGTCCCGGCCCTGCCGGGTGGTCGGCGTCAGGAGCAGGAGCCGGTACCGATATTCCCCTGGCAGGACGTCGGGCTCTACCTTGAAGCGGTAGATCGTCAGCGCGTTCGAGGTGCGCGCCTCGGACGACAGCATGCTCTCGAAAGTCGCCAGCTCTTCCCTTACGCGGGCATTTTCCTGCTCGAGCGCCCGGATCTGCTGCCCGAGCTTCTGCTGGGTGGTGCGCTCGATGGCGAGGCGGCTGTCGGACGCATTGGCGATAGCGCGAAGGCGGTCGAGCTCGGCGCGCGCCTCCTCCAGCGCGCTGCGCGTCGCACGCAACTCCTCCTGAACCTCGCTGCGGTCGAAGCCGGCAAAGCGCCGCCCGGCATCGTAGATCCATGCCGCCGAAGCCGCCGAGATGCCGAGCAGCACCGCGATGCCGATCCAGCGCCAGTACCACGGGATCTGGCTGTGAATGGCAACGCGCGGTGCGGCGATGCCGAAGCGCTGGCGCAGCTTCCATACTCGGGGGACCAGATTGCGCATCACGCGCTCAGGGCACCACCGGCACCTGATCGAGGCCTTCAGCCTCGGGCAAGCCGAACATCAGGTTCATGTTCTGCACTGCCTGGCCCGAAGCGCCCTTGACGAGGTTGTCGATGACCGAAAGTACGACCAGCGTATCGGCGCGGCGCCCGCTTTCGGGCGGGCGGTGAATTGCCATTCGACATATGTTCGCGGCGCGTACCGAACGGGTCTCGGGATGGCTGCCCGCCGGCATCACATCGACAAACGGCTCGCCCGCGTAGCGCTTCTCGAACAAGGACTGGAAGTCGGCTTCGCGCGTTATCCGCGCATACAGCGTAGCGTGGATACCGCGAATGAGCGGGGTGAGGTGCGTCGTGAATACAAGCCCCACTTCACGCCGCGCCGCCTGGGCCAGCCCCTGTCGGATTTCAGGCCAGTGCCGGTGCCCGGGCACGTTGTACGCCATGAAATTGTCCGCAGCCTCCGAGAAGCTGAGGTGCAGGTCGGCCTTGCGGCCGGCGCCGCTGACGCCCGATTTGGCGTCGGCGATGAGGTGATCCAGATCGACCACGCCTGCCTCCACCAGCGGCAGGAAGCCGAGCTGCGTCGCAGTCGGGTAGCACCCCGGATTGGCGACCAGGCGCGCGCCGCGGATGCGTTCGCGGTTGAGCTCGCACAAGCCGTACACCGCGTCGCGCAGGAGCTCGGGTGCTGCGTGCTTCATCTTGTACCAGCTCTCCCATTCGGCGACATCCTTGAGCCGGAAATCGGCCGACAGGTCCACCAGGCGCGCGCCCGAATCGAGCACTGCGCGCGCCTCATTCATGGCAACGCCGTTAGGCGTGGCGAAGAACACGATGTCGCAGCCGCGCAGCGCCTGCATGGTCGGCTCAGTGAAAGCGAGCTCTACGCGGCGCCGCAGGCTGGGGAACATCGCGGCGACCGGAGTGCCGGCCTCCTTGCGCGAAGTAATAGCCGTCAGCTCCACGCGCGGATGCTGGGCGAGCAGCCTCAGGAGCTCTATGCCCGTGTAGCCCGTGCCGCCGACGATGCCGGCCTTAAGCATCCTTTTCCCGGTCCAAAAACAAGAAAGCCGCCCTGAGGCGGCTTTCGATTCGCAGAAGTGCGATGACTTCGTTCAACGTTTCGAGAACTGCTTGCGCCGCCTTGCCTTGTGCAAGCCAACCTTCTTTCGCTCCACCTCGCGCGCGTCGCGCGTCACCAGCCCGGCCGCGCTCAACGCCGGCTTCAGCCCGGCATCATACTCGATCAACGCGCGCGAGATGCCGTGGCGCACCGCGCCCGCCTGCCCGCTTTCGCCGCCGCCGTATACGTTGACCATGATGTCGAAGCTCGCCAGGCTCTTGGTGAGCTCGAGCGGCTGGCGCACGACCATGCGGCCGGTCTCGCGCCCGAAAAAGTCGTCCACCGGCTTGCCGTTGACGACGAATTGGCCCTTGCCGGGCTTCAGAAAGACGCGGGCCACCGCGCTCTTGCGCCGTCCGGTGCCGTAGTAATAGTCGCCGACCATTCTGGTTCCTAGATCTCGAGAGTTTTCGGCTGCTGGGCCGAATGGGGATGCGTGGCGCCGGCGTAGACCTTGAGCTTCCTCAGCATGGCGTAGCCCAAGGGTCCCTTCGGCAGCATGCCTTTCACCGCCTTCTGCAGCACGCGCTCCGGCTTGGCCGCGTGCAGCTTTGCGAAGTTGGTCTGGCGAATGCCGCCGGGATATTCGGTATGGCGATAGTAAATCTTGCGCTCGGCCTTCTTGCCCGTGACGCGCAGCTTGGCGACATTGACGACGACGACATAGTCGCCGGTATCGACGTGCGGCGTGTACTCCGGCTTATGCTTGCCGCGCAGCCGCGAGGCGATCTGCACAGCGAGCCGCCCCAGGACTTTGCCTTGGGCGTCGATCACAAACCAGCCTTGCTGGACCTCGCCTACTTTCGCGGTATAGGTTTTCATGCGCCGAGTTGCGAAAAGGTGCGGATTTTACACAAAAAAAGGCGCGACTCGCGAGAGTTGCGCCGAATCCACCAAAGGAGGAGGGTGGAGGAGACAAACTGGATTCCGGAAGCATTATGCAGACTGGGATGCTGCGGTGCAATATCGGTGCGGTTATGCGTGTTGCGAATTTTCGACGCAGCAGATCTTGCAAAGCACAAGCCATTGAAGAATAAGGAACTCTGATGGAATGCACGGTTCGATGGACGGGCGACGGCATGACGTTTCTGGCCGAGACCGGGAGCAATCACGTCGTGGCCATGGACGGAGCTGCAGACGGCGGCGGGCGAAACCTGGCGCCGCGACCGATGGAGATGGTGCTCGCCGGCACCGGTGGCTGCACCGCCTACGATGTGGTGGTGATCCTCAAGAAAAGCGGACAGAGCGTGAGCGGATGCGAAGTGAAGCTGAGCTCCGAGCGGGCCGAGACGGATCCAAAGGTGTTCACCAAGATCCACATGCACTTCGTGGTGCGCGGGCGCGGACTGAAGCGCAATCTCGTGGAGCATGCGATCAGGCTGTCGCACGAGAAGTATTGCTCCGCCTCGATCATGCTCGGCAAGACGGCCGAGATCAGCAAGGACATCGAGATCGTCGAGGGCTGATCAGGCCTCGCGTCATTGCTGATTTACGTTGCGCATGGACTCGAATTCCGCGAACCATTCCGCCGCGTAATCACATTCGCGATAGTCGTCGAAGTACGGGCCGCCCAATGTGTAGTGAACGATCTTCGCGCGAGGGTCGTGCTCGTATTCCCCCACCAGCCAGTTCCACTCCAGCGGCAACTCGCCGATCGAGCGATCATCGGTCCAGGCGAACCGATGAAGATCCAGTCCGGACGCCGCATTGACATACTGAACCGTCAAGACCCGGCAGCGCTCATTGTTGAAAATCATCAAGCTCGACCAGTTCTTGCGCGGGTACTTGGTCTGCACCTGGTTGAGAAATTTGCGCTCAGTCTTCGGCACGTAGTCATGCTTACAAACCAGCACGGCCTTGTCGCGCTGGCGCTCTATCAGCGAAGCCAGCTCGACAATATCGGCGCGGCACAGCATGTCGCAGTCCATGAAGATCGACCAGCCCTTGAAACCGGACAATGACGGAACGAGGAAACGTGTCAGGCTGAACTCGGTGGATTCGGTCGGGCCGCGCGACCGCGTGTAGATGCCCTTCAGCTGCGACTGCCTCAACGGCGCAATGGAAATGGGAATTGACGCCCGCCGAAGAATGGAGTGCGCGAGCGTATAGAAGGCGACCGACTCCCTCGGGTCGTACCCGATGTAGACGTTCAGCACCTTAGATCCGATAGGCGACGGTCGTCATCACCTTCGAAGCGAAGCGCATCGCGCGCTTTACTGCGGACGGAAGCTCGGCCGCTCCGAGCTGAATTGCGGTGTCGCGGTGCTTCGCCTCGTCGGCGCGCATCGCCTCGACGACCGAGCGCGTACGCTGGTCCGCTGCCGGTAGCGCCTCGAGATGCCCGGAGAGATGCTCTTCGACTTGACGCTCCGTTTCGGCAAGGAATGCAAGGTTCCACTTGTCGCCCAACGCGCCGGCGGCGACACCGATCGCGAAGGACCCTGCGTACCATACCGGGTTGAGCAGGCTGGGTCGGCCGCCCAGCTCACGAATCCGGTCCGCGCTCCAGGCGAGGTGATCTTCCTCCTCGCGTGCCGCCTTCAGGAGAGCGCGCTTCGCCTCCTCGTTCCGCGCCGTCAGGGACTGCCCTTGATAAAGCGCCTGGGCGCACACCTCCCCGACATGATTCACCCGCATCAATGCCGCCGCTTGGCCGCGCTCCTCTGCGTCCAATTCTGATTCCTGCACGTCCTCGCCCGGGGAAGGCCGGGAAGATGTCGCAACGCCGGCCACGGCGCGCAAGGCCCGGTCGAACCCCGCGATGAATTGATCGGCGGACAACATCCACGAAGCCTAGCAGAAAAAAAACGGGCGCCCGAAGGCGCCCGTCCTCAATGCCAAACGTTCGGTTAGAACGAGTGGCGCATGCTGACGAAAATGTTGGTTATATCCTGACCGGCCAGGACGGAACCGGACTGCCAGCCGTTCTGAATCGGGATCGACGCCGTCCACGAGAAGATTTGGTTCGCGCCATTGTCGATCTTCGCGACGCCAAAGCCGAGAGCGGTGCGCTTGGAAAGCGCCCACTCGTAGCCGAGGTTCCACATCTTGGCTCCGGTATCGTTAGCTGCCGGTGCGCCGCTGCCCTCGAGCGGCTTCGCCTTGGCATATGACGCACCAATTTTGCCACTGCCGAGCGGGACCGCCAGACCAATTCCCCACTCCTTCGCCTTCATGTCCCCGGCCACGGCCTTGTACGTGTAATTCTCGTACGTCGCGCCGAGGTTCGCCACGCCGAAGTCATAACCGCCGCCCACCGTATATCCGCCGTCGGTTTTGCCGACCTGCGTCCAGTCCTTCGACTGCATGTTGGCGATGAAGGCACGCGCCCTGCCACCTAGGCCGGTCCACGTAAGAGAGCCGGACCACGAGCTCGGATTCTCGTTGACCGTCGTCGCTGTCGGAGCAGTGAAGGCCGCTTTTCTTTCATTCGGTTGAATGGCGATCTTCGCCTGCACGCCCGCAAAAAGCGGCGACTCATAGAACATGGCGTAGTTGTAACGGCGCCACAGCGAGTAGCCCAGATTTCCGTTTGGCCCGTTGGTGGACTCTGAGCCGTTTCCGCAGATCGGCGGAACTGGCAACGCAGCCTGACCCGCTGCGCCAGTGTTGTTCGCGCAGTTCCGGCTCGGGTTGGTACCGGTTTGCTCGCGACGACCGATGAGCGAGGTCGTTGGGCCCCAGCCGCCGATCGTGCCGACGTCCCACAGACGGAACGTCTGCGACCACGGCGTCTCCCACGTGCCCATGTAGACGTTACCGAAGCCGCCGCGCAGGCCGACGCCCGAGTTGCGTGCCGTCGAGTCGCCGTCGAACACACCGTTGTCGCGCGCCATCTTCATGTTCCACTCGGCCTGGAACCACGCCGTCATGCCGCCGCCGAGGGATTCCGTGGAGCGCAGGCCCCAGTTCGACGCGTGGCTGGTCACGCCATATTTCGTAGTGCTCTGCACCGTGTTCAAGGTATCAGCCGTGTACTTCGCTTGGTTGACCGATAGATGGACCGTGCCGTACACCTGCACGGCCGATTGCGCGAGCGCCAAGGCCGGTGCGGCCAGCGCTGCAGCCACTGCCATCCCTAAAAGATGCTTTTGCATCAGGTTCTCCTTTGTTTGTACATGTACCTGTTGAAACCTGGCCCCCAATGAATGCAACGAGGGCGACTCCTCTCGAGAGAAGCTGGACGGAGTGTGCCAAACCCGTCGCCAGTGCCCAACAAGAAAGAGGCTTTGGTCACGCGAACGACGGTGATGTGTTGTGGCTCTGCAACAGCACCCCAGCATCTAAAGGAATGCATAGAACCTGAATATGGAGCAGCTCCAGGTGACCTACGAGGCGCCAGAAAGGCGGTTAAGTGCTTGATCGGGAACCAATGGCGGTCAAAACATTCACCTTGAAAACCCTGTGCGAATGATTTTGTGCAGTGCGCCAATTTCCTCAGGCGTGTCCAGTGCGGTAAGGCGCCCGACAATTGGTAACGTATATGTTACTGGGCGGTGCATGAGTTGTTGCGCCGAGTCGAAGATGCTAGCGTTACCGCCTCTGAGGCTGGCCATGAAGCCGGCCTTTCTTCAAGGGGGAGACAAAAGATGAAACGCAACGCGATGGCGTGGTCTGTTTTGTCCGCGCTTGGAGTTATGGCTGCCGCGTCCGAGGCGCAGGCAGCCGCCTTCGCGCTTTATGAGCAGGGCGTCAGCGGTTTGGGGAACGCCTACGCAGGCGCCGCTGCCGTTGCCGAAGATGCGACCACTGTCTGGTGGAACCCGGCCGGCATGGCGCGGCTAGGCGCGGGCAAACATTTCGCGATCGCCGGCGCGCTGATTTCGCCATCAACCAAGTTCAGCAATGGCTCCAGCACTCCCGCTGCCTTAAGCAATCCAACCTCGACGGGAACGGGCGGGGACGCGGGCAAAGACGCCATCGTGCCGAGCATGTTCTATGTGATGGACCTGAATCCGCGCATGCACTTCGGCATTGGCATCAGCGTCCCATTCGGCCTCAAGACCGAATATGAGTCCAACTGGATCGGCCGCTTCCAAGGCGTCTCATCCGAAGTCAAGACGGTCAATATCAATCCCTCGCTTTCGTTCAAGCTCAGC
>Ga0209220_1000180_pt1 | contig 26676 bp, 18 predicted proteins | sample BlaSpr_A8_OM3_M3_FD_187984 | JGI IMG/M metagenome (GOLD analysis project Ga0209220, IMG submission 187984) | Forest soil microbial communities from Thunder Bay, Ontario, Canada - Black Spruce, Ontario site 2_A8_OM3_M3 (SPAdes) (version 2) | ecosystem: Environmental > Terrestrial > Soil > Boreal... | reverse complement strand
GACGTATTCCGCGCGCAGCGCATCGAATGTCGGCAGCCACTGCGGATCGAGCGCCGCTACCAGCCGGCGCTGCGACGCATGCTTGGCATTTCGATCGTCGATAACTCTGGGAATGCCGTATGCATGCACCGCGGCGTAGTTCCAGGTCGGCACGCGCTCCGTCTCCTCGTACCATCTCGGCGAGACGTAGGCATGCGGGCCCGAGAACACGACCAGCACTTCGTCGTCGAAGAAATCCTGCCATTGCGGGTTGGCCCTCGCCATGTGCATGTCGAGGATCAGCTGTTCTCCGTTTTGTCGAGCCATTACCGGCAGATGCGAGGCGTGCAGCGGGTTCGTAACGAGAAGGGCAAAGCCGTTCGCCTGCATGAAGGCGAGCAGCTCGGCCCGGTCCTCGACCCGGTTGTAAGGCGGCGAGTACATGTCAGTCGATGAGCGCCACCGCCTGCGCCGCGATGCCTTCGCCGCGACCGATGAAGCCGAGCTCCTCGGTGGTGGTGGCCTTGATGTTGATCGCCGCGGGCGGCACGCCCAGGTCCGCGGCGATGTTGGCGATCATGCGCGGCATGTGCGGGGCCATGCGCGGCTCCTGGGCGATGATCGTGGCGTCGACATTGACGAGTTTGAGGTTCAACGAATGGATCTTGTTCCCCACATCACGCAGCAGCGTCCGGCTGTCGATCCCCGCGTAGCTGGCATCGCTGTCCGGGTAATGCCGCCCGATGTCGCCCAGGCCGGCGGCGCCGAGGAGCGCGTCGCAGATCGCGTGAAGCAGCACATCGGCGTCGGAATGTCCTTGCAAACCCTTGTGGTATGGAATCTCGACCCCGCCGATGACGAGCTTGCGCCCGGCGGCGAACGGATGCACGTCGAAGCCCTGCCCGATTCTCATCGCCGCCTCGCCAGGATCGCCTCGCGCCGATTTAGGATCGCCTCGGCGATGGCCAGGTCTTCCGGGTAGGTCACTTTCAGGTTCTCCCGGCTGCCGGCGACCAGGCGCGGCTTGAGACCCATTTGCTCGACTGCGCTTGCCTCATCCGTCACCGGACCTCTTGCTCGTTGGAGTGCCTGAGCAAGCAACCCGACCCGGAACATCTGCGGCGTCTGCGCGAGCCAGAGCTGCGCGCGATCTTCGGTGCGCTCGATGCGCTGTGTACCGCCTTCGTCTTTCGAGACCGCTTTCACGGTTTCCGCCACCGGCAGCGCCAGGATGCCTCCCACCTCGTCGGCCTCCGTTTCCTGGATCAGGTTCTCGAGATCTTTCCTCGGCAGGCAAGGCCGCGCGGCATCGTGCACCAGCACCCAGTCGTCGGCATCGACCACACCTCTCGAGGCGACAAGGCCGTTGTACACCGAGTCGCGCCGTGTCCCGCCTCCACAGTAAAGCGGTTCGAGCTTGCCCGCGAAGGCGCTCCAGTCATGGCGGGAGAATGCCTCGTCCTGCGGCGCGAGCACCACGAAGACATGCTCGACCGGTGGCACGCAGATTGCGCGCACCGCGTGCCAGAGCATCGGCTTGCCGGCCAGCGCGGCGTACTGCTTCGGGCGCTCGCCGGCGAGGCGCGTGCCGCTACCGGCGGCCGGGATCAAGGCAAACAGAGGCAAGTCAAAGTTCTTGTAAATTCAGGACGATATAATTACACGGTTTTTCCGCCGATGCATCGCGATTCACTTCCCGCCCGCAGGCGCTACACCCGGCTCTCCGGCTCTTCGGACGCGCTCGCCCTCGCACGGCTGGCGGCGGCGGAAAAGCCGCTGGCGGTGATTACCGCCACCGCGCTCGACGCGCAGCGCCTCGCGAATGAGATCGGCTGGTTCGCGCCCGGACTGCGGGTCTGCCTGCTGCCCGACTGGGAGACGCTGCCTTACGACCAGTTCTCGCCGCACCAGGACCTGGTGTCGGAGCGGCTCGCGACGCTGTATCGCATCCAGCGCGGTGAGTTCGATGTCGCGGTGGTGCCGACGCCGACCGCGCTGGTGCGGCTTTGTCCGCCCGCCTATATAGCGGGGCATACCTTCTTTCTCCAGACGGGGACGCGGCTTGATCTCGAGCAATTGAAGGAACAACTCGGCACCGCCGGCTACCAGCACGTGACGCAAGTGGTGGCGCCAGGCGAGTTCTGCTTCCGCGGCGGGCTGATCGATCTCTTTGCGATGGGCAGTGCGCTGCCCTACCGCATCGACCTCGACGACGAGGTCATCGAGGCGATCAAGACCTTCGACGTCGACACGCAGCGCACGCTCTACTCGGTGAAGGAGATCCGGCTGCTGCCAGCGCGCGAGTTTCCGCTCGACGAGGCGGGCCGCGCGCGCTTCCGCAGCCGCTGGCGCGAGCTCTTCGAAGGCGATCCGTCGAAGAAATCCCTCTACAGGGACGTCTCGAACGGCGTGCCGGCCGCCGGCATCGAGTATTACCTGCCGCTGTTCTTCGAAGCGGCGGCCACGTTGTTCGATTATCTGCCGCAAGGCTGCAGCGTCGCGTTGCATCAGGATGTTTCGGGCGCGATCCAGGATTTCTGGCGCGAGGCGAGCTCGCGCTTCAAGCTGCAGGGCGGCGACCCTGACCGGCCGCTGCTGCCGCCGCCGCAGCTTTTCGTTCCGGCGGAAGAGTTCTACCAGCGGCTGCGCGAGCACCCGCGCATCGATTTCCATGGCAAGGAGGATGACACGGACGACGGCGGCGTGGTCGCGCTGCCGTTGCCGAGCCTCGCCGTCGACCGCCGCGCGCAAGACCCGCTCGCGGGGCTTAAGCGTTTCCTCGACTCGTCGAGTTTGCGAGTGATGGTGGCCGCCGAGTCGCCGGGCCGGCGCGAGACGATGGCGACCTATTTCGCCGAGTACGGCCTTAAGCCGGGCTTGTGCAGGGACTTTCAGGAATTCCAGTCGGGAGACAGATCTTTTGTGCTCTGTGTTTCCCCGTTGGCCAGCGGCTTCATGGTGCGTGCCGAAGGGTGGGCGATCGTCACCGAGGCCGAGCTTTATGCGGGAGTGGTACGCCGCCGCGCGCGAAAGGCCGAGACGCGCACTTCGATCGAGGGAATGCTGCGCGACCTGTCGGAGCTGAAGGTCGGCGACCCGGTCGTGCATGAGCAGCACGGCATCGGCCGCTACCACGGATTGCTCAATCTCGAGCTGGAGGACGGCCAGGGCGAATTCCTTCTCCTGGAGTACCAAGGCGGCGACAAGCTCTATGTGCCGGTGTCGCAGCTCGGCATGATCGGCCGCTACAGCGGCGCGCAGCCCGAGGAGGCGCCGCTGCACAAGCTCGGAAGCGGCGAATGGGACAAGGCCAAGGCGCGCGCCGCGAAGCAGGTGCGCGACACCGCCGCCGAGCTGCTCGCCCTGTACGCGCGGCGCGCCGCGCGGCATGGCCACGCCTTCGGCATCAAGCAGCACGACCTCGAGGCCTTCGCGGAGGGCTTCGGCTTCGAGGAGACGCCCGACCAGGCGGCGGCGATCGAGGCGGTGATCGCCGACATGGCCTCCGGCAAGCCGATGGATCGGCTGGTGTGCGGCGACGTGGGCTTCGGCAAGACCGAGGTTGCCTTGAGGGCGGCGTTCGTCGCCATCGCCGACGGCAAGCAGGTTGCCGTGCTCTGCCCGACGACGCTGCTCGCCGAGCAGCATTTGCAGACTTTTTCCGATCGCTTTGCCGACTGGCCGGTGCGCATCGCGGAGCTGTCGCGTTTCAGAAGCTCCAAGGAAGCGAATCAGATCATCCAGCAGCTCGCCTCGGGAGAGGTGGACATCGTCATCGGCACGCACAAGCTGCTCGCCAAGGACATGAAGTTCTCGGGTCTCGGGCTCGTGATCATCGACGAGGAACACCGCTTCGGCGTGCGTCAGAAGGAGGCGCTGAAGCGCCTGCGCGCCGAGGTCGACGTCCTCACCCTTACCGCGACGCCGATCCCGCGCACGCTCGCGATGTCGCTGGAAGGCATTCGCGATTTCTCGGTGATCGCCACCGCGCCCGAGAAGCGGCTCGCGATCAAGACCTTCGTCGCTTCCTGGTCGGAGGGCCTGATTCGCGAGGCGGTGCTGCGCGAGCTCAAGCGCGGCGGCCAGGTCTACTTCCTGCACAACGAAGTCGACAGCATCGAGCGCATGCGCGAGCGCCTCGCCCGGCTGCTGCCCGAGGCGCGCATCGCCGTGGCGCACGGCCAGATGCGCGAGCGCGAGCTCGAGCGCGTGATGCGCGAATTCAACGCGCAGCGGTCCAATCTGCTGCTGTGCTCGACGATCATCGAGACCGGGATCGATATCCCGACCGCCAACACCATGGTCATCCACCGCGCCGACAAGTTCGGCCTGGCGCAGCTGCACCAGCTGCGCGGCCGCGTCGGACGTTCGCACCACCAGGCCTACGCCTATCTCCTGACGCCGCCCGAGGATGCTCTCGGCGCGCAGGCGAAGAAGCGCCTCGAGGCGATCCAGATGATGGAAGAGCTCGGCTCCGGTTTTTACCTCGCGATGCACGACCTCGAGATCCGCGGCGCCGGCGAGGTCCTCGGCGAATCGCAGTCGGGCGAGATCCAGGAAGTGGGCTTCTCGCTTTACGCGCGCATGCTGGAGCGCGCGGTGCGCGCGTTGAAGTCGGGGCGCGCGCCAGCGCTCGAAAAAGATTTTGATCTTAATACGGAAGTAAATCTCCACGTGCCGGCGTTGTTGCCCGCAGCCTACTGCAGCGACGTGCAGGAGCGGCTCTCGCTCTACAAGCGTCTCGCCGACGCCCAAACGGCTGAACAGCTCGAGGCGCTGCGCGAGGAGCTGGTCGATCGCTTCGGCGAGCTGCCCGAGCCCGCGCGTGCGCTGCTTGAATGCCACCAGGTACGCATCGCCGCGCGGCCGCTCGGTGTTTCGCGCGTCGACGCGACCCACGAGGCCGTGCAGCTGCAGTTCGTCAAGAACCCGCCGCTCGACGGCGCCAAGGTGATCGAGTTCGTGCGCGCGCGGCGCAACGCGCGCCTCGCCGGTCCGGAGCGCATCCGCGTCGAGGCCAAGCTGCCGGCGTGGCCCGAGCGCGCGCAGGCGGTGAAGGATATCCTGCACCAGCTCGCCGCGTGAACCTGGTTCTGCAGAGCCCCTCGCTTGAGGAGGGACTGGTCCCGGCGGTGGCGCGCCTGGCCGGAACGACGCGCGTCGAGAAGATCGCCGAGCGCGTCTGGCGGTTGCGCGATGCCGCAGCGAACGACTCGATCGCCGCGTTCTGCGAGACGCATGAGATCGACCATGCGTTCGTGCCCGAAGGCCGGCGCTTCGCAGAGCTCAAGCTCCTCGCCATGGACATGGACTCGACCCTGATCACCATCGAATGCATCGACGAGCTGGGCGAGCTGGCCGGGAAGAAGCGCGAGGTCGCGGCGATCACCGCGCAGGCGATGCGCGGCGAGATCGACTACTCGGAGAGCCTGCGCCGGCGCGTGGCGCTGCTCCAGGGGCTCGAGGAATCGGCGCTCGGCCGCGTCTACGACGAGCGGCTGCGCCTGACGCCCGGCGCCGACCGGCTGCTCGCGGCCTGCAAGAAGCACCGCGTGCAGCTGCTTCTAGTGTCGGGCGGCTTCACCTTCTTCACCGAGCGGCTGAAGGCACGCCTGGATATCGACTACACGGTTTCCAACGTGCTCGGCATCGAGCGCGGCCGCCTCACCGGGCGCGTGGTCGGCGACATCGTCGAAGCCGAAGCGAAGGCGGCGAAGTTCCGCACCGTCGCCAGAGAGCTGAAGGCCCGCAAGGAGCAGACCGTCGCCATCGGCGACGGCGCGAACGACCTGAAGATGATGGCCGAGGCCGGCGTCTCGATCGCGTTCCACGCCAAGCCGGTGGTTCGCGAGCAGGCGAGCTGCGCTCTCAACTGGTCCGGCCTGGACGGCGTGGTCAATCTCTTTGAATGAAAAGATTTCTCATTGCACCCATTTTCGCGCATTGCGGAAAATGCGCATCCAGGGCGAATCCTCCGTGCTCCGGTCGGGAGACCACGAGAGCTGCACGTTGCGGAACACCCGCTCCGGATGCGGCATCACGATGGTGAAGCGGCCGTCGGGCGTGGTGAGGCCGGTGATCCCCTGCGGCGAGCCGCTCGGGTTGTAAGGGTAGGCTTCGGTGACCTGGCCACGGTTGTCGGTATAGCGCATGGCCACCAGCGCTGTTTGAAGAGAATTTCCTGAAAACTCAGCCCTGCCTTCACCGTGCGCGGTGGCTATAGGAATGCGGCTTCCTGCCATGCCGTCAAAGAACAGCGAAGGGCTGTGCGTGATCTCGACCATCACGAGGCGCGCCTCGAACTGCTCGGAGCGGTTGCGCAGGAACGCCGGCCAGTGCTCGGCGCCCGGGATCAACTCTTTCAGCGCCGCCATCATCTGGCAGCCGTTGCAGACGCCGAGCGCGAAGGTATCGCGGCGCGCGAAGAATTGCTCGAACTCGGTCCTGAGCCTGGAATTGAACAGGATCGTGCTGGCCCAGCCGCGGCCAGCGCCCAGCACATCGCCGTAGGAGAACCCGCCGCCCGCCGCGAAGCCCTTGCAGCCGGCGAGAGAGATGCGGCCGGCGACGAGGTCGGTCATGTGGACGTCCAGTGCCTCGAAGCCGGCGCGGTCGAACGCCGCCGCCATCTCGACATGGCCGTTCACGCCTTGTTCTCGCAGGATGGCGATGCGGGGACGGATTTTCGTTGTTACAGAGAAGTTCTTTTCTTGGAACGTCAAGTGCACCGAAAGCCCGGGATCCTTGGCGTCGATGATGCGATCGAACTCCTCGCGCGCGCATTCCGGATGGTCGCGCAGCGTCTGCATGCGCCATGTGGTCTCGCTCCAGACGCGCTGCACATGGTCGCGCTTGTTCGAGTAGAGCTCTTTGCCGTTGCGCAGGATGCGGATCTCGTCGCGCGCGTTGAGCTGGCCGATAATGTGCGAGCAGTCTCCGAGCCCGGCGTCGCGCAAGGTCTGCATCGCGCGCATGCGGTCCGCGGCGCGGATCTGCAGCACCGCTCCCAGCTCCTCGGAAAACAGGGCTGCCAGCACCCGGTCCTTGGCGCGGCCCGCGAGCTGCTCGTCGTCGCTGCGCTTGAAAGCATCGACGTCGTCCGCCATCGGATCGAAGCTGATCGCGTCCATGTTGAGCGTGACGCCGCAATGGCCGCCAAAGGACATCTCGCAGACGGTGGCGAACAGCCCGCCGTCGGAGCGGTCGTGATAGGCGAGGATCAGCGGCGCGAGCTGCTGGATCGCCGCGAAGAAATTTCTGAGCAGCGCCGGATCGTCGAGGTCCGGGCAGGTCTCGCCGAGCGCGGCATGGACCTGCGCGAGGATCGAGCCGCCGAGACGGTTCTGCCCGCGGCCGAGGTCGACGAGGACCAGCTCGGTATCGCCGGCGTCGCTGCGCAGCTGCGGCGTGAGCGTGCCGCGCGCGTCCTCGACCGGGGCGAAGGCCGAAACGATGAGCGATAGGGGCGCAACCACTTCCCTTGCGTCCCACGCGGTGCGCATCGACAGCGAATCCTTGCCGACCGGGATGGAGATGCCGAGCGCCGGGCAAAGCTCGAGCGCCACCGCGCGCACGGTGTCGTAGAGCGCGGCATCTTCGCCGGGGTAGCCGGCGGCGGCCATCCAGTTCGCCGACAGCTTGACCTTGCCGAGCGAGGCGATGCGCGCGGCGGCAAGATTGGTGATCGCCTCGCCGACCGCCATGCGCCCGGAGGCCGGGCCGTCGAGCAGCGCGAGCGGCGCGCGCTCGCCGATGGCGAAGCCCTCTCCCGCGTAGCCCTCGTAGTCGAGCAGCGTGACGGCGCAGTCGGCGACCGGCACCTGCCAGGGACCGACGCAGGGATCGCGCGCGCAAAGCCCGCCGACCGTGCGGTCGCCGATCGCCACCAGAAACGTCTTGTCGGCGACCGCGGGGTGGCGCATCACCCGGTGCGCGGCGCCGTGCAGCGAGATTTTGTCGAGAGAAAATGGCGGGGTCGCGGCCGCCGCGTGCTTGACGTCGCGCAGCATCCTCGGCGGCTTGCCGAGGATTATCGAGAGGTCGATACCGACCGGGCAGTTCTTGAAGTAGGAATCGTCGATGAGCAGCTTGCCGTCTGCGGTCGCAGTGCCGATGACAGCGAAGGGGCAGCGCTCTCTTTCACAGATTCCTTTGAACCCTGGAAGAGCGCGAGGTGAAACGGCAAAAACATACCGCTCCTGAGCCTCGTTGCACCAGATCTCGCGCGGCGACATGCCGCTGTCTTCCACAGGGATGTCCCGCAAGGACACGTGCGCGCCTCTTCCGGCCGCGTGCACCATCTCGGGCACCGCGTTGGACAGGCCGCCCGCGCCGACGTCGTGGATCGAGAGAATCGGGTTGGCTGCGCCGAGCTGCCAGCAGCGGTCGATCACCTGCTGCGCGCGGCGCTGCATCTCGGCATTGCCGCGCTGCACCGAATCGAAATCAAGGCTCGCGATGTTCGCGCCCGCGCCCATCGACGAAGCCGCGCCGCCTCCCATGCCGATCAGCATGCCGGGGCCACCGAGCTGCAGCAGCAGCGTTCCCGGCGGCAGCGGCGTCTTGGCGGAGTGCTCGGCGCGGATGCTGCCGAGGCCGCCCGCGAGCATGATCGGCTTGTGGTAGCCGCGCACGACGCCGCCGGCTTCGGCCTCGAAAGTGCGGAAGTAGCCGCACAGGTTCGGCCGGCCGAACTCGTTGTTGAACGATGCCGCGCCGATCGGACCCTCGATCATGATGTCGAGCGCGGAGGCGATGCGGTCCGGCTTGCCCGGGTCCTTCTGCTCCCAGGGCTGCGGCGCGCCCGGGATGCGCAGATGCGACACCGAGTAGCCGACCAGGCCCGCCTTCGGCTTCGCTCCGCGACCGGTCGCGCCTTCGTCGCGGATTTCGCCGCCGGCGCCGGTCGCCGCACCGGGAAACGGCGAGATCGCGGTCGGGTGATTGTGCGTCTCGCACTTCATCACCGTATGCGTGAGCTCGTGTTTCACCCCATAGACGAAGTCTTCACCTGGGTAAAAGCGACCCGCGTTGCGGCCTTCCATAATTGCCGCATTGTCGGTGTACGCCACCACCGTGCCGCGCGGGTTTGCGGCGTGCGTGTGCTTGATCATCGCGAAGAGCGAATGCGGCTGCTTCTTGCCGTCGACGATCCAGTCGGCGTTGAAGATCTTGTGCCGGCAGTGCTCGGAGTTCGCCTGCGCGAACATGGTGAGCTCGGCGTCCGTCGGGTCGCGCTTGAGGCGGCGGTAGGCCTGCTCGAGGTACTCCACCTCGTCGTCGCTCAAGGCGAGCCCGAGCCGCACATTGGCTGCGGCGAGCTGCGGCAGCGGAATGATCTGCATCGGACGGGGGGCGACATGCTCGAACAGGCGCGCAGCGTCGTCGAACGACGCGAGCACCGTTTCGATCATGCGGTCGTGCAGCCGCGCGGCGATCTCCGGACCGATCTCGGTCCGGCCGGATTCGACGTGATAAGCGGTCCCCCGCTCGATGCGCCGCACGCGCGACAGCCCGCAGTTGCGCGCGATGTCGGTCGCCTTCGAGGACCACGGCGAGATGGTGCCGAGCCGGGGAACGACAAGAAACAGCGTGCCGCTCGCCGGCTCCGGCACGGGGCCGTATTCGAGCAGCCGCTCGAGCACGTTCGTCTCACCTTCGCCGAGCGCGCCCTCCAGCTCGACGAAATGCCAGAAGCCGGCAGCGAGCGCGCGTACGCCGGGATCGAGTTTCTTCAGGGAAGCGAGCAGCTTGGCGAGGCGGAACTCCGATACCGCGCGCGGTCCTCGGAGACGGAGGATTTGGGGCACTAGTTCTTTACCTGCGGCTCCCTCACAGTGCCGCCGAGGATCAGGATCGCGCGCAGCGCCTGCGTCGAGGTTCTGACATCGACGATGATGCGCCCGGAAAGCGCGCCGCTCTGCGTGATGTCGGCGCTGGCGCCGGCGTTAAGTGCCCCGGCGCCGATGTTGACATTGCGCAGCGCCACCGCGCCGCCGTTGTAGGTCGCCTGCCCGTTCATTTCGGTGAACTGCGTCCTGCCGGTCACCTGTCTGCCGCCGGTCTGGATCGCGCGCGACAGGTCGAAGCTGCCGAGCACGCCCTTGTTGACGGTAAAGTTGCCTTCCAGCCGGCCGGTCGAGGCGAGCTTTGCCGGCTCGCTGCCGGTCATCGAGAACCTGCCGGTCCCCTCGCCGCGGCCTTCCGAGAGCAGCGCCGGCGCGAACACCGCGGCGTTGATGCCGCGCGCGGTGACCACGCCGTCCACGTTCCAGGTGCCGCCCCAGCGCACCTGGGCAGTTCCGGAGACGTTGCCGTTCAGCGCCGCGCCGTCCCAAGCCGAGATGTTCATGCCGCGGCGCGTGGCGGTGCCCTTCATGCCGAACTGGTGGAGCGACAGCTCGGGCGCGATGGGTGGCGCAAAGATCGTCGCGCTCATCTCGAACTCGAGCTCGGACCCCTTGGAGGCGAGCCGCGCCACGAGGTTGTCGGGCCCGCTTAGATTGGCCAGGCGCAGCGCGCCTTCGTCGTCGAGCGCGGCGTCGACATCGAGCGCCGGCAGCGGCAGCGGACCCTCCAGCTTCAGCTGCTTTGCCACGACGCGGCCGACCGTGAAGTTCTCTCCCTTCGCCTTGGCAAACAGCGCTTCGCCGAGCGCCTCCTGCGGCACGCTGGCACCTTCCAGCTCGATGCGCTTGAAGATCTTTTTCTCGTCGAACAGCGCGGCGAGCTCCGGGAAGGCGCGCGCCTCGGCGATTCTTACGCGCTCGCCGATGCGCACGTCTTTGAAGTCGTAGTGCACCCCGCCCAGCAGCGAGATGCGGCCGGAAGCTATCTTGACCGGCTGGCCCAGCGCCTCGCGCGCCGCCTTCTCGTAGTCGGCGGTCGAGATCGGCACGACGTGCAGCGCGCCAAGCGCCACGCCGAGGATCACAAGGAGCGTGATCGCTACCGGCTTGCCCCAATTCCTTTCCTGGCGCCGGTAGGCGGCCGCGACCCCTGGCCCCTTCTTCAATGCCTTCGCTCGCCTGTCCTGCAGCGAAGCGTCGTTCGAAGCCATGTCGCCGCGGGTCTTGGCCGCCAGCACCGCTTCTTCCCTCGCCTTGCGCGAGCGCTCCTCGGACTCGCGCGCGCGCTTGTCTTCCTCTTCGCGGAATTTGCGTTCGTTCTCCGCGTTCTCGCGCGCGACGCGCTCCTCCTCCTCCTTGGCCCTGAGCGCTTCCTCCTCGCGCGAGCGTTCCTTTTCCTCCGCCTTGCGCAGCTCCTCATTCTCCCTGGCCCGGAGCTCTTCCATCTCGCGCGCCAAGCGCAAGCGTTCCTCTTTCTTCGCACGCTCGGCTTCCTCGTCCGCCTTGCGGTTCTCTTCCTCGCGCTTGTTGAAGGAATCGAGATCGGCGAACAGGGAATCGGCAAACTTGTCACCCGAGCCGGGAGTTGCCGCCGGTATGATGGGCGCGCGTGGAGGCGGCGCCTCGGGCTCGGGCTTCCTGGATTTGCGCTCTTCGGCTTCGCGCCGCGCGCGCGCCATCTCTTCCCTCGCCCTGCGCTCGGCCTCTTCGCGCGCCCTGCGCGCTTCCTCGATCTGCTGGAGCAGCACCTCGGCCTCGCGCCGCGCGTGCTCCTCTGCTTCCCGGCGCATGCGCTCGGCTTCCTCGCGCGCCTTGCGCTCGATCTCCTCGCGGGCTTTGCGCTCTTCCTCGAGCCGCCTGCGCAGCTCTTCGTGCTCGCGCCGCGCCTTCTCCTCGGCCTCGCGGCGGGCGCGCTCGGCGTCCTCCTTGGCGCGCCGCTCGGCTTCTTCGCGCGCCTTAAGCTCGGCGTCGAGCTTGGCCCGCATCTCGGCCTCGGCCTTCGCCTTCGCCTCGGCGGCGATGCGCGCTGCGGCTTCGCGCGCCGCCTTGACGCGCGCTTCCGCGCCGGCTTGCGCCTTGGCCACAGCGTCCGCGCGCACCTGGTGCGCCGCCTCTTCACGCAGCTTTTTCTCCGCCTCGACGCGCAGCTTGGCTTCGGTCTCGGCGCGCACCTTGGCCTCGGCTTCGGCCTTCTGGCGCTCGCGCTCGGCCTGCGCCTTCTCCTCGGCTTCCTGCCGCGCGCGGTGCAGCGCAGACTCCTGCTCCTTCGCGCGGCGGTCGGCCGCGGCCTTGGCAGCCAGATCGACTGCCGGGACTTTGGGCGGCGGGGGTGGCGCAGGAGGCGCTGTCGCCTTCGGCGCGGTGTTCGCCTTCTGTGACGACGCGAGTGAGCTGAAATCGAGATCGATCGCCGTGTCGGGCTTGGCGGCCGGCTTTGCCCCGGCCCTGGCGGGCGCGGCGCTGGCCGCGCCGCCTGCCGACACCTCGCGGATGAACCCGTCCTTGTCGAGCTGGACGATCAGCCGTTGAAACTCGTTGTCGAACGGCCTGCCGCATTTTTGCGCGACATCGCCGAGCGTCGCCCGGCCATCGATTGCCGCAAGCACGGAGCGATGCTCGCGCTTGAGCAGATTGGTCTTGCCGGAAGCTTCCTGAACTCCCTTTCCGGATTTCGAGTAGATCGCGGTCGGATTCATTATTTGGCTTCTATTATATTAGGCGGGGGGTCCATAGCCGCCGCCTCCCGGGGTCTCGATCACGAAAACGTCGCCGGCCGCCATGTCGGTCTGGTCGAAAGGTCCGAGCTCATCGCGGCGGCCGCGGGCTCGGATCACATAATTGCGCCCGGGCATACCGGGCTCGCCGCCCGCGAGACCGTGCGGGCGCACCAGGCGACGGCCCGAGAGGATCGCCGCGGTCATCGGCTCGAGAAACCGGATGCGGCGCACCGCGCCGTGGCCGCCGCGCCAGCGCCCCCGTCCACCCGAGCCATCGCGGATCTCGAAGCTCTCGAGCAGCACCGGGAAGCGCCACTCTAGTACTTCGGGATCGGTGAGCCGCGAATTGGTCATGTGCGTCTGCACGACGTCGGCGCCGTCGAAGCCCGGGCCGGCGCCGGAGCCGCCGGCAACCGTCTCGTAGTATTGGTAGCGCGCGTTGCCGAAGGTGAAGTTGTTCATCGTGCCCTGCGAGGCGGCCAGCACGCCGAGCGCGCCGTAGAGCGCATCGGTGATGCATTGCGAGGTTTCCACGTTCCCGGCGACGACCGCGGCGGGATAGCGCGGCCGCAGCATGCAGCCCTCGGGGATCAACACCTCGAGGGGTTTCAGGCATCCCGCGTTGAGCGGGATATCGTCTTCGACGAGCGTGCGGAATACGTACAGCACCGCCGCCATGCACACCGAGGCCGGTGCGTTGAAGTTATTAGGAAGCTGCGCCGACGTGCCGGTGAAATCTATGCGCGCGCTGCGACGGTCCCCTCCGATATGAATACGGGCGCGGATATGTGCGCCGTTGTCGAGAGGCAAGTCAAACTCTCCATCCTTCAACACCCCGATAACGCGGCGCACCGATTCCTCCGCGTTGTTCTGCACGTGGCGCATGTACGCGCGCACCACCTCGAGCCCGTAGTGCTCGACCATGCGCCGCAGCTCCTGCACGCCCTTCTCGTTGGCGGCGACCTGCGCCCGCAGGTCGGCGATGTTCTGCTGGACATTGCGCACCGGGTATTTGCCGGAAGTCAGCAGCGCGACAGTTTCCTTCTCGCGGAAGCGGCCCTCCTCGACCAGGAGGAAGTTGTCGATCAGGACGCCCTCTTCCTCGACCACTTTCGAGCCTGGCGGCATCGAGCCGGGGGTGATGCCGCCGATGTCCGCATGATGGCCCCTGGATCCCACGTAGAACAGGATCTCCTTTCCAGCACCGAAGACCGGTGTTATCACGGTGACGTCGGGAAGATGCGTGCCGCCGTTATAGGGCGCATTCAGGACATAGACGTTGCCGGGCTTCATCCTGCCGGCGTTGAGGCGGATCACCGTCTTGATCGATTCGCCCATCGATCCGAGGTGCACCGGCATGTGCGGCGCGTTGGCGATCAGATTGCCTTCGGCATCGAACAGCGCGCAGGAGAAGTCGAGCCGCTCCTTGATGTTCACCGAGTAGGCGGTGTTCTGCAGCCGCAGCCCCATCTGCTCGGCGATCGACATGTAGAGGTTGTTGAAGATCTCGAGCATCACGGGATCGACCTCGGTCCCGATAGCGACCCTCTTTTTTCTCGCCTTCGTCCTTTCCAGCAAGAGGTGATTTAGGGCAGTTACGCGCGCCCGCCATTCGGGCTCGACCACGGTGGTCGCATTCGCCTCGGCGATGATCGCGGGTCCCTCGATCCTCTGCCCGGGACCCAGGTCCGCGCGCCGGTAGAGGGGCGCCTCGTACCACTTGCCGCCCGTGAACATTTGGATCTTCTGAGCAGGATGCGCCTCTCGCTTTTCGCGATGGGTTTTTTCGTCGATCGCCTCCCCGGCGGCGATCGCTTCGACCGACACCGCCTCGACAATCAGCGGCTTGCCGGGCATCAGGAAGCTGAATTGCTTGCGGTAGGCGGCCTCGAACTGCGCCACCATGTCCGCCATGGGGCCGAGCGCCACGATGAGCGCGGTGTCGGTGCCTTCGTATTTGAGATGGGCGCGCCGCACCACACGCACCTTTTCCGCTGAAACGCCTTGGGCGATCAGGTCGTTGCGCGCATCCAGCGCCAGCTTCTCGGCGGTTTCTTCCAAAGCGCATACATCCTGCAGCTTCAGTTCGAGCGCCTGCTCGCGCATGGCGGTCTGGTCGGCGAGCCCCATGCCGTACGCGGAGAGCACGCCAGCGTACGGATGAATGAAGACCCGCGTCATGGCAAGCGCATCGGCAACCAGGCAGGCGTGCTGGCCTGCCGCGCCCCCGAAGCAGCATAGCGTGTAGCCGGTGACGTCGTGGCCGCGCTGCACCGAGATGTGCTTGATCGCGTTGGCCATGTTGCCGACCGCGATCTGGATGAACCCTTCGGCTACCTGCTCGGCAGCGCGGCCGTCGCCGATTTCCCGCGTGAGAATCGAGAATTTTTCCTTTACCGCCTCTGCATCGAGTTCCTCATTGCCATCGTTTCCAAAAACCCGCGGAAAATACTTCGGCCGGATCTTGCCGAGCATCACGTTGGCGTCGGTGACGGTGAGCGGGCCGCCGCGTCGATAGCAAGCAGGGCCCGGATTCGCACCCGCCGAATCCGGGCCCACACGATAGCGCGCGCCGTCGAAGTGCAGGATCGAGCCGCCCCCGGCGGCGACGGTGTGGATGCTCATCATGGGGGCGCGCATCCGCACGCCGGCGACGCGGGTCTCGAATTCGCGCTCGAACTCCCCGGCGTAGTGCGACACGTCGGTGGAGGTGCCGCCCATGTCGAAGCCGATGATGCGGTCGAACCCCGCGGCGAGCGAAGTGCGCACCGCGCCGACGATGCCGCCCGCCGGGCCCGACAGGATCGCGTCCTTGCCCTGGAAGCGCCGCGCATCGGTGAGGCCGCCGTTCGACTGCATGAACAGCAGCCGCACGCCATCGAGCTCGGCGGCGACCTGGTCGACGTAGCGCCTGAGGAGCGGCGACAGATAGGCATCGACCACCGTCGTGTCGCCGCGGCCGACCAGCTTCATCAGCGGGCTGACGCGGTGCGACACCGAGATCTGCGTGAACCCGGTCCTGCGCGCCAGCTCGGCGACCTGTCTTTCATGCTCCGGGAAGCGGTAGCCGTGCATGAAAACGATGGCGATCGAGCGAAACCCTTCGCCGTACGCGCTTTCCAGATCCTTTTGAGTCGGCTGAAGATCGAGAGGCAGCAGCACTTCCCCCCTCGCCCCGACTCTTTCCTCAACCTCGAACACCCTCGAATACAGCATCTCCGGCAGCACGATGTGCCGGTCGAAGAGCCGCGGCCGGTTCTGGTAGGCGATGCGCAACGCATCGCGGAAGCCGCGCGTGATGAACAGCACGGTGCGCTCGCCCTTTCTCTCGAGCAGGGCGTTGGTCGCCACGGTGGTGCCCATCTTCACCGCTTCGATCTCACCCACTGGTATGGGTTGACCTTCATTCAAATTAAAAATCCTTCGGATACCGGCGAGCGCCGCGTCGGCGTAGCACCCGGGGTTTTCGGAGAGCAGCTTGTGCGTGGCGATCGAGCCGTCCGGGCGACGCGCGACGATGTCGGTAAAGGTGCCGCCGCGGTCGATCCAGAACTGCCAGCGCGCGGACTTGCGTGACTCAACCATTACAATCGCATCCTAACTTGAATCACCAGGGGCTCCTCTACCCTCCGATGCTCGCATGGAAAGCGTAGAGTCGGTCGTCATCGGCGCGGGCGTGGTCGGCCTCGCCGTGGCGCGCGCCCTCGCCATGGCGGGCCGCGAGGTGATCGTCCTCGAAGCCGAGGATGCGATCGGCACGCACACCAGCTCGCGCAATTCGGAAGTGATCCATGCCGGGATCTATTACCCGAAGGGCAGCCTCAAGGCGAAGAGCTGCGTTCAAGGCAAACAACTCCTCTATGAGTACTGCGTCGAGCACGGCGTGCCGCACCAGCGCAGCGGCAAGCTGATCGTCGCCACCGAAGAAAAGCAGCTCCCGGAACTGCAGGAAATCCAGAAAAAAGCGCACGCCAACGGCGTAACCGATGTGGTGTGGATGAGCCGCGAGCAGGCGCTCGCGCTCGAGCCCGAGCTGCGCTGCGTTGCCGCGCTCTACTCGCCCTCGACCGGCATCATCGACAGCCACGCGCTGATGCTCGCGTATCTCGGCGATGCCGAAGCGCACGGAGCCATGCTCGCCCTGAAGAGTCCCTTGGAAAAAGCCGAAGTTGTTTCCGAGGGAATCGTTTTGCGGGTGGGGAGCGAAGAGATAAAAACCAGGTGGCTGGTCAACAGCGCGGGGCTGAAAGCCCCGACCGTGGCGAAAAGCATCGAAGGCTATCCGCGCGAGCTCGCGCCGGGGGAGTTCTACGCCAAGGGTAACTACTACTCGCTCGCGCGCCGCGCGCCGTTCTCGCGCCTGATCTACCCGGTGCCCGAGCCCGGCGGCCTCGGCGTGCACGTGACGCTAGACCTGGCCGGACAGGCGCGCTTCGGCCCGGACGTGGAATGGGTCGAGCGCATCGGCTACGACGTCGATCCCCGTCGCGCCGGGCGCTTCTACGCCGCGATCCGGCGCTACTGGCCGGCGCTGCCCGACGGCGCGCTGCTGCCGGGCTACTCGGGCATCCGGCCGAAGACCGCGGGTCCCGACAAAGCGGCGAGCGATTTCCGCATCCACGGACCGCGCGAGCACGGCGTGCGCGGGCTGGTGCATCTGTTCGGCATCGAGTCGCCCGGCCTCACGGCGTCGCTCGCCCTTGCCGAGGCTGTCGTCGAGGAACTAGGCTAAGATCGAACTTATTCAAGGAGGGGTGATGCTCACCAAAAGCTTGATGACCGCGGCGGCGCTCGCGGTATTCGGCAGTGCGCAGGCGCAAACCAAGTGGGACATGCCGACGCCGTATTCCGACGGCGAGTTCCACACGCGCAACGTGGTGCTGTTCGTCGACGACGTGAGAAAGGCGACCAACGGCGCGCTGAATATCGTGGTGCATTCGAACCAGTCGCTCATCAAGCACCCGGACATGCTGCGCGCGGTGTCGACCGGACAGGTGAACATCGCCGAGTTCCTGCTCGGCCAGTTCGGCAATGAGGACCCGGTGTTCGCGGTCGACAATCTGCCCTTCCTGGCCGCGGGCTACGACAATGCGATGAAGCTCTACCGGGCACAGAAGCCGCTGCTCGAGAAGAAGCTGCAGGGCCGCGGCCTGAAACTGCTCTACTCGGTCGCCTGGCCGGGCCAGGGCATCTATACCAAGGAGCCGCTGAAGAGTGTCGCCGACCTCAAGGGCACCAAGTTCCGCACCTACAGCCCGCAGACCGCGCGGCTCGCCGAGCTGCTCGGCGCGAGCCCGACGGTGGTGCAGGTGACCGACGTGCCGCAGATGTTCGCCACCGGCGCGATCCAGGCGATGATCACTTCCTCCGCCACCGGCACCTCGACCAAGGCCTGGGAGTTCGTCAAGAACTACTACACCACCAACGCCATGCATCCGAAGAACGTGGTGGCGGCGAACGCGCGCAGCTTCGAGCGGCTGCCGGCGGTGCAGAAAAAGGCGCTGACCGACGCCGCCTCGAGGGCCGAGACGCGCGGCTGGGCGATGTCAAAGGTGCGCGAGCTGGAAGGCAACGAGACTCTCGCCAAGAACGGCATGACGGTGCGCGAGCCGGATGCGGCGATGAAGGCCGCGTTCACCAAGGTCGGCGCGCAGATGGCGGTCGAATGGCAGAAGACCGCCGGCGCCGAAGGCGACACGATCCTCAAGGCATATCGAGGTAAATGAGGCGGAAAGCAGCGGTTTGAGGCGGTTTCTCGACCGTCTTTACTACGCGAGCGGTGCGTTCGCAGCGCTCTGCATTGCCGCGATCTTCGTAGTGATGCTCGCGCAGTCTTTCGGGCGCGAGGCGGGCATCCTGATCCGCGGCGCGGACGACATCGTTGCCTGGCTGTGCGCCGCCTCCGCCTTCTTCGCCCTTGGCCACACCTTCCGCCACGGCGAGCTGGTGCGCGTCGGCCTGTGGCTCGACATGCTCGGCGCGCGCGGACGCCGGATGGCCGAGCTGTTTTCCCTCGGCTTCACCACCATCTTCGTCGCCTACATGCTCTGGGCGGTGTCGCGCTTCGTCTACGACAGCTGGCAGTTCAAGGAGGTGGCGCAGGGCCTGATCCGCATTCCGATCTGGATCCCGCAGCTCAGCTTCCTGCTGGGAGTGGTGATCTTTTTCATCGCTGTCGTGGACGAACTTCTTCTGGTCTTGAACAAACAGAAACCCACCTACCAGGTGGCTGAAGAAGTCCGCCGCGCCGCCGGTGATTTCTCCGAAACCGTCTGATGACGCCCCTCATGGCCGGGTTGGTGCTCTTCGCGTTGCTCCTGATCCTATTGAGCGGCGGCGTGTGGATCGCCATCGCTCTCGCCGCGGTAGCGTGGTTCGGACTGCAATTCTTTACCAGCACGCCGCCCGACGTGAACCTGTTCCAGTCGTTCTGGGGCTCGAGCGCCTCGTGGACGCTCGCCGCGCTGCCGCTGTTCGTGTGGATGGGCGAGATCCTGTACCGCACCAAGCTGTCGGACGAGATGTTCGAGGGGCTTTCGCCGTGGCTCGGCTGGCTTCCTGGACGATTGATGCATGTGAACATCCTCGGCTGCGCGATCTTCGGCACGGTGTCGGGCTCCTCGGCCGCGACCTGCGCCACCATCGCCAAGGTGGCGCTGCCCGAGCTCAAGCGCCGCGGCTACGACGAGAAGACCTGCCTCGGCTCGCTCGCCGCGGCCGGCACGCTCGGCATCCTGCTGCCGCCCTCGATCATCATGGTGGTGTACGCCGTCGCCGCCGAGGTTTCGATCATCAAGGTGTTCCTCGCCGGTTTCATTCCCGGCTTCGTGCTCACGGCGCTGTTCTCCGGCTACATCGTCGTCTGGGCCCTGATGAACCCGGGCAAAACGCCGCGCGATGAAGTGAAGATGAATTTTTCCGAGAAACTCTATCGGGCGCGGCACCTCATACCGTGCCTTGTACTGATCGTGTTCATCGTCTGGGTGATGGTGATCGGCTGGGCCACCGCCACCGAGGCCGCTGCCTACAGCGTGCTGGGCGCGCTCGCCATCGCCTGGTGGTCGGGCGGGCTCAACCGGGAGACCTTCTGGGCGAGCCTGATGGGCACGACGCGCCTGTCCTGCATGATCATGTTCATCCTGGCCGGGGCGAGCTTCCTCTCCTCGTGCATGGCGTTCACCGGGATCCCGCGGGCTCTGGCCGAGTGGGTGGCGTCGCTCGAGCCTAACAAGTACACGCTGATCGCGATCCTGGCCGGGATCTACATCCTGCTCGGCACCGCGCTCGACGGCATCTCGATGATCGTGCTGACGACCTCGATCGTCATCCCGATGGTCGAGAAGGCGGGCTTCGACCTGGTGTGGTTCGGCATCTTCATCGTGCTGCTGGTGGAGATCGCCGAGCTCACGCCGCCGCTCGGCTTCAACATCTTCGTGCTGCAGACGATGACCGGCCGCGACAGTAACTACGTCGCGCTCGCTTCGCTTCCTTTCTTCTTCATGATGGTGCTTTGCATCGCGCTGATCACGCTGTTTCCCGAGCTCGCCACCTGGCTCCCCGACACGCTGATCGGCGTGACGAAGAAGTGACAGCTGTGCTTACAATGGCGCCGTGCCTGCGCCGATCTACCTTACTGCCGACATCCGCCGCATCGAGGAAGCCGCGGCAGACGCCACGCCGACGCTGATGGAGCGCGCCGGCGCCGCAGCCGCCGACTTAGCAGCACGTCTTGCGCCGGATACCAGCAAGGACATCCTCGTCCTGGCGGGGCCCGGCAACAACGGCGGCGACGCGAAGATCTGCGCCGAACGCCTGCGCGAGCGGTTTTTCCGCGTCACCGTGGCGCATGCCGCGGACGCAGCGACGCTGCCCGGCGACAGGCGCTGGGCGCTGGTGATCGACGGCTTGTTCGGCATCGGGCTGCAACGCGCCATCGAAGGAGAATTCGCGCGGCTGGTCGATTACGCCAACCGGCAGCACTGCCCGGTGCTCGCGCTCGACATCGCGAGCGGGATCGATTCCGACACCGGGCGCGCGCTCGGGCATGCGGTGCGCGCAACGCACACCGTGACCTTCATCGCCCTCAAGCCGGGGCTGCTCACCCTCGACGGTCCCGATCACTGTGGCGAGATCAGCGTCGCGGAGCTCGGGCTGGAGACCACGCGCCTGCTGCGGCCTTCGGCCTGGGTGGCGAGCCCGGAGCTCTTCCGCGGCGTGCTCAAGCCGAGGCCGCGCAACTTCCATAAGGGCATGGCCGGCTCGCTGGCGATCCTTGGCGGCGGGGCCGGCATGAGCGGCGCGGCGCTGCTCGCCGGTCGCGCCGCGCTCAAGCTCGGCGCCGGCCGCGTGTATGTCGGCCTGCTCGACCACGACGCGCCAGCGATCGACGACGGCGCGCCCGAATTGATGCTGCGCCATCCCGACGATGCGCTTGGGCAGGAGCTCGACGCAATGGTCGCCGGCCCCGGCATCGGCGCCAGCGAGCGCGCGGAAACCCTGGTCGGCGCGGCGCTCGCCAGCGATATCCCGTGCTTGCTCGACGCCGACGCGCTGAACCTGATGGCGGAGAACGCGGACCTGCGCAATGCCTGCGCAAGGCGCCATGCCGACACCTTGCTGACGCCGCATCCCGCAGAGGCCGCGCGGCTCTTGAAATCGACGACGTCGGAGATCCAATCGGACCGCATCGCCGCCGCGCGGCGCCTCGCGGAAGAGTTCAACGCGCACGTGGTGCTGAAAGGCAACGGCAGCGTGATCGTGGCGCGCGACGGCCACTGGTTCATCAACACCACCGGCAATCCCGGCATGGCGAGCGCCGGGATGGGCGACGTGCTCGCGGGCCTGCTCGGCTCGCTGCTCGCGCAGCGCTACAGCGGAGAATCGGCGCTGGTGCTCGGCGTGCACCTGCACGGCGCCGCCGCCGATGAGCTCGTGTGCGGCGGTATAGGACCGGTGGGACTTACGGCGAGCGAGCTGATCGAACCGGCTCGCAGGCTGTGGAATACGTGGCTACAAGATTAGTAATTGTGCGCTGTTTCGTAGCGATCGCAGGTTTTTGCACTGCTGCGGAGGTCCAATCGCAGCCCTCCGGATCCGCGGCGCTGGGAGAATATGTTCTGGTCCGAAGCCGCGCCGCCGTGTGCCGCGACTTCACCGCATTTCTGAGTCGCTATCGCGAAATCGATTTTGATTCATGTTCGATCCAGCTGCCGAGTGACGGCTCCCGCTTCGTTCGCCCTGCCTGGCAAGACGTGCCGCTGGACATGGCCACCGCCGAGAAACTCATCAAGCGGGACTGGGAGGAAAGATCGCCGGCGCAGGCCAAGCAATTGTGGGCGGAGTGGCTTGCAGACACGGCTGGGGCACGCCGCGCGGGACGTGTTCGGATGCAGAGACTTGAGGCAGACCTCGACGATGATGGAGCCCCCGACGTGCTGGTCCGCATGAATTTCGGCGAGAGATTCCGGGTCGAGGAAAAGAGGTTAAGCCCCGAGTTCCGCCGCATCGAGGGCTGCCATTACATCGACAGCGCCTTGTACGTGTTGGACACCAAATCGACCTGGGCGCAGAGTTTTAACGGCTCCTTGCAGCGGGCGGGCGACGTCATCCAGGACACGCGAACCCGTCGCTCTTACGTCGTCGAGTGGTCAATGGACCCTTCGCGAGGCATCTGGAAACGCGACGAGTACCCTCGCGGCGCGGCGGGCGCGAAACGCAGCATCATCGTAGGAGAGGTCCATAAGCAATGGGGTTTGACCGGCATTTGCCATATTCAGTGGATACCCAAGGCTATTGCGAAATGACCCGCGCTAGCGCCGGCGGAGCTCACCGTCAGAAGCGGATGCCGAGCTTGAGGCTGTACGCGGTGACGTCGCCGGTCCTGTCGGCTTCGAGGTTGATGTTCATCAGCAGAAACTTGGTGCCGACGCCGAAGAAACCCTTGTTGAGCGCGAACTTCTCGTCATGCAGCAAAGGGATGCCTCGCGGGTCGCTGTTGACCCATACCCTGCCGATTCCGGCGTAGGGCGTGATGAAGGCGAAGCCTTTCGAGATCGAGAGATCGAGCCCGCGCGTATCGAGCGCCAGCTGGTCGACGCCGCTCAGCTTGGTAAAGCTGCCACGCACGCCGACCGCCGGCGCCACCGCGTCGCCCCCGATGATGGCGTAGCGCAGCTCTCCGCCGTAGTACCGGATGTTGCTGCTCGGGACCGAGGCATACATGACCCCGACGTCGAATCCCGCCGGCAGACCCTTGTGCGCGCGCAGCGTCGGGATGGGGAGCGTGGAGTGCACGGTGTCCGAGCTCGCTCGCTCGAGCACGGTGGTGTTGTGCAGCCTGGCGGCGGTGAGCGAAACGCCCAGATCGAAGCCCGTGACGCCGAGCGGCGTGGTCGGCGTCTGCGGGTGATAACTGAGCGCGCCGCCGAGATCTTCGGAGAGGAGGCGGAACTCCTGCTGAGCGAGGTTCTGGATGCGGTTGATGGTCTGCGCCCAGGCGGGCGCCGCAGCGAGCAGTCCTGCGAGGAGCGCGACTTTGCGAGCTTTCATTGTGTTCTCCGTTCCAGAAATTCGAGCACCGCGACCTCGTCGCGCCGCAAGGCGGCGCCGGGATGCGTGCGGCGCGTGCCGCGGCGCACCGGCGGCGGCATCGGCACCGTGTCGCCCATCATATAGGCGTCGAGCAGGACAGGATGTATGTAATATTTCCTGCACACCGCGCGTGTGTTGCCAAGGCGCGTCGCCACGGCGTCGATGGCTTGGATGATGTTGCGGTCGGCTTCGCGGCGGCTCGTGGCGACGCCCATGTGTCGCAATTCGACCGCGGCGAGCATGGTCCCGCCCCATGTGCGGAAGTCCTTCGCGCTGACGTCGCGCCCGGTGAGCTCGCGCAGATACGCATTGACATCATCGGAGGTTATCGACTGGCGCTTGCCGGCGGCATCGAGGTACTGGAACAGTTCCTCGCCGGGCAGGTCGCGGCAGCGATGGATGATGTGCGCAAGGCGCCGCTCGGCAAGCGACACGGTGTGCTCGACGCCGCTCTTGCCGCGGAAGCTGAAGCGCAGCGTCGCGCCCTCGACCTGGACGTGCCGCCGGCGCAGCGTGGTAAGACCGTACGAGCGGTTGTGTCGCGCGTACTCGTCGTTGCCGACGCGAATCAGCGTCTTGTCGAGCAGCGTGACGACCGTGGCGAGGATCTGCCGCCGGCTCAACGCCGCGGCGCGCAGGTCGCGCTCGAGCCCCTCGCGCAAAGTTGGCAGCACTTCGCTGAATTCCAGCATGCGGCGGAATTTCGACTGGTCACGCGCGTCGCGGTACGAAGGGTGGTAGCGGTACTGCTTGCGCCCGCGCGCGTCGCGCGCGGTTGCCTGGATGTGGCCGTCGGGATCCGGGCAGATCCACACGTCGGTCCACCCCGGCGGGATCGCGAGCGCATTCAGCCGCCTTCTCGTTCCGGCATCATTGATGCGCGCGCCGTCGGGCGCGTAGTAGGCCCAACCGCTGCCAACGCGCCGGCGCTGGATGCCGCTCACGCCGTCGGTTACGTAGCGAAGCCCGGCGTGCGTAGCGCTCTTACGGTGCTCCTGATGGCGCGGCGATGGCATGATTACGTATCGCTTCTATCCTAAATCGCGTCGTATTGATGTTGTAAGACTCATTCTCGTTGTTCGCAGCGGTAGAACGTCTCCACCTGCTGGCGGCTGATCGCCTGCAGATCGTCGGGGTCGATCGTGCCGCCCTTGCCGTTGGAGATCCGGCGCTCGAGCTCACCCAGCCGCTTTTCCAGCTTGGAGGTCTTCGGATCGCGATCGAGCGCGGCGAAGCGGGCCCGCAGATCTTTCGTGTCCCTGCGCTCCGCCTCGGCAAGCGCGATCTCGCGGCGCAGCTTGCGCTTCTCGCACTGCAAAGGCTCGAGTTGTTTCGTGATGCTGATGAATTCCTGAGCATCCGGAGTGAGCGCAAAGCCTACAGGAGCGAAAAGGAGGACAACAGTAAGGCCGAGAAGCCGCTTCACGCGACCGATGCGTACGACAGGATATCCTTGAGCATGCCTCCTCCCTAGGGCAATGATACTCCGCGGTTCAGCTCCTCTTTCGTGGCCTGCCGGACCGCTGTAATGGTACAAAGAAACCGCAAGGCCATTCCCGCGAGCGGATGGTTGCCGTCGAGCACCACCGTGTCGCCGGCGAAGTCGGTGACGGTGTACAGGCGCGGCTCGTCGCCTTCGAACGCGTCCTCGACCTCCATGCCGATCTCGAGCCCTGCGCCGTAGCGCGCCAGCGGCTCGACGCGCAGCAGCCCGGCGTCGTATTCGCCGAACGCCTGCTCAGGCTCGAGTTGTACTTTGATCGATTCGCCCGCACGCTTGCCTTCGAGCGCCGCCTCGAGCGCCTCGAGCAGGCCGCCGTAGCCGCCGTGGAGATAGGTCACCAGCTCAGGGCTCGCCTGCAGCAGCGCCCCTTGCGCGTCGTACATCTCGATCTTCAGGGAAACGACGGTGTCCGGGCCGACAGGGACGGTCAAATGCGCCGGCTCTGGCTTACACGCGCAGGCGCTTCACCAGGTCGTAGACCTCGGCGGCATGGCCGCGCGGCTTGACGTCGTAGGCGGCATGGCGGATGACGCCCTTCTTGTCGATGACGAAGGTGGAGCGAATCAGGCATTCGCGCCGCGCGCCGTCCTCCGTCTGCTTTTCCTGCAGCACGCCGTATTTCCTGCAGACTTCGCCTTCGGGGTCGGAGAGCAGCGCGATCGTCACGCCGTGCTTGTCGCGGAAATCGGCGTGGGTGAGGCAATCGTCGCGCGAGACGCCGAGCACCACGCAGTCGACCTTGCCGAACTGGTCCTCGTGGTCGGAGAAATCGGTTGTGACGATGGTGCAGCCGGGCGTGCCATCGCGCGGGTAGAAATAAATCACGACATGCTTCTTGCCCCGGAACGCCTGCAGGCTCACCGTCTGCATGTCGGCGTCGGGAAGCGCGAACGACGGCGCGGGTTGTCCCGGTTGCAGCATGTGCGCCGATTCTATTCCAAATCATTTTTCATTTGACAAGTGCCGGCCGCGCAGCTGTCGCACAATCGCTACAGGACTTGACTCCTATAATTCTTCGATGACGCTACGTTTGCTGGGCGGCTTGACGCCGCGCACTTTCCTGCGGCGGCATTGGCAGAAGCGCCCGCTTTTCGTGCGCGATGCGCTGCCAGGATTGCGCAACGTGGTCGATGAGCGCGCGCTCACCGCGCTCGCATCGCGCGACGACGTCGAATCCCGGATGGTGGAACGCTCCGGCAGGCGGTGGAATACCGCGCAAGGGCCATTCAAGAAAATTTCCCTCAAAAAGACAAATTCCTCCCTGCTCGTGAGCGGCGTGAATCTTCACGTCGAGGCCGCCGACCGGCTGCTGCGCCGTTTCGACTTCCTGCCGCAGGCGCGGCTCGACGACGTGATGGTGAGCTTTGCCACGCCGGGTGGCGGTGTCGGACCCCACGTTGATTCGTACGACGTGTTTCTCCTGCAGGGGCCCGGGCGCCGGCGCTGGCGAGTCTGGGGTGCAAATGGAAATGTTTCCGAATATCGGGCGGAGCTTGGCGATCTGCTTTATCTGCCTCCCGGCTGGCGCCATGACGGCGTGGCCCTCGAGCCCTGCTTCACCTATTCGATCGGCTTCCCGGCGCCGGTAGTGAATGGCCGCATTGCCAGCGAGCCGAAACATCTCGGCAAAGGCTGGATCAGTTTCGACTTTGAGAAGGCCTTCGCCAACCCGGTCCGCCTGATCAACGACGCTGCCATGCAGGCGCTCGGCAGCTACCGCGGCGGCCGAATGCTTTTCCTTGGACTCGGCACCGGGCTCGGCTCGACTTTGGTTTGGACCGATACAGTCCTCCCACTCGAGCTCGGCGATTTGCCGTATCGAGATCGTGCCATCATCGAAGACCATCTTGGCCGGTCCGGTCTGGAACGGCTCGGCGCGAAAGAGTGGCAGCACGAAGTCCAATTCGCGGTCGCCCAACTAAAAAAATCTCTCATCGCCGACTGTGTTGTGCTCGGCGGCGGCAACACGAAAAAGCTGGATTCGCTTCCGAAAGGAGTGGAGCGCGGGCACAACCGCAATGCGTTTCTTGGCGGCGTC